>Ga0247841_10000376_pt1 | contig 116654 bp, 122 predicted proteins | sample LaCruzMarch2015__2_FD_192410 | JGI IMG/M metagenome (GOLD analysis project Ga0247841, IMG submission 192410) | Freshwater microbial communities from meromictic Lake La Cruz, Castile-La Mancha, Spain - LaCruzMarch2015_18m | ecosystem: Environmental > Aquatic > Freshwater > Lake | place: Spain... | reverse complement strand
TGCGCTTTGCACTTTTTAGAAAAAAGTGCCCAAAAACACACTTAGCTTTGCACTTTTTAGAAAAAAGTGCCCAAAAACACACTTAGCTTTGCACTTTTTAGAAAAAAGTGCCCAAAAACACACTTAGAAAAAAGTGCCCAAAAACACACTTAGAAAAAATTATATATATTTTTGCGAACTTTTTCCTAAAAAGTTCATTTTTTAACAAATGCTAATGCGAGAAGACACAGCACACCTACTACAATAATAGTAGATGGTTTTGTCATCATACTTTCAAATGCTTCCTGTTGTTGAGTTTGAGCAGGTGTTCCATCTGGATTAAATGTTTTCGGTGCCGCCGCCCATTGATCCCTCGTAAGATTTACTGGATTTCCTTGTGAATCTGTATCTTGTATCCAATATGTCTGTACATAACCATTGCCATTATTAACAGCTGTTTCAGGATTTGAAATCCATACCTCTCCTGTATCTGGATCCGCAATTCTTCCATATGAGTCGCCAACAGGCATTGTTACTTGTTTACATTGCGGGTATCCTGAACCAAATAGAGCATTAATTAGTGGACTGGGATTTAGTGCATTTTCAGCATCTTCAATCATACCAGGAGCTAAACCTTTTAATGGTGGTAAACCCATTTCAGCCATAACCATTTTAAGTTTGTCACCTAGTGCGTCTCCTTGAGTAATCCCTTGCATATATTGCCACATATCAGCCCCATTTGAACAAGATACACCCGTCTTTATAAAGTAATTAACACCGAGTGGAGCCAAAGGCATACCTTGTGTTAATCCTGTGGATGGTGCTCCAAAACCAATTTGGTCTGAATAGAATCCAACACCCTTTACAGCATTAATAACTGAATCCATTGAATCACCAACTTCAACGCCAATTTGGGGTGGTGTCATCATTGCATCTGCGGGTTTATAGGGTGAACCGAAGAATCCAATCCCTGATGGAACCATACTCGGAAGGATTGATGTTCTTGTCTCTGAACCCTGCTGCGGCGCAGATTGATTTGGATCAGGCACCACAGAGTTATTGGCAGAATTTGTTAAGTTACTTGTTGAATCTGATGCGTAACTCATTTACCTATTAGCACTTTTTAGAAAAAAGTGCCCAAAAATATCAAATGTTAATGAATTTTTAATCCTAAAAAGTGCAGCGTGTTTAAAATTTGAAATGTTTTGTTTCCAAATCTAGCAGGGTAGCAAATATGGAATCATTATTTAAAAGTCGTTCTAACCTTCCACCTATCAAAGAACTTGAACCCTTTGAAAGCTGGGAGGATGACCCATCCCTACGGGATGAATCCAAGAAATCATTCACACTCGACACTGACAGCTGCCCCCTCTGTTTTAATACAGATTGTCTTGATACGAGTGAACTAATTACCTGTAAAGAATGCGGCTATGTTATAGCCCGTCCTTTTGACAATACCGCTGAATACCGTTACTTCTCACAAGAAGACCGTGGTGGAGACCCAACACGTGTAGGTGCACCTCAAGATCCACGTCTTCCTGAAGCATCACTTGGAACTGTCATTCTTAATGGATATGGTACCGCGAAAACGATGTATAGAGTTCGTAAATACCACTCCTGGAACACAGTACCATACAAGGAACGTTCATTCATTCAAACTTGCGAACGTCTTTCTCTAATTGGTCTCAATTCTGGCATCAATCAGTCGATTATTGAAGAATCCAAAAATCTCTATACAACTCTACAAGATATCGGTGGACGTCAAGGTCTCAGTCGCGATGCCCTCCTATCTGCCTGCCTGTATACGAGCTTGAAGCAATCTGGTTCTCCTCGTAAACCAAAGGAAATCGCAGACATCTTCGGTCTCAATTCAGCCACATTCACTAAAGCACTTAAACAAATGCAGGAAGTTATGGCGCTTGCTCGTCAAAAGGGCCAACTTCATCTTACTACAACTAACAAGCCCAGTCAGGCCAGTACCCGTGCTACTGAATATATTCAACTTCCTTTGAGTAAACTACAGATTCCTCGTAATCAAATGGAGCATTTGTACACACTTTGTAAGCGAGTAGCTGAAAAGTCAGAGGAGGCTGGTTTATCACAGGAAAATATGCCGCCATCACTTGCTGCAGGCTGTGTAGCATTTGTGATCAAACGATGTGAAATTCTTAATATTCCAGTTTCAAAAATAGCAGAAGCCAGTGAAATCTCAGTCGCAACCCTACAAAAATGTCTCAGGCGTCTTGAAAGTCACGCTGAGATTCTAGAAACTGTTCTTTAGGCGCCAAGGCTCTAAAAATAAAGAATTGAATATATTAGAATGGGTGCAGGCCAATCTATACCAAGCACATTAACAAGACAAAAAGTATTTGAATTAACCCGTGACACACGGGGTCTGATGGATGTTCTATTGGAATATATGCTAAAAGAAATAACTGTACGGGACTTTTTAGCTTTATCTAATCCAGCAGAATGTAAAAAATATGTTATTTTTATGGCTAATAATCTCTATAAACATTTTTACGAATTACAAATTGTACCTATCAAAGACAAGAAAGGTGTTATCGCATTTCGACCTGTTAAAGAATTAACTAATCCACCTGAAGATACTGAAAATGAACGGCAGAGCTTATGTTTAACACTAGCATACTTCTATACTCGCATATTCCAAATCTATGGTGCATTGGCTCTTACTGTTATTGATGATTCTAAGTTTATGATGGAAAGTGGTATTATACCCCTTTATGGTGATACAACTAAAAAGGGTTTATTACCGCCTGGCTACAGACCATATGTAACATTAGGTGGCAGCATAGGTGGAGAATTAACTGGAGGAAGTATTCCTGCTGCTACTTTGGGCAATTTTAATTTTTTACGTAGTTATTTATATGAGGATAAGGATGAATCAAAGGGGTTTTTAACAAGATACTCAGGAGAAGGAGATAGTAGAGGTGAAATATATTTTCTACCAAAAATTCAAGATAGAGATGAATATGGTAGACCAATTGGTAGTTCAGATATAATCTCTGAAACCAGACAACAAAAAGGTATATTCTTCATTGGTTATACTGGTGGCAAAAAATATGCTACTCTTGAGGCCTATTCTAAAATAGAAGGAATTGGCGGTGATACCAAATTTTATTTTGGCAAGTTTAAATACTATAAAAAAGATAGCATTAATCCTGAATCTATTGAACTAGGTTCAGATGTTTTACCAATGAAATCATTAACTATCCAAAGAGAACGCCCTACTGTTGCGAGAGCAGTATATAGTTATACTATTAGGGGTACTGAAAAGTCTATTACAGAGGTTTTTAATGGAGCATTATCTAGAGTCGTTGCATTTTTAAGAAAAGCAACAGACGGTGATACTAGTTATAGCACTAGTTCATCTGGTATTATAATTTCAGAGACAGGGACAGCCGAGGAACTTCGCCTTGCCAGAATTGTTCAAAACCTTACAAAAACTAAACCACTTGGTCACTGTTTAGCACGCGCTATTCAACTCCTACAAACATTACCCCTTAGGGGTGAAGCTGCTGTATCGCATATTTGTAAATCTAAATTCTTTGAACAAACATCTAGTTCAAGTACTGGAGTTAGAACTACATCATCACGAAGTGGTATTCCTGAGCCTGGATCATCACTTGATAGTAGTCCTGGTCTAGCAGCATTATCACAATTATTCTATGATACTGTTTTATTTGGTACTCCCAAAATTATAATTGGCACTACACCAAAAGCTGGACAAGGTAGTAAATCATCTTTAGAGCAATATATGGAATTTATGAAAACTATGGGCCGCCTATTTGGAGATAATGTATTCAGTAAACCAGTATCAGATGAAACCATTAAATCTGGCCTGAAAAGTATTAGAAATAAAAGAGATAGTGATTTTTGTAAAGGTATAGATGGTAATATTGTTATACCTACAAATGTAGTTAGAAATGTTTATGATGTGGTTAATCAATTATACCAACAACAAGTTAGACACGCCGCAGAATGTGGCAAAATTGTTAGATTACTTTTTGATATTCAACGTGATAAATCCTCTGGACGTTATAGAATCTCTTTAAGTGATAATATCATCAAAAAGGGATTCCCTGAAATTGAGCGTGTTAATTATTTGTCACGACAATTACTCGTTAATTATTATTCTAATTGTGAAATGACGTATTTAAAAGGTATGAAAATTGTCCTTGATTCAAGTCCTGAAGCAATTGAAGCACGCAGACGCCACGCACCTCCTGTCCCTCCTGCTCCTATTTAAAGATCTAAATAATATATATGATTAATTTAAAATACAATAAGACTTCTTTATATTAATACAAGTCGTCCATTGATAGGAATACCAGTGAAATGGACCATCCGTTAACCAAATAGAATCTTTTGAGTAAAGAGCATTTCCTATCCATTCCTTATTCATCCAAACATAATCAAACTCTGGATACATCGTATCAGATAATACTTTTGAAGCTTCTTCACGAATATCATCTGTCATATTGGGACTTTCTATCCACGCAGTAGCCCACACAATTCTTTTCATTTTTCCATCCTCTTCGAATCTTTGATACGCGTTTTGAAAACAAACCAATACTTTATACATATCTTTTGTATATAATTTCCATATCTGATTTGTTGATAATATATTACGAATAATAAACATTCCAAAACTTAATTCACGAAATAAATCCATTACTCTATACGCCTGCGTTGTTGTCAGCACTTTTACATTCTCAACAAGAGTACTAGCCTCTAGTTGTCTGTAAACATATGTACCTGTATAAAGTGGATTATGAACTATGCTAAGATTAGGGCCTTCCTTTAAAAATAGAGAGTATGGTATATTGTGTTTATTAACATATATATGGAGTTGTGTGAGTAAATAATCACCTACACCTTTTTCTCGCCACTTTTTATTTATACAAAAACAATCCACACAATATATCTCCTCATTTTCATTTGTTACAAATAAACCTAAATAATGATAACGAATGCACCCAATTATATTTTTATCAATATCCTTCAATATGAGAATATGATCTTTTATACCGAGTAATTGAGATTCAGGAATATCCAGAATGGGTGTTTTTGGTGGATTACCGAAATTATTTCTTAAAAAATCACAAATATTACTTATATATCTTTCATTTTGTCCCTGATAAACTATAATAGATTCAACACCCGTTGGTGATTTCAGTGCTTCCTTATAGAATAACTGCGATTTAAACATTTCCCTATTAAATTTTGATTGAATAACATTATATAGCGGATATGTATTCCAAAATACCATATCTAATTATTATTAGATTTCTTTTATATCACTTATATATAAAATGTCATATTAAAGACAATTAGAAATATATAAAGTAATAAAGTAATAAAGCAATAATGGAGTATAGACGTAAAACACTTAGTTCATCCCTAGACGACTTATCTAATGATATTGAAAAACAAAGTACTCGTAAACCCTCCATTTCAGTAGATGATACTATAGATGAATATACTGAATATGTGTATAATGGTACATTTAATTTAACAAAAATTATTTGTAGAGGTTTAATAAATTTGATTTGTCCTTGTTGCTATCGAAATCGTAAACCCATTGAAGTCAAATAATTATCCAAGTCTAATTTAGAAATGACTCGTTGCGAACACTGTAAAAAGAAACTAGGCGTATACAAACATAAGTGTAAATGTGGAAAACTATTTTGTATTACACATTTACACGCAGAAGAACACTCTTGTACATATGACTATAAATCAGAAGGCAAAACTACACTCAAAAAAGTACTTGATGTTGGCCCCCTCTCTGTCAAAATTGAAAAAATTTAATCTAATTTACCCTTAATATAAATAAGCATATTTTCTTAAATATAGTACTACTATATCAGGACACCATCTAGGATTTAGGTGAGTCACTTTAGGATTAAACCACGCAACCGCATCTTTCTCTCTTCTATCTCTACGCCATCTAGCAAATGCCTTTGGATGCTCCTTTATCCACTCAAACGTATTGAATGATTGCTTAACCTGCTCATCCGTTACAAATCCCTGAAAAATATGATATTGAAAATATGTATTAGGTGGATAATCCGATTCCTGTGATTGAAACACCAATCCTGTATGTTTTAAACTTTTTACTTCTGTCACGTGTGATTCCTCTTCTGTTTCTCTTAATACATTCTCTTTAAGAAGTTCTAATACAGATTTATTATTTTTAATATCCTTCCCTTCCATTTGTCCCTTTGGTGGTTCCCAACTAGGCGTAGAATATCTTGCTCCACGTCTTTTTACTACTAAAAAGTGTTTTAAGTCAAAATCTTCATAGATAGGATGAAGAAATGCACAAGACCTTAGATAAACTCGCCAACCTTCCGTTGGATGTTCAACATATGCATAAGACTTTGATGGATCATATGGAAGTCTTTCACTGCCCCGTACTAATCCTTTTTGAAATACATCAAAAATAGGTACACTGTCCGATAAAGGCCCCTGTAAGGCAGCCTTAGTATTTGATTTTGGAATTGACATTACTAATAATTATTACTAAAAATACTTTAGATTAATCTGATTATTTGACTATTCATTTACTCTCTTAAAAAAGAGTAAATAGCCATATGCGAATGACATTGGCATTAAATTAACATATGACGTGTAAATCCAGCCATTATTTTGAGCTTTCTTTATAATATCTGGCATATTTGGCATATACAAACTATGTTTTTGTCTACGCACTGACCCATCTTTAAAGCGGAATGTCTCGCGGAATTCTGCCTTAGGATCATCTAACTCAAAATTGGCCTCATAATCAAACTTATCAAATACTACCTTCGACTTTGTTATACGCTCCTTAGAATACTTCTGTGGACTAAACCCTACCCACGGGTTACTTGAATCAAGAATAGGCTCAAACTTAAATTTATTTACCACTTCCACTGCCAAGTTACCACCTGGTTTAACCCATAGAGCTAAATTGCGGAAAAGTGTATCAAGATCTCTAAAGTAATATATTGTAAAGTATAATAGAACCGCATCAGTAAACTCAGCAGCAGCCGCTGCCCCTGGACCCATTAAATCAAATTGACGAAATTCTACATCCTGTTTTTGCGAATCATTCAGAGTTGTACTTGGAATAGTTGTACCTTTAGCATAACGAATCATTGCTTGACTCTTATCAATTCCAACTGTCATTCCTGCACCTTGTTTGGCAAAAGATGCTGTCCCAATACCAATACCACAACCCGCATCAAGAATTATTAACTGATCCTTTGGAGTATGTTTAGTAAATTCTTCCATACAAATAGCAGATTCAGCTTGAATTAGTTTATCATTCTGTGTTAACTTTGTAAAGACTGATGCATAGAAATCATCGAATAAATCATCGTTTGATAACCATTCATACTTTGATGTTACTGCATCTGATGTATTAGTCTCTGTCACAAAACCTTCCTTAATTTTACCACAATTTAAAGTAGTTAATTTATCTATTGCCAAAATAAAAACAGAACTTATTGCCATTAATAAGAAGGCTACTAAAATTACCGTTTGCCACGTATCAAATGTAAAAACTGTTATTAGACAACCCAAAATAATAATAATGACATAAATTAATAATTTAGGATAGAATCCATCCATTATATTCCTACTTTCTCTAAGACTATTTTGTGTTTTTAACGGTGGTTGTAAATCTACGCCTACTTTGTTTGCGACAAGTTATAGCCTGTTTCTTCTTACCACAATCACTAGAGTATGTCGCAATTTTCTTACATATAGAAGTATAAGGATCTTTAAAATTAGTGTCAAGTCCACATCTCATTCTCCATAGCCATGCTAATGTGGAACGTCGACATCCAAGCGTAGGAGGATTCTTCTTTTCAACTTCTTCCCATCTTCTAGCAATCTCTGCTGGCAGAACGGCCGGAAGATATAACCAAAAACGTCTAAACCAATATAGTCTATCAGATAAACTTAGTACATTCCATTTGTTCTTTTCACATTTATCCTTACATTTATACACCTCTTTTGGACAATCTGGCATTGGCTTTGAATGAAGTGTTGATTCCTTTGGATGATTATATCCTACCGCAAATAAGAAATCCCAAAATGTACTTAGCTGTTTGTGCCAATCACATTTAATCCATTTATCGTAAAATTCTTTAACATCTGAAAACTTGGGATTTGGATTCGGATTTAATCCTTGTTTTCTTAGTTTATCATTTACGCAATTGTGAATATTATACATCCATTTCTTCAAATCCAGACTGGGATTTAAATTTACATATGTTTCATTTGTATTTAAAAATGGATATTGTCGATAATAATCTGTTAATGATGCTCGACAGAATTTACAAGGTAAAATATATGGAAGTGACTCGAAAAATTGTGCATATTTTACCGCATTTGCAGAAGAATACTTATAATCAAATGTAATCAGGTGGAGCATTTTCCATCCTGATGGACCCCAAAATCTAGTATCCATTTCTCCTACCTTTTTTTGAGATTAAATACTCAAAATTGTATAATCCTTAGATTCCTATTTATTTTAATTGTCGCGGATAAAAATATTATATAACATAAATACTAATGGCCGGTTTGGAAGGCTTTACAGTTTTATCTGATTCTTATAATGACCCAGAGATATTCAGTTTTATTTCCAAAACAAGCAATGAACGATATAATATATATAAAAAAGCACATCACGAATGGATTAATAAGGTTGAGTCCGGTAAGTTTCGCGACTCACTTGAATCTGTTCGTCAAAACCAAGCAATTATTAATTCTATTAAAAAAAAGTTCCCAAATACCTATATTGAACCTGTCACAGAAAGTGATGAAGTCTACTGGTCTGCGTCTCCTAAAGATGCCAAAGGGTCAGATAGATCACTCGTTGATTGTCATTATGACGCACCATTCGCTATTATACCAACTGGTGGGGTCATATATTATCGTATAATTATTGCTATGAATGAAAATAATACCGTTACAACTGTATTTCCTAATGAAGATGCAAAAGTGAAAATGAATACTGGTGATTTTCACGGTCTCGATTATAATAAGGATTTCCACTGCGTTGAAGGCTCTATCCCACCAGATAAATACCGAGTTTTATTAAAACTTCACTATATGATAATTCCACATGATACTCAACAATTTTGGATAGATTGGGTTAGGTTTATTAATGTTAAATGGACACAATTATCACGCGAGACCATGAGAATGTCAGCCGATCCTAAAACACCAATTGAAACCTTTGTAGGAGCTATTGTTAATATATGTCGTTATATATTCAATAATATATATACTATAGGAGTATACTTATTAATAAGTATTTTAATCATATTAGCTTTTGTATATGTGCCTAGGTCTATTACTAAAAAAATGTTCAAAATTAAAAAATAATAATACTTTATTTATTTTATATTAATTTAATACAATATTAATAGAAATATCGTATTAATTATTAGATAAATTATAAGATTATTTAAGTCATACCGAAACCTCTGTATGAGAGAGGAGAGAGATATGGTCTTACAAGGGATTCACCTGGTTCAACAACCTCTTCTGCCTTACATTTCACCACGGCCGGAGGGCAAACTGAGCGAGGGCAAGGGGCACAAGCGGGGCATTTAGTAGCTGGTGGGCACTTCACATCAGGGCAACGAGCACGCGGGCAAGGCGGGCAATCCCCCTTTGGCTTCTGACACTTAGAACAATCTAAAATTACTGGATTCTGCTTTGGCACAGAGCTCTTAAGCACATAATTACTTAGTTCAGGCACTGGCGGGCACTCACTCTTTAGGATATAATTACTCATATCAGGTAAAGCAGGGCAGGGTGGGATAGAGCTCTTAAGTACATATTTGCTCATATCAGGTTGCTTACAGTCGGGGCACGCCGGACAAATTGGACGAGGTTTAGGTTTTGAGCAATTACAGGGAGAATCGCCTCCACAACTGTCACATTTATTTCCATAATTCTCAAAGCCTTCTTTCTTTAAAAGCCGTGTTAGATATAAACCTATCGCAAGGCCCACCACAAAAATTCCTAACAAATGAATTGGTGATGTAGTCATTCTGTTTCTAACCTACTTTTTATCTTATTATAAATTAAGTTAAGAACTTGTTATAACTTATTTATAACTTCTGATGTGTATTTATAAATTGTGTTTTAACAAGTTCTTAACATAATTTATATATACGTTTTTTCTAAGAATCGTTTTTGTGAACTTCTTTTTAAAATCGTTTTTGCGCACTTCTTTTTAAAAATCTTTTTTTTTGCGGACTTTTTCCTAAAAAGTCCTATTTGGCAATTCTCCATCCAGGCCAATCCATCGGCGGGCAACCACACGTTTCAGGTAATGATGGATCCATTGTCGCTTGTAAACGAGTACAAATCATACGCGCATAACCCTTCCAAGAAAACTCATTTGATACCTTTGTGCTATTAGGCATTATTCCAAAATCAGTTGGCTTTAATCCTCTTCTTTTAACCTGCTCTTCAATCTGTTTGGCACGTGTTTTCCAATCAAACTGAGATGGACCACGACCAGCATCCATTGGAGTTGGCGCTAATTTATCTGTTACTGGAGCAGCACCTCCATTTGGAACAAACTTCGCATTACACGCATTATCCAAATCACCTACCGATGGAAACCCTGTCTTATCTATCGTCGATGTCATCGCTCTTGCCTTTTCAGCTTCTCTAGGACTCGTATACTTTACAGCAAATGACGCACTTACACCATTAACAATTGTATCCGCATACTTGTCAACTAACTTATTAATTTCACGAGTTACATCAGGATTCTTTTGGACATTTGGTGGCAATAAGTTCGCTAATCCAGGTGGAAGACCCAACGTTCTTATTACCTGCGGCAATGGCTGATCTGGTTTACCTAAAATTGGAAACGCACTATCAATATCCCTCTTCATAATAGGAATCTCAACTGGCATCAATGCTCCAGTTTGTACTTGGTCAAGAATAGTTTGGACATTTGATTTCATTTGAGTAAGTGCGACAATACGAGCACTTATGATAGGGTCTGTTGTACCACTAGCCGCTAAACGTATAATTTCAGCACTTAGACGTGCTACAAAGTCCTCTAACTCTTTAGGAGTAGCAATCTGACCATTTTGGCCTGCGGGTGGCTCGCCATTCATATTCTCAAATCCTTCCAGTGAACCACCTACCACATTTACAGGCTGTGTAAACTCATAAATTGGCCCCTGAATTGGACCAGCCGCGCCAATAAGTCTTACTTCACGTTGTAAGTATGCCAAGTTAGAAGATATTTCGTTTAAGTGAGATAATGTTATAGTGGGTTGTAGACCTGGATTTCTGTTAAGTACTTCAACTTCGGCCTGTAGTGTATGGAAGTCACCACGAGCAGTATTTAATGGAAGTTGAATTGACGGATCGGAACGTTCAGAAATCTCTTGAGCCTCAAAGGCTAAGAAACCCTTTAATAGTTCTAACATCTCGATTAATTGCTGTCTATTTGCCTTAATAAGTGTCGTACTTTGATATGGTAAAGGGCTCATTGCTGCAATTTGCTCATATGGTGCGATTGGTAGTTGGCCTGGTAAATTCGCTGGTTGAACATTTGAATCATTGATACTTCTGGCCGGAGGAGGAGCAACTGAGGGTGGAATAATATTTATTGGTATATTGACCTTGTGTGACGGAGATGTATTCACTGGGTCAAATCCCTCTTTTCTTTCACTTGCCGAAGTAAAAAAGTAAATTACTATTAAGACAAAAAGTAATGCTAAGAACGCAAACATCCTACTTTCTTATATTATCTTTTATTGTTACTGATTAGACTTATGATGATTAATAATCAAGAGAGCATCCCCAGCAAGGAATCTCATCTTTCTTAATGTATTGTGTCATATCAGGGACTGGCGGACAAGATCCATCTGGATTCTTTGGGCAGCGATACTCAGTATCCTTATAACAACTTTCTTCATATTCCCTTCCCTGTGCTGTTGAATCTGTATCCTGTGACTTACGAGTTTCACCACTTATAATTGGCTTAGTACTACGATTTGCCAATACTTCATTTTTAACCAATTTTTGAATATCCTTTAATAGTTCTGCTCTTTCATTAAGGTTCATCGCATTATACCCAGAACCACTTATAGATACCTCTGGAATCACATCCGTTCTAGTCGGTACAGATGATCCCGTATCTGAATCTACTGATGAATCAGGTACTGGTGCTGTACTGTCAGGCATTATATCAGATGATACTGTACTTATAGCACTCCCCACATCAGACGATACTGTATTCATAGCACTCCCCACATCAGACGATACCGTATTCATAGCACTCTCTAAATCATTTGAAATACTACTTAAATATCCATTTGAAATGTCATCAAACCCCTCTTTATTAACATAATATGAGGTCGCAATTACAACTACGAGTATCAATAAAAGAGTACATAGTGTAGCCTTAATAATCATCTTCTACTGTTAATTACTAACTTTACAATTTGAATTATTATATTATGAAATTTGATTAATATGATTGCGACTAAGTCATTAGGAAGATGCTATCTGCTCGTTTTAAAGACGATAGTGTGGTTGAAATTGGAATTGATGAGGCCGGACGAGGATCCTTTTGGGGACCTATTATGGCTGGCGCCGTCATTATCCCAGAAGAATCAACCTGGACAGAAAAACAACGTACATTACTATCACAATTACGCGATTCCAAGAAAATTAGCCCTAAAAAACGAGAGAAACTCGCTGATGAAATTAAAGAACTACTTCCTATGGCAGCAGTTGGTGTAGTTACAGCTCAAGAGATTAATGAGAAAGGTATTACTTGGGCTAATATGGAAGCATTTCGACGTGCCGTTATTAATTTAGAGCTTTGCTCAGAGCTTGTATCAAAATGCCGACTTGTTATCGATGGTGTACTTTCAATTGAGGGCTGGAACGGAGAGCAAAAGCAAGAGCTCATTGTTGAAGGTGATTCAGAGTATATGGCAATTGCTGGTGCGTCAATTCTGGCAAAAGTAGAGCACGATCGATGGATTACTCGATACTGTGAAGATCATACTGAATGTAATGACCGTTATGATTTACTTAAAAGTAAGGGTTATGGAACTGCTAATCACCGAGAGGGTATAAGAATCTATGGAGGACACGAACTACACAGAACTTTATACATTCAAAACTGGCTTCCTGGCTCAACACATAAAGCTAAACCTAAAAAGAAAGATACTGTCAAAAAAGATGCTAATCAATGCATAATTAAGTTTAGTTAATGGCGGCGTTTATGAGTGTGTTTACGAGCGCGTTTATGCGAAGCACGTCTCTTATGCGAAGCACGTCTCTTATGCGAAGCACGTCTCTTATGCGAAGCACGTCTCTTATGCGAAGCACGACGTTTACCTCCTTTTACACCGTGTAAAACATCCAAACAGTCTGCAACACTGGTATATTCTCCATTTTTCACAAGCTTTTCGCACTCTTCTTTTTTTCATTATTCATTTCTATATAATATTGATATATTTTTTAATTTATTATATTACAAATAATCATAAATTAAAAATAAAAGAGTTAACTACCAATTAGGGCACAAGGGCAATTTAATTGCGGCGCTTGTGGCAGCTATTGCGGCGGCGGGTAACGCGGCGCTTGCCACCATCTACCTTGTTCTTGTTCTTGTTACGAAGAGTCTTATTCTTGCCACCTCCATTCTTGTTCTTCTTGTTCTTGTTACGAAGAGTCTTGTTCTTGTTCATCTGAGGCATCTTATACTTTATACTTAGATTTTTTGTTACGCGGCCTTGTCGGACTCTTTCAAAATCTCAACTTGCCATCAACCCAGTTGTCTAAAATCGCGAGGTCAATTCCTCGGGACCGGGGGAATTTGTTAGACCGATAAAAATGAGCCTCCTTCCTCTCAAATGTTACATATTTCATCTTAGGATCAGTCATTATACTTTCATCCTCTGAAGCAAAACCTCGTAGCTTCTGAATCCATTTAAAAGACTCATATGCGAAAACTTGCTTATCTAGTAAACCTACACGAGACATTACAAATACACCAGGTGCTCCATCACTAGGTAATGTATTTATCGGTGAAACCGATAGTAATTCCTTAAAATTCAAAACCTTATGAAGTGGATTTCCAAATTCTTCAAATTCACCTATTGTAAGAGGTAAATCTGGATTTGAACTAGTTCTAAGTACATCTACGTAGGGGACTTCAGTAAATGCTGCACCGACAAGTTGTCCATTAGGAAAGCGTGATACAATTGCTCCAATTGGCAATCCACCAGCAGAGCGACCATATATAACTGTTTTATCTGCTTCCAAATTGTTCTTAATCTTTGCGGCTTTTATTACTGCCTCAAAATCATCTACTGTCACGTGTCTATTATCTCTTCTTGCTGCCTCTGCCCACGCAGAATCTATATCACCACCACCACGTACAAAAGAAAATACTAATGCCCATTTTCTTTTTAATAAAGGATACCACTGGCCATAAGTCCATCCAATTGGTGTCGTTGAGCCATACGCACCATATACATATATAAATTGCGCCTTTGGTTTTACACCTTTTTCTTTTATGACCACATATGGTACTCTTGTTCCATCCTTTGAGGTTGTATGAAAACGATGAACTTCTAATTCTTTAAATTTTATAGGGTGTTCTATCTGCATTTTTCGTTCGTCTCTTATAATTTTATTATTAATCATATGAAACATATAAGGAATTTCAAATGGTGATTTAACAATGAATGTTTGAATTAAAGAATTCTCCCATTTTGTCCAAATATTTATATCAATTATTCCAACTTTTATTTTAAAAATCAGCTGTGGTTTTTTCTTAGCTGCACAGAACCAGATACTTTGTGCCCCCTCATATATTGTTAAGATATTACCTGATTGTATATTAACCCATTGAATCTCTTCATCAGGTAATATCCATTCATTAATTGGTCTTCCTTTTGGTATCCATTTTTCAATTATTGAATTTCTAACTAATACACAATCCTCTCCATATATGCTTTCACCTAATGCGAATTGTATCACAGAATTCTTATATAATCTTTCAAGTCTATCGCCATTTATTTTATATAATGCGTCATATATTGGATTTGATGATAATACATATAATGTTCTATTAGAACCTTTAATTAGAATTATATCACGACCCTTATCAGGCTCTTTATATAATACCTTCTCATCGTTACCTGTATGTGCATTACATACACATAGTTCTACAGTTCTAAAATAATCTACTACTTTGATAAAGTAACATAAATCGCCTACAATTGCTATTTGTGAGGAAATTGCCTTTTTAGTCCAGATTTGTTTGCCATCGGATGTTTCGCAAATTAATTTATTTTGTGTGTGAATATCTTCATCTGATGTAACATACCATACACTATTGCCTAGAACATCAATATCATATGCGGGTTTTCCTCGTTTATTCCAGGCCCATTTCCACATAAATCTAGAGTTTGGTACTAAAAATATATCTATTGTTCCACATCCTATATTGAAGCTTGGTAGTTTAAGATACTGTTGGGCATCTAGAATTTCTTTTTCAATCTGTCGGGCCTCCTTTTCAACGCTGGACTGTTTAGCCAGATCGTTAAAATGTTCTCTTTCACGTTTTATAAGATTCTCCCATCGTTTGCCTCTCATTGTCTCCATCCAGGCCCACGGGTCTTTCCACTTTAAATATCCTAAATCTCTAATTTCTTTAGCTGTCATTTGACCCCTACTACTATATTTTAAACTTTTTCCTAAAAACTTTATTAAAAGATATTTTTGAATACTTTTTCCTAAAAACTTTATTAAAAGATATTTTTGAATACTTTTTCCTAAAAACTTTATTACAACTTAAAAGATATTCTATCTCATATAGTAAATGGCTCCTCCACTTTCTGTAAATATCATTTATAACAAAGCAAATACATATGGTCTTAATGATGATGCTGAAGTAATTGATCGTATCCTTAGAAAACTTCAAGACTCAATTGGTCATCCAATCAGTAAACCGCGATTAGTTGATATGCGAGAACCTCTCAGCCATTCTGATATTAATATTCATCTTGAAATTCCTGTTTTTGCGGCGATTCCTTGGGCTCATACTAATATTATGCTTGTAAATCCTGAGCAATGGTCCTTCGCATATGATTCATATGTTCACGCATTCGATGCACTTATTTTCCGTGACCCAGTAAGCGCTGAAAAGTTTCGCGTAGCTTTTGCTGAAAAAGGTCTTTCTACTGATAATATCTATGTAGTTCCTTGGATGGCTGCTTGGCAATCAAAAGATTATAAAGGTAAATATGGTATCTCTGCAGATGATGGATTTGTATGTTTTGTAGCTGGCTCTACTTCAAAGTATGAATATTTAAAACAGGTTCTTCCATACTGGCTACCAAGTGATCCTACTCTGACTGTCTATACCACTCGTGAGGACTTTGCCGAGGGCTTAAAGAAAAATGGTCTTGCTGAAAATGTAACTGTAAAATGCCAAGATCTTAGCTCAGAAGAACGTAAACGTATTTCAGCCCAACATACAGGACATCTCGTTTGTAGTCAAGGTGAAGCTTTTGGTTATGCCGCCGCCAATGCGGAAGTCTCTGGCGCATTTATTATTATGAACTTCCTACCCACTTTTGAACACTTCTATGATAACCCTACAGGCATCTCCTGGCTATCTAATAGCTATGATGAATCAACAAAAGTGCGCTATTCTATTGCTAAGCCAACTACAATGATTCGTGAAGAACTCGATACTGCTTTTTATAGATTTAGAAACTCAGACTTTGCCGAAATTCGTACAATCCGCCAACAAATCGCTACCAATCGCTTTAGCGAGAGCTGTAAAGCATTTCTACCTATGCTAACTAAGGTTTATTCTTCTATTAAAGAACGCCGTCCTGCGAAAGGAGTTTATCATTGTCCTCCAATCCTAAATCAGGATGATTGCCCTCCAATTACAATTGTTACTCCCACTTATAATCGTGAGAAACTAATTGAAATTGCTTTTCATAATTTATTGATTACTGATTATCCTCAAGATAAAATCGAATGGATTGTAATTGAAGACAATGAAAAGACGTCTCATATGGCCAGTGAGAAAATTATTAGTTTCCAGCTTCAAGTTCCTAAAATTAAACTAAAGTATATTCCTATTGAGGGGCGAATGACAATTGGTGAGAAGCGTAATCACGCAATAGAAAACGCCTCAAATGATATTATTCTTTTTATGGATGATGATGATCACTACCCAGAAACATCTTTCCGTCGACGTGTAGCTTGGCTCACAAAAGGAACAAAACGTGGAGAAACAGGTAGGGCAAATATTGCCTGCTGTACTACACTTGCTTTATATGATTTGAAGTTTGGTACGAGTGCTGTAAATGTTCCTCCGTTTGATATTCCATTTGCTCAGCGTATCTCTGAAGCTACTCTAACATTTAGGAAATCTGCTTGGCTTGAAAGAAAGTTTCCTAATGTTTCAATTGCTGAAGGTGAGGGATGGATTACTGGGCGTGAAGAGCAAGTTATCGAAATGCAACCTCAACAAATTATCGTAGCATTTTCACACAGTAATAATCAATCCTCTCGTCGCATTCCACCATCCGAAAATAAACCTGCGTGCTTTTGGGGATTTCCTAAAGAATATCTCATCTTTATTCACGGACTCGTTGGTGTTCAAGTTGAAGAAGACAAGAAAGCTAATAAATCATCTAAATAGAAGTCTTTCTTTTTCTTGAATGTAGAATTCTACCACCTTTAACTGTTGTTGCTTTTACTTCTTCTGCTTTTACTTCTGGTTCTGGTTCTGCTTTTACTTCTGCTTCTGGTTTTGCTTTTACTTCTGGTTCTGGTTCTGCTTTTACTTCTGCTTCTGGTTTTGCTTTTACTTCTGGTTCTGCTTTCGCTTCTGCTTTAGCTGGTTCTGCTTTCGCTTCTGCTTTAGCTGGTTCTGCTTCTGGGTTTGCTGGATTATTTTCTTCTACAGCATTTGCAGCAGCATTCGTAGCAGGAGCAACAGGAGCTGTTAAGATATCATCTGGATTTAATTGTACAGGCAGTTCAAGTGTTGGTTCACCTTGAAGTTCATCTGCCTTTTGTTTATCTTTCATAGACTCAGAGACAACTTCTTGAACAAATGGTTTACAAGGACCAGTACCACACATAAGTTCTTTATATTCCTTTGTAACAGGTATTCTTAAGATTTGTAAAATTATTCTAAATATAGCAGATTTATCAACTGCTCCAATTAGTGTATCAAATTCACACGAACATATATAAGCTTTATCAGTCATCACAGCTTGAATATTATTCAAATCTTCAAATGTTGGTGATAAATAATCAGGTCTAGCAGATAATCCTTCATCAACTAGATCACTATCAATTTTCGCCTTTGTCTGTGCTATTTTTTCTAATACACCTATCAATGGTAGACGAACCTCTTCAGGGGCTGTTATCTGGAATATAGATAACAATAGCCCAATAATAAGTGACTTTGTAGCATCTAATGAACCAAAAACAATATCACGTTGTAATTGTGGTGATAATTTTCTAAATAGTGATAGAAATACTTTCATAACTTCTCCAGCTAACAGTGGCGTCATTCCATAAAACCCAATAAATGTTAGAATAGATTTCTTCCAATCACCTCTTAATAATTCTAATATTGCTAACACAATTGATAATAATTTTCTAGCGGTTGTTCTATCAGATACTCCCATTGAAATACGTGTCACATCTAATGCTAAATAAATAGCAAATACTATTGTTCTGAAAGGTATTTTAATTTTCGATAATACTTCTAATGTAATATTTGGTGGAATTGGAAATCCAACTGCTGTACTTAATGCAAATACACCTTCAGAAATTGCCATAGCAGCGGGCTGTGGAATTACACGCGGATCTGACTCTAAATCGTGCTCCTTTTCTAATCTTAATACACCATACTTTGAAGCATACTCATTTACTGTAGCATCAATATTTCCAATCTTATTATATATTCTAGCATAAATATCATCAACCCCAAACATTTTTGTTGGATCAGGTGGTGTTTTTACTACACCTGTTGCTTGTGTAACTTTCTTTTCAATAAAATCTTTTGACATATTTGATAAGGCACTAATATCTGGTTTATATAGTGCATCATCAGCACCACCACTAAAAGTATCTTTGCCATTATCAAAATAGTCAAGAATAACTTTTATATAGGGTTTGAATGCTTCATTAAATTTTACTTGTTCATTTTGTGTAAAAATGGGTTTACCCTCACTATCTAGTGCTTGAGCAGTCCATCCTTCACCTTTGGTTTTTACAATAGCATCTATTATACTAAAAATAGCATTTGTAGATTTATAAAGTCGTTGGGGCATATCTTTATTATGGAGCTCATCAGTAATCTGACTTCTGAGCGTATCAAAACTATATCTTTCTGCTCCGTTCATCCTACTCTAATTTCCTTTTTATTTACTTTTACTAAAAATACTCATTAGAACCGGACATTACCTATACAACACAATAAAAATATATTAATATTTTTATTATTTTGCTTTATTTATATTATTCTTTACAACTATGACTATGCACTACACATTGTACATCCTTCATCTGGAGCATATTTCTTATGTAAGCGGTCCTGTTCAGACTTCTCTGCTGCCTTCTGTAGCTCTGGATCAATCGTGAATTTCTGTGCCATCACTGGTGCGCGCGTTCTTAAGTAATAAATACCTGTCTTAAGACCTTGCTTCCAAGCGTAAAAGTGCATCGAGGTTAGCTTAGCATAATTTGGATCCGATACAAACAGATTTAGTGACTGGCTCTGACAAATAAATGCGCCACGCGCCACTGCCATATCAATCAATGTTTTCTGCTTAATCTCCCAAGACGTCCTATACAGCTTTTGAATTGCTTCTGGGATTTGCTCTATTCCCTGAATAGAACCATTTCGCGCGATAATCTGTTGCTTCATCATCTCATTCCACAAATCAAGCTTCTCCAAATCCTTCATTAGATACTTATTAATAATAATAAACTCCCCTGCTAAAGTACGACGTGTATAAATATTTGAAGTGAAAGGCTCAATACACTCATTAAATCCCAGAATCTGTGAAGTTGATGCAGTCGGCATTGGCGCCATTAACAGTGAATTACGAATACCATACTTCACCACTTTCTCCTTTAAAGATGTCCAATTGAGAGTTCCATCCTTCTCTGTAATTGGCGTAATTGACCACATATCATACTGAAATTGACCCTTTGACATAGGACTTCCTTCATATGTAGAATAAGGCCCATCCCTTTCTGCCACTTCACAAGATGATTCTACTGCCGCATAGTAAATATGCTCAAAGATTCTTTGGTTAAGATCAACAGCTTTATCTGATTCCCAGGGCACACGCATTAGAGCAAAGACATCTGCTAGACCTTGTACTCCTAGACCCACTGGACGATGCCGCATATTTGAATTCTTTGTTTCTGGCGTTGGGTAATAATTAATATCAATTACGCGGTTCAAGTTACGAATTGCTACCTTCACTACCTGACGCAGCTTCTCATAGTTAAACTTTTTAGACTTCGCATCTACATACATTGGCAAACCAATTGATGCTAAGTTACAGACTGCTGTCTCCGAATCATTACTATATTCTATGATCTCTGTACATAAATTTGAACTCTTAATTGTTCCAAGATTCTTTTGATTTGATTTCTTATTCGCAGCATCCTTATACAAGAGATATGGAGTACCTGTTTCAATTTGTGAGTCAAGTACTTTAAACCAGAGTTTTTGTGCGTCAACTTGTTTGCGCCCACGTCCTTCTACTTCATATTTTGTATAGAGTGCATTAAATTCATCACCATACACATCAGCTAAGCCAGGGGCTTCAGAAGGGCAGAAGAGAGTCCAAGGCTCATTCTTCTCAACACGCTCCATAAACAAATCAGGAATCCACAGAGCATAAAACAAATCACGACAACGTTCCTCTTCAGACCCAGTATTGAGTTTGAGCTTTAGAAAGTCCTCCACGTCCGCGTGCCAAGGCTCCAAATAAATAGCAAATGAACCATTTCTCTTACCACCTCCTTGATCAACATAGCGAGCAGTATCATTAAAGTTCCTTAGCATAGGTACAATTCCGTTTGAAGTTCCATTTGTACCTTTAATTAGAGAGCCTTTGGCACGAATGTTGTGAATATGGAGGCCAATGCCGCCAGCGTGTTTAGAGATTTGTGCACATTGCTTCAATGTATCATAGATTCCTACGATACTATCCTCTTTCATTGCTAGGAGGAAACAAGAGCTAAGTTGTTGACGAGGTGTACCAGCATTGAAGTTGGTTGGAGTAGCGTGAATGAAGAATTTTTGACTTAATAGATCATACGTCTCAAACGCCTTCTCCAAATCTACCAATCCCCATAGTGCAAGTGATACTCTCATAACTAGGTGTTGAGGGCGCTCTAATGTCTTTCCTTTAGTATCACGAAGTAGGTATTGTAGTTTTTCAAGGGTTTTAAATCCAAAATAGTCGAATAGGTAGTCGCGATTATAGTCGATTTTGGCATCAATTTCTGTGCCGTGTTTTTGACAGATTTCAACTAGTTCTTGTGAAACATTGCTAATTTTTTCACCTGTTTTATCTAGTATTTGGTTACTAAGGGCTTGGACAACTTCAGAGAATTTATCTGAAGTATTACGATGATGGTTTGAGATGGCAATCCTGGAGGCAAGTATCCCATAATCTAGATTCGTGGTCATTAACGAAATAGACAGTTGTGCTGCGAGTTCATCCAATTCAGATGTCTTAACTCCGTCATAAATTCGAAGTAGAGTCCGTTGGGCAATTAGAGTTGAATTTACCTCTAAACCGTCTGCTGACTTACGAATTCTATTCAAAACTTTATCAAATGAAACATCTTCCTTGGAACCATCGCGCTTAACAACTTGCATACTAATCATTGACATCTTTCCGGAATTATATGGGGGGGACGCAATCCTGTCAATTTTTAATAATGACGCAATTATATAGGGAAATGAAAGGAGTTCTAACTGTTATTCTTGTATTAATAATTATTCTCACTGTGATTATGTCAATGAAGAAAACCAACTTTGTTAATTATGTTGCGCCTTATGCTCCAAAGTCACAGAAAAATTGGTGGAATCGTGCTGGATGGGAACGATTTGGATTCCCATATTATTCCTACTGGTCCGAAGGTTATGAAAATTTAAATGATAGACCAGCTGAAGTTAGTGCTGAATCTGAACAACAGGCCTCTTTACTAACAAGAAGTCTCGGCGATGAAGGGCCCATTATGGAATTCCCTCCCGATACACCTGGCCCAGCAGATCTATATAACAATCAACCATATCACTTGCTCGCTGATGAAATGTCTCCGCCGCGTGTTAAGGAAACTATTTCATGTGTGAACAGTCGTTCCTGTTATGCCACTGATTTTGAGCGAATGGTATCCAAGACTGGAAATTATCGTCAATTTACAAATAACTATAAACGCAATTATCCTGATAGCTGTTCAGCACCAACACAAGAATTAGTACTTAACTTTTACAAAGCCGATCCAATGCCAATTCCTCAAAATAATACGGGTGGTAGTGTAAGTGAAGTAGGATTTGGATTAAATTAGACCGCTGTGGCAATAAGCAAATTTCGCCGAAGGCAAAATAGGCTTGAATCTTGTTTAGAAATACCTAGCGGCCGTATCTAAATATAAGCCATTAATACATCATTTTTAATATATCCATCTAACAATCTGAAATTATAATTAGGATTAATACTTAATATTTTATCCATAATCATACGTGTAAAATTAATATCTCCATAACTATCCTCTCCCCAAGGAAACGGATGAGCTAACATTCTTAAGTCATCTACTAAAATAATATGATCCTTTCTTTTAAGAGTTTGTATAGCATCAAGTTCTTCAAATAATGGACATTTCTTTTTATAATTATGTATATTTTCATTATCCACGTGAGCATCTAAGAAAAACATTGTTCTATCTTCAAAGTCATTATTATTAAAATAATGTTTCATATTTGTACTATCATCTAAAATCAGAACATATCTTTTTGATTCAATTTCATCTTTAAAAATTTCTTTTCCAAGTTCAACCCATTTATTTTGTAGTTCTATACAATATACTTTCTTAAAATTACTTCTAAGGGCAATTTTACTAGAAACATCTGTTCGTGGATCCCAAAGCCCGGTTTCAAAATAATTAATACAATTAAACTCTTTTCTTATTGCTTCTAAATCAAAATTAAGAGGCATTATAATATATTAATTATAACATATTATAATATGCTTTATATTGTTATATAATATTAGAAATGAATGCTCCGCCCAGTAATCATATAGTATTTCTATTTCTAATCTTAATTATCTTAGGGTTATTATTTACTATTAATATTTTAATGGATGCGTATGTCTGGGGAATATGGCTTAATAGAATGAAAAATAGTTCTGGAAACTACAGTGCTACTAGAATATTATTAATGGTTTCTGCTGGTATAGGACTTTATTTCTTATTGTCTTATCTTTTTAAACCTAAACAGACGGTTCGGGCGTCACTATCACGTTCTCAGGAGTAATTTCTTTACCATTCTTATCTAATTTATTAAACATAATCATACATTTTTCTATCCTTGGCCTTTTAGCAGGTCGTGTTGATTCTGGCACAACAAAATCACCACGCTTTGCTTTTTCTACATCTTCCCAAAATATATCAATTACTGGCTTAATAGATGTCCACCACTCTTCACTTCGTGTAATAACTTGTTCTGACCATTCATACAACCTCCAAGGAATAATTTCGATTATTTCTTCATCATCCTTAATTTCAGGTTTCCATTCACTATCGGCATTGACTGGACTATAAATATAATAAAACTCTTGATCACCTTTCATTTCAGCATATCGAATTAATCCAATATAACCATTATACAATCCTGGACCAACCTTTTCAGGTGTATTATTATATTTAGATGCGAATCCTGCTTCAACATAATCACATTTTTTACAGCCTGTTACCTGAAGCTGTAGTTGCATTTGAGCATAATAATCCTTTGGTACAGTTCCATCTATCTCTCGAGTTACTGGGCATTTAATTTCAATTAGTCGCCCTGTTCTTTCATTCTTAGGACAACTATATACTAAACCATCTGGAGAAGCTGAGCACCGTGTATCTGTAGGATGAATTAGACGACCAAGTTCTTTTACAGTGACACCATATTTATATTCGTATATTTGCTTTGCAACAGGTTCAAACCTAATGCCCCAATCAAACGCAGCCATTCTATCAGAGAAGACTGCTAGTGGTTGATAACGAGGTTGCGGTGGTACTGTTTTTGCTAAAACCATTTTAGCACGCGTTCTTGGTGCGGCAAATAAATTACCAATTTCACTTGCTGAAATAATAGTAGACATTTGAGCATACCATTCAGCCGAACGCTGCTCTGTTTGTTTTCTACCAATAAGCTCATCTAGAAACTCTTTACTTGGAATATCAATAGCCGTATCAAGTGCATTTTTAGCAATTTGTGTTTTAAATTGCTCTTCATACATTTCGATAATTCTATCGATGTATAATTGCTCCCTATCAGAGAATTCGAATGAGTGTGCGAGAGTATCGGCTGCATCCAACCATTGTTCTAATTGAACGCTATCTTGAGGATCTGATAGCCAATTTTGAAATAGGTCTATCAAATCCTTTAACTTATCCTGAAATTGCATTGCTAATTATTTATGATTTGGTTAACTTCGTCCTCAATTTTTGTTTCGGTCGATTCTTCGCCATGTGTCGAGACAGATGGAATATCATCCTTCTTTTTCTTCCGTGTTCCATCTGCACGCGGCTTCTTTGTACTAAATCCCCATTTTAAAATACCTTCTTGATTACGTTTAATTTCTAATCCACGAATTATAGTAATTCGTTGTATTTCTTGATCATAATTCACAACCTTTAGAGTGTTTAATAGTTTTTTATCAAGTGCTTTTTGAAGAAATATAAAAAATGCGTCTTTTTCATCTTTAGTCATAGTAAATTGCGGACCAACTTCTTCAATAAATATACGAAGTCTGTTTAATCGTAATCCACGCTCTATACGATGCCAGGGACGACAATATGCTTCACGTGCACTATCCTCTAAAAGATTTTTAAAGTTATTATCCGCTTCTCCTACAGGATTTTCAATATCATTAAATGGTTTCTTATGAGTCTTATTATGTCTTTGCGAATCCATTTGTCTATATATAGAACGTACTCATCGTTTAGATGACTTAAACATGTATTGTTATTTTTTCTGGATAATCTTGGCAATAAGATCTCTTATTTTGTATTTACCTAATATTTCAGATGCAGGGATATCTAACCAATTTGCAGAACCATTTCCACTTAAATAAACATATGTTCTCCAGCAAAACGTTTCCGTATCTTCAAAAGCAATTTCATCCCATTTATAAAAATCAGTTATTTTCGTTTTTTCAGTATTTACTTCACAAATCTGTAATTGTTTATCAAACTTAATAGTTGTTCCTTTACGATAAATATCATTTGGATTTAAAATATCCTTATCTAGATTGAGCGAATTATCCTCTTCCCAGATTCCACGACCACCAATTGTTAAAACTTTAATAGTATGTATTTGAATACTATTTTGATCTACTACATTGTGAATAAAAGGTATAATTAACATCTTAAGATAATATTAAGTAGGTACTTTAAATGGCGCAACCTGTTTTTCCTGATAAACATACAATTTCAGCGTATGATGCTTTTCCTATGCCGCAATTTATGACTCGGACAAGACGCGAAGTTGATACAATAGATGCCATTAATGCTAGACAATTTGAACATTGGCAAACAGATGGTAAATATGGGGTAATGAATCGTCCGGATATTAATAAACAGGCACCGTTTTATGATATGTTACCTAATGACAGCCGTGGAAGTGACAAAAGCTATCGCTCACAACCACGCTTTGATGTAGATGCCAGTCGAGGTGTTCAGAATCCATATTTTGATAAATATGATACCACGTTTGATGCGAGAAATATGACCCGCGAACTAAGAGCAAGCGTCTATGAAGATAAACACACGGGGTACTTAAAGGAATCTGAGAAGCTGTTACAGAGGAATTTTGATAGTCGTTGGCTAAATCCCAATGTAGTTGCACAACAAGCACAGGCAGCCGAACAACTTAGACCCAAAATGGATGATATTAGACTATTCTACAACAATAAACCTTCCGCTGATACAAGTAACAAACTTAATTTTAACTGCTAATCAAATGATAACTCAATTGGTATCTTATATACTTGTAACTTATTAAGTGATGAGGGTGTCTGCTTTGTACGACGACGCCTAGTTGTTCGTGTTGTAGAATTAGAACCTTGCGTTGACTGCGTTGTCTGCGATGCTTGTGTTCCTTGTGTCCCTTGTGATACTTGTGTTAATACAGTTATATTAGACTGAACTGACTCAGAACTTACATTCGAATCCGTTGAGGATGCAGTTTCATTCTTTACTCGCTTTTGAGTCTGCGTTGTGTCCTTTAAATATGAATTGTAACCCGTGCGGATTTCTTCCTCGTGGGCTTCAATATACTCTAAAATCTTTGACTCCAATGCCCAACGGAAAAAGTTTAGCTTTCCAATCGTTGTCATAAATTGCTCCTGGTTTGGAATCTTAAACATAATCCGTTCCCTACGACAATTTGGATCGAAATACTGTTTTGAATACGCCTTTAATTGCCCCTTATAACTCAAATACACTAGAAAGTCTTGACCGTTTAGAGGATACCGCACAAAGTTCTTTCGACTATATTTTGTAACAAACCAATCAATAATTCTGAGACTGAGCGGAGCTTGACCGTTTAGATATGTTAGCACTTTTTCAATTTCCGGATGACTCGAATAAAATCTTTGAAGACTTGAAATTACTAACTCTGGCTTACAATCAATCTTACGCTTTCTCGTTTGAGGATCAGATGTATAGCTATCCATATCTAGATGCTAGATGGTAGATTTTTCTTAGGTTCGTTTATCAACCAATATTTTAAACAAAACTTATCATAGAATGGCTGCGTTATCTGGTTATAATCCTGGTATGTCCCTACTACCCGCAGGCAGCGGAACAATTCAACCTATGAGTGGTGGTAGTATGACAGGACCCCCTCCTGGGTTTGATCCTGCTCGTACATTAATTCCAGCATCTGGTGGTGAAATTGCCCCTTACAAGGGAGGATTCTTTAAAGAACCTATTAGTATTGGTGGTGCTCCTGATCCTGCTGCTTCTGATCCTGCTGCTCCTCCTCCAGATACTAAAGGTAATCATGCTGCTGCAGTTGCTGCTGCTCTAGAAGAATCTAACAAATTAAATCCTGCTGTAACTGGTTCTACTGCTCCTGCAACAGCTGCTGTAACTGGTTCTACTGCTCCTATTACTGCCCCTGTTACTACCCCTGTTACTACCCCTGTTACTACCCCTGTAGATGCTGATAAAATACCTGCTAAACCTACAACACCAAGTTCTATACCAAATGATACAGCTACTCCAGTTAAGAATGATAAAAAAGATATAGTATTATTTGGGACACCTCTTACTCTTGAGGATCCAAGTAAGGGCACTGGCTCTGATTTTACTAAGTCTCAAACAGACGCTCTTACATTATTTGGTCTTGATGGGGATGGCTTATCACCTAAAGAAAAAAAAGATGTTCTTCAAGCTCTATATGATGGCAAATGTAATAGTGATAAACCACTTGCTATGCTAGTTAATTGCGAACCAGTTCGTAGAATTGTACAAAGCCTAGCACTTAATTTATTATCCAAATTACAACCTGGTGACAAAAATACAACTTCAAATATCTCTAAAGAGGAACAACCTGAAGTCAGATTTGATAAAATGGGTGATGGCTCAATGAAAGTATGTATTATATTTAAGCCAAAAAGTCTATCACTATTAAGTAAATATATACCACCTTCTCCTGCTAAGAAGAAAAATGCTTCAAATAGTACAAAACCTAGCGGTTCTAATGGTTCTAATGGTTCTAATGGTTCTAATGATTCTAATAGTTCTAATGGTTCTGATGGTTCTGATGCTTCTGATGACAAACTAACAGATGAAGCCAGGGAAAAAGCTATAGCAACTTTAAAGTCAATACTTGATGAGCGCCTCAAGCGCACTTATATTTTCCCAAAAGTGCCCACTGGGCCCATAAATACTTCTATATCCAAGCGCCTTGATGGTCTCCTCGCGACAACAAAAAAATCAGAATACAGCAAGATAGTTCAAGATCAGATTACAGATATCCCAAGAGGTAGTTATGCTAAGGTCGAAGAGATGTGGGCAGATATGCAATTCCTCTCAAAGTTTCTGGAGCAGGATATCACTGATGATGTTAAGAACACCATACGATCTAAGCTAACACGTTTACAGGAAATGGCTGCAACAACTGCTGCTACAACAACTGCTGCTACAACAACTGCTGCTACAACAACTGCTGCTACAACGACACCTCCATCTCCACCAGCACCACCAGCTAATTCTATTAAACCTATAATTACTGAATCACATACAAATAATACTATTACTGCTAACTGGAGAAATCTTGATGAAGTAATATATACTGTCAACCTTAAAACAGGTTCTAAAAACGGTACTGGATCTAAAGTAGTTGGTACAGCTACTACATTAGGTGATAATAAAACCGTTACATTTAAGGGATTAGAAGAATCAACTAAATATACTGTAATAGTTAATGCTGTAAAAGGTGAGACAACCGATACTGGCTCTTTAGAGGTTACTACATCAAGTTTAGATGAAGAATTCGAAAAACTGTCTGCTGAACTTGGTTTAATTATTAATAATAGTTGGTTACCAGACCATTTCCCCCGTCGTAAAAATATAGTGGCGGCAAATGCTGCTAAGAAGCCATTAACTCTTGAGGAACAAGCTGAAATAGATGCATTTATTAGAGATTTTGAGGCTGAATTAGCAGAGGAGGAGGCAGCTAAGGCAGCAAAGGCAGCAACAGCAGGTACTGGCGTCCCATCTAGTCCATCTATAACACGAGAACAACTGCGCGAAAGATTAAATCCCCTTTTAGGTTTAGAGGGAGTAACAAATATAATGGGAGACGTTAATACAGAAAAGAAACGTTCTAATCTATCAAAAAGCCTTTTGGGGTTAGAAGGAGCTGATGGTATATCTCTAGGAGAAAATAATGCGGCAGAAGGATATAAACCACCAACAGAAACGAATGTAGGACTTACAAACCCAAATAGTACAGGAACTAGATTAAAGGCACCATCTGGCCCATTAGCACCTATAGAAGAAAGAAATAATGAAAATAATAATAATAATAATGTTGGAACTGCTACTCCTCCTGCCCGTTCGGCCAAGAATGGCACGCCAAGGGTACCTGTAGCTCCATCTGGCCCATTAGCACCTATAGAAGAAAGAAATAATGAAAATAATAATAATAATAATAAAAATAAAGGTATAGATCTCACTTCTATCAAACCAGCACAAAAGGCAAGCAATAATAATGTATCCAGAGCTGCAGCGGTTGCTGCTGCAAAAGAAGAACTAGCAGCCAAAAAAGCGATCAAAAAAGCAGAAAATAATGCAGCGGCAGCAGCAGCAGCAGCAAAAAAAGAGGCAAATAACAGAGTATCTAATAAAAGTATTAAGGTAACACCTGAGATTGCTAATCCACTTAAGACCCGTCTTGGACAACTTAAAAGGAAACTTAGTAATTTAACACGTACAACTAAAAATAAAACTATAACAAATCGTTATCAAAAACAAGCTAAATCTGTAAACAATAACATGAAGCGTTTAACACCTGGAAGAAATATAACAAATAAAAATATAAAGAATATCGAATCCAGATTGGCAACTTCATATAATTCTGTAAAAGGAGGTAAGAGAACAACATTTAAAAAATCAATAGTATTAAAGAAACGTAAAACAATGAAGAAGCAGAAGAAATAAATGCTATAAAATAAATTAATAATAGTTTGTTTAAAACATATATTAATTTTTTAAATCTAGATTTAAAAACGAAGAGTACTGCCTTTTTTAACAAGAAGATCCATCATAAAAAGAACAAAGATTCCACTTGAAATAAACATTAAGAGTTCAGAAGTGACTTGTTCAGGAGAGGATGTATTTATGTCATCAAGACGCGCCCATAATTTATCAAGCTTCTTCATAATATCATCATTCGATGAATCCCCATTCAGTCTTGTAGGAGGTCTATAATACTCTCCACCTGGCGGTGGTAGCTTTTCAATAAAAGAAGTTTGTGCTCCACTTGTCGTAACTGGTTTCCAGAACATATTCACAGATGGATTTGGGAGATTGGCGGCGGAGCCAGCGCGGGCAACGCCAGATTGTTCAAAAGCTGTTAAGAAATCTGGTTGAAGACGGTAATCTGGGGCATCAGGTATGTAGTCAGCAAAATTATCACCATCTGGGTCTGCTCCAAAGTATTTCTTCTTACCAGGGCAAGGCTTTTGAGCCTCAGTTGTACCAGGAATATTAAGAGGAATTTCAGCTCTTACATAATCACCCGTAGGATCACCATCGTTTCGCGGTACAAATGGTTCAAGGGATCCTTGTGGAGCATAAACGGGGACGTGTTCACGTAATCCAGTGGCCGGGTTCATTGCTGGGATGATAGGAAGCTTGTTAAGTTGCTGACGATCGGGATCCTTATCAGAGATATCTAAATATGTAGCCAATGGGCCTTTACAACGTCTGGCTTTTCGACGTTCATCCTTTCTTGCCGTTTTCCCTGCGTAATCGTTGGTACATCCCGGGGATGGAGCACCATTCAATGCCTGAAAGGCATCATCTAAAGCACAATAGTTCATAGCCTCTACTACCAAAAGCAATCATTCTTATATCAGAGAAATGAACCTTGCAAGGCTCGGATTTAGCGCCTGGATTATTATTCTAAATATTGTACTGCTCACTACACTTTTAATAGTTGTAACCTCAAACCGCCGCGATTACTTTGTAAATTACCCACAACAAGTCAATCCTACTGCTCCAATTAAATCCAATCCAGAAGCCAATACGGCTAATAACAATTACGCCTCAATACTAATGTACATTCAAAAGAATCCCGCTAGTTCTGTTAAGTTTATATCAGATATTAAGCAAAAATTCTTTAATGACAGTTGTACTGTAAAGGATAACATTGATTTTAATAATATAGCCCAAATGCCAAATGGGATGCCATTTTCATAATATGTTTATTGTATTGACTAATAAATAACTGGAATAATCAGGATGTCATTAGCACAAAGCCAATTATCTTATCAGCAAGGAGGAATGGTTGGATCTTTTCAAGTACTTTTAATGAATATGGATTCCCCAGCAAAATTAATTTATGGATTCTTACTTATCTTAATAATTGTATATGCTCCCATTATTCCTGTTGAATACAGAATATTTGCGGATTCTATACTTGGTAAATTATTTGGGGTAGCGATTGTCTATGGAGTTGTGGAAAGCCTAGGATGGGTCTACGGCTTACTGACCGCCCTTGCTTTCCTTTTAGTTCTCAATGGTGCACCCCGATCAGATACTTCAAACTTAGAGGCATTTGATGGTGGCGGTAGTGTTAGTGAAAAGAAGATAATTGGTAAACGTTGGTTTGTTGAAAAGGTTTTAGGAGAACACCCTAAAAAGATTGCTACCGATAGAGTTACAACTTCCGCTATTGAAGACTAAACATAGCAGTTAAATGTTATAGCATTGATTAGATATGCGCTCCTGGCCTTCATTTTTATCCTTTCAAGGATCAACTGATGGTATTTTTCGTGCTATATCCGTCCTTTTAGCTGGTGTAATTATTGTTAAGTATAGTACACTCTTTGAAGAAGGATATGCCCAAAAGCTTACTGACTTATATATTCATCCTTGGTGGCGTATTCTTGTTGTATTCTTAGCATTAACATCGGCTTTGTGGTGCCCTCGTGTTGGAATCTTAATAGCTCTTGTTGTATTTTTTTACTTAAGTGATATGAATACTTTAATTACACCCTTTTCCGAGCTATAAAGCACTTTTGCACTTTTTAGGAATAGAAAACTCATTATCATTCGTTTTGCGCAAAAATAAGTTGAATAGGATTTTCAAAAGATATTTTGAATATTTCAAGAAAAATATAAAAGTACCTTTTAATTCTCAAAAAGTGCTAGGATGAGTCTTCCGGCTGCTCTATCAGGCCAGGCACTAAGTGCCATAACGGCAATTAGCCCATTAGAGAACTTTTTACAAATATTTAACACCAATCCATACTTCATTGGTCTTATGATGCTTATCCTCAACTTAGGAGGTCGTTTCATCAGCTTAGAAGTTACTAAGAAACAAGAACAATTCCTACAATTACCGTGGGTTCGCCGAGTACTTATTTTTACAGTTCTATTTGTTGCAACTCGTAATATTTGGGTAGCATTCTGGGCAACTGTAACAGTTGTTCTTTTCTTAGGATACCTTTTCAATGAAAACTCCGCACTATGTATCTTTGGAGATGGTGGACGTTCTGGCTCTAAATGCTCAGATGCTCCCAAACCAGGTGAAGAAATGACACCTGAAGAAAAAGAAATTCTACAACGCCTAAGTTCCAAAGCACAAAGATATCAGACTGGGGGTAGTGGAGATAAATCAACAAGTAAAAATCCTCAGCAACAAGCGCTCGAAAATTCAGTTGGTCCACCAGCCGATGAAGAAGATGATGTACTTCACACTGATATCTACGCAGCGAATTTGACACTTTTACGCAATCCACAATAATTAATAATATACTTTTTATAAGTAATAAATTAATTATTTATTTAGTATCTATGCTCCATTCAATATATGATGTTGTTAATAGTGTAATAGCTTCATTTGTATATTCTAATAGAGTATTAATATCATTATTTGAACCAAATAATCTAAACTCATATAATTCTGGATTTTTTCTATATAATGCTACATATTTAGTGGCAGCAGATGCCTTATATATATTATTCTTATTATTTAAATTTCCAAGTGGAGAAGCAAATTTAGTTTTTTCTAGACGAACTTTTGGATACCATTCACTTTCCCACTTTTTATATTTAGGATAAAAACCATTATTGAAAAATTCTTTACTTAATATAAGTGATTTATTAGTTTCATTATCATATAAAGATACATTTACATGAAAGCCAGCAGATTTATTACTAATAAAACAATCTGGTCTCGTTAATCCTATAAATTCCAACAAATCCTTTAAATCGCCAATAGAATCTATTATGGGTCCTACAAACTCTATATGAAATGTATCTCGAATTATATCTTGATTAATTGTATTATTATATTTTTCTTCATAATCTCCACATTGTACACTTTTATCTACTGTAAAAAAGGGCCTGTCATATTCTATACGACCCTTTTGGGGTTTTAATGTAAAATCCTTTAAATCATAAATATATGAATAACCATATTTCTCATTTTCAGTAACATATATATACTCATACTTATCTTTGATTTTTTTAACTATTGGACTATTCTTTAAATATGAATCCGCATATATTTTAAACATTTCAATCCATTCATTCTCTTTTGGATTAATATCAACTTCCACACATTTAGAATTTAATTTTACACATATTTCAAGTTCAACGCCAAATCTAGGCTTAATATCTTTACCTATCTTATATGAAATATTTAGTACACCTCTATTTTTTAAAACTTTAATAATATTATTTCTTGATTTATGCACTGCTAAATCCATTAATGTAAATCCGCTTTTATTTTGTATAGATGGATCTGCTCCATTCTCTAATAAAAATATTAGTAATTGAGAATATTTCATTACTGAATAAATTAGTGGATTTCCATCTTCATTAATAGCATTTGGATTTGCCCCATGTTCTATTAATAATTTTGCCAGTTCTAAATATGGCCTTAATAATTTTGAGTCTATTGTAATATCTATATTATTGTTGTTATTATTTTTATTATCAGTATTATTATTATTATTGTTATTATTATTGTTATTATTATTGTTATCATTATTATCATTATAATTAGCAAACTTAGCATCATTAATTGTTTCAATTAGTTTACTACTAAGTTTATCACTATCATATTTACCAAATTCTAATAATGCTTTCAAACTATTTTGTTTACCCTCTAAAAATAATGTTGAAGCATAATCATAGGCGTTACCATAACCACGAGCAATTTTAGTTGTATTAACACCATTCGCTAATAGGTTTTTTATAGTTTCAGTATTTTGAGTTTGTATTGCTTCAAACAACTTTTTATTACCCCCTTTTTGAGTTTTATTATATTTAATTTTTCTTATCCGTATTCTCGTCTTTTTAATCATCCCTATATATTATTTATGAATTATAATACTAAGAACTTTTTGAAGAACAATATTTATAAACTCAACTTAGTAATCGATTTAATATGTAAATTAATATAAATAATTATTCTAATGAAAGAATTATTTTTATTAATGGAATTCTACTACTCTATTTTATAAAAGTGAATTAGACTACATAATTAAAGATTGAGTGTCATTGTATTCGCAACTGGAATTGCGGCCTTACGACGACCTCTACGCTGACCAGTTGCCCCAGTACGAACACTTTCAAGCTGACTTAGTTCGTCATCTTGACGAGAGTTGGCAATTTCACTGGCAGCCTGCATAGCGGGTTGCTGACTAAAAATAGAGGATGCTTGAGGCATCATAATTGGATTTGACTCTAAATCAGCAGCTCGAACCTCTTGGAATGTTTTTAAGATATCATCAACGCCAGATGGGCCTCTCATTTCACGTCGTTGTACTGATTGAGGAGCTTGTGCCGCCATACTCTGAGGCATCTGTGGCATTGGAGGAGATCCCATTCCATTTGAAGCTTGATAGAATGCACCTGCTCCACCCATTGGCATTTGAGGAGGACCTTGTTGCTGTGGCATTTGCTGCGCTCCAGGTGGCATACCCATTGCTGCCCCCATAAAGTTACCAAATCCAGGACCAGCTTGGTTAGCAGCCGCCGCCGCAAACTGTCTCGCTAAATCTGGATTTTGTCTGAAAATATCACTCGGTGCCACATTCGCCATCTTTTGACGGAAGAATGAATTGCTCATATGGAACATAAACCCACTTCCAACAAGTGTCATTAGAAGTTTAGCTTCAGGCGGCATATTACCGCGACCCTTGTACTTGTCATAGAGTTCTTCAAAGACATCATCGTAGTCTTCAATATTTTCGTGTACAGATTCAGACCAGCCCTCGAGTTGCCAATCAAATGGATTGAATTTACCATTGAGGAATTCAAAGCCAGTTACTGCCCCCATCAAGCATTGACGCTGGAAACGGATAGAACCTTCAAGATTTTTAGCATCAACAAGACGGTCATATTCGAGTTGAATTTCATCTAAGGAATTATCCATACTGAAATGTTTGCTGAGAGTGTAACCCTTGGTTTCAAGACGATTGAGTTTGTTGATAAGGTCAATCTTCTTTTTGCGCTCCTCCTCTGGACTTAGACGGTTGGCCGCTGCAAGATTAATTGACGGACCTGTAGCAGTTTGATCATTTCCAAACATATTTGATCCAAAGTCACCCGAATCTTTATTAATTGAAAATTCAGGTAAAGACGAAGAACCACCCCCACTGCCAGTTGGAATATCAAATGAAATTGCTTCAAGCGGCTCTAAAGTACTAATTCCAATGTCACCAATAGGTTCAAGAGCAGAAATACTTTGTGAATTAGAACCACCATTGGCCGGACGAGAACTGACTCGACTGCTTGTTAAAAGGCTAGCACCTAAGTCATCACCCAAACCTTCACTACCGAGCTCAATAATGTTACCAATATTTGAACTAATTTGGATGTCGGAAGAACCCAGATTTTCGACGAAGTTCTGCATATCACTAATCGTTACACTGGAGCCACTCATTATGTCTTTCTCAATCAGTTCTTTTTTAAGCACTATAATTGGCGCACTATAATCCAACTTAAACTCAATCCTAATAGCGCCCCTGCCACTATTTGATTAATTGTATGACATCGTTTAATATATCTCGATGTCATCACTAATCCAGAATATCCAACTAACAAACTTCTTATGATTGGATTTGTAGTCTGTTGGTAGTAAAAACCTGAGAAAAAGGCAACCTCTGATGAATGTGATGATGGCATACCGGGCTGGCCAGACTGATTTCCATCATTACACATTAAATTACAATCCTTAGCACCTTGAGGACGAGGACTCGCTTCACCAATAAAAAAATACTTTATAGTTTCTGATATAATTGTAGTTCCAATTACACCTAAAAATGCCTTTAAATGGATATAATTACCAGTAAAAATATATAATAAAAATGGAATTATATATAGAGATATAACAGACATTGAAATAGTGTCTAGAATATTCATTCCTTGTTAAATACTACACAAAATCTACGCACATACAAAGCGCATCTGCCATATCAGACTTCTTCTTTGACTTCTTCCATTCCTCATAAATCTTATCATTCTTAACTTCTCCTTCATCAAAGAGGGTTTTTAGACGCTCTTCAGATTTATTCTTTCTTTCAGCATAACCTTCATCGCCTTTTTTGGCATCGGTGACTTTCTTTTTAGCATGAACAAGGTGGTATTCTGGAGTCTGATTGTTTGTCAAAAATTTTTCTCGAAGCGTTGCAAATAGTAGAACTTGTACTGATTTCATATGTGGATTCTTAAAAGCAGGTTGATTTTCTAGAAGAACGTGTGTACAATTAGAGAATATTGGCCATTTTTCTTGAACGAACTTTCGAAGCGAATCGTGAATTAATTCTAAACTAACCTTTGAGGCGTTTGCCTGTTTTGGTTGCTCAAAATGAAAAGTAAATTTCTTTCCCAATGACTCTAAATATTTCTGATTTGAAGAACCAAGATTCTCACAATTATGAGTCTTTATAAGCTCTTTTAGAATCTTATTAATTGGTAGCTTTTTCTGATCGAGCTCTGTAATAATAGTATGTGTTTTTGGAATATGACGTTTACAAAAAACATCGTCTCCTGCTTTATATGATGCCTTTAAGGTACAATTACAACAATTAACCTGTTCAACTGGCTCCAAAATATTACAATTCTCTAAGGCAATAATATTTGTGTTATTTTCTAGCACACAGAATGCTAAATTTTTAATACCAATATCAAATGCTATTACCTTTTTATACAAAGTTTCTGAAGTATTTATAGACATTATCTAATTATATATATCTATTGTTTATATTACTAAAAAAAATACATATATATTTATTTAATCCATATGTTTCCAGTCTCCATTTAGAAAGACTATATCATCTTTTTTTAAGTGTTCAAATCCCTCTTGAGTAAGTATATATGCTTCAACTTCAAATAGTCGTCCAGTAATATTTTTAACTTCGATTTTAGTTCGTACATACCATGTTGGATGCCCTTCGAGTTTATCACAGCGTTTTATACCAAGTTCATTTACATTATAAAGGTCACCAACAATATTTACAGCTTTATCTGCCATTTCAGGCCAAAATTCAAGCTGAAATATAAATGGGAAAGATTTAGAAGTTTGAGTAACCATAATATATTTATCAACTGATATACAGGTTTCTTGGAACTTGGAATTATATTCAAGTACTTTTGAGTTAGGTTCATCTACTCTCAGAGTTCCATAAGTAAATAGATTATATTCCATCATATTTCCCATTCAATATTTATTGATAGTACGTGTGTGCCGTTTAGTATTACGGGTTTTTCGTTCAAATTTTCTAAACTTTTTATGTGTTTTTCTGTATTTTTTACTATATTTATTGCCACCATGTGTCTTTACTTTTAGTCTAGAAAAAATATTTACCTTTAAAGGTTCTAATGGTATTTCCTCACCAGCTTTTACCATTTGTCTGTATGTTCTATGTAGTAATTCAATAGCAAATGCTGTATACTGTAATAATGTTGTAATATTAGATGAACTTTCAAATAATCTAAACTCTAAAAGGCTGTCACTTTTGTATTTTAATGCTCTTTGTTTTTTATCGATATAGTCTTTGTTTGTCATATTGTTTCGAATATTATTATTAGATTTAGTTGGTTCATTACTCTTTATTCTATTAAAATTTTTATATAATGGTTGTGCCCAAAAAGAAGAATAATCTTTATTATTTTTTTGATGTACTGGGCGCATAGTACGAACCATTGAATATAAATCTCTCTCTTCAGCAATATAATTCTTTAAAAGCTTTCCAAGAAATGGCTGAGTTCCAATTGTAATATATCGTTTTGCTGTTTTATCATATAATGATGTATTGACGTGAAAGCCCATAGAATAATTCATAATAATACATTCTGGTTTTTTAAGACCAAATAATACTAAAAGTGGATAAAGAAGATTATTAATCTTATCATCTGATGATGGTCCAGTAAATGAGAGAATAGGTGTTATACATTCAAAGTTCATTGATTTTGAATCTAAAGGTAGACCTGCTGTAATTCTTTCATAATTACTTGCATAATCTCCACATATAATAGTACAATCTTCCATAATAATTGGAATTGTATAGTCAAAAAAATATTGTATTTTTGGATTACTAGGGCCAGTTTCTTCAGACTTTACAGTTACTCCATCAGCTTCAAATGGTGTAAACATATTATATATAAAATATCCATTATCTGATTTCATTCCAATATATGTATATTTATCTCTAACATATTCAAATGAACTTGATTTAAGTATAATATTTTTATAAAAAAGTTCAAACTTATCTTTAAAGAGGACCTCAGAAAGATCCTCTTCTGAATCAACATAATTTAGACATAATGCATCAGCTTTTACACACATTTCCAATTCAACTCCAAATCGAGTTTCAATTTCATCTGGAATAACTATACCAGATGTATTGTCGGAATCATTATTAGCCATACTAATTATTAGTTAGATATATTCTGAGTAAATAACATTCATCAGAATAATATGGTCGCGGTGGGACTTGAACCCACGACAAACACCTCACATACATAGTCAAAAGCCATAAGAGTGTCTTTCTACCAACTGAAATACGCGACCACTGAGGGATTTCTCCCTTTCTTATTATATGGTTAAGTCTTTAAGTTAATTGTAGGGAAACGCACCACGAGGAGAATTACGACCGCCTTCATAATATGTTGTTAAAGCAATGTTCTTACGATTATTACGAATCTCAGCCATTGTTGGTTCAAAACTAAATGTTCCAAAAAGAGAGGGGCAAGGAACATTCGCACGCTCAACACCAATTCCATTTGCTAGCCCAGTAGGGTTCACTTCGGAATAAAATGGGTTTGAATGAACAATATCAGCAGGAGGTGGAACGGTATTAGCCATTGCTAAGGAAGCACCCGTCCATTCAACTTGTCTGCGACGAGATTCCTCAATTACATCGTCAGTATGATTTACAAGCCATAACTTAGTATCAAATTGTATTCCAGCGCGAATATTCTTGGTACATTGTGGTCTGTAATCAGTTACCAGACGACCATCTTGCATCGGGCCTGCGTAGGCGGGGTAGCGAGAATCTCTGGCTGGGTATACATCCTTGACTGGAGGGACATAAGCCTTTCTGGCAGCTTTGTATTCTGTACCAAATGGCGGATTGTGGTATAAATTGGGTGAAGTATCGCGACTAAATCCAGGTTGATTAAGCTCTGCCATCTATCTTTACCAATGGTTTTGCTTATTAAATTACGGAGATTCACTGGAGCCCTGAAAAGGACTGCTGGTCTCAAGAAATGAAGATGACCCAGTTCCTCCAAGAGTGGAAGAGCCGGGTTCAACAGTAGAAGAGCGATCGGATGTTTTAAGAGCCTCAATAGTAGCACCCTTTTTCATAGAGCCAGCACCAGTAATTCCACGGGACTTAGCGAGATTTTGAAGCTCCTTTAGAGTCATTGCCTCATAATTCACTGATACCTTTGAGGAATTTGATAAAGATTCATTTTCCTCCTTTACTGCCTCAGCAACAACAGACTTGTATTGATCGACTTCATTGGCCGCGTCATTTTCCTCAGTTTGTGATACAGATTCAACAGGGCTCACTTTCTCAGTATCACTTACAGCATCCTCGCCATATTCCGCGGTATTGCCATTATCACCATTATCTTCATCAAAAGGGGCATATTCACCGCCACTATGTTCCGTAGCTCTTGGAACACTTGTTGCTGCCGGTAGTTCAGTGTATGATTTGATTTCCGCACTCATTTTGAGATCAAGTAAAATAGACTCTAAAAGACTAATTTTCTGCTCAGCTTGCTGAATACGAGTGTATAAATAGAGAGCAATTGAACCGAACAATAACACAAGGACTAATCCCACTGTTAGCGTATCACTTAGAGAGGTCATTCTGCCGTGCTCTAGGGATTTTTTGAGATTATTCAGCCGCACTTATTTTTTATTTATCACCATTAATCCATTAGTTTTAAGCAACTCGTCTACACTACTTACCTTACAAATACCCTTCTTTAACGAGTACTCAAAATGAATATTACCAGCATCATCAATACTCGCTGGACAACAGATACGTTGAATATTTTTATCTGATTTTTCTACTAGTTCGAAGAGATGTGTACTAATTACGCTGACAATATTGGTTTTTTTCCAGAGTTGGTTACAATATATTTCACAGGCGCGGATAGCATCTGGTGGATTAGTAGAATGATATAGTTCATCAATAAATACTAAAATTGGTTCATTAAACTTAAGAGTATTGGCGGTAAATTCGATTTCTCTTTCAAATCTGGATTTAGAACCTGGTAGGTCATCTGGTTTCAAACAAACAAACATTTTGGCAAATGGCGTACATATTAGATGACCTGGCGCACATCCGTACGTATGAGCAAGTAAAGCAGAAATAGATAAAGCACGCAGAACAGTAGATTTACCACCTTTATTTGGACCAGTTAGAAGAGCGTGTAAATTAGAGTTAAATTCTGCTGAAATTACTTTTCTATTTATCTTTGAAACTTGGAAATCAAATGTATCATTCACTTTAAAAATCGGTGTTTCAGATTTTACCCATAATACAGGACGCATTTCTTCCTTATGTGCTAGAGCCATAATTACTTCAAGTGACCCAACATATTTTAGAGCTAGTTTAAAGTAAGAGGATTCAATGATTACTCGAGCTGTAGCATCCCTCTCACTATTAATCTCAGGTAATGGGCATTTAAAGAAATTAAATCCGTGCGCATCTAAAGTATTTTGAAGCTGTGTATATAATTCTCTAAATTTTAATACTAATCTGCCATTATCATATATAATTGTATCAATAGATTTTAAGTGCTTATATGACCAGTATGGTTGAACTATACCTTGTATAAATGTAACAATCACAATTCCAAAATGTTTTAGAAAATTAACAGGTGATATTCCTGTAAAGGATGCCTGAGGTGCTGATGGATCCATTATTTTACCAAAATTACCTGAAACCATTGATTGAAGAATACTCATATAACTATTAAAAGTTATTGGAACATTAAAGGCAAACTTTAGAACAATATATGGTGCAATTAACGTTAAAAATGGAACAATGAATGCTAAACCTGGTAGGAGATAAACGCGAATAAATGACCAAAATGTTAAGAAATATGGAACAAAATTTAGTGGCTTTAGAATTGGTCTGAAAAATAGAATCTCATTATATGATTCCTTTTCTAATTCCGAATCTGTTGTTATTAGCTTATTGAGTTGCTTTTCACATTCAGATATTTCTTTGAATATTTGATTACATTCTGTATAGAATTTAGGATCCCTTTCAAATGCCTCTTTAAATCTTTTAAAGCGATTACTTAATGAAGATAAACGCTTCGGATCAGATGACCATTCTCCTACCTGTTTATTGAAACATTTCTTCGCAGCGTTTGTTTGAAGTTCTATCCATTCGGAAAACTTTTCAGTATCAATTATGGATTCAACAGAACTCATCTTATGACACCTAAATTATTTTTTATATCATAACAAACACGTTTTTTGGGGTAAAATTTGAAATCAAAATGAGATAAATGAGAGGGTATCCTATTTCATTCCAAGCCAGCTTAAAACTTTATTGACACATATCACTATGACATCTATTGTCCAAGATATCCAAGTTGTCCGTTCCCTACGGAAGGACCTTACCGTAGGGATAGACCCAAAACTCCCACCCAACATTCTTAACTCAATTGATATCATTCACAATTGTATTAAGAGTGGAACTGACTTTAATGGCTGGAAGAAGGTTGACTGGCGTAATGGGGGTGGCGGTGCTAGAGGTTCTGGTCCAGCGCAACAGCGTTCTGGGCCCAACTCGGGACAAGGTTATAACAGAGGTGGAAACGGCTTCTTTGGTGGTCGCCAATCCAATTATGGAAATGATCGTAATGACCAATCTTCATCCTCACATTATGCTTTTGGAGGACGTTCTAGAGGTGGATTTGGTGGACGTCAAACACCAGAACCACCACAAAGCATTCCTCTTACTGCAGGAGCAGGAGTAGCAGCAGCAGCAGCAGCAGTAGCAGTAGCAGCAGGAGGAGCAGGAGCAGGAGCAGGAGCAGTAATATCAAATACTATACACTTACCATCTGTAACATCAGTACAGTCACAAGTTAGCGCAGATGGTTTCCGCCCTGTCCCGCAAAAGTACGTTAGTAAATTCAAGAAGAGTGCTGAAAAGGTTGAAGATACTATTCTAAATACTATCATTCTTGGAAAGCTCAACAAGTTCAGTGAACAGAATTATCCTGAGATTAAGGAATTCATTACACACATCATCGATAGCGGCCAAACAGATATGATTAAGTGTTTTATGAAACTTGTCTTCGAAAAGGCTGCAAGTGAAGAAATGTTCTGCCCTCTCTATGCTAAACTCTTGAGTGAACTAAGTGCTCGATATCCAGTTCTTCTTACTGAAATGACCAACTTATATTCAGAGTATATGGAAATCTTTGAAGAAGTTGTTGAGACCAGTGCTGAAAATTACAATGAAGTATGTAAACGTAATATTGGGAAAAAGTATCGTCGTGGTTATTCACAATTCCTCGCAGAGCTTATTAAACATGATGTTATTGACGCTGACACATTTACAAAGACTGTAACAAAGATTATTACTCAGATTGAGGGTAATATTAAAAATAAGGAAGCTACTAAACTTACTGAGGAATACTCAGACTGTCTTCAAAAGATTATGAAGGCGATTAAAACTAACAGTGATAGATATGATACTGATTCTAATGATGAAGATAAAGAAAAGAAGGTTGAAGCGATTCGTATGACACTAAAGGGCGATACATCAGCTCGTATTCACCCTCTTACCGTGCGTAATGCTGATAACACTGGTCTAAGCAATAAAGCACGTTTCACTCTCCTTGATATCTATGAAGCCATCCAAAAGTTTTAGAAGCCACATTGTTAATTAAAAAATGTTAAATAATAATAGAAATGAGAAGAAATACAAATAAAAGAAGTCTAATTAAAATAAGAAATTATACGGCATTTATTCCTAAAACAATGAAAGCTACGCGCAGATTTAGTAAAGCTGCCGTAAATAAAATAGGTTATTTTTTAAAGAATACTACATCAACTCTCAAAAAAACAACCAAGCGTCTTGATAAACGCGTGGCAAGTTCAATTGGCTCTTTAACAAAGAAACGAAGCCGTAAATGAAACAACAGGGGTAAAATTTGATTTCCTAAATCTAATCATTTAAATCACAAACGTGATTTAAACGATGAGTAAAATTAATCATTTAAGTAGAATGGTTCACAAAGATAATAAAGGCAAATCCAAGAGAAAACCATCACCTAAGAGAATTCTTAAACGTAGTGGTGGTAAAGGTGGTAAAGACAATGATGATAGTAGTGTAGATAGCAGGGGTAATATTCGTGATTTCATTGATTATGATTATACTTCAGATGAAAGCTCTGAATCATCTACATCTACACCACCTGCTCGTTCACCAAGAACACCTCGTAAAGCAGCAATCGCTGCACGTAAAAAAATCAGTAAAGTAATCGCAAAAGAAACTGAAAAGAAACCCCCAAAAGAAACTGAAAAGAAACCTCCAAAAGAAACGCCTAAAAGAAACAAAATTATTTACAAAAAAGAATATAAGCCAGATGACACTAAACGACTAACACCCTCTAAACGAAAGTATCCATTTAAACATTATACTAAAAAGCCTAGTAATAAACGTAGAAGTCCATCATCTGTTCATTCAGAAGATAGTGGATTCAAACATAATAAAGTCTCTGATAATGAAGATGATGATGATGATGATGAGGACGACGATGATGACAACGAAGAACACGAATCAAAAGATGAATCTAGCGATAATAACGAAGATGAAGAAGATGAGGAAGAGGAGGAAGAGGAGGAAGAGGAGGATGATGAAGACGACGAGGATTATGAAGAGGATGATGAAGAAGAAGAATCAGGTAACAAAGGGTTTGGTGGAATTCTTCTTACCCTAGGAGGCGGACCTGATAGAAATCCTATGTTACCCAAAAAATATAATATGAAAAAAGAACCTGAAAATGTCAAAAAGTTTGTAAAACTGCTTACAGCCCCTGTGGAAGACAATACAATTGATGCTCAAATCGGTCAATTTAAGGCATTGGAAGATGAGAAACAGAAAGAACTTATTACTGCACTTGAAAATCGTCCTACTACGAATGACTCTGGAGTGAATCTAATGCTTAAGATTCTAACTCTTAAACTTGTTCCTGAGATTCAAGCAATGATTCTTGCTAAATATAATAGCCTTCAAAGCCTCGAAACTTCCAGTAACGAATACTTTAAACTTCGCGCTTGGCTTGATAAGGTTGTAAGTATTCCATTTGGAATTTATAAGGAAATTCCAGCTCGTATTGAACAAGGACAAGAAGTATGTGGAAACTTTATGCGAGGTGCGAAGAAGTGTCTTGATGATGCGGTTTATGGGCAAGATGAATCCAAACTTCAGATTATGCAGTTCATTAGCACCAAAATTGCTAATCCAGAAAGCCGAGGCCTTTCACTTCTACTTGTAGGTCCACCAGGTATTGGCAAAACGTCCCTTATTAAAAACGGAATCGCAAAATCTCTCAATTGGCCATTTCAATTCATTTCACTTGGTGGCGATTCAGATGCATCGACTTATACTGGTCACCAACTCGTATATGAGTCTTCACACTGTGGTAAGATTGTTAACTCTCTAATTGCTTCTAAGTCTATGAGTACCGTGTTAATGTTTGATGAGGTTGATAAGATCTCTCAGACACCAAAGGGTGAAGAAGTAATGAATCTACTCATCCATCTAACCGATCCTGTACAAAATGGAGACTTTGAAGATAAATACCTAGCAGGTGTACCAATCGATCTAAGTAAAGTAATGTTTGTATTCAGTGCGAATGATATTACCAAGATTGACAAAGTGCTACTTGATCGTATGATGGTAATTGATCTCAAGGGATATGATATGAAACAAAAGACATCAATTGCTGAACAATATCTTCTACCAAGTGCGCTCAAGGAAGTAAATCTAGTTGAGCGTATTGCTATCTCAAAGGATATTCTAACAAATATCATTGAAGAGTATGCAAATGAAGAGAAAGGCGTTCGTGAGCTCAAACGCTGTATCGAACAGGTTACTCAGAAGATTAATATGCTTCGAATGTATAACTCGCCTGAACTACCATTCTATATCAAGGACTTCGCACTTCCATTCATTGTAAAGAAAGAACATATCAAACTATTTATCAAAAAGAAGGAAAATTCTAATGCACCTCCTATGGGAATGTATACTTAAAGACGTTTAAAATTATTATTTATTATTCTTTATTTTTATAGATGCTAGAAGAGCCTCTTGTAATGCCAATGCTTCATTCTCATTATTAGATGCCTCATTATTAGATGCCTCATTATTAGAATTCTCTGTTTTTTTAGCTTTGGCGTTGGCAATTTCTATTGCCTTAAGAGCTTTTTCAAGACTAGATGAGCGACTTCGCCGTCTTGGAGCTACAGCTGGGCGCTTCCTTGGTGTAACAACTGCTACTTCTCCCTTTGCTGCCAGACTCTCTTTCTTTGCTGCTACAATTTTTGCAGCTTCTGCCTTCTTTTCTGCTACAATCAAGGCAGCTTTTGCCTTTTTAGCTGCGGCTGCAGTGATTGATGCCTCTTTTTGTTTAATAGCAAGGGCCTCAGCTCTTTTTTGTTCTTCTATTGCCTCTAAGGCATTTTCAAAACTAGATGATCTCTTTCTTGTATTTTTACTAAAATTAATTGCTTTTAGTGCGTTTGCTAAGTTATTAACAGTAATTCGTCTTGGAGCTGCAACTGGTCGGCGCCTTGGAGTAGGTGCTTCTTTTGCCTCAACCTTTGCTGGTGTATTTGCAAGTGAAGCAGCGATAGCGTTGTTTATATTCTGTTCATAACGTGATAGCGTTTTAGCACGTGGATTTCTAACAGTTACACTTCGAATATGTGATGGCGTTTTAGCAGGTGGCTTTCTGGCAGTTGCACGTCGAGCGGGTACAGGCAATGGTCTTAGACAATTATCAGCAATAGCTCTTTCAGCTGGTGACTTAGCTGCTAGAATCGTAGCTAATCTTGGAGCCTCTAGAGCTTTTGGAGCAGGTGGGGGGCCTGTAGGAACGCCTACATTATTAGTTTCACCATTAATAGCAGCTCGGGCAGCTGGATTTTTAGGGTATAATAATTCATAGTGACCGTCGCCTACACGAAGCAAATCAATTGATCCCATATTTCTTTTGCCTTCATTAAAGATATAACACACAATTTGTGCATTTTGTGCTGGAATATTTCTATATGTATTACCACTGGCTAATCGACCTGTGCGTATTCTTTGTGCAGGAATTGATTCTGATTTATTAAAAATTCTGATTCTTCTATCTAGCGCTATTCCAGCATATTCATGAACAGGATCGGCATTATCTGCATTCCATCGACCATCTTTACGTAAATCATTTAATACTTGTTTATAGGCCAGATCTAGATCATTACTATTATTATTAATAATGAGAACTTCTTTTACTCTATCAATATCTTCACACATTTTTAGTACAACAATATCACGAAGCTCTTTATGATAATCTTTTGGTAATGCTGGATGGCCAGGTAGTAGTGAGAGTTCATAATACTTTGCTAGGGCTCGATAAAAGCAATTACCATCTCCTGGTATATCATATCTATCAAAGCCAAATCGTCTTAAGAATTCTATTTGACATTTAGGTAAGGTACTAAATGCACCTGTACATTCTAAAATAGTTTTTGAAAACGCGCCGCGGCCTGCCATATCTATTATCTAAGTAAGTTTATAAGTCCGTAGTCTTTAATAAAATTATATCAGGCACTATACCGCTATATTTCTAAAATAAATTTGACCTAAAGAATAATATACACTTAAAACAATAATGTCAATTATTCTCTTACGTGGATTTTCACACTCGGGAAAGGATTTTATTGGACAAATTCTCTGTGACACATACAATTATAAACGGTTTGCTTTCGCAGATTCACTTAAAAAAATTGTGGCTAGAGATTTTGAGTGTCCAGTTGATTTGCTTCATTCACAAGAAGGAAAATTAAATATTTGTGAGAAAGACCCACTTAGACGAACTTATCGCCAAATTCTAATTGACGAAGCGTTGCGTTTAAGAAATATAGATGCTGGAGTATTTGCTAAACACTGTTGTCAAGAAATTTATGAACTCAATCCTGTAGATTTACCTAAAAGAATAGTTATTACAGATTGGCGTTATCCAAATGAAATTCAGATCTTAACTGATAGCTTTCCAGGATATGTTATTACCCCTGTTCATATTCAACGTGAAGGACAGACTACAAGCCCTGTAGATGATATTTCAGAGCATCAACTCGATAGTAGATCTTCTGATTATCAATTATGTAATAGACTTGATAATACCATATTTGATGAAATTAAAATTCTTATCGACACTATTGGGTCTAAAAGTAATTAACTATAGCATATACCATTAAATGTTAGCTTTGTAACGTCTTCTTGCCCTCCAAGTGTTGAATCTTGATAAAACATAGGTTGTTTTAAAGCAAATACATTATACGAAGAATGGAGAGCTGAAAATAATAAATCATGTGGTACATCATCCACATGCTTTGATATTTCATTCATTTTATCGATAAATATCCTCATAAATTCACGTGAATTATATAAAATCGCGTGCCCACCTGTCATACCTTTTAACCGTGTTAATATATTATTATATGATTCTACTGTACTTGATGAATTATGAATAATATGCGGTCTATTTCTTGTATACAGTGTATCTATTGAATGCGGATATGTCCATAATGCAACGCCTAAATATAGCATATGGTATGTATCAGGAATATCAATTGTATCATATTTAGTAAAAAAGGCACAATCATCTTCTAAAATTATAAATGGCTGGTCACCATCTAATTCTCGCTTAAAAATATCTAAAACTGTATTTGTCAGGCTAGAAGTATTATTTGAACCTGGTAGGCTTTTTACATATTCAACTCTCTTAAATCCTTCATCCATTAATCTAACTAAAACTGTTATAGTTCTATCCCTATATTTACCAGTTCCTGGTGAAATCAAATAAACTTTTGTACTTTTGATGTCTACGAGCATTTATATATGTATTAAATATTTGCTTTAAATTAGAAATGGAATCATTTTTTGAAAACCGATTTGTCGGTGTTTGGTCCGATACGTATGTCCGAAAACTTCTTTTCAAACTAGCAATGGTTCTCCTCATTATTGGTGGCCTAAATTGGCTCCTAGTCGGCCTCTTTGATGTAAATCTGGTATCTGGAATTTTTGGTAAAGGCGGTGTCGCAACATTTATTTATGTTTTAGTTGGCATCAGTGCTCTTGCTATTATGTTTGACAGGGATACTTACTTACCATTCTTAGGGCCAATGGTAGCACCTTGCTCTGTATTAGAAAACCGTGACCCTCCGGGTTCTACAAGAGAAGTTAAAGTGAATGTTGAACCAAATGTAAAGGTAATTTACTGGGCAGCCGAACCAGCTTCTGAAAATCTTAAAAAACTAAACTCCTGGAAACAAGCCTATCTTGATTACCAAAATGCAGGTGTAACAACTTCAAGTGGTGATGGCGTAGCTGTACTTAAGATAAGAGACCCGCAGAGCTACAAAGTACCGCTAAAGGGGCAGTTGGCACCGCATGTACATTATAGAGTATGTGGTGAAGCTGGATGGATGGGTAAGATTACAACTGTATTTTTAGATCAAAATAAGGTTGAAGGGTTTGAAGATAAAAAAACTGATAAGAATTATAAAATTATGAATTTAGCTGATTCTGCCGCTAGTATTTATTAACCAGTTCTAGTGCTATATTACCCATATATCGACCATAAGTTCTAAATCACATATATAATTATACAAATTATTTTAAAAATAAATATATTATAAATTATTAATATATATATAATGGGTGACAGATTACTTCCTGCACAGGAAGAACGGTATATTGATATTATACCACCGGCAGTTCTTCCAGAAGCAAGGCGTATTGCTGAGGCAAATGGGCGTTATCTTAGTGCTGAAGATATGATTGCCCTGCCACCAGGTGTTGTAACATATAATCGTGGCACAGACCGCGCAGGTCTAGAGGTAAATACATATAGAGGGCTTCTAGCATACTATTGGAATTTCTTAAACAATCCATTTACACTCGCGTCTGGTGTCCTACCCCATCCAGGTCCATTACACGCTGAATCACGATTAATTGTACCAGCCCTACTTGCTATTATGCAAAAAGGATATCTTACATTAGATTCACAACCTGGTGCACTTGTATATAATAGAGTAAGAGGTACTCAATATATACAATGTCCTTATCTTTTTATTATTACGCCAGTCGCATTCTACGATCAAATTTGTAAATGTATCGATGAAAATCCTGCTATTTCTAGAATAAACTATCCAGATACACCAGACGATTTAAACAATTTTCCAAGTATACCAGATGCTATAAAACGTGGTTGTAGAAGAATATGTATTGGTATAAGAAACATTCATATACTTAATCAGAATTTGTCAAACGATATCATCCCTGCAAATACTCAAGGATATTTGAATTTTATTTTATCTAATCAAAATATTTTCTTTACAAAGATTTCTGAATGTTTACCTGATATTACTGCACATATAGGGGGCAGACATTTTAGGCACCAAAAACGCAAGCAATATAAAACAAGACATTCAAAGCACCAAAAACGCAAGCAATATAAAACAAGACGTTCTTGCAGATCATAAATTTATAACCACAATATACATAATAATCAATCATATTTATCTAACTTAAAATATGATTGATTATACTTATTTAGAAATGGAAGATAGTTTAAATTTACTTATTTTATTGCTTAAAAGGGTTGATTCTGATACATTAATTGAAGTAACTAATGATTATTATTTAATTACACATCCATTAATCGATGCTATTAAATATGTAGCTAATGAATGTTTAATTGGTGAAGATGGTCATCCTGATAGAGAAAATATGGATACAATTGTCAGAGCTGGATTTCCAATTTTCCCAGGAGAACAAGATCGATTTGGTTGGCTAACTGGATGTATTGAACTATCACGCGGCCTTATTACTTTTGGTTAGACTAACTTATTTTTTTCTGAAAAAGAAAATATAGTTTGAAGAAGAGAACTTGGCGGTTTCTTGTTTGTTCGCAGTTTCATCATCCATCCACCACCATTCCCCAGAGATTGGATGTTTGAATTGTGCGGTATAATGACCGCCCATATGCGACCCATGATGATCCGATACACCTCGAAGTTCATATACCCAATTACGACTCGGATCATTTGATTCCACCGCAAAAAACTCATTAAAATTAATATTCTCACCTTCATAGAGACAAGATGACATATTTTTCTTACCATCCCAGTTAAACCTACGAAGTGTTATAAATAAACTATGGGGTAACTTCCAAATATGAGAATAACATTTTGCTAAATTACGATCTTGTCCAGGAGTTAACTTTGTACAATTCTCACAATGATATCCCTCAATCTCAGAATCCTTTACCTCATTTTGAATCCAATCCTTAAATGTCTGTCCCTCACAAGGAATCTTTAAAGAATTGAAAACTTCCCATTGATAGGAATTATTTTCACACTTAGTACAATGAATAGTTTTGCGTATCATACCAAAGAATAGATGAACTACTTCACTATTATTTTTGCTTACGAATTTATTCCAACCATTTTCTGCGCGTAGAATCATTTTTTCATTTTCTGACTTAGCAGGATCAAGTGATACTTCTACATAAGGGATTTCAGTTTTAATGGCTTCGTGAAAACTATCCAAAAGATATACTAAGTATTCGTGACTGTCATTTGGAATAGGTACTCCAAACATTTCATATACAGTACCCTTCACAGCTTTTCTAACTTCAGAGATAAATCCTGAGGGACGAACATATGCAGGTTTATAAGCAGACCAGAGCGACTTAAGAATATCTTGATACGCTAATAAAATTCTCTTATAAGTATTCTCTTCGGGCACATTCTTAAGTTGTTCTATAAAGTTCTGAGTAAGACAATATGCGTTCCATTCTGGACACGCCCGAATAAGTTGAAGTGTAGAATTACAGTAACATGTATTCCCCATATTCTGAATTCCAACTACACCCTTTAATGAAGGGTCTTTTTTTGGTTCTTCTACATTTTGAGATATATAAGGCTCTGACATACTAATAGCTAGCTTTGACTCCATAAAATTTGAACGCGATGAGGGCTTAAGTCGTCGATATATAGTAACCTTACTCAAGATGTCTCAGCAAAACATTTATCAAGTTCAACTACTAAATGATCTCCACAATTATTTCCCAGATGTACTTTATAATTCTGGACGATTTAGAAATGTCCAAGATCTTCTTGAATATATCCGCCAAGTAGCAGATACTAGCCCTTATTCACGTGGACTAACTAGTTATAATAATCGCCAAACACTTAATGCACGTGTAAACTCTGTAAATGCTGGCCGTGCCCCCCCCTACATATCGGTCAGTTGGACTTACTGCTCCTACTGTTCCTACTGCTTCTACTGCTCCTACTGCTCCCACTATATCACCCCATTCTATTCCAACCACAAATACCCCTTGGGTACAACCTGTTATGTCAACTGTATTTGAAGAACATATTCCTACTACACGTATTCGAGTACCACTTAATACAACTAATAATACAAATACTACAATGCTTATGAATACAATACTCGGTGGTATGTTTAGTGATCTATTTGCAGGTGGTGGTGGCGGTGATGCAGGTCTTCAAGGATTTCTAAATCAACGTGTGCCAGTTTATCCTTCAGTACAAGAAATCGATCGAGCGACTACACTATTCCGCGCAGGTAGCAACCGCCAAGGTGATATTTGTACCATTTGTCAAGATGATATTGAGATGAACCAAGAAATTCGTCAAATTGATCATTGCTCACATTCATTCCATCGTGACTGTATTGATACCTGGTTTCAAGGTAACGTACATTGCCCTACTTGCCGTCACGATGTACGTGAAGTAACTAATACGACAACTAGCAATAGAAATATGCGTAATAATAATGAAAATACTAATCGTCAAGAAAATCAAGTACCTAGTAATACCAATTCAAACGCACCCCCACCTGTTCCAGACAACTATAGATGAATGAATATTCTTAGAACTGACCCATAAAAATTATATATAATACTCCCATTTAGACCGCTAATTCCAAAAATAATATAGAAAAAATATATTTTTTATTATTATTTTTTATATTAATTATATTTGAAATATTTAGTTAGATACACTGAGGGAGGCAAGATCTTCAGGAAGTTCAGAAATTGTAGTGGAATAATGACGCTCAATCTCCTTTAGAGTATTTCGTTCATCACCATATACAAGGTTAACTGCTACACCCTTCTTACCATAACGACCAGAACGACCGATACGATGTACATAGTTTTCACGCTGAATAGGAAGCTCATAATTTACTACAAGTGATACCTGCTGAACATCAATGCCACGAGCAAGAAGATCAGTACTAATAAGTACACGCACTGTTCCAGAACGGAAATCATCCATACGCTTCTTACGTTCACCAACTTCCATTTCACCGTGAATATATTCAAGCGTAAATCCTTGTGCTGAGAGCTGCTTAGCAAGCCACTCGGCCTTTTGACGCTTATTCACATAAATAAGTGCCTGATTCACTGCGATTTGCTGGTAAAGATCCAAGAGAACAGGGAGTTTCCAGTCTTCACGCTCAAGCTCAACGTAATATTGCTTAATACCGTCAAGAGTTACTTCATCTGGAGGAAGAAGCATACGAGCAGGATTACTGAGATAGTGCTCTGCAATTTCAATTACATTCTGGGGCATAGTGGCACTAAAGAGGGCAAGACGCGTAGTAGAGGGAAACTTATTATCAAGAATAGCCTTGATTTGTTCTGCAAAGAGGTCCTCGAGCATCTGATCGGCTTCATCAAGAATTACATACTTGATATGTTCAACTGAAAGGTCGCCACGTCGAATAAGGTCGAAAATACGACCAGGAGTACCAACTATAAACTGAGCACCAGCCTTAAGAGTACTAATATCATTACGAAGTTGATTGCCACCAGTCGCAGAAAGCACTTTAAGGCCCATATAACTACCTAGTGCCTTAGCTACACGCTCGGTTTGTTGAGAAAGTTCTCGAGTAGGACATAATACGAGAACTTGAGGGGCCTTAATTGAAGTATCAACCACACTGAGGGAGCCAATAGTAAATGCACCAGTTTTACCAGTACCCGATTGTGATTGAGCGAGAATATCAGTATGCTTGCTCATAGGCACAATCGCCAGTTGTTGAATCTTGGAAGGGTTCTCAAACCCATAGGAATATACACCTCGAATGAGATCATCCTTGAGGCCCATTTCGTCAAAGGACTCATACTTCTTAGGTTCGTCTTGGATAGTTGCGGAATTATCAGTCATCTCTGAATTGATAGTATAACAATGCTTTATGCTGATTATTTAGGTTGACATTTTCAAATCAAATTTTCATCCCACCCAAAATACATTTTTTATAATTTATTTTAATACTTACTTCATTCTGAGTTTAATAATGTAGAATAATGTAATTATATTATATAAACATTTTAGAGAGTTCTAATGGCCATCCAATATAAAATTTGACTGCTTAAAATAAATTAATATCAGTAGAATCAGAAATGGACGCAGATGAAATTATCGAAACTGGTGGAGACTATGAAGACAATGCTTCAGAAGAAGAATTTGACGGTGAAGAAGTCCAAGACGAAGAAGCTGCTCCCGAGGTTAAACCTGAACTAAAGCGCCTTTATCAACAACATCCAGAATGTAACTTAGACTATATTGAACAAGTTATTCCAAAGATTCCACTACAATTTGTACCTCCAGGTGGAGATAAGGCGGATTCTAATCACCGGACTTATCCATTCTTAACAAACTTTGAAAAGACTAAAATTATCGGTCTCCGTGCTAATCAAATTAGTAAAGGTTCTGTACCATTTGTCTCAGTACCAAAACATATCACAGATGTACGCGATATTGCTCGACTAGAACTTGAACAAAAACGTCTACCATTCATTGTCAAACGCCCCCTTCCAAATGGGCAATTTGAATACTGGCGCCTTACAGATTTACTTATCCTTTAAATTTGATGAACCTTTGCGCAATTTAGTATATATAGGTTTATAAATATCTTTTTCTTCAGATTTATCATCAGTACTACTTCTCTCACTAAATGCCCGCCTCTTACCAGCTTTATTCTTCATCAATTTAATCATCAAACATATATTGTCATATTCTTGTTCGTGTAATATAGATATAGAAACAGGAATATTTTTTAGTTCTTTTGATGAAGAAGACATTGCAGTCTCAACTTAATATTTGGGCGGAATTAAATTTGATTTATAGAGCTTTAAGAAATATCACGTAGATATTACAAAATGGACTGTCAAGATTGGACTACTGTTACTGTTCGCCGCCGTTCTTCCAAAAAAGATGATATTGCCTCAGGACAGGGATCCATTCAACATCGCGATCCAGCAAAGAGTGAAAAGATTCGTATGGCTAAACTAGCAGATGCTATAGGACCAGCGCCTAAAAAACGTGTAAATTCCGAAACACTTCAAGCACTTATTCGTAAACGAATTGAAATGAAAGTTACACAAGAAAAAGCAGATATTACTTGCTCCTTCCCTCGTAATACATTTAAGGATATTGAATCAAATCGTCTTATTCCAAATGAAGATCAAAAACAACGTATTCTACAAAATTTTAGTATTCAGCTTAAGATTGATACAATTGGCGCCTAAAGAATTTATTATATTTCTTCTATTTAACTAAAAATATATTAATATTTTTATTTATTTAGTTAGACAAACGGTCTAATATTCGAAATTGTCTTTTATGTTTAACCACCTTGACGCCATTCCTTGCCACAATTTAGACAGGAGATAAAGCAGGTCATAGGTTCATCTGCAGAGCGCGTCTGAAGTTCATAATATGTACATTCGCGCTTATTACAACGACGACACTTAAATTGGTCAGTTGCACGACTCTTATTGCCTTCAAGAATCTTCTGTTCGCGTTGTAGAAGTTTATCTTTTAGTTCAAACCATTTTTCAGGAAACATATCATATGATGTCATTAATGGGATTTCAGATAATTTGAATTCCCCTTCAAGTACTCGAGTTAGAAGACGAGGATTCTTTACAGGACTATCAGGATGAATATTACTCATCACTGAACGCACAATCTGACGATAGATTTCAATAAAGACAGGTGATTTCCAGCTTCGCGCCACATAGTTTTTCTGAGCATAATTATATGCGGCCTCATAAATATTTTGCTCTAGTGCTCGAATATCATTCTTTGAAAACTTATTCTCAATAAACTTAAAACTATTGAGACACATAGTTCGCAGCTTATTACTTTCAGGTTCTGTATTAAGCAAGATTTCCTCTTTTAGACCACTTGTATCTACTTTATTATATGCTGGTGCTCGTTTACGTTTAACTGGGACAGCTACCTCATCTGGTTCATCTTCATCTACTCCTTCAACAATTGAATTCTTTTCAGAATCCATATCATCAAAATCATCCTTTACTGAGCCTTCATCTTCTGCTGATACAACTTCATCTTCATCTTCATCTTCATCTTCATCGCCTTCATCGCCTGCATCACCTACACCATTATAGAATGTATTCCATTGTTCAACAGTAAATGGAACTGGATTATCCCATTTATTAGAGAGGGATGCGATTATAAGTGCGTCACCAAATAGTGTAGTTTCAACATATGGGTCAGGCAGTTCAATTTTGTTTTCAGTACCCTTCTTACCTTTTTTATAACCAAAGATAAAGATGAATTTATTATCATACTCGTAACAACAGACGCATTCAGGCTCATCTTTCTTTTTAAAGTATTTCTGAATAGTATCCATTACTAAATCACCATTACTATTAAGCTGAAGATTCGCTTTGCGAACTTCGCCCTTAATCGATAGTAAAACTGTAGAAAGAGTTGGCATTCTTGGAAATCTGATTATAACACTCAAACACTGCTTAAATCCCTGTCAAGTTTATTATATAGGATATAGATATAATGCCATCAATTTTTGTATGGAAGGCAGATGAACCCACCATTTCAAAGAAACAAATTAGATATTATTCTGGAGCTAACTGGGCATTAGAGGATAATGATTATTCTTCAAAAAGTTATATGTTTCTTGAACAGATTGTAATCCCTGGATTTAATGATTCAGTTATTACATTTCACACTAAATTAATGCCTCAAGACTGGACAGGCTCTGAGCTCCTGGAAGTTACTAATGTATCATATGAACAAATTAAATCTGATAATTATGGTACACTTGAGAAATTAGGCGATTGGATGCGATTTACTAGTAAGAATGAGATTAAGTTTGATTCTGAATCACTTCAAAATGAACTTCTACATATTAAGAAATGGATGACTGAGAAGAGATATGCTACCGAGTGCGAAGCGCATAAGAGCGAAGCACATAAGAGCGAAGCGCATAAGAGCGAAGCACATAAGAGCGAAGCGCATAGACAAAATAAGTTTGTTCAGAAACCCGTTAATTATCGCCAACATAATTCACCACAACATCTCTCTTCAGAAAATGTTCAACTTAATTTTCAAAACTTCCTTATTAAATACAATATGCCCCTGCCTACACCAGAATCTCTAATCAGTATTAGTACAAGTTCAAAATCATCTACGTATAATAATGGATATTATAAGAAAGGTAATACAAATATGGGTAAACCTAATAGTAATAATCGTTATCATAATACTAAATAATTATTAACTATTTAGTTTAAATTTATAATTTTTGATGTTGATTTGCGCTTATGATTTTCACGAGACCAAAAAGAGGAATGAAATCATACATCTACATATTTGGCCTTTTGTTGGTAGGCTTTGTAGTATATTTTTTAGTTAAAGATAAAATATTTGATACATCATCTTCCCGAGTGGAAGTATATCCTGGTAAGACTGAAGCATTTGAGGTTCCCGCTCCAGCATCAATTGAAATCCGCAAAGCCCCTATCTATCCTGAACGAGTTGTTATGCCTTCCGGTCCTAACCCTCCAAGCCAAGAAGCACCCAATAATGAAATTGTAGTTTATGGTGAGCCAGCTGCAACAGACCCATATTATGAATCACAAGAAAGTTCTGACATTCCTGAAAATTTACGTTACCCAGAACGTTCATTCCGTCCACCACCACTAAATAACAATACATCTATCGCTGTCGAGGCTGGTATTGCTAGCAATAATATTCAAGTAACATCCGATAATTCTCAGAAGTTCCAACCAGATTTCATACAGGGTGGCGGAGAATTTATGCCTGGTATTTTCGCAAATGATACATATTCTGACAAGAGCTATTCATCTTTTTAGACCGCTGGGCACTAAGCAAATGGACATTTTAAAATACCCGTTGGTCTAACAATTAATGTTTAGCCTTTTGTATATTCCTATTAATTATGGACTTAAAGCCAGGTCACCTATATTATATAGGCTAAAAGTAAAAATGATGAGTAAATCTGTACATTCCACGACTCCGCACTTCGAAAAACAAAAGATCGCACGATTCCGTCGCCTAGATAATGATCATATCTCGGCCATTGAATCTCTTTTCAAACAATTCCCATTCCTCAACGACCGTGTAGAAATCCATATGCCCTTTAATCGTGCAAAACCTACTTTTTCCACTGGCACTGTATGGGTATGGCCTAAGTTCGATAAACGTCCAGTAGGTTACTTGATTTTTATTGATGGATTCGCACCCTGTATCTGGTACCCAGAACGCCAAGAGGGTATGACTTTCCGATGGCTACTCCCTCCTAACTTCTGCCAAAAAGGCGCCACAGTATGTCTCGCCAATATTCTTGCTGGTGAATCTGTACTTCAAATTGAAGATATCATTGTATCTGAAGGAAAAGACCTCTGGTCTAACAACGTTTTCTCTGAACGCTGGCATACTCTACGTGACTTTTGGAACTCCCTTCCCGCTGATCAACCCCTACTCGCATTCAAACCACGTATCGTTAAGCCTATCCCACTCAGTCAATGGCATCTACATTATGATCCCTCTATCTATTGGATTATTCAAGCAGATCACTCTAAACAATGCCGCTGGTATTGGAAAGATACGGTAACCATTCCTGAACACAAAGCTGTTGAGTTTATTGCTCCTGTTTTAAAGCGCAGTGCTGAAATTCTCAATATTCTTGTCGCTTATTGTACTCCATATGCTAAAACTGTCCTACCCGATACTTACTCTCTATATTCCCAAGAAGGCGTATCTCTTGGAGTCGCATCTATCTCCACACTAAATCTCTCACTAGAAATTCGTAAAGTTATCAGTGATAACCCTAAAGGTATTCCCGTTGAGGTTAAATGGAATGATAGTTTTAATAAATATCAAGTTGTGCGTATTATGCCAGATGAAACACCTATCACAACCGCCTCTTTTTTCTACCACAAGAATCTTTAAATATTTTAAAAGATATGAGTATATAATAGGATGACACGAAGATGTACTTTAAAAAATAAGAAGTCGCTCCGACGTAGAAGCAACCGACACAATCTACGCAGACGGGATAAACGTAAGTCTGGCGGTGGCTGGAGTGATTTACCTGCTGGCTCTTTTGATAAAATCGCAGTAAACCCTGGCAATCAAGTCCATTTCCCTTTTACTGGACCTGGTAAAGACTGTACTGGTAACCCACATTCTATTCGCCCTGGATATATTATGGATTATAGCCCTAAGGGCCTGCCCGGCTTTAGCGGCGGCAAACGTCATAATAAAAACCGTAGAACCCACGGCGGTATGGCAATGCCTACTCCCGCCTCTGTGAGTTTCGGTAGTTCTTGTGGCCCTGTACCTAATCCACAAGAACTACCAGTCGCCTCCTCCTTAACACCAAAACCAGGTGATTTCCCTAATCCAACTGGCACTGGTGGCACCGTGGCAAATCCTAATAACTTACCAGTTGTAATGAGTATGCCTGGTGTCCCTCCACCTGGAATGGCCCAAATGCCAAAGATGCCTATTGCCGAGCTCTCTCAGTCTGCAGATGCTGCCAATTTAGCTGCCCCCAAACAAGCTGGAGGTCGCTACGGCTTCTTCCCAAGTATGGGCCCACTTAACCCTGTCAATGGCGTTGGTGTAGCTCCCGCCCCATTTGGACGCATCCCTTGCGAAGTTGGAACATTTAATCCTCTTAACCCCAATCCTGATAATATCCAACGTCTCTCTACTGCCCCTTTAACACCGCCTTTTGTTACAGGCCGCCTTGCTGGCGGAGGTCTCCCAGCTGGAACTGGCTTAGCCGCATCATCTGCTAACTTTCCAGTTGTAAAAGTTGGCGATTTTGATTCAATGAGATACTATGCCCCAACTGCTGGATACAGAAATGACTTTATGACATTCCGTGCCCCAAGCCCAGTTCCTGGTATGACAATCCAAACCCCATATTCTGCTGGTGCTTTCAACCAAGCCTGTATCAAGACTGGTGGCTCTTACAAGAACAAGAACAAGAAAAATAAAAATAAGGGTGGTGGCTTACCTGTAGCCCTTAATGCAGGTACATTCACGCCTGTAACAATGGATGAGCTCTGGACTCGCAAGGACTTTGATGGCACCAATCAGGGACTACCTGTTAAATTCGGCGGCAATAGACGCACCCGTCGTCGTGGTGGATTAAGAAATACTCGTAATAAACGTAATAATCGTAATAAACGTAATTAGAATTTAAATAATGATCCGTGTTCATTAGCCTCCGTCTTTTGAACTATTCTTTTAGGTTTATCAATATGCTGAAATGTATATTCACATTCCTTATAAAACTTCTGACGAACAAACCATCTACGCTTATGACATTCATGCGAATCAATAATATCTATAATATGCGGTGCTACTTTTCTCTCATCTATACGCTGTCTAAATATTCTACCTGTTGATTGTTCTACATTTTTTCTCGGTGTTGCTAATATAACTGTATTTAGTTTACGTATACTAAAGCCTTCACTCGCCATCTGATATGTTGCCAAAAGGATTTGACACTTATCCGCATTGGCATCTAGCTTTGATTGCTTCATACCACCAATATAATATCCATGTATAAACTTCGTCGACCATTCATTTAAAGCCTTCTCAAACCATTCTAGCTGTGAAATACGGTCACTTAGAATAAGTATAAATCGGTTAGGGTCTTTAGCATATTCATCAATTAGTTCCATAATTTTCTTATTGCGTGCTTCAAATTCTGCTACTTGATTCAAGAGCTTAGCAGTGACTGGTTCTCCTCGCCAATTGACAGGAACATCTTTATAAGTGGGGTCTTCTGAATCAAACCAGACTGCTTTTACAACGGCTTCCTTATCTGGGGCGCGCTTAGTATTTTTATAGACTGGTTCACCCAGATAATATTCAAATACACAAGTTAATCCATCTTCACGATCAGGAGTTGCAGAAAGACCCAACATATATTTAGTTTGAATTTTGAGCAATGCTTTACAAAAGTACGAGGCTCCTAAGTGATGACATTCATCAAAGATTGTAAATCCATATTGGTCAAAGAATCCATCAGGAAATTCTCGACGACAAATTGTCTGAATCATACAAATTGTAACATCATACTTTTCAGCTTCCATTTGAATTTTATTAGCTTGAAGAATTCCAACTCTTGCGCCAATTATAAAGTTCTCAATTTCCGATTTCCATTGATTCATTAAGAACTCTTTATCAACAATGATGAGGAATCGCCGTTTCAACCTTACTGCGATATTAAGTGCCATAAATGTTTTACCATATCCACACGGTACACAAATTAATCCATTCGCATTCTTTTCAATAAATGATTCAATAATTTCATTTTGAAAGTCGTGAGGTGGAAACTTTGTACTAAATGATATTGTTTCAGGAAGTGATAAACCTTCTGACACAATATCTACTTCCGGCTCACCGAACTTTTTAATACCCCAGTGACGAGGTACATAGAAACGAGTCTTGGATTCATAATAAATTGGAAAGTTTTGAATATCTTTTTGAAACCTATCAAGAACCTTTGGAGCCACTGTTAACTCAGAACGAAGTCCTTGAGTTTGAACATCGGTCAAGAATGATTTCTTAATAGCATAACCTTTTGCCGTTAAAACACGGTCTTTATCTTGGGCTGACATTTACTACACTAAATATAATATTAGAATCTTAAGTCAAATTTTATGTCTTTTAAAAACCCAATATGTATAACAGAGGAATGTATCGGACTGAATTAACATATTTCATAGTTCTTACGGTAATTATACTGTTTTCACAGTTTTTACCAACAGATATATTATTACTATTTGATAATTTTGTAGTAAGAATCGCTATTGTATTCGCATTATTATACCTAATAAGTCTTGGTCCTACGGCAGGTATTCTAGGACTTATAGCGGTGGCTGTAATGTATTTAGAGCGTAATAGACGTAAAGTTGTCATTGCTGCTAAAAAGATCGATTTAATGGATTGGAGTCGTCCAGAACAAGCTACAGTTGAAGAGGCAAGTGAACCACAAAAGACCGTGCCTGTAAATGAGTTTGATAAACCAGACGAAGAGGAATTTGATTATATGCCTCACGAAACCTGTGATTCAGGAAATTTTGAACCAGTTGCCCCAACTATCAATGAAAAAGCAGTTCTATCTACCATCTATCCTTTAAACAAGAATGGCCCTGAAGCTGGAACAGGGTCTGACCAATTATTCGAAGAACTTGGATTCGGACACATCCGTGGTGTTGAAACCGTTGGCGATTCTCGATAAATAATTATTACTTTCATTAAGAATGACTTAGATAATTATTTGCGGTCTAGAACTTAACTTGTGATTGATCCATAGTTTTATCTACATAGTATGCTTTTGCAACTTCTGCCACAACGATATTTGCTGAAAGGTCCAATCCTTTCTCTCTATAATTTGGATTTGTTACATCTAAAAAGTTCTCCAATGATTGTCTCGTATATGTTACTCGGTGCATTCCTAAATCATCTGTAAATCCAATTGAGATAAGTGGTGGAGCAGTTAGCACAGGTTGAATAATCGCCTTAGTACAATTGTTTCCAAAACACTGTGCCATATCTAATTGTTTTTGATTAAAGCAACTATTCTTTGATAATCTGTTCTTATCCAAAGTATCATAAATACTACAAGTTGGTTGAGTTGGAAATTGAGGAGAGCTTAGTGTTTCATTTAGGCGACCTGCGGTGCAACCTTTTATATTACGACCATTGTCTTCAAAGTATGTTGACATAGATAATGGACATTGATTTTTGCCTTTTTCTACATACATTCTGATAATAGATTGGACACAATTGGGAGTATCAGGTGTCCCCTTTCCACTTAATGTACATTGATTATCACTTAAACATCTATTAGATACAACTTCACCATCACAACATACAATATTACCATCATTGTTATAAAAAGTCTTATATCCAGATGGACAAGAACTTAAATAATAATTGTCAAAAGTTTCTTTAATTTGTGGCTTATTAGCATTATCTTTTATATACAATACAATAAGTATTATAGCAATGCTAATTAATAAAACTGTGAGTTCTAGCATTTTCCTATTTATTAGGCGTGATTTGATATCCAACTTCCAACTTTCAGTGCGATTATTGCAGCGATTGCTACCCCTGCTACACCTGCTACAATACCTTCAATTTGTTCCGTAGTTAAACCATTTTTTACATTAGGTATATCGCCTGCGTTTTCAAGTAGTTGAGCTTGCTGCTGTTCATATAAAATTGTATCAAGTGTCTTATTTCCAGGTACAACATAAGCCCCTGATAAATCCTTTAATTGATTAAATGGCATACATTTATATTCAGTTGTCTTATAGTATGGACATTGTTCAGAATTGTATCGTGCCGATACTGAAGTTGGAAGACGTGGCGGAAGTGTAAAATATTCAAATCGATTTCTAAATTCATCTGTACAACTTGAAATTGGCGTGGAATATATAATCCCGTCTTGTGAGGTTATAGTTGGAACTTTATTACCATCATCATTAAATGTATAACTTCTTAATGTAGAATCACCACCTCTTATGGCCGGAGGGATCATATAGGGTGGTAAGGCTCCATTAAGTTGTATCAATAATTGTTGATAACCCGCCTGTGTTAAATGAATCCCATTTGGGAAAACTACCACATATAAACTCTTTGAAGTTGGATTATTATTAGAATCAATTGTTTCAAAACAAGTTTTGTAGGCTATAGATGATTGACTTGTGTCACCATCCCAACCATAAAAAATAGACTCTAATGTCGGAACACCCGATTTTTTGTCATCTTTTAATCCATTTTTACCGTGTTTTCCATTACAATTTGGCTTTGGACAATTTGGAACTGGACAAGATGCGGCTGCTGCTCCACTATTTGCCACATTATGATTTACTGTACCAGTAATCATTGAGGTATCACCCGTCTTATTCAAATTAGGAATAGCATTCTTCAAAGAACACGTCCCACTCTTAAAAGTGTACGCCAAGCAATTTATATCTCCACAGCACGACTTTATACAGGATGAAAGTGAAGAATTTGGTATTTGCTGATAATCATTTCCAGTATAATCAGAACCAACTAGATGTGTATATTGACAGGATGGTATACTTGGGTCGATAAGTTGATTTAAGTACTCTGCGTGATTTTGATTTCCAGAATCATAAATTGGAACACACATCAAAATTCCAGATAACGCCGATAAATCCTGTGCAGCCTTATTTGCTGAAAAAGAAATAATAAGCTCTGCTGCTGGCGGTGTAGTACTTCCTGGCAATCTATAACCCTTATTTGTTACTGAACATATCTGAACATCTACCAGTGAAAAACGTTGGCCCTTAAAAGTACAAGTATTCTCCGTAGATTCATCTATTCTATTTCCAATCAATGACGGTGTAGTTGTTCTAGGCGCAAATGAAATCGATAATGGATAACTTTTAATAGTTATACTAGTTAAATCTGCCTGTTGAATTGGTCCAACAAGTTCAATAAAACCTGTATTAACATCTGATGGACAGTACATCTCTATCTTGAACCTACATAGGAAAATATACTTAATTACTCAAAATAATTCATATATTCTATACTCTGATTTATACAGATCCTGGCATTAAACTCAAATATGTTTCTTTAATATATCTTACATTAGGATATCCCATTCTATATAGAATCTCAGCTGCAGCTGGGGCACGATTATCACCATTTGAATATATTAAAATCCAAGTATTCTTATTTGAAATATCCAGCGGAACTTGTTGACTTAGTGTATCAGGAGAAATTGGTATAGAATTAGGATAATAACCTAATAGCTCTCTCTCCTTTGGTGTTCTCACATCAATAATTAGTCCAAATCTACGTGCCTTTGCCTCACCAACACTTATTTTAAGTGAAGGTCCTACTTTAGTTTTATGTGATTGTTGTGATATAGTATAAATAACATATACTACAGCTACAAGAATTGCGACAGTTAAAACTGAACCTAATTTGCTGACTTTAGCCATTTTCTAAATTAGCCCAGGAATATATTTAGGGCCATCAAAACGGTACATGGATGTCCGACCAGGTTTATTCATAACTTCAACTTTAATTTCTTCACCTGATAAAATCTCTTGACAACCTACATCATCCATACAATCTCGCTTCTGGAATCGCACTGGAATTGGAACTGGATTATACGTATCAGTACGCGTATAGTAATTCCATCTATCACCGCCACCTCCAGCCGTTCTACGACCATACAATGGTAAGATCTTATCATCAACATTCACAACACCTACAGATTGAAATGACTCAGGAAGACCCTGTGTCGGAATGTTAATCGGTATTGACGCAATTCCACCCCTTGGAGGAAATTCTGGTGGAGCCATCCAATCTCTTAATGGTTGTGGAGCCATATCGTACCGTGAGTCGCCGCCCTTAATTGGAATGACTGTTGTTTGAGGCGCTTCTCTTTGGGAACGTGGCATAATTATAGTTGGTGCTTGCGGTCTTAAAAAGAAAGCTGCGTAAAGAAAGAATAATAATGCGACAACTAAAATGATTGTCAGAGTTGTTCCAAGACCACTTGAAATACAGAATACTCCTGGAGGACACTTACTGCGACCTCGTCCTGATCTTGCCATTTTACTTAAAGGAGTGATATTATACTAGATTAATCTTTCATACAGAATTTATCATTAGAACATCCTTTGCGCCCCCAACCAGGTCCATATAACCCGGGCTCATAACCAAACCACGGAGTCATCTTCATATCCGCAAATGGTTCAATACTTGATTTACACGTCCAAAAGAATACTGCCACACCTAACAATAATAGTGCTCCTAAGATAAACGGTGTCATTTCCTCTATTTAACTGTAATTATATTTTCTTGATAGTTTCTAGAAATGGACTCAACCGCTATTTTCTTAGCGCTTATAATAATTGTACTACTTGGTATAATTATCTATATAGCATTTAACCCTACATATGAATTTATTTATTCAGGAAGACGGCCTCATTATAGACCACCACATCCAGTAATGCCTCAATATGGCCCCTATTGGTCACACGGCGGCCAAACAAATTCTGGTCTTTTATATTAAACTAATTTAACATAATTTCTTATAGAGATTTAATTAATTTAGTTAAAGTAATATTGTGGATATTGGTTAGTATTTTCAAATTGATTCTCATTTATACAGCGACAGTTCCCAGACCCTGAACAAATACATCGATGAAACCCGCGATTTAGACCTGCGCCTTGTGCCCACCAAGGGCCTATTCCTGTTCCGTAATCTAGATCCCATACAGTAAAGCCTTCTTTATCTTTATTATATATACTTAGTATAATTAATACACCCAATAGTGCTAATATATATAATGAGTATCTCATATTAATTTAGAGTGTGATTATTTCAAAACTTAAATATTTTGATTATATTTTCATAAAAATAATATCAAAGCATTATACTAATTTATAACTTGAAGGCGCCACCGCCGCCAAACATACCAGAGAATGTTTGAAGAAGTTCCTTGCCGTCAGCTAAAACTGGACGCATTTGTGTAAGCATACCCATTAGTGACTTCTGAGTTTCGAGTAATTTTTTAGTATCATCGGTCATAGCATTCATCTGTTCAGGCTTGAAAGATTCCATAGCCTTTAGAAGAGTTGATCCGCTGTCTAGTTTTGGCCCTTCCATATTTTCAGATGGCATCTTACCAACCTTAAAAAGATTATTAGTGGCAGATTGGAATTCTTCTTTAGAGATGTCTCCGTCCGTCTTTTTCTTGTTATCTTGAACAGCACTAGTTACTTCTTGAACTTGTTGAGAATCAACTTCATTGGCGCGTTTAGCGGGGGCGGATGAGCTTTCAGCGGATTCGCCTTCTTTGGGAACTTGTGGTTGAAGATCTTCGAAGCCTTCAACTGCGGGATCATAACAACCAGCCGGTTCTCTGCGAGGATCTTTTAGGTTTTGAGGGACTTGTTGATATTGGCCGTTCATTTGTGCTACGCGGTTAAGAATAGCCTGACTGGTATCTTCATTTTGGAATGGTTCTAGTCTTCTTAAAAGCTTTTTTAGAAAGAAAATGTAAAACATTGCGAAAAAGACAGAGACTGCTACAATGATTTCAAATTGGTTTAAAAACGCTGCCGCGATTAATGCAACAGAGGAACATAATAATAATCCCGTTAAACCTGAATATACTAAAGTATATAGAGCTGTAACAACCAGTATGGTCATTGAAATATTATAGGTGAGGCTGTTAAACTTCATTTCTCTAAAGCTTATCAGGAAAGAAAATGGTTCTCTAAACTACCATTAAGGGTACAAGCACTTTTTGAATAAACCAGAATAGGAATCCTCCAACTAATGCTTTAACAATTAAGCCTGCCGTAGTTAAATCACCACCAATTCGTAAAAGGGATGGTAAATAGTGGCCAATTAGGACATTAATTACAGGTAAGCTTACAATAAATACAATAATAGCTACGAGGAGAGGTTGCTTGATTTGTGAGATGATATCAGAGTACATATTGCCTTTAGTTGTTTCTATTAAGGTGGGTTGTTGTGGGGCAGCTTGGGGCGCATACTGAGCAAATTGGGATCCACCGTGAGAGAATTGTGGTGCGTGCATAACATTTGCAAAATCAGCTGCTGTCGGATAATCTTTTCCAATCAGATGTGCTGTAGCGGTACCAGGATCAACTGCCATAGGATAAGTTGTATTAGGATTAGGTGAATTAATCATTCGTCCATTACTGGCCGGAGGGGGAGCAGAGTTATTCATCATAATAGGATTTGATTGACTCGGGATGTTCATATCTGCAAGAATTTTATTTACAAGATCATCATCCTTGTTACTAAAGACCGGAGCTTTACCATCGAGGTCGCTTAATAATGTACCAGCGGATGCCATTCTTCGAAAATGAGAGAAATCCTTTATGCGAAACTATTCACAGCGTTTAATTGGAGTATCGCGTCTAGCAAATTGGTCGAGAAAGGGTTCGTTTGTTTTTCTAGATAATGGACACTCTCGGAATGCTTCTACTGCCCCCGATGACGGACACTCAATAATTTCAGACTTAAATTCATAACATTTACCTCCACCCATTCTGTAAACATATTTCTCAAAATCCTTCTCTTCTGGTGCTTTACTTACATTACATTCTGAACCAGTACACAAGGGTCTTAAAATACATATTAAGCCAACGCCTAATACAAAGCTAAAAAAAATATTAAATCGTTCATCTTTTAGAAAAGATAATACACCCATTTCCTGTTTTAGCACAATTATATTTTCTAAGCTAAATATAAATATGTTAAAGCGCCTCAGAATAATTCCTCTTATTGCAGGACTTGTAATTGGTGTTATAGCAGTTCTTTTTATTAAACCACAAATGACAGTTGTATATAAATATCCAACACCTGATACGGCGGGAAAGGTTGTTTATAAAGATAAGAATGGAGTTTGCTATAAATATAGCGCTACAAAGGCAGACTGTGATAAAAATGAATCAAGACTTAAAGACTTTCCTTTAAATAAATAACCCTTCAGCTATATCTTTTGCTACAGCCATATCTTCTACAGCAGATACATTAGCAAGAGCAGTAGCAACAGGATTAGTAGCAGGAGTAGTAGTAGCAGGAGCAGTAGTAGCAGATGCAGGAGCAACAGGATTAGTAGTAGCAGGAGCAGGTTTAGGACGTCTTCTTGGAGGTCTAGCTACAGGTCCACTTGGCATTGTTGCATCTTCAGAAGATGCTTCTGTTCCTGTCACACTTTCTAGAGGTATAGTTGCTGCTGCGACTGTTGCAGATTGTTTCTTTCTACGAGGGACTGGTTGTGCTGCTGCTACTGATTCCGCTACAACCATTGTAGCGGCTTCTTGATCAGAACGAATCTTTTGACGAATATCCATAAGAGCCTTACCTAATAGGTTCTGACCAGTCCAATTTACAGGGTTTTTAGCCTGAATATTATCTATTGATAATCCAATTCCTATTAGATTATCATCTGGTATATACGCACCTAATGTTGCGTTCTTTGTTTCAAGTAGTCGAGCGGCTAATTCTGGATATTGATTGTACTTGGCAATATTTACATCATATAAAAGTTGTTTTGTAAGATCATTCCATTTGGTTTCATTGATTTCAGCATCTCCTGACACATTTTCTAGCTTGTAATTAATATCATCAGGAGATTCTGCTATCATAATTTTTTGTAAATTATCTTTGTCATTGAAGCTTTTAGCAATTTCAGCGGCGATAGCTTGGTATGCTGAGTTATACATAGTGCCATTAAATTCAATTTCAACAGTCCATTTTAGGGATAGGAAACCATAATCATTTGTATCAGGTTCTGCAAATAAAATAACAGCATTGGCATTTGCCTCTGCTGCCCTTGCTTCTGCAACACTAATAAGTGGTTTTTCAGGGGCTTTTCCAACTCTTACATATTGTTCTTGTAAGGTAAAAGGGCGTTCTTCTAGAAAGAAGAATGGATATGGAAATTTACGTTTTTCATTTGGCTGATCAAAATCGATTTTGTTAATGGGTATGCCATCTTCAGTATCGACAAACTTTAATGGAAAGCGAATAGCTTGAAGTTTTACATCGGCTTCAATAACTTTTCGATTAACTCTTAGAATATCTGAGTCGATTGATTCAGGATTAGCAGATAGTTCTCGAAGTTCTCTTCTGGCATCTTCATATTCTTTATTTGCTACTTCAATTGCCGCCATACGTTTTTTTCCCATTTCATCATACTCTTCATCTGTAGGACGTCTGTAGTTAGGAAGTGGGATAGTTTTAATAACTGTACCTTCTTTATTTAGTTCTATAAGGTTACCACTATCATCATAGCCATATAAATCTGGCTTTTTAGCCTTTGCTTTATAAAATCGTTTCAATTCTTCAGCTGACATTCCTCTACTCTACATAATTAATTTGCCACACCAATCAATTCACGAATATTATTAAATAAATAATTTCTAAAACTTATTAGTTATGTCTAATCCGGATACGACTAGTGCTGGTCCTAATGTTGATTCCTTAATGACAGGATTTCCAGTAGCAGTTCTTTTTTTCTTAATTACAGTGGTCTTATTTCAATTTAGAGATGTATTTTACTCATTAGAATTTATATTATGGACAACCATACCAACATTAGCATTCATTATTACAACAGCTGTTAATGTAACATCTCAATATATCAATTGTAAAAAGATAAATGTAGGAAAAGCAATGTTAGGTGCATTACCTTCATTTGCAGCGGCTATCATTGGTCTAGGTATTTCTTCAATATCTTACTGCCGTATTCCTGTTACTTCTGTATTCGCTCCCTTATTGATTGGAAAAACGGTTGATGTTACAAAAAATAAGTCTACAACAACTATCAATTCTTTAAAGAATAGCAACTCTAAAGAATGTTGTGTTCCAAAACTTACACTTGAAAGTATTGAAATTCAGTATCCATTGATTGCGGGTATATCATATGGATTTTATATAATGTTTTCTATATTATTTGGCACGGTTATTGGCACTAGTCTATCGTCAATTTGTTAATTATTCATTCTCACCATTGCTTTCGCCCTTATCATTCATATTATGATATACTAAGTTTGGTGCATCTGGGCCTAAAAAGATATATTTAGGGACACCTCGTTTAACTGTTTCATTTGCATCAAGAATATAGTAACCAGGTTTCATTTCATTTGAACTACTCGGTTTTTTTCTTGACATATTGTCTGGTAATACAGGCGACATTGCTTTCATTGCTTTCATTGAAACATTCTCTGGCTCAATAGAATTATTTTGAACTGGAACATCTATGTTATTAGATACTCCACCTAATCCAGTATTACTTGCTATAACTAGAACGATTATATATGAAATGATTGACCATAAAATAGCGAATAGCCAGAATGGCATCCAGGTATATTTTTGTTTATTACGTCCTAATCCAAATTCTTTCCAGCTACCATCCTTAGCAAACATCAGTTCTGGCTTTAGGATCAGTATAGCAGAAATACCTGTTAGGTATAATAAACCTGCGTAGATAAGAAGCGACATTCCTTATTGTTCTTAATAGAAAAATACTTGACATAAAATCGTCATTTATTCATTATCATCGTCGCCGTGTTGATTGTGGTCATAACCGCCTTCACGTTCGAATTCGTTATCACCATACATTGGAAATCCAAATTCATCTGTTGCACCCCCTTCAAATGCATCCATCTGATCGGGCCCAAGGCCCGGAAAATCAATAATTCCTGCCGCCTCTCGCTTTTGACGTTCAAGGTCATAGTAGTCCTTATCATAGGCATAAATCAACTTAGTACCACCAACAGCCCATTTACCAATACCTAGTTTCTTATTCATTAATTCGATAGCTCGTTCTTCATCCGTGAGCTTATTAAACTCCGCAACTACATACACACGCTCCTTCTCATTTCTTATTGCTATCAAGTCCTTAATCTCCTGATCATTAAATGATAGACGCTCTCTTCTATACTTATTCAAAGTAAGAGCTACAATCTCAAGTAGAAAGCGCATAGATGGGTCACCGATAGAGCGGACGGGGCTTGTAATTTCTGTTCCAGCTGGAATTTCAGATGGATTTATCATTGTTGCCAATGGACCATATAACATCGCACGCTGAATATATACCAATGTCATCTCTCTTCCAGGAACTACAATTGGACGCAATTTACTCTTAAAGTTAAGAATCTCTTTCATTTGATCTATAAAGTATCTAATCTTTGAACGAGCCAGTTGATAGGCTGGTTTCTTGATATCATCCTCTTTTAATTTTATAAGTTGTAAATCATTATCTAAAATTGGTATAATATCTTTGGCTACATGATCCTCGCTTAATAGCATCTTTAACTCAACTGGAATAAATAGAGACGAACTTGAAAACTGTGTTAATATTCTTTCAAATGGTGTTATGAAATATGTTTGCAATACTTGGAAGAAGTTAATCCAAGATAATTTAACTATCTCTTCTAGAGCGGCCTGATAATTAGAATCTGTTAGGCGTTCTTGAATAATTTTTTCAGAGCCAGATGTTGCCTCTGATATTGGTCCAGCAGCTATTGCGATATCACCTCTATCAGCATCTGGCGGTAATTTTAGGAAGCCCTCTGTGGTTTCCTGAATTATAGTATCCCACCCTGGAATTGGTGATGGGCTTATTTCTCCAAACTCAGCCATAATATCTCTCACCGATAACTGTTCTACAATCTTAACAGGTTCAACTTCATTTACTGTATGAATCTTATCAAGTAGTCTAGTAAATTCCTCTGTATCAGTATTTACCTTTTGAGAGGCCAATGCAGATTTACCTTCTGTGTCAGTATCCATAACTGCTGGATTTGTTGGGAATTGGAAACCGCACCACGCGCACATATTCGTCAGACCTGGCTCGTGAAGATAACCAAATCTTGGACCCTGAAAACAACATTTCAAGAAAAGTCTGTAGTATAATTCACTATCAGGTTCAACTACGTCACCACCAACCTCTCTTGGAATGAATTCAGTTATCATCATTTGACCTTGTTGATTTGGAACTAATAATCTTCTACCAATTGGAGGCAAATCAGTAGCACTTCTCCAAAATGTACCAGGTGTACCAATGTTGGCAAGACAACAGGTAGTTTCAGTAAGCGGAGATCCACGTACAAGAGAAGCAGTCTTTAGTGCTAGCATATGAGCTTGACGAATCCATAACTTAACAAGTGCCAATTTACCACGATTGCCCTGGTAGTCTGCAACCTCTGGAGTAATTACATCCTTTGCGGCCATTTCTGGAGTTACGATAATTTGTTCTGGTAAAAATGTAGCAGGAATTTCATCCTGTGGCTGACTAAGATCTGTACCCCTTTCTCTTAGCTTTTCTAAGTATTTTCTCTTTTCTCCAAGTTGTGCCTGAATCATATCATCACCAATAATTTCTTTTAGAACCATATTCATATAAACCATAATACCATTTCTACGTTTTATTAGATCTGGTTCTTTTTGGAATCTTGTATCTTTCCACGGCGATTCTTCTCTACGCACAGATGCCACTGCACAGGCTAAATACTCTATACCTTGCTTATTTGATTGATCTACTTCTAATGGATATCCACCAAATCCAGGAGAATCACAACCTGTAAGTGCGTGTCTTACAGAATATGATGGAACCTTTACTTGAACCTCAAGTAATAGGAAAATGGCAACAGCTGTAATACTATTTCTGGCGACAGCTACATCAAAGTCAGGCATTTTAGGGTTCTTTTTCTTCTGTTCAGTATATACATCACGTGCTGGAAAACGATTTATAAATCCAATAGTTCTATTAATTATATTTTTGTAGCCCTGGTTATCCATATTAACACCTATACGCGTAGCCAATTCACGAACAATATTATAAATCTTAACTTCATCATCTGTTAGATTTAGTTCCTTCTTTTGAGATGGTTCAATTGGAACACTGACTAGCATATCAAGACGTTCTTCAAAGATTGCGTCTTCATCGACTAAAACCGTGCGGCCAGATTTTGGATTACCATTATCATCAAACTCAAGATTATTATCAAAATCTAAATCACGCATTGCTTGGCCACAATTTCTACAAATATATTTTCCTTGGAATGAACCACCTGAGAATTTAAGAATAATTTCTTTCTCGATTGCCTGTTTATCCTTTGGATTCAAATATGCTTGAATTTGTAAACGTTCATGTAAACAGAGTAAATGCTCCTTACAAATATTACAATCTATCCAGTTTCCATCACGCCCACCCTGATATTTCTTAAAGAATTCAGTTAACTTCTGAAAACGCTCTGAATCATCAAAAATTTTTCTTACACCCACTAAATCCGCTACGTGCTTACACGTATTCTTCTTTGGCTTTTCACCTGCGTTTAACTGATTATACTTTAATAAGTTAGCAACTTTAAGAGTTTGTAAGTATGCTGCATTATTTGAATCAAGTAACGCTTTAGCGATAAGTACTGAGTTTTTTCCAGCAGCAACTTGGAAGTAGTCAGAGTGTTTATTCATTAAATATGCGACTTTACCAATATCAGATTGAGCAAGAATAGGATTGATACGTTCATATTCTAGAAGATCATCTACAAGGGTTGGTTGTGAACGAATCTCCTCAAGAATTTTAGGAAGCTCAATAAATGGATTATCCTCAGGTTTCTTCTCTTCCTCAGTATCTATAATTTGCCTGAGCTTAGCAATTGTTGACAGTAATTGATTTTGGTAGAGCCCAATCTTTTTAAGTAGAACTTCTACAATTTTAGGTGATAATTCAAGATTATCCATACCATATTGTTGGAGAGTTGAGAACGTATCCCCTAACCCTAGCGCTGGAACTGTTATTCCTTCAATATAATCAGGAAGAGGAATATTACCAAGTGTACTGCCATCAACATCCAGTAAAAGTAAATCTTGTGAAGTCCCTACTTCGGTAGGCGCACCAGTTCTTTCTAATATTCCTTTCATAGTTTCTTTTGGCATTTGGCTTCGGTCACTATCAACTGCTAAACTTGTAGACCGCGTTGTACCTATATTATCGGCAACTTTGGAGGGGAATATTAAATAAGAATTCATTGTAGCCGCATCTTCTGGAATTAAGACCTGCTTTTTTCTATCAACGCCCTTACGATATGTAGTACTTAACGCACGCTCAATACCAAATGGTAGTTCATCAAAAATGGGTGGAGCTTTTTCGGTATGACTGGCAATATAACCTGGAATAGTTTCTAAAAATACAGTTTCGCCTTGAACTTCAGCAAATTCAGGAGGCGATGTTCTAAAGAATTCAGAATCAGACATTGCTTGCCAGAGTGGTTCGGCTTTGCTTTCAGATAACCAGGGTGATAGATATTTCTTTAAAAATGATTGTTGATCACTCCATTCTTTAACAATTTGTCCACCTGGAGCACCAGCCATTGCTGCAGACACTAAAGAGCTTTTCTTTTTCACCATTTGGTCAAGCTCTCTCGCAAAATTTTCAAAATATACATCATCGCCTTTTGTCTCACTTAATTCATCCTCTTCATCTACACTGTATTCTTTTTTAGTTATATTAAGTACAGGTCGACCAAGAGGAATAGGTACCTTTCTAATTAATTCAGCGAGGGTGGAGGCGGATACATCTTTGGAGCCTTGTATGGAGCCATCGTCGTTATAGGCAACTGTGGCCTGTTTAAGGTTGAAGAGAGTCTCGACAAGGACTCGTACTGCTCGTATTGATCTTGGATCTTTCTGAAGAATCGGATCAAGGCCACTGATAAAATCATTGAGGGCATCTACCTTCTGTAAGTTATCAGGAATTCTTTGTTCATAAGCAGCCGCTTCTCTGAAAACTTTTGCACGAGTGACTTCAATAAACCCTACAATTTCAATTTCTTCTTCCTCTTCCTCATCCTCCTCAATAACACCTGCGGGCGGAGCTTCATTAGAATTGCCCTCAGATGGGCCGACTAGTTGCCGAATACTAATAACTTTGAAGTCTTCATCGGACTCTATGCCAACAAAATCAAAATTTAAATCATATACATTCTCTGTATCATCTTCATCTTGAATTTGAATATAATCATTTTCTTTATCAACCTTTACAATCTTATAGGATTTGTAGAGTTCACCAGATGAATTAAATGTATCGATAATTTGATTAATACGAAAGTCTTGCTGCTCTACAAAACTATCAAACTTACGCTTTTCAATTACATATGCGGCAGTAACTCCATCTTCCTCTTTATATAATTCTTCATCGTCAGTTTGCTCAACTTCGAAATCGTGTAACATATTAGAAACACCATCTGGTTTAACACTAATGCGTTCTAAACTTCTGTAATATACTTGACCAATAGTTCTGCCATATTTTTTAGAGTCAATGACTACTCTATCGCCTAACTGAATAAATAACATGGGATCATCTTCATTGGATATTGGGTTAGTGTTTCCTGTCGGAGCAACTTGTACAGAGGATAAAACCGCGCCTTCAATGTCAGCTTCATCATCTATCTCATCATTAACACCAGTACCCTCTTCAAGCACTACACCAACTTCAGCAGCAGTAGCGGGAGCAGTACCGAGTGTTACATTTTCCTCATTTTCCTCAACTCCTTCCAATTCATCTATAGGCAATCTTTCGTTGGAATTATCCATTGTTCCCTATCTTCCTATTGAGATTCTTATAGTCTAGCAAAACCTCAAAATATTAAATTAGTGATATAAAGAATTTAGATATATAATACATAGTGTTAATAATGCCGCTTAATTATCAGAACAGTGTATTTAAGGAACTAGTTGAAAAGTATTCGACGTGGGATGATATGCGCAATTATCTTGAATCAGAAGAGGGTGGTCTTTTCAGGATTGCTGATAAGAATGAAGAGGCTGGATACAGTTTGATTCGATATGAAAAGGGAGTATCTAAAATGGATCTTCCTCATAGCAAATGGTTTCGCTCGGTAGTCTGGAATACTAAAACAAATCGTCCTGTATGCGTTGCACCTCCAAAGGCGTCATCACAAGAGTTTTCATTTAAGACATTGAAGGAACTGGCCGATGCTGGTATAGTATGTCAAGAGCTTCTTGATGGATTTATGATTAATTGTTTTAGAGTTGTAGGGGATAAGACGCTACATATCACAAGTCGTTCAAAACTTAATGCAGCCGGAAAGTTTTATTCAGAAAAGTCTTTCAGAGAATTATTTATGGAAGCTTATATGAACACAAGTGAATCTCCCTTTTACAGTGAAACAATCATTCAAGATAATTCTTCTGATATTCTCTCTCCAGATAGTTCAAAGGGTGAAGTAGCAGTATTTTACAGTTTTCTAGTACAGCATAAGGAGCATAGAATCGTTAAGAGTATTGAAAATAATCGTGTATTTGTAGTTCATAAGGGGGTGGTATTTGAGGATGGTCGTGTAGGATTTGAAGATAGTCCTGCCACATTTAAGGGGCAACCAAATATTGAAAATATTGAGCTTAGTGTAAAGCCTGTTAAGGGTTCGTACGCACAAATTGCTACCTTAGTTGAAGAGCAAACTGAAGTACAAAAATGGATTAAGAATATTCTTCAAGAAGCAGATTGGCAGTTCCAAGGTGTAGTTTTTAAGGATGTTTCTGGAAATCGTTGGCGGTTTCGTTCTGAAAAATATTCTGCCGTAAAAGCCCTTCGTGGTAATAGCCCAACAATTCGCGAACGTTTTGCGCAACTTTATTCGCAAAATCTAATTCATAAATATCTAGAATATTATTCAGATGAAATGCTTCCAATGACCGTACATTTGATGTTTATGTGTAGTATTGTTACAATGCTGTATAATTTATATGTAGATCTTCATATTACAAGGGTGAAAAAGGCTGAAGAGATTAATAAAATGTATCTTCCTCATCTTTATAATATTCACGGGATATACTTAAATCATTTGCGTCCTGAAGGTAAAAAGGTTAATATTAATGAAATTACATTATATCTTCATAGACAACCTTGGCAGCGTGTATCATTCCTAATCAAGAAGACCGTTGATAGTATTAGTACACCTGATATTACTGGTGTCTCAGTATAGAAATATATAACTAAAGAATATATCAAGAACTAGGCCCACGATTGCAAATAAAAATAAAATATTTTCAATATTTGTTCTATTCTTTTTATTATAAAAGTATATAACTAATAAAATGAAAAAAGGTATGGCCAAGAGGTCAGCATAATTACTTAGATTTCATTTCTACTAAAGGTATATTTTCAATTTTTATAGCAAATAAAATAATTTAAAGACCGTTTAATATGAAGTATTAGTAAAATGTCTAAAGGTAATAAGTATGCTATTGGGATAGATCTTGGCACGACATATTCGTGTGTTGGTGTTTGGCAAAATGATCGTGTAGAAATCATTGCGAATGATCAGGGAAATCGTACAACTCCATCTTATGTAGCATTCGCAGATTCAGAGCGTCTAATTGGCGATGCTGCTAAGTCTCTAGCAGCCACCAATCCTAAGAATACTGTTTTTGATGCCAAACGTCTAATTGGTCGCAAGTTTGATGACTCAACTGTAAAGTCTGATATGGAACACTGGCCTTTTACTGTAACATCTGGTATAGCTGGCAAACCTCAAATTGAAGTTGAATTTAAGGGCGAGCGTGTAACTTTTCAGCCTGAAGAAATCTCTGCGATGGTTCTTACCAAAATGAAACAGACTGCAGAAGCATACCTTGGCGGCGAAGTTAAGGATGCTGTCATCACAGTTCCTGCTTATTTTAATGACTCTCAACGTCAAGCTACTAAGGATGCTGGTGTTATTGCGGGCCTTAATGTACTTCGGATTATTAATGAACCTACAGCGGCAGCCCTTGCTTATGGTCTTGATAGGAAGAAAGCAGGTGAGCAAAATGTAATTATTTTTGATTGTGGTGGTGGAACTCACGATATTTCTCTAATTACAATTGATGATGGGGTGTTTGAAGTAAAAGCAACAGCTGGCGACACACATCTAGGGGGCGAAGATTTTGACAGTGCACTTGTTGATTGGTGTGTACAAGAATTTCAAAAGAAAAATAAAAACACAGATGTAAAAGAAAATGCGCGTGCTCTTCGACGTCTTCGTACTGCCTGTGAACGTGCTAAACGTACTCTCAGCAGTTCTACACAAGCAAACATTGAGATTGATGCTCTTGTAGATGGTGCTGATTTTAATGCTGTAATTACTCGTGCCAAGTTTGAATCATTATGTGACGCAGCATTCCGTCGCACTATCGCGCCTCTTGACCAAGTACTTCGTGATGCAAAAATGTCTAAAGACCAAATTCACGAAATCATAATGGTTGGTGGCTCTACACGTATCCCTAAGATTCGTGATCTTGTTAGTTCATTCTTCAACGGTAAGAAGCTAAATGACTCTGTACATCCTGACGAAGCTGTTGCGTATGGCGCAGCTATCCAAGCGCATATTCTTACAGCTGGCAAGGACTCAACTGACCGAACTTCTGATATCATTCTTCTTGATGTAGCTCCTCTAAGTTTGGGTCTTGAAACTGCTGGTGGTATTATGACTCCTCTTATCAAGCGCAATACTACTATTCCCTGTAAAAAGTCTCAGACATTTTCCACATATGCGGATAATCAACCTGGTGTGCTAATTCAGGTGTACGAAGGTGAGCGTCAATTTACTCGCGATTGTAACCGTCTTGGTGAATTCAAACTTGAAGGTATTCCTCCAATGCCTCGTGGTGTTCCTCAAATTGAGGTCTCATTTGATATCGATGCCAATGGTATTCTAAATGTTTCTGCAGCTGAGAAGTCTACTGGTAAATCTAATAAGATTACGATTACAAATGATAAGGGTCGACTAACCAAAGAAGATATTGAGCGAATGGTACAAGAGGCAGAGAAGCACGCAGCAGATGATAAACTTCGTATGGAGCGTGTGGAATCTAAGAATCAAGTTGAATCATATCTCTACAATACTCGTAACGCAGTCCGTGAAGATAAGGTGAAGGAAACTCTTGGTGAGAACACCATATCTGAAGTGGAGAGTTGGATTAAGGAAGGAATTGAGTGGCTTGAAGCAAATCCTGATGCTGAAAAGGGCGAGTACGATGAAAAGCAGAAATACTATGAAGATAAGATTAAGCCAGTGATGATGAAGCTTTATGAGAAGTCTGGTTCTCCTGGTTCTGCCTCAGGTGGTACTGAATCAGCTCCTAAAGTTGAGGAAGTCGATTAAACCAAAGCTTAAACATATAGAGTGTTTTTAAGATAAAATGTTTCCAGCTCTCTCAACCACATCGTGGATTCTTTTTGGTATTATTGCCTTGGTAGCAGTTGTTGTTATTTGGAAATGGTGGAAGAAACCAGTAGATGATTCTAAAAAGAATGATGATGTTGCTCCAGTAAAACCGCAAATTACCAAGGAAGAGACTGGTCCTCCACCTGAAACATCTTTAACAACGGCTGAGCCTCCGCCAATGGTGTTTGCGGTTAACGACCAAGGTAATTTTGACCTAACAGATATGAATGGAAAGATTCTAAACATTGGATATGGCCCCAATCCTAAGACCTATATTAACCTTCTAGATCAAGCTGAAAAGGATACTGATAAACAAGAGTTGGAGCAAGGGGTAAGCTTTGTCAGCAAAGTAGGCACTACTAAGCTATATCAGGTGGGAGGAAGGCCATATATTGTAAACTTTACACGTCTCGTATAAGGCTCTTACGCGGTTTAAAACTATAATTCGTATATAATATAGATTACAATGGAGGAGGCACTTAAAGGATTACAGGGCAAGCCCCTAACAAAAAAGAAGTTCTTTGACTTTTTAGCTGATATTAATATTGAAGACCTCTATAGTAAGAAAAATAATGTCATTGAACCCGCCTATGAGATAATTACTAACCCTGTTACAATAGAGAAAAAGGTTGAAGAGATTAAGTGTGCTGCGTGTAAAAAAACATTTACAGCAGAAGGCTCTTTAAAACGTCATCACGTGCGAAACCCTGTATGCGTCAACTGGATTTCAAAAAAAACAGAAGTTGTTCAACTTACAAAGGGGATTCATTTAATTATCAATGATATACTTGAAAAGGCTATTAGTGTAAATAGTGAACTCCAATGTAAGTTTTGTAAAACGAAATTTACTAATACTGGAAATCATCATAAACATTTCAATACATCTACTGTATGTAATCAGTTGGCATATCAAGAGTTCAAGAAACTTTTTAACAACTTATAAATTCACAATATAAACATAAAATGTATATATAATCAAGTATGATTTATTTGATTATAACTACATCAATTAATAATCGCTATGGGGCGAAAGATCAAACTGAACGCCAGGAAAGATATTTATATGCAATCAATGAAACTCTAAAAGTATTACCTCACGAAATTAAACCAATTATTGTTGAGAATAATGGAGAACGCGCCACATATTTAGATAACTTTTATCATCATAATCAACGTGTAAATGTATTCTATACTGAAAATAACAAACAACAATTTAAAAGTAAAGGAGCCAATGAACTACTTGATATAAAAGAAGTAATTGACAGATATGGAATTGAAGATGATGATATTATTATTAAATTAACTGGGCGTTATCGAGCATTATCTCCAAAATTCTTTAAAGAAGTTATTGAAAATGAAAATAAGTATGATGCCTTTGTAAAGTTTTATGGAACGTGCTCTTTGAAGTTTGAGCAATATGATTGTATTTTGGGATGCTATGCTCTAAGAGCAAAATATATTAAATTATTTAATCATTTCTCGATTGATAATTATAAATCAGCAGAGATTGCATTTGCTAGATATGTTAGATTCTGTGGGGCTAATATTAAGGAGATAGAGACTTTAGATGTAGAGTGTATATTTGCTGAGGACTTGAGAAGATTAGTTGTGTAATATTTTTTAGAAATCATAGACAAAATAGATGTCTTGGGATATTCAGATAGAATATTCCTGGAACTATCTTTTTACTGGAGAGAGATTCGGTCAAAACTCTTCTGTGAATTATGGAAGTATTTGTCCCCGGATTCTGAGGTATGCGCAGAATTAGCCTTTGCTATTTCAGGCAGCTATTTAGGGATAGAATAATGAATTTGTTTTATCAAACATATCCATTATCTTTTTTTATTTTATTATTCGGATTTATTATTGGAATTGGCATTTCTATAGTATTTTTTTTCTCATTTTCATTTACTTTAGTGTTATTTCTTCTTTGTATAGGATGTTTAAGAATAATGCCAATGTTAAATTTTTTGGATATTATTTTAACCAAAATGTTTCCAAAACAAATTAAATTATTTAGCAAAAATATTAAAACTAGTTTTCCAGTTTTTTACCCAAAAGACTTTGACCATTCCAAAAAAAATATTTATATGTTTCATCCACATGGTTTATTATCTCTTTCTCACTATTTAAATATTGGAACAAATCTTACTAACTGGAAAGATAGAGAAACTAATGGCACTACTTTAAGTATACTATGGTGGATACCTTTTGGAAACGAATTATTAGAATCAACTAATTTTGTACCTTCAAATTACGATGATATGAAAAATGTTTTACTACATAATAAATCATTAAGTGTTACTCTAGGTGGTGTAAAAGAAATGGCACTCTCTCAAGATAATAAAATGATTTTAAATATTGCCAAAAAAAAGGGTATTTTTAAAATGGCTTTAGAAACTGGAACACAAATTGTACCTATTCTTGTTTATGGTGAAAATGAAATATATAAAGTTAGTCCCAACTGGTTACTTAAAATAATTAATAATTATGCACTTAAATTTAATTTATTTTTTCCAATACCAACATTTGACTCCTGTTATAAATGGTTGCGAATGTTTTTTGAACCACTTAAAATACCTGTGAAAACATATGTGGGTTCTCCTATACAAGTACAAAAAATAAATGAACCAACTGATATAGATATACTTAAATTAAGAAAGATTTATTTTATGGAGCTAAGAAAACTTTATAAAGAAACAAGGCCAAAGACATATGCTAAAGAATTATTTATTGTTTGAAGTTGTTTATGCAGATGCGACCTTAGGAGTCTTGCGACGAACAGTCTTTGAACCTGGTCCCGCGACAATAGTTTTTTGAGCAGGTGCTCCAGTTGATACACGCCAAGCAGCACGGAGCTTCTGAAACATAGACACACACCCCTTCGCAGCCTCCGCTAAAGCCTGACGAGCAGTTGCTTCTTCACCATCCTCTACACCAATTCGAAGAACCATTTCATCTCGAAGAGGATGAGGCACCGAATAACCAGCATACGTAACCTTTGGAGTAGCGTCACCTTGAATATGGTTTTCAACTAACCAAGTTTGAAGTAGATTGCCGAGAGTATGGTCGTGTCCACGGATAAGGAAATCATAACCAATAATACGAGAATCAGCTGAAGAGATAGTTATTTCAGCAGGCAACTCCCCACGATGAATATTCACATAACGACTACACATATTCTCACCAACTTCACAGGCACGCTCTACAATATATGGAACAGGTAAAACACCAGCAGTTTCAACCGTAAAGTTAAAACTATCTGGTTCATCCTTTTCATTGATTTTATAGCAGCGTTTAATTTGCATCGTATTAAATTCACGACGAAGCTCATTATAACGTTCAGAGCCCTTTTCTACACCACTTGCCTTTTTAGCAGTATTAAGCCAAGACAGAAACATCTCTTCAATACGCCGAGGGTCAGTATCAGGAGTATATTCATAAGAGCATTGAGATACTGGGCTAAAACGCGCGTGTTCACGACCTGTACCCTTAGTAGCCTTTGCCTTAATTTCGATAAATTGCTGAGTTGGACCAGAACCTGGCTGAAGTGTCGCAATTAAACACGTATCGCGAGTAATAGGATTTGGAGGAAAGAATTTATCACTTGGAACATTAATAAGTTCATCACTGGCAACTTGTTCTTTTACAGTATTATTTTCATTATTTTCATTATTACTATTTGCCCCACCAGATAGAAGGGAATTTACTTCATATACTTTGAAATCACCTGATTTAACATAGGTTGTATTATCTTTGTTACCAGCAACCTTAAGAGTAAAGATATATTTATCCTCTTTCCAACTCAGCGGCTCTGTAACATTAATTGGGATAAGACCAATACGGTCAGCTAACATTTCGTTTGTCATTGGAGTATCATTCCGTTTAACAACTACATCAGTTGTCGAGCCCGTAGATGTCATATCTGAGCGAAATGCTACAGTTTCGACACCAGTTAGGATTAGGCGGCGAAGGGTGTTGGCATATGTGACATGGATTGGAGAGAGAGTGAAAGAATATTTACGATCATCGAGTTTATTAAGATTGTCGAAGTTCATCTTGGCGTCCTAACATATCTTCCGAATGAACATTTAAATCAAATTTTATAAATTGCGTCCATCTCGATTAGGATTCGTTCGTCAATTAGAAAAGGATGAACAAAGGCACTGCCGCACCAATTCACATATGTTTCTATTCAAATCGTTGTGAATGGTCGAAAGCATTTATAACGGAGCTATCTCAAACGCCCTATAAGGGTGAATTTCGGTTTGTATGTGTCGATCCATCACCAAGCCGTCCTCAGTTACCTTCTTGGCTAAAAAGTGTTCCGACACTTGTAATTTCAGGTGAGCCTGAACCAAGAATCAATAGTGAAGTAATGAATTGGTTGTATGAACGTAAAATGAAAGATGGGGGTGGTAAAAGCTCAGGAGGCCAGGGAGCAGGTGGATCAGTGGAACCAGAACCATATCTTGATTCTGAAATGGGTGGTAGTTTTGGTGATAGTTATTCATTTATTGGCGATGATACATCCGCACAAGGTAACGGTGGAACAAGAGTAGCACATAATTTTACATATCTAAATGGCCAAGATGCAGTTAGTACAAGAGAGGCTTCTAGTTTTCAAACTACAAGTTCAAATGAGAAACGCAGTAAGAAAGAAGAATTACTTGATAAGCAGATGGAGCAATTTTTGAAGGGGCGCGATGTAGGTATTCCTCAGCGTGTAGCACGCCAGTAATCAGCAATACACAGTCAATTTAGAGTGCGTCAACAATCAGTTTAAAGATTGACTAATAGATATTAAATAGAGATATGTCGGCCTTGTCTGCTTTTTGTACGCAGCTTCTAAATTTCTTTGAAGAACTCTGTAATACCTTTCCGGAAGAACGAGATATTAAGATGGCTACAGAGGCAATTAAGGGTGCAAAGAAGATCAATCCCAGACTAATTCTAGATTTATTTACAGAACACGTATACAATGACTTAGCACCTGCAGTTTTAAAGCGTGATATACTTCATATCCGTCATGTTGCACAACAAAAGCTTTCAACTCAGTTTAATGAAATGATCTCAGCACTTGCTATTTTCGATAAACATTGGGATTCGATGGGAACAGCAAATCAAGAAATTATTTGGCAATATCTTAAAGTCCTATGTATCCTGTCCGAGAAAGCACGCGCGGACAAAATGTTAATTTAAAGGGTTTTTAGTAACCTTAAAGAAGAATGGAAGAACCAACTGCTACGGAACCATCAGTATTTCAGACCAAATATAATGAATTTGTTGAAGATTTACTTGGAGCACTTCCAGAATATGCTTTACAAATTCAAGCCTCTCGAACACTTGATGATAAAACCAAATTAAACAGATTTCAAGAGGAAGTCAAAGTTGGTAATACACTTGGCACAGATGATACCAATGAACATAATAAGAATCCTGGTAAAGTACTACCTGGTGTAGAAATCTCTGATACGGTATGGGCATCATTATCTGAACAAACACGCAAGGCTATTTGGGAATATGTGCGTATCCTATCGATTTGCTGTTTTATGGAAGCTGGATTTAGCGAATCATCTAAACCCGATTGGATGGATGATGCAATGAATGATATGAAAAAGAAACTCGAGGGCTTTGATTTCCAAAGTATTATTGGTAAATTTGCGACATTTTTCAAGTCTGGCACAAATGCGGGAGCAGGAGGGGCAAGTTCCACATCTGGATTACCATCTGGATTACCAGCCGGCTTAGAGGGATTATTTGAAAATGGTTTTCCAAAGATCCCTGAAAAGTTCCTAAAGGGGCATATGGCCAAGTTAGCTCAGGAGATTGTGAAGGATATTACTCCAGAGGATTTGGGAATTAGTAAGGAAATGATTGAAGAATGTGAAAAGGATCCGTCCCGGGCCTTTGATGTTCTGTTCAAGGTTTTCGGTAGCAATCCTGGTAATATTCAAAAGATCGTTCAAAAAATCGGCAAGCGTCTCCAACAAAAGATTACATCTGGTGCCATTCGTCCTCAAGAAATCGCACGTGAAGCCGAAGAATTAATGAAAGAGTTTTCTGGCAATTCAAGCTTTGTAGATATGATGGATGGTATCAAGGGGGCATTCGGATTTCAAGATATGGACTTAGCGCGACAGGCTGGCCGTGAGGGAAGTGCCCGTCTTTCAATGGTAAAGGAACGTCTAAAGAAGAAAGCTTCTGAGAAAGAGGCTAAAAAGGCAGCAGCCTCTTTGGCAGGGATGGTGGCACCAATTAGCGCAAGCGCAATAGCTGAAGCCGATGCAGCAATGACGGCACTTCTTAATGAAGAAACATCCACTAAGAAAAGTGGAAATAAGAAAATGCCTGGTGGTAAGAAATAAAGTTTCTAAGGTTTAGAATAATGACCCACGATAAGGGATGTGAACTTCCATTCTGGAAAGACTTTTCAATCCTATTCAACGATTTTAGCTTAGAATTTAAGCCAAATTGTCCACATTCAGCTTGGAATTTTGCCGCCCGGTTAATCCTGATATCAGTATTTATTGGCCTAATTGCAAGCCTATTAGGAGGCCTTCCAGCTCTTGCTGTAACGCTAATGTTTGGTACTTTTACAGCGCTGGCTATTATTTTTACTACTAAGATTGAAACTTCCGACTCTGGCGATAAAGGGACTCAAGGAGAACAAGTAGTAAAGAAATGGGATACATATCATAAGTTACCCTACATTGCTAATGTAGACCCCAGTGGCTATTTAGCACCAACTACTGGTATGGAAGGGTTTGTGAACGGTGGTTCTAAGCCAGGTAGTGTTCAACCTTTTACTGCGCATAATCCATCTGGTGTTGTAGAAGTAGATGCTTTCCCATATTCTGGCCCAATGCTTCCTGACTACACTCCTCCAACCGCTCGCAATCTTTTTATGAATGTTTTACTTGATGAAATCAAATATAATCCTGGACGCTCAGAAGCTGCCCCCGTTGATAACCCAACTGTAAAGCAAACAATGGATGACTATTTCCGTGTACAATGGTTCTCTGACCCAACAGATGTATTTGGAAAGAACCAGAGCCAACGTCAATTTGTAACTCAACCATCTACCACCGTTCCAAATGACCAAGGTGCATTCGCAGACTGGCTCTACAAAATCCCTGGTAAGACGTGTAAAGAAGGTGGGCGAAATTGTCTCTCGGGAAGTGATGGGGGGCCTATTCCTTGGTTGAATATGGATTCGTAAGCTGGCGACTGATTTAATAAAAAGTTAAAAACTAAAATAATAATTATTATTTATATTTTTGACCTCTATTCTTTTAATTTAAAATCAACATTGATAATTGTAAATCGTGGAGCTAATTCAAATGATGAAAGAACTTCATATTCTAATGAAGATATTCCATTTGTTATACTTTTAAATTGCCTCATATGAAGCACTTTATTTTTTTTTGCAGATTCATAATTTTTTGGGTTTATATAATGGCCTGGATTAAAACATTTTTTAGAATCATTTAAATCTACCGAGTTTGAATTATCAATATATAGATTGGCACGGCGAACCCTATGTAATATAGTATTATCTTCAATCCCCCATCCCCAATAATTAGGAAATCCATTAACTTTTTCAAATTCATTTTTCCAAAAACAACAAACTCCACCTAAATTTTCTTCTAAATTATATTTATTATTAATTGGATGTCTAATTTCACCAGGTCGTGTATCATATATAATTGAACCCCAGAATGTAGGATATATATCTACATCATGAAAAATAAATAGCCCATCAGATCTTGTCTTACATACCTCTAAAAATCCAATATTTAGCATAGCACCACGATTAAAGTCATTTGAATTTATTTGATGAATTATATAAAATTGTGCATCGATATCTTTATCTTTTAAATACTCTGTAAAACGCTTAATAAATTCATCTAAATGCTCTTTACGATTTCTATATGGAATTATAAAATTATATTTCATACTTCTATATTTCCATTAATTTCTTTTAAGTTCATTGCTCATTGTATTTTTGACTTAGATTTTTTGGGTACGAATGTATGGTTTTGGGGTACATTTGAATCGCTTAAGAGTTTTGCCTCGGGATTGAAGAACTGATTTTACACAGATTCCAATTGCCGCCTTTTCTTTACCTTTTAATGACTCATTTTGTCCTGGTCTAACCTTTACAGTTTTTCTAACTTTTTTGATACATCGACATAATTCTTTACCAAGCGGTTTTGGGGTTGGCATTTCTTTTTTATAATAATATTTTTTATGCCTCATTAGTTCAGAGATAATGGAGATCAATAGATTAACTCATTCCCGTGATGACCTTTGCGGTATTCAGTCCTTTTACTCACAATCTGTCGGGCCTGGACGTTATATGACAACAAACTTAGTCCCTAAAGCTACCGGCGTCAACCCGTTGGCCGTAAATCAGCTACTTATTTATCCCCGTGAAGGTTACGGTCTAAATAATGCCGCCATCGACGCTGATTCAATTCTTCGTAATCAAATCGCTTTTAAGAACAATCGCTGCCAAATCCGCCCACAATCCCGTCCCTTCTTAACCGTTCCCTATATGGCTGGTGGCTCTCCATCCCGCGATGTTGAAAGCTTACTCCTACACTCCGAACAAGTGCGTATGGGTAAGGAGTGTGGTACTGTAACAGAACAGTTCTTCTCTCAACAATATACGCCAATGATTCCGATTCTCAAGCAAAATGTCCAGAATCCTAAGAACTTGGTACCTGAAGTTGCTGCGGCTGGATGGGTACACGGCGGAATCCCAACTCGCTCTTACCTCCGTGACGTAAATTGCTAAATAAACTATTTTATTTTATTAAACTGATATAATTATGAATACATAATAATATCAGTCAGGCTATAAATATTTTGTTGAAATTAATTAGAAATGAATAACAATTCCGGTCGTAACAATACCATGAAGAAAAAGCGTAGGACGCCTGCAGAGATTCTTGCTAATTCCCAGCGTAAATTCGAAGAGAAGGCTCTGAAGGATGCTATGAAGGCTGAATTAAAGGCTGCGAAAGATGCTGAAAAAGCTGCTGAAAAGTCTGTTAAGGCAGCTGAGAAATCAGAAAAGACTCTCTCTAAGGAAGCATCTAAAGCTGAAAAAGAGGCCGCTAAAGCTGCTGAGAAAGCTGCGAAAGAGGCTGAAAAGGCCGCAGCCAAAGTAGTAAAAGAGGCTGCTAAGCAATATGAGAGGAATCAAGATGCCGCATTAGGTATGGCTGGAAAATTATTTGGTCGCTTAAATGCTGAACGTAATCGTGATTATGAAAAGGCTGCGAAAGAGGCTGAAAAAGCGGCGGCTAAGGCTGCGAAAGAGGCCGCGAAAGAGGCTGAAAAGGAGGCCCTAAAAGCTGTAAAAGAAGCTGCTAAAGCCGCAGCAGGATTTGAAAATGCAGTTAAGGCACCAGCCGCAGCAGCTACTGCCAGAGTCAATAATAGTACCAAGAAGAAGCGCAGAACTCAAAATGAAATAATGGCTAATTTACAACGTAAGGTTGAGGAGAGGGCTGCAAAAAATGTAGAGAAGGCTGCCGTTAAGGCTGCAAAGAATGCTGCAAAGGCTACTAATGCAGCTGTCAAGAAGGCTGCTAGAAATACAGCCAAAGCTGCCAGAAATGCTGCTAAGGCCGCTAAGAAATCAGTTAAGAAGAATATGTCCAGAAAAAATAATAATCGTAATAATCGCAATAATAACAATAACTCAAACTGGAGATACTTTTAAGCATACATTCCTTTAAGTCGCTCAATAAATAATTTAATTTCTTCAATATTCTTTTCAACTGAAACACCAACTTCAGTTGAAAGAGTTAAAACTGGAATATTAGTACTTTCAACCCACTTCTTATGCTGATTATCAAGCGCATCAAGATAATCAATTCCTATATTCCCTTCACCGTGACGATTGCGAATCTTTATACGCTCCTTTGAAGTGGTAGAATTTGTCGAAACGTATATAATCCCACGTACTGGATATTTTTTACCAAAGATATTAAACCAGCTTTCATAGAGTTCCCATTCAAGAGGGTCAATATCACCACCATCACGAAGCATTTCTGCGAAAACGTGCTTATCAGTCAAAACAGAACGCTCCGTAATAATTACTTGAGGTTCTTTCATAGTAGAATCAAGATTTTCAACTGCGTCTTGAATATTCTTGAGACGAGTAAGTATTGCGCAGTTTTGAAATGTATAGGCCCATCGTTTTTTGTCTTCGTAGAAGAGTTCTAGGAGATTTTTGCCTTCGGCATTTTTGAGAGCTGTCCATTGTCCAACTGGTTCATCTACAATATGTACGTCGTGGAGTTTATTACGAATCTCGGCAAGCAAAGTTGATTTGCCAGCGCCGATATTTCCGTCAAGAGAAATGATAATATGAGACATTCTGTATATAAAGATTGTTGGTTTTAATTTTCAGGATTTAACGATATCAAATTTGTATGTTGCTGCTTATCAGGAAATGGCAATCTACTTGAGCAACATTGATGACGCATACGGTCCAATTTTAACAGCACACTGGGAAAAAAAAGATGATCCCCAACATTATTCATATTTAACATCACAATTTGTAAATCCAAGACCACAGCGACATATTTTAGGTATTGTTGGTGGGAATGAAGTCAGTTTAATTAAGGGAAATATGGTTGATTTAGAATCAGATTTACGAGGTATAAATATTCCGAATACATTTTGCCCTTGGAAGCAATATCAGCCACCACCTAAGGGACAGAAGGAGATTGTCCGAGATAATAGAAAAATCGATATCAAGATTGATGTACAAAAAGCACATTTACCAGTTTATCAAATGTGGGCATATCCAGCAGTTGTAGCACCTGAACCAATTAAAAATGAAGTATGTGTTAAGCCTGAAAAGTATTAAAAGCAACCTCTTTTTAATTAAATTATAATTGTAATATAGTATATTATGAGTGCGTTAAATCTTTCTATATTAGTTAAGAAAGATAATATTAAAAATGAGAGACGAAATGTTGTTACTGTATTTTCAGGCTTATCTATGGATAATACGGATGCAGGATTTAGTGAATGTAGTGAAGTTGGTAAAATAGTAGCTGAAAGGGGCTTTGATATGGTTTGCGCAGGAGCTAGCATTGGATGTCAAAAAAATCTTATAACTGAAGCATTAGACCATGGGGGGAAAGTTATTGCGGTAACAGTTCCAAAATTTGCTAAAGAGCTATTACCTGCACTTGTAAAAAACGCAATTATATCTAACAGTCCAATTCTATCAGAACGAAAAATATTATGAAGAATCTATCTACATTTGGATATATAATTCTACCTGGTGGACCTGGAACATTTGATGAATTATGGGAAGTTATTGCTGAAAAGACAGAAGGACTAGGAGATGGAAGTTCAAAAAATATTGTAGTTATTAATACTGAAGGATTTTTTAATCCAGTTAGAGAGCAACTACGTATTATGGCAGGCACTTTTAAGTGGGATGCATATACAAAACAGGTAATATTTATTGACGATATTAAGGATTTAAATAAATTATTTGATAAATACTTAGGTGTAACTGAAGGTGGTAGACATAAATCTCATCATACACGGTATATCAAACATAAGTCTAGAAGAACATATAAACTAAAGAAATAATCCATATTTTAAATGGTATAATAGGTAATCATATAAAATATAAATTAATATAGAATCAGTATATTAATTTTGGTTAAAAGTCTAATTTTTTAAAAAGACTGAATAAGAAGAATGGCTAATGCTTGTTATACTACTCAGCAAAATCTAACTAGACCTATAAATGATCCGTTTCATCAAGTCGATGATATGCGCATTACATCATATGCGGCGAGATATTACTTAAGTCCACCTGCTACAAACTGTCCGACAACATTTCCAGTGAATGCTACGACACGCATTCAGAAGAGCGGTGACTCTTGGGTTGAAGGCCAATGGCGCACAGATGTTGAATCCGATCTAAAAGGTATTGATCGCCTGGGAACAAAGATTCGTTGTGATGCAGTTCAGTACAATCCCCAAACAAATATGATGAACAATATTCCTCTTAAAAACGCAAAAGACGAAAATGTACCACAAACATTCGCTCGCCTAGTTGACCCACCCTGTACTTTACGTACTACTGGATGGAATAGATGGCAACCACTTTTCCACAACCCACAAGAGACATTTGAAACTCCGTTTGATTTCTTCATTCCATCGCGTGATGTTGATAAGGAGAAGTATAATACGCACAGAGAGAAGTCTTGTTTTACTCCATACCAACAACCAGCTATTGCAGAGCTTGGTCACGAAAAAGATATGTATCCTCGTTATCCATTTGTTCGTACCTAAATATATTTATATACATATACTTATTATAAGTAGAAATATATAAATAATTATTATTAAATTAAGGTAAAATATTATCAAGCCATTTAAATTTATCATCCCACGCTAATCCAAAGTCTAATTCAAGAATTTTTGTAATTATTTTTAGTTCTTTTTCTTTATCATTTAAAGACCTTATTTCTAATTCTTGAATTATTTTTGTATTTGTAGTTTTACATTCTTTAATAAACTTTTCAATAGAGATTTTTGTGAGATTATCAACTCTTTTTAAAAGCGCCTCGCGAAACTTATCAACCGATAAATATGGCCTCTTTGTTGCACCAGTTCTAAATAATTTTGATTTTACTGGATAGCTTCCAATTAATCGTTGTAGATATTTATTAATAATTAAATTAGGGTCTTCTTTAAATTGAATAGGTTTTACATTATTAATTTTATTAAAGTATTCAATCGCATCTGCTTCAGAGTCTACGCGAATCTCAGTTACAGTTACAGAAAAGTCTTTTGCGTCGTGTATATTTTCAAAGTAGTCAATTACAACTGAAATACGATGCTGTCCATCAATTAAATATGTCTTTTTAACTGGCTTATTATTCTCATCCATTTCGTCATATTGTACAGTTTTATACCCAGAATCTAGAAAATATGCTTTATAATCAATAGATTCTTTAATATTTTTTACGTGATCTAAATCAATAATTCGATTTCCTTTCCATATAGGAATACGCATTAATGCCGAGGCTGACATCTTAAATAACTTGGAACCATCTGAATATATATGTAGTAAATCCATTTCGTAATAATATGATACAAATATTTCCTATCAATTTTTAGAGTTTTCTAAATCTGTTCCTCCTCCTCTGGTGTTAAGAGCCACATTTTATGCTCTTTCATTTTAGCCATTTTAAGATGCCCTTGAACCCAATTAAAATGAACCATAATGGCAGATTCATTTAGTATATCAGTATTATCATAATACATTTTTCCATTAGGATATTTCTCTAAAGGAAGAGCGTTAAACATACATCCAGGCTTTACAAAGTTATTAAAATATGTCTGATCATTATTGTCAAATGCACATTTGAGATATTTCTTTTGACCTAACTCAGAAACACAGTCATATAATTCTATTAATCTATCATTTGTTTTAATAAACATATATCCAGTACACATATTCTTAGTATTACGATTTTCCTGTGCGTCATTTTGAACCCATACATCATAAATTGTATCCTTCCACCATACACCCATATCTTCAAGTGGATTCTTTCTAAACACAATATCACCATCAATTAATAAAACATTCTTATTTAAAGAAAGAATTCTATAAATCAGTTCGAGTTTTAGGTAGCAAATCTTATCATATCCTTTGGTGTTCCAGGGAGAGAATTTACTTAACTCATTATCATCTACACAAAAAACATTGTAACCCATTCTTTTCAAGATTGATGTACCTTTTTTGTCAATACATACAATAAATACTTTTTTATCAAGACCAAACAGTTTCAAGCTTTTTAGCATATTTAAGGTATAAAGCAAGTAACCATAATTTGTAACAGTTGTAATTACAGTTTTTGTGTCATTGAGAAGGCACGGCCCTAAATCCTCTAAAGTTATTAACATTGCTCTACAGAGTTAATAATTGTTTAAATTCTGTTAATACATTTAAATATTAATTGTATTAACACTTAAATTAATATTTCAATAGATTTGATTAATTTAAGTTGTTGTTTAGCGCAAAAAAATAAAGGTTGAAGCCAGGTAGTATGGAAATCGCAGCTCTATCTGGTCTCCTTGGATTAGGTTACCTAATCTCAAAAGTGAGTGGCAAAAAAGAAGGATTTAATGGTGGTTTAGCAAAAAATACAAAAGCCGCTGGTATGATCCCTCCAGCCGACAGAGAATATCCTCTTCTTACAACTCCACAACCACAGCCAGGCAAGGTCAGAGAAGGTTTTATGCCCGCCGCTAGAGGTCCCAACAGTGATCCATTAACTGTAGCTCCTAAGGGTGCTTCCGCTACAGGTTTTGGACCCGAACTCGATATGATGTATCAAACCCATAATGGTCAAACATATCCCTCCGAACCAAGTCCAGGCCCTTACGGTACAGCACTTGGTTACGCATCCAACAAACCACCTTATGCTCCTGGACACACCCCGGGTACAAATCCAGCCCCTTCTCCCATTGATTCAAATGTTCCTATGATGGAATTTCGCTCTGATAATACGGAAGCCAGTCCAAACTATATTGATAAGGATTACATTATCAGTCCACTTTCGGGTCAACGAATCCCTTCAAATGAGTTTAAACATAACAATATGCAGCCATTCTTTGGTGGTCGCATTAAACAAAGTGTCGCCCCTCAGGCAAACGTTGGTATTCTTGATGCCTACAATGGCAATGGCTCCACGCAAATCAAGAAACGCGAAGTTGAAAATATGTTTGAAACCTCTCGTGCACCTTATGGTAATCCATTTGGTATGGAAGATAACACTGAATTCTTCCAATCACGCATCACATCTCAAGCCCCAATTTCTCGTGATGGCGAACGCCCCTTCGAACCAACTCTAGTCGGCTCAGGCATTGGTGAAAAGTTTGGTTTTGCTGGCAAGGGTGGATTCCAACAACTCGAAATCAATGAAATTATGCGCCCCAAAGATACTAATGAGCTTCGTGTACTCTCCAACCCCAAAGAGACTTATGATCAACCTATGGTACCAGGTGGACACTTTATTGGTGTTGCCGCAAATGTCAGTGATGTCGGTGAAGTCAGAAAGTACAAGCCTGATACTTTTTACATTGATGAATCTGGTGAACGTTTCTTTGTAACAACTGGTGACCTTATCAAGGAAACAGTTCGCTCAGTACAGGTTCTACCTCACACATCTCGTCCTGAAACATCGGTTGAATATGAAGGTGCCGCTTCTTCACAGGATTTCGGTGAATCGTATGTAACTGGTTCGTATCGTATGCCAATGTCGCAGCAATATGGCGGCGCAGGCTATCGTAACGCAGATATGACCAGTTATTACACAAAAGATGTTGGCGCAGTTGAAGCAGATTATGGTAAAAATTCTATTGAGATTCGTCCAAATGAACGTAACGAAACGAGCGAACGTGTAATGGCTCTTAACCCTGTACCTGCTGATAATGGTCTAGTTACATCACATTATACAGATGATGCTCGTCCGACCCGTCGTGCTGAAACAACTGGAAATATTCGTATGACAGGAACACCCATTTCATTTGCTGCACGTGCCCCTGCTATAACTGTTTGGGATCCCAAGGATATTGCTCGTACAACTGTAAGAGAAACAACAATCTACCTGGATCGCCCTGGTATTATGGCAGCGGCTTCTGCTCCAAATCGTCTGAAGGTGTATGATCCAGATGATATCGCTCGCCCAACTCAGAAGTCACAACTCTCTAACAATCTTGGCTGGACTGGTCCTGGTGGTAATGGTGCTTGGAATGATGTTATTGACCCTACATTCGCCTATAATATGCGTACTAACCCCAATAAGGAACAAATTGCCCGTGGTCGTAAACCAATTGCAGGTTCTGGTGGTGTGGCAGTATTCAAGGGTGATCCTGGTCGTCAAACTACACACAAACTCGATACTGATTTTATCAATGATCGTGCCTTGGCAATCAATCGTTCATTGGATATCACACCAGGTGTTGGCGATCTTGGTCGTGTCGAGTACAGAGTTCCACTTAAACTTGATATCAGTCGTGAGCGTAATCAATATAGTACAGTTGAAGCTGTTGATAATAACCCATTGATGCAGAGTCTAAGAAAGAATGCTGAAATCGATGATGCCGCTATCAGAGAATACAGTTCATACTTGTCTCAACGATAAAAAATAATAGTTTAGTTCTAAATAAATATAATGAATATAACTACGATTACGGTTAGAATTCCTAAACATAAGGCTATTTTAAGACATTTTTTAAATTTTGAAATAGGCTTACGAATTACTTGTTGTTGCTGTTGTTGTTGTGGTGGACAGGCTACAGTATCAAGGAATTCCTGATAGGTAATTTGTTGGCCAATTTCTTCGACTGGTGCGTGTTGGGGAGAGTACGGTATAGATGGCGGCAGTCTAACTGGAGCGATAGGAGGCGATTTACTTTTAGGAGCTGCCTTTACTGATAAATCTTTACGACACATTAGACATTTTAGATTTGTAGCCGAATGAACATAGTCAATCCAGCAAGTAGTGTGTCGTTTATATTTACAGCTACATGCTGTATTATCTTGGAGGGGTTCGGCACCTGAATCTTGGCAAATAATACATTCCATTTTGGATGTGACAATAATTAATATTGTTCCGATCGATATCAAATTTTTATAATGCTCATAAAAAATGTGTTCAAACTATAGAATGCCTAATAATTCAGCAGCGGCTCCTACAGCTGCTCCAGCTACTCCAGGTTTTTTTGATACAATTACTAATGCTGTAAAGAGCGTATTACCAGGTAATAAAACTTCTGCCAATGGAGCAGTTAAAACCGCTAATACAGCTAATGCAGCTAAGAAAACGGCGAATGCAGCAGCTAAGAATGCCGCTAATACAGCTAATGCAGCTAAGAAAACGGCGAATGCAGCAGCTAAGAATGCCGCTAATGTTGCTAGCTCTTACGCGCCCCCTGTAACAAACCCATTTATGCCTCCAAGCACTACGTCTGGTGGTATGGCTCCAGTAAATTTTAGTTATGGGCCTCGTATGCAACAACCCTCAGAAAGAGTAATGCAGTGGGCTACAACGGCAGGTGTACCAACTCCAACTGGTCCTGAAATGAGAAATGTCGCGCACGGTGGTAAGAGACGTACGCACAAGAGACGTACGCATCGTGTAAAGCACAGAAAGAGTCATAAGAAGCATACGCGTAAACATTGCCTAAAGCGTAAGACTCAGCGTAATAAAAGACGTAACTAGATTACTCAGTAATCTTACAAAATTAAGAGTATAAAAGAATAACACTAAAAATAAATAATAATGGATAAGACTCCAATTATATTAACAGGTCCTCCTGGATGCGGTAAAAGTTACTGGATTCAGAAGTATTCGGAGCAAGTTAGAAAGCAGTTATTTGTGTGCCCGTGTCGAAAAGATAGAACGCTTCGAGATGGTCGTCAGAAGTTACATATTTGGGCACGTCGAACGGAGCCTGCTATTTTATGGTTAGAGGGAGCAGATGATTTAACACCAGAGGCACAGGCATTTTTGCGTCGTATTCTGGAAACGCACGCACATGATGTATTATTTATTTTAGAATGTCGTGATGCAGGTCGTCTTCAAGAGCCAATTCGTTCTCGGTGTGTAATTAAGAAAATGTATCAACCCATTTGGAATGAATTAGAAGAGTATTTAAATAAAACTTTTACTAGTCTTAACATAAGTGAAATCAAGGAGTACTTAAAGAAGAATGAATATTCCTATCGACGTGCGAAGCAGTGTGCATTTTTACAACTTCAGTACAACGAGACTTGGAAAAAAATAATTGAACATCGCCGCAAAGAATGTTTGGTTACACAAACCCAATCAGCAGATAACCTAATTTCATATATTAAAGAGGGTTATAATCCAGATACACTTATTAATCCACTTCTCAAAAATGAAACACTGTTAAAAGACTACGGTAAATGCGTTGAGGTTTCAGGATCATTATGGGCGTTTTTAGGAAGTGCGTTATACAAGGCATCAACAACAACACAGAATGAAGAAGAATGAATAGAGGTTCAGATTCAATTCTTTCCGTGTATTCGGATGCCAGAGCGGAATATACAAAGCAGCTTTGTGTTTTTTTAGTACCGGCCTACTTCCAGTTTTTCATTAACTTACTTGAAAAATCTAAACAAACTATGACTACAACACCGAAACGTTCTTTATGGCAATTTCAAACTTATTTAAATGAGATTCACGACTGGAATATGGAGAAAGTCAATAATGAGATACATACCATTTACACAAATTGTGGCTGTGACTATCTCGATGACCTTCTTACCGCAGTTTTTATTGCTCACACCAAAGTTTTAACTGCAATCCGTCTCTCTTCAAATAAGAAGAAGATTGAAATTAATGTACCGAAAGTAGAACATTTTTTATTTAAAGTATTATGTGAAACTTCAAAGTTATTATGGAGTTCTACATATTTGTTTAGAGAGGATATTTCTGGAATTGAGAAACAACAGAATTATAGAAACATTGAGGGAGTTTTAAATGAAGGAATTCTCCAAGCTGTGCGAAGTTTAGTGCCTGTTAAGTCTATTCTGAAGGATTTTGTTAATAATGAAGGCAATGAAGCTGCAGATGATGAAGATAGCGACAATGAAAAAGAAGATGATACTAAGGAGGCTACAAAGGAAATTCCACAAGAAATTACTATTCCAGAACCTGTAAGTGTTCCAGAGACAGTTCCAGAAACAACGACTGCCCCTGCGACTACTGTAGAGCCTCTTCCAGCACCTATTGAATCTATACCTAAAAATGAGATTGTTCAGCCATCAGAAGTTGTTCAGTTACCTCCACAAACAATTATAATTGAGGATAAACCTACTGTAAGATTTGGAGAGTTCGATGCTGTATTTGATTCAGACCATCCAATGGATTCTGATATGATATATGATCCAAAAGATGGCGATGAGAATGATGATGTTCCGGCTCTTGAAATATTGGATGATGTTGGAGCACCATTATCTGAAGGCATAGATTTTGATAGTTTGGATGAAAAGAAGGATGGAAATGAAGAAATGGGGGTTGGAGATTATGAAGAATTGAATTAATTTTGGTGCGGTCATCTCGAGTGTGTTTTTCTCGAACCAATGGAATAATGACGCCAACGTGGTTCCCCTGGATTTTTGTTGGAGGCTTAGTCTTCATCGCTTTAAGTTTTACTGCTGCCAAGTATAAGGATAAGGATTATAAAAAAATGAATCTACTACAAGATTTCATTAGTGGATCTATTTTAATAGCATTTACGGGCGTTTTAGTACCTGATATGTTTCCTAAAATGGAAATGCCAGTTTCACTCCCGTCATCATTTAGTGGAGGATTTGATAATGGAGATTTAGATTTACAAGTTGGCCCACCTCGCTTAGCAGGTAGATAAAAAAATATTATTTAAAATTAATAGTTTATTAAATATATAGTTAAATAAACTATTTTATTAGAGATGCCTACGACTATATATAATAGTTCATTAATCACACAGAGGCGAAATAATACTACAATTTCAGGATCGTTTATAAATCGTATCCAAAGATATAATTAATCTGAGAAAAGGATTAGTATACAAATTAAATCCTGTTTATTTCTCACAGTGATGTAGAAATGCCAACGACTATATATGATAGTTCATTAATCACGCAACGCCGTCGTGCTACTACTGAGTCCGGTTCATTTATCAATCGTATTTCTCCTTGGAATACACCGCCAGCTGGCACATCAACAAATCAACCAAATACGGGATATGCGCCCGCATTAGGCATTTGGGATCAATCCATTATTAATACTGTAAAGAATGGCCAGATGAAATTTTACAGAAAGGGCGATGGAGGCTGTACTACAGTTAGCAATGGCTGCCCCTGTGTGCCACTTACTGTGGCTGAACAGTCTTGCTGTGGAACTAATTAAATATTTTAAATTAATCTAATTACTTTTATAAGTATTATAATTAATTTATTTAAGCACCAATTGAATATATAGTTTCATCTTGTGGAACTTTTTGTTTCCATTTAAATTGGGAAAAGATTGGTTTATGAATCTGATCTTTTGGAACGGCATTATGAACATCGTGTGCGATTCGAACATATAAATCAAACCCTTCATATTTCTCATCCCCATTCTTATCCTCGTATATAGTATGCCCCTCTTTATTTACAGTCCAACTCCATAGGAGATTATATAATGGTGAATTGGTTTCATATACTTTCCAAGTATTCTCTTGACTCATAATTGATACACCTTTGCCTTTCTTTTTTGGAGGAGCTTCATCAAAGAGGCCATCGAGTAAACTAACAGATAATCTACAGAGATCGAATGAAGGATTTGGAGGATTTTTTGGAAGAGTGTGATCAAAGAATGGTCCGAAATTGTATTGATCGCCTGCTTCTTGGTCAGGCCAATGATCATCAGAAACCCATAAGTGTTTTCCTAAGCGGAAAATGGAGCGACCAAAATCAATAACAGTAAATATTTTTCCAAATGTTGGCACTCTCCAAATAGTTCCATCTTTAGCTTTATAGAACAAGAATTTCTTATCAGTCTTTCTCCAAAGAATATTATTAGAATGAAGATCGTTGTGTGTGAAGCAGATGGCATTTTGTAAAAATGAGAGTACAGAGATAACTTGAAATAACCAGGCAATCCAACGAGCTTCCCATCCTTGAGACCCGCGCTTATGTTCATCAATTTCATCTTCATCAAGAAGGTTATCCATAACTCCTTCTTGTGCTTCTTGGTAGATTAGGATAACTGGCATATTTGGAATTTCTAGACAAATATCTAAATCAAGTTCAACGGATTCATCCGAACCATCAGAACTAGTCAAAGCATCTGAGTCACTACTTGATTCTTCATCAGAACTGGATTCATTCTTTTTTAAAGATACGCGTTTTGTAACTTTTTTATTAATTTCAAAAATATCTTTAACATTTTGAGCATCTTCTTCAATATTATCAAACGTAAATGATTTTATTGACTCAACATCTGAAATTTCAGGAACATCTTTATCTGTAATAGGTTCAATTTCAGACACTTCAGAATCGGTATCTTCAAATGGACACGAGGTAATATCTTTATAGATTTCTTCAAAGTTTGGAATTTCTTCAACATCTGCATCACCGCGTATAACTGTTAGACGGGCGCTATGTGATTTCATTCCCTTCCAAAACCAACGACATTGTCTATACGTATCATATTCAAGCGAAATATTATATTGATATTTCTTACTAATCCCCGTTGATGCTCCATAGTAAAGTACACAATGTGGGGTTAAGTTATTTTCTCTAAAGGCGCTAAGTACAAAGTTAGCAACAGTATCAACGTATGCTTGATTATTGTGGCTATGTAGTTTAAGAAGTGTTTTCTTCCAGGTGTTTTCACTTTGTGGTAGTAAAGGATGTTCAGGAATAGTATATTTCTCTTTGATTAAGTCGATAGGATTAAGGAGATGTACAGTTTTGATGAAGGTTTTACAGGGTTCTGATGTGGTTGAACCATAGATTGTTCGAGTAGTATTCCAAATTTTTTGATTTGTTTCATCTTGGTTACTCCAAGAGGTAATATGGTATTTTGAAGAGAGTTCCAGATTTTTATGGGATAGTGATGATTCAGGAATTTTAAAGATATCAAGAGCGGGATGATAACGTTGTAAATGTAGATAATTTGAAAAAGTTTCTTTTTCATTTTCTCCGATTTCTCGTTCCCTACAGGGTTGGTTTTGAAGCGTTTGGAGTATTGACTTCATCATCTTCTTTCTTCAAAGAGTAACGGTGCGTTTGTGTAGCGCACTAGTTATTTTTGTCTGTACTAGAATAAAAATGGCCCAAGGTGGAGTAAATGTTAATCTCCGGAAGTTTGTAATGAAATCAATTCCACAGGATGCAGTGGTAGTATTTATTGGGCGACGACGTACTGGTAAATCAACTCTTGTTCGTGATTTATTATTCCATCATCAAGATTTACCTATGGGTTGTGTAATTTCAGGTACTGAAGAGTCAAATGGTTTCTTTAAAAAGATTGTTCCACCGATGTTTATTCACGGTGAGTATAATGCAGTAATTTTGGCTAATTTTGTCAAGAGACAAAAACTGGTTATGCAACGTATTCAGCAAGATGAAAGCCGTGGTGTTAGAACAAATATTGACCCTCGTGCTTTTTTGATTCTTGATGATTGTATGTATGATGATTCTTGGACACACGATAAGAACATTCGTTATTTGTTTATGAATGGTCGTTGGTTGAAGGTATTCTTTATTATCACTATGCAGTTCCCGCTTGGTATTCAGCCTGCTCTTCGTACCAATGTGGATTATGTATTCATTCTGAGAGAGCCATATATGAATAATAGACAACGTCTATATGTAAATTACGGTTCAGCTTTCCCATCATTGGAATTTTTCTGTCAAATGATGGACCAGTGTACACAGAATTACGAATGTTTGGTGATTAATAATAATACACAAAGTAACAAGTTAGAGGATACGATTTTCTGGTATAAGGCTGATATTCACGGTGAATTTAAGATGGGGGCTCCTGAATTGTGGCGTCAATCTGAGATGTTAGCGCGTATTAAGGAAGAAGAAGATGTTAATAACTTCGATCCAAGATCAAGTGCTAGGTTAAGAGGTCCCGCCATCAATGTTCAAAAGAAATACTAATATAATAAATAGTAAATAAATAGTAGAATGGATATGAAACTAAGACAATTAGCGGGTACGCTATTTATAGTGTCGGTTATAGGAATGATGATATATTTAGTGATAACACCGAATCCTTCCGAGGGTTTTGTGGATGCGGGTCGCTGTGGAGTGGATTTACCCCCGTGTTCAGGAGAACGCATACGGTGTATGAATGGGTATTGTAAATCAGATATTCCTACTAGCTGGCCACGAATTTCAGATTTACCAATGACGCCACCGACAAAGTATCCATACGCTTAAAATGGTTATTGAATAATAAAACCTTTGCTTCTGTCAGAAATGGCTCGTACTAAATCAATGGGAATTGGGGCAATGTTCGTCTTACTTGTAGTCGCTGTAGTTTTACTGCCAATGGTTGTGCGTTATATTGGAAAAATGGAGGTACATTATGCTATTTCTGGATTCCAGGATATGATGGTGGCAGGGGGTCCATCTTCGGCTGATGGGGGTGTCGCAGGCATTCCAGCAATTGGGTCAGCTTCAAAACTCCCATCTTGGCGCCCAGATCCTAATACAGATTACCTCTGCCGCTCACCAAATGAGGATGGCAATCCTTGCCCTGAAGGATACTTCTGTGATGGAACCACTCAAGCCTGTATCCCAACTTTCGTTGGCGGCCCGGTTCCTAATACTGGATACTACTCCTAAAGCACTTAGCACTTTTTAGTAAAAAGTGCTGCCTAACAAAAACTAATTATTTGAAATAATGTACTTTTGTTAATTAATTATTGCTTCGGCTCTAGAACCGTATTTTCATTAACCTTTTCAACGGTCAATGATGCTGCTTCCATCTTTCGTTGAACAGCAAGGTCACCATTACTGCTGAACATACCACTCAGTGCTTCAGATGGATTGGCACCAGAGCCACCGAATACCTGTTTAGTGGATGCACCTGCTGCTCCAACCTTAGTACGCTCATCGAAAAACTTCTCACGATTATCCTCATTTTCCTTATACTTGCGCATTAGGTTATTGAGTTGATCATTATTGTATTCCTGGTCAGTAACTTCGTGTGGTTGAGGATCCCAAGGAGTCCATTTACCGACATCGGCTAAGAAGATATTATGGTATTTATCCTTATTTTGGAGCTTTTTGGCCTTTAGTTCAGCCTCTTTAGGATTGCCATATACACCGCGAACCTTGACACCGCGCATAGAGGTACGGAAGTCATTTAGTGCATAGAATTCATCCTCGAGTTTAGTCTTGTTCGCATACATAAAATCATCATATGCTTCCGCAATCTTAGTCTTATTAAGATCTGCACGATTCTTTTGTACGAAGCTGCCGTAATCGGTCATAATATCATCGACGCGAAGACGATTTTTACGGCAGATAGTGGCCTGATCAAATTGGTCATTCTTCTCAAGTTCTTTAATACGGTCATCAAGTTGGTCATTAACATTTTTTACAACATCGACCATAAATTTTTCAAGATTCTTGACTTTCCAGTCAACTTCGTATCCTTGAAGAAATTTTTGAAAAAAATAGAGTTCTTTCTTATCGAGAACTTTCTCCGGGCTGAGGAAGCTCAATAGCACGTAACGCTGGCCAGGGATTTCAGCGTCTTCATCAAGAAAGTCTTCGACTACGGTGGGGGCATTTTTATCACTCATTTCTGTCTATCGTTTCTGAGTATTCAAGCTTTAAACTCGTATTCATTGAGTACAATTTTTTTTATAGTGTGAGTTTTTTTCTAAGGTTTGAATATAGAAATGATGGGCTACGGATTTGCTGAAATTGTCAATCGTGTTATCAAGTATTTAATTGAGGGTCTTGTGATTGCTGCTGCTGCTATCTTTATCCCCAAGAAGTCTCTTCCTCTCGATGAAGTCGCGACCCTCGCCGTCCTCGCCGCGGTTGTCTTCGCCATCCTCGATGCAGTCTCTCCAAGTGTCGGTGTTACGGCACGTCAAGGAGCCGGCTTCGGATTGGGCGCCAATTTGGTCGGCTTTCCCCGTATGTAAGAAATCACCCATTTTTACTAACCTGTGACCCCGTCGGTGTATTTACTAAAAATAGGATATATAGGGGGTGTCAACCTTTATTAATTAATACAAATACCATAATTTGAGACTTTTTAGAGTTCCAAATTTATAATTTTATAGTTAATTAAAGTATTAATCTGTTCGATATGTCTATTATATTTATCAGTACAGCCAATAAATATTGCTAATGGGTTAGACTGTTCCTCTAAATAGTTAATAGTTTTTTAAGAGTATCTTTCCAATTAATATAGTAAACATTGTAATTACAAATATTAATTACTAATACTTAAAGATGTTATATCTTTGTTAATTTATATATAATGAAAGTTATTGTATGTGTTGTAAATAATCCACAATTTATTAATTTTCAATATAAATTATTAAAAAAATTTATGCCAGTGGTATATGAATTTATTGTTTTCAATGATGCTAAATCATTTTCTGACTATACAAACTTTAATAATCCAAATTTAAGAAATGAAATTGTAGAGCTGTGTAATAATTTAGGTATTAAGTGTATAAATATTAATAATGATCATCATCAATATACAAATCTAAATGCTTCAACAAGACATACTGATTCATTAAGAATTATGAGAGAATATATGGATAAAAATCCAGATAAATATTTAATGATTGATTCTGATATGTTTCCAATTTCAACTATAGATATTGATAAATACTCTCAATATGAATGTGGGGCAATTGTACATCAACAAAGGGGGGATATTGAATATATGTGGCCAAATTTATTCTTTTTTGATATTAATAAATTACCAGATTGGAATCTTATAAATTGGGATATTATGCCTGGTTGTGATACAGGTGCAATGACGGGTCAATGGCTTCATAAACAAAAAGAAATACGAAATGATAACATTTATTATATTAAGCATTTAGGTTCATGTGGATGGAATAACGATTCAATTCCTGATAATGTAAGAAGTACTGAACTTATTTCATTTCTTAATGCGGATTCAAGAAATATAAATGGAATGTTCTGGTGTGAGATATTTGATAAGACATTCTTACATTATAGAGCAGGGTCAAATTGGAACGGAGAAGGTATAGATGTTCATAAAAATATTGTAAATAATCTCGAAAAATATATAAATTCTACGGATATATAATTTTTTTATAAATGCGTTATAAAATAATTAATAATATTCAATAATATAATATATAATGAATTATTATAAAGAATCTTCACTAGGAGGAACAGATCTATATAATATATATTGTTCGTTACAAGAACGCAATCCACATTTTTTATCAAGTATAATACAACACGAGCGTCCCGAACAGGAATTGGTTGCTAGATTTATTCCAAGTAATTCAGTTGTACTTGAATTAGGTGGAAATTATGGTGCCACCGCTGCAATAATTAATACAAAATTATCTGATAAAACAAAACATGTTATAGTTGAACCTGAAGCTCATTTTGTTAATACATTATTAGGTCATAGAGGGTCTCTGAATTTACATTATACACCTGCTCATGGTATTTTAGCAAAAGATAAAGAAAAACAAGTTAAATTATGGCCATCTTGTGCAAATTCTAAGCAATTTATATTAAGTGACCTTGAAGGTATGATTGGTGGAAGTAAGTTTACTGCAATATTAGCAGATTGTGAGGGTGCTTTTGATCCAATATTACAAGATTTTCCAGAACTACTAGATACTGTAAAGGTTATAGTTTTAGAAAATGATGGGGGAGATATTCAACGAGTAAGAGCAACACTTCAAACTGCAAATTTTACACTAGTTCATTCTCAAATTCATCCATATTGGGATGGAAATATTGACAATTTTAGTAAAGGGCATATAGGATTCCACGAAGTATGGTTGAAAATTAATTAAATAATTAATATAGTCATTATTGTAATTACAAATATTAATTAATTTGAAGTAATAAACTTTATATGTTTTTTATTTTCTTCGTGTCGTTTCTTTTGATAGTTTTGATATGAGCCACCACATACGCATTGTACTATAGCTTTATCATATGCGATTCTGGCTTGTTTTTGTTCTTCACGAGCCTTTTTCTTTTTCTCTTTTTCTTCTGCGATTTTATCGGCATTTTGTTCCTTCATCTTTTGAGCTGATTTTTGTTTATTTTCTCGAATTCTTTCTTTGTTTTCATCTTTTTTAGCATATTCCTTCCAGTATTCAGCTAGTTTATCTTTGTTTTCTTCATTATAAAGTTTCTTAGCTTCTTTTACTTGTTCTTGGTGTTCTTTGGCATATTCTTTCTGTTTTTCAGAGAGCATTTTTGAATTTTGTTTGCGATATTCAGCTCGTTTAGCATTTACTAATTCTTTATTTTTTTCTTTGTATTCTTGATGGTATTCAATAATAGCATCTTTATTTTCTTCATAGTATTTTTTCATATTTTCTTTTCGTTTTTCTAAAGTTAATTGAGCGCTATTAATGTTTAAACATAGATTATCTGTTTTTGATTGACTGATATAGTATTCCTCTCTTTCATTGAGTTCTGATTTTATAGTACAAGGGAAGTCTTCAATTAATTCTATTTGTACATCATCCCATCCAATACTATTAATATATGTGTACACTTTACTTGTTCCATTTTTCGATGAAGTTTTATGATTATTAAATCTATGATTTAATTTCTGTGTAGTTGAACCTATATAATAATGTCCATCTATACATTGCAGTTTATATATTTTACCATTTTCATAAATGCTTGTCATTATAAATTTTATTATATCTGTAATCTTTAAACTCGTTTTTTTATTTATCAATTTTAATTTTCATTAATAAATAAAAATTTATTATTCACGTGTTCATATTACAAAATATCTTCATACAGTGCGAATATATTCCCAGTTCTGGTCTTCACATATTTTTTCCCACGTCTTATCCTGTAGATAGAGTTTATCTCGATTTTTGAGCAAAGGGAAGCATCCCAAATATTCATCCATTTCTAGCAGCTCACAAAATTTATACAAGATATAACCATATGATAAGAAGTTTCTCCGTCCAGCTGGACGATGCTTTTTAAACGAGGGTTGAATTTCACGGAACATATGACGTAGCTTTTCTTCATCTTCACGAGACATAAATGGCGCGTTTTGACCATTGAGACGATTAATAATATGAGGGATATGTTCATAATATTTTGAAGCTTTCATCTTTCGTAGAATTTCACGAAGTTTAGTTGGCTTCAAAGATGACATATTTGTTATGCGCTCTTTTTTGAGCTGTATCAAAATTGTATCATAAATTTCATTAGGAATTTCAGTTGATTCCTTGGCCTGAAATTGAGCGAGCCATTCGTTGAAATGATTAATCTTTTTGTATGCATAGTAACAAACCTCACGTGGCGGATCCTTATAACTAGGTTTGTCACTATCAACTAAAATAAACTCTTGCTTCCCACACTTAGAACAGGTAAGATTGGCTTCATTAAGACACATAATCATTTCATTACCACAGGCTTCACAGGTGGTCCAGAGGTCATCATATTCTTCAACTGTATTTCGAGCCATAGACGGGTCTTCAAGCTGAAGATAATCATTAAGAAGTTGATTTCGTTGAAGACCTTTTTGGGCTTGAGGAATGACTACGGTGTTTCTTGTTTCTTGACCTTCTCTCTGTGCCACTTCTTCAAGAATTGCCAGAATTGAACCAGGCTTTGCTTTTGTACTGTTTGAAGTTTTTGTACCTTGTTGAATTTGATCTTGGATGTCATAATAATTGTAAAGTATATCACCTGTTCGAAGGAAATAATCCATTAATTCTGAATCATCGCCCACAGTTTTTATCTTTTTTTCAAGAGCCTCCGCTTCTCTCTCTAAACGCCATATCTCAATATCAGAAGTAGTTTCACTGATTTTCTTTTTAAGCTGTTCTAACTTATCCTTGTAAGCATTTATGTTTTCCTTTTGGTCGATCATATTTTGGACTTTTTGATTGTGAATAGCATCGAGCGTGGTGCGAGCTTCCGGATTAGAACGCTTTGAACTTTTTACTTTAAAAAACGCACTATCACTCATTGCTGAAATGTACTTATACGGTATGCGCACTCGGTTTTTAAACCCCCCCAAATTTCAAAAAAGTGTGTTTTGCCAAAATTTTTTTCTAATAGCAAGGTATAACGACAAATGACTGGTGGAGGCCTAATGCAACTTGTAGCTTATGGCGCGCAGGATGTTTACCTAACGGGTAATCCTCAAATTACGTTCTTCAAGGTGGTATATCGTCGCCACACCAACTTTGCGATGGAGTCCATTGAGAACCCTTTCAATGGTGCCCCTAACTTCGGCAAGAAGGTCACGTGCACGATCCAACGCAACGGTGATTTAATCCACCGCATGTACCTCCAGGCCACGCTCCCTCAGGTAAAGCTCCAGACCACGGATGGCTCTGGTGCCCAATTCCGCTGGCTCAACTGGATCGGCCACAACATCATTGATTACGTCGAGATTGAAATCGGTGGCCAACGCATCGATAAGCAATATGGCGACTGGCTCCACATCTGGAACGAGCTCACCCAGGAACCAGGCAAGCAAGCCGGCTACGCCAAGATGGTTGGCAACGTCCCTGAACTCACGAACCTCCTCTACCAGGGCGGCTCCACGTGCGACAATGACTGCTATGGCGGCGAGCCCCTCACGTCTGAGGTCGTCACCAGCTGCGCGCCGATGTACACGCTCTACATCCCCCTCCAGTTCTGGTTCTGCCGCAACCCTGGCCTCGCCCTCCCTCTCATTGCCCTTCAGTACCACGAGGTCCGCATCAATCTTGAGTTCAACACGCTCAATAATGTCTGCTGGGACTACTCGAACTCGTCTGACCCCCACGCCATCCGCAACCGTGTTGGCCAGTGCGGTCTTGCCGCTGCCTCGCTCTACGTCGACTACATCTACCTCGACACGGATGAGCGCCGCAAGTTCGCCCAGGTTTCGCACGAGTACCTCATTGATGTTCTCCAGTTCACGGGCGGTGAGTCGATTACGTCGTCGGCCAACAAGCTCAAGCTCAACTTCAACCACCCTTGCAAGGAGCTCGTCTGGGTTGTTCAACGCGACTCGTTCATGTCGTGCGATGACAACATCATCAACCCCTGGAAGGGCCAACAGCCTTTCAACTACTCGGACTGGTGGGATCGCTCGGTGCTTGAGTCTGGCTACTCCGTGACGCGTGTTGAGGGTATGGCGGGCAAGAACCCCACGATCACGGGTCTCCTCCAGCTCAACGGCCACGACCGCTTCCAAGTCCGCGATGGCAACTACTTCAACTGGGTCCAACCTTACCAACACCACACGAACATCCCAGCGGTTGGTATCAATGTGTACTCGTTTGCTCTCCAACCCGAGCAACACCAACCCAGCGGCACGTGCAACTTATCGCGTATCGATAACACGACGCTCCTCCTCACGGTCAGCAACAACGCTGTAGGCACGAACCTCAGCTCGACGGTACGCGTCTATGCGACCAACTACAACGTGCTCCGCATTATGTCGGGAATGGGAGGGCTCGCGTACTCGAACTAAACACTGGTTGGTGCGATTCTTCAATTTTATTTTTCAATGGAAAAAATTGTTTACTTGTACTACTATGTGATAATATAAAAATACAATAACGTTATATTAATAATATATATTGTATTTCAATAATTAATATGTACGCGAAATATACTATATCTTTAAAATAAAATTTGAAACTTATTTAAAATCTAATTAATGAGAATAAATAATGGAAACTTCAAATTGTAAAGCAATTATTCAAAGTGGAGAAAGAATAGGTGAAAATTGTAAAAGAATTGGAAAAGATAATGGATATTGTATTCATCATCAAAGGCAATATCAATATGATTTATTAATTAATGAAGATAAAAAAATATGTAATATGTTCTTTAGAGGTTGTGATAATGAATTATCTGAAAATGATATAATCAATAAATATAAAAATTGTGAAACTTGTAGAGAAAAAAAAATTGGGAAATCATATAATTGTGCTCTTGAAAGTTGCACATTTAAAATTAAAAATAAAGAAGATAAATATTGTGGAAAACATATTCGTCTATTACTTAAAGATGATGAAAAAAATACTAATATTAAATATTGTAATATTGATAGAGGATGTTTTAATAAGATCATATCAGGTACGAAATGTGAAGAATGTAAATATATTGAAAAAGATATAGTATCTAAAGAAATTACTAATTTACGTCAAAAACATAATATACAAGTAACTAAAATACCTAATAATTTAGATAAAAAACAAGAAGATAAAACAATATGTGTAGCAGAATTTTGGAGGGGCGTTCAAAAAAATGCTTATTCTAGGTCTTTATTATTTAATTTATCAGAATCTGACTTTGAAAAAATAATTATTCAACCTTGTTATTACTGTGGGTTTGTATCTAGTTCAAGATTAAATGGAATTGATAGAATGAATAATAATAAGGGTTATATTTTATCAAATTGTGTTTCTTGTTGTAAAATGTGTAATATTATTAAAAATATACAACATCCTAATGAATTTCTTGATAAAATTAATATTATAAATGATTATGTATTTAGTAGTATCCAAATTAAAAAGGAGTTTATTACAAAATGGGATGGATATTTATCAAAAGCATCAAGAGAAACATATAAAAATTATAAATCACATTGTGATAGAAGAAATATCTCATTCTTACTTACTGAAAAAGAATATGATAGCTTAATTAATGGTAAATGTTACTTATGTGGTATTGAACAAACATCAAATCATACAAATGGTATTGATAGATTTGATTCGACGATTCGTTCATATACTTTAGAAAATTCAAAAACATGCTGTGGTCATTGTAATTTAATGAAAGGGGCATTATCATATTCTGAATTTATTATGAAATGTATTCAAATTAAAAATTATAATTGTGATAGAAATATATTTAATTCTATTCCAATATATAGTTATACTAAATGTAGAAATGAGTTTTACACATCCGAAGATATTTACAATATGATGATAAATGGTAAATATATGAATTATATTGAATGGTGTAGAGAAAAAAATAAAACACCAGAATTTATTTCAGAAATGAATATTATATGTAATTTAGATGATATTACTAATGAGCCAAATAAAGAAACTATTATCACTAGTATTAAAAATGAAATGGAAAAAGAAAGAACTCGGTTATACTCTAAAGATGTATTAAACAATACTATAAATATTCAATGTACAACTCTATATTGTTATCTTACACAAGGGAAAATAGAATACTTTAAAGAGTGGTATAATACAAATTATACGAAAAGTGTATTATTTGATGAAAAACTACAATATTTAATAGATAGTCTGGCATATTTAGATAAAGAAAATGGTATAGAAGCTTGTAAGAAATTTATGTATGATGAAAAAAATAGAAGGAATACTCAACAAAGAAGAGAAAAAACAAAAAAGACAGTCAAATATTCATCAAAAGTAATACCTAAAAATACTAATAAATCTAGCACTGATATTATTAAAACTGAAACTAACATAATTATTGATAATGTAGATATATCACAAAATATTATCAATACTGTTATAAATGTACAAACAAATACAATAGTAGCAAATACATCACCAAAACAATGGAAGGTTAAACAGATTTATGAAACAATATCTTCAAATAAAGAAAATGTATATAAAACATTCTGTGAAGAAAATAATGATATTACAAAAATTCCAGATTGGGAAACAAAATGGATAGAATTTATATTATCAGTTAAGGGAAAAAAATTAGAGGAATCAGATAAAATAATTCGTGATTTTCTTGAAAATTTACGTAGAATACGTCATAATACACTATGTATTGAAAATAAAAATATTATTGATAGAGATGATAGACAGCAGTGGCCAGCTACAACAATTGTTAGAGCATATTTAGATGGCAAGATTGATACATTTAAAAAGTATACAGAAGCACAAACTGGAGATAATCCAGAAGATGTACTTTGGCAAAAACGTTGGGATTCATTTATTCTAAGTCTCAACGATAATAAACAAAACTCAAATAAACTAAAAGACTTATCTAGTAAATTTCTAGCGGCTCAGCGTACAAAGAGATATAGGAATAAAAAATAATAAGATTTATAACAATTTAATCTACAAATGTCTACAATAAAAATCCCACGCATCCGAATTATATACATCATTATCTCTCAAATGAACACCATCTAGAATTGAACTATCTCTTTTAGGGGCCTCATCAACCATTTTTCTATCTATTTTTGATTTAAATTCTTCTTCAGATTTGGTGTAATAGTGATGAATACATGCCACTTTATAGTCTCCATCTGGATTATAAATATCATTTATAATTTTCAGATTTGTATCATAAATAAACCCTCTAAGTAATTGTGGTCTATGACTATGAACACACTGATTTATACTTTTGAGTTTTGAAATACATTTATAATGTATATCTACATCTTTAGAACAATATCTGAAACGCTTTGTCACAGGTTCATTTCTATAATTGATTTCATTTGAAGTGCCAAACATTATCCAGTTTAATGCGATTGAATCACAGTTATCATACTCATTTAAAAAATCCATAATAGTGTTATGTTTTTTAAGGACTATAAATTCGTCAATATCAATATGTGCTACCCATTTATGTTTATTTCTATACTGAGCTAGAAAAAGATTTCGTGAAATTAACATTTGTTTATAACCAGGAAAATTAAAAATAGTTACATTTTTAGATTTCTTGTCTTTTAATGTATTTGTATTACTATTATCATAAATATAGATATGAGAGAATCCAAGAGCTAAGTTATACTTAATCCATTCGTCAATATAGGGTTCTTCTTCAAAGGCAATGGTACATACAACGGCATCATTCACAATTGACTTATTAGAAACATATTGTGAAGATGATTGAGTAGGAGTAGAAATAGGAGCTTGAACTACATTTGGTTGTGCCTGTGCTACATGCGGCTGTGAAGGCATTTTTCTTTTGTGAAAGTGTACTCGATTGCCACACCATGATGACATTATAGTTTTAAATGGTTATTTGCTTTAGACTATTTAAAGTTAAAATACTAAACTATACAGAATATGTAGATTTCTGACATTTGACAATATTATTGCCAAAGTTTAATACAATTATGTCTTGACTTAATACAAATATTGTAACTCAACTTGGAAGAGATTTATATAAATCACCTTTTATACTTGCGAATATGGATTCAGTGATTGGTCCTAAGTTAGCGTATATTTGACCGCGGGGCTCCAATTATTTTTCATCGTTTCGCACTAATTGAAGATCAATTGAGATGGGTTGTGGAATAAGAACAATCTAAAAATAAAGTTGGGAAACCATGTGCCTTGTGCTACAATAAAAATCCCATACATCAGAATTATAAAGATAAGAATCTTAGAGGCCTAAAGAACTATAAATTTAATAATTTATAAATGACTTCTAGACTTACTACACACAAATATAAAACAACACTACAAAGTAAATCGGATTCAGATATAATAATATGTGATTTTAAAATTAGACATATTGACAATCGTGATATAAGTATTGATTATCCTGAAACTGATATTATTGTTATTTTATATCAAATAGATACTAATAGAATAAAAGTTGAGACACTTACATTAGATAATCAAATGCATTCTTATATGTTATTATTAAATAATAATAGTTATAAAATAGAACAACCAAATCAAATAATATTTTGTAAAAACAATCATCAAATAATAAAAGATGAACAACCTAGAAAAATACCAAAAGTACTTATTCAAACTTGGGAAACAAAAGATATTGATAAATGTGAACTAGGTTTTTCAAAAAAAGCATTAATGAAACTAAATCCTGGGTTTGATTATAAATTATTTGATGCAAATGAAAGAAGAGAATTTATAAAAGATAATTTTAATGAAAGAGTTTTAAATGCCTATGATAAGATGAAAGCAAAAGCGTTCCAGTGTGATATATGGAGATATTGTTATTTATATATTAATGGTGGATATTATTTTGATATTAAAACTGTTCCATTAAAACCATTATATGTAACATATACTAAGGATTATGAAATGTTATTAATTACTGAACATTCTGGTATCAGTATATTTAATGGTATTATGGCCACAATACCAGGTCATGATTATTTTAATTTTCTTATAATGGCTTGTGTTTTAAATATTGAAAATAATTTTTATGGCAATGAGCCACTTGATATTACTAGTCCACGTTTATGTTATAAGATTTTTAATCAATTTATGAACAATCCTGAAAATATAATTGTAAAAGATGAGTATGAAAATATATGTTTTATGGAGTTTTCAGATAAATTAGTTCACCAAATTTTATTATCAAAAACCAATTTAGTTTTCTATAGAATATTTTCATCATATTATAAAAAGTTTGTTAATAAAGATGATCCTTTACATTACAACAATTTATGGATAAATAGGGAAATGTATAATAATATTTAAAAAAATTAAATAAAAGAACCTATGGATAAAATATAAATATAGCCTATCACACGTGTTAATGACAACAGTCTATTTGAAATTACTAACTTTAGTATTATAAGACTTTTTACTAGATTTGTGAGTAATTTTATTAATACAATTATAATTCCGGAAATATTCTATACCACAGTGTGTATAATATAATATAATATAACTTTAATATATAATATAGTATAATGTCTTCTTGGTTAAAAAAATCAACAACAAATAACCAAAGATTAATAATATTAGTATCTGAAACAGATATAATAGATTTAAATTATCATGTAGATTCTATCTTGCCAGAATCAGATATTATAATAATTTGTCATAAAATAAATGATGAATATGTTACAGTTGAAACACTAACACTGGATAATAAATTTCTTAAATTTTATAAATTACATTGTAATAATTCAACTTATTTGATAAACAAACCAGAACAAATGGTCTCAATACGAAATAACCATAAAATAGGAAAAAGTAATAAACAAATGAAAATACCAAAACGTATTATTCAGACATGGGAAACAAAAGATATAGATGATATACCCCTAGGATTTTCAAAAAAAGCACTTCAAAAGTTAAATCCTGAATACGAGTATTGTCTATTTAATGCCAATGAAAGAAGAGAATTTTTAGTTAAACATTTTGATACTAGAACAGTAAATGCATATGATAAACTAAAACCAAAAGCGTATAAATGCGATTTATGGAGATATTGTTGTTTATATATACTTGGTGGAATTTATGTAGATATTAAAACTTCACCAGTTAAACCATTCTATAGTATATTAGATAAAGACTATGAGTTATTATTAGTTACTGAACAGACTGGTAATGGATTATTTAATGGTTTGATGGGGTTCCCTCCAAAACATAGATTTTCATATTTACTTATTAATGAATGTTTAAGTAGAATTGAGAATAATTATTATGGAGATACTCCATTAGATCCTACTGGACCAAATCTATGTAGATACGTTTATAATGTTTATAAAAATAAAAATCCCAATGATATTTTAAGGGATGAGTGCGATGAGTATAAATATTTAGAACTTACATATGATAATAAACTAATTGATTACAAGACTAGAAATATATATTTTTATAAACAATTTTCAACATATTACATATTATACAACAATACGGATGACCCCAATCGCTTTACTAACGCATGGAAAAATAGAACAATATATGAAGATATAATTACTGATAATCATAATAAACAGTTACTAGATAATCAAACCATAGAGGGTGAATTAATTAATATAAGTAATTCAGAACAGAAACAAAATAATTTAGATAATAAACAGTTACTAGATAATAGAACTATAGAGAGTGAATTAATTAATATAAGTAATTCAGAACAGAAACAAAATAATTTAGATAATAAACAGTTACTAGATAATCGAACTATAGAGAGTGAATTAATTAATATAAGTAATTCAGAACA
>Ga0247841_10000375_pt1 | contig 116749 bp, 114 predicted proteins | sample LaCruzMarch2015__2_FD_192410 | JGI IMG/M metagenome (GOLD analysis project Ga0247841, IMG submission 192410) | Freshwater microbial communities from meromictic Lake La Cruz, Castile-La Mancha, Spain - LaCruzMarch2015_18m | ecosystem: Environmental > Aquatic > Freshwater > Lake | place: Spain... | reverse complement strand
TTTTTCTTCCTCCTGCTGCTTGCGTAATTCTTCTGCTTTAATTTTATTTATTTTATTCTCTAAGACAGAAGGCTCAAGATAAAATTGAAGCGTTCCTTTGAAAAAATCAAATGTTTCTGGCTGATATATCTCTTTTTCTATTTCAAATTTAGCACTAAAAATCCGGGCAGATAACGCTTCCTCAGAATTACAAATATTCAAAACAGCTTTTGGCCCATGTAAGATTTTAAATAATACCCCAGGATAATCTAAAGATACCGAACGCGCACTAACAAAAGCATTTTCGCTTTCACCGCTAAATAATAATTGCCGGCCAGGAAAAAATTGATGCGGGAATTCACCATATTGAGAGGACGATAACCACTGGGAATAATTTTTAGATAAATATATAAACACTACAATAGAATCAATCCGCAATGGTTCACGGATGTGTAAATTCAAATTAAAATCAAGCCTATTTTCGGGAAGAAAACGAAAATTCCAAATTCCCGTTAGAGGCATATTTTCATCTGTAAAATAAATAGTTAAATCATCGCATAAAGCTTTCTCAACTTCTGCTTTTTGATTATGTGAAAAATGCCATATTCCTTCGGAAAGTATAGCGACCTCTAAACCAAAGAGCTTAGTTACTTCAATGTTTTTAGAATTAATGTGCAGCTGATTGTTCTGGTCAAAAAATATCGAAAAAGGATCTTTTTTCCGGCTGCGCAGCAAAACATCTTCTTGACGCTCTTTTTCTAATCTACTTACTTCATCTTGTAGTCTTATTAATTCTTGCTGCTGATTTAATTTATCTTTTTCCTGCCTACGAAGGTCTTCTTCTTTCCGTTTTTCTTCCTCCTGCTGCTGCCTACGAAGGTCTTCTTCTTTCCGTTTTTCTTCCTCCTGCTGCTGCCTACGAAGGTCTTCTTCTCGAAATTTAATAAGCTTATCTTCTAGAATAAATTTTTCCGGAAATAACTCCATAATATTTGTAATAAGTTTATACACTCCGGGTTCGTATGTTTCTTCTCCCTCAATTTGTCCTTCAAATACTCGCGAAGAAAGATTCAAATCTGTATTTTGAATATTAAGCCGGCTCTTTCCTTCCTGAGCAATACTGAATATAACACTTGGCAAATCCGGTTGATTAGACACAAGGCCAACAAAGTCGTAATTCTTTCCAAAAAAATCTATACAATGCCAATGCGCATCGAAATAAGGCAAAAAATTATCTTCAGCTAAGGGGATAACCCAACGGGTATAGTATTTAGAAAAAAATGCCTTAGCATTCAAGCAATCCAGGCTAAACCTGGATTCAACTTTCAGGCTAATGTTCCAATTTATTTTATTACCGGAAATACTTATTTCCCAAATCAATGCTATCGGCAAATGATTGTATCTTATATCTATTTTTAATTCTTGATCTGATGATTTTGATATTTGATAATTAAAACTAGAAGAATTATGCCATTTCCCATCAGTTAATATATCTACAGACAAACCAAAATATTTTGTTAATTCTTTACCGTCGTAACACAAATGCGCTTTATTCTCATCATCAAACCACAATCTGACTTTTTCGGATTGAATTGAACGCAAGGCTATACGTTTTTGTTTTTCTTTCTCTTTATATTGCTCTAATTTCTTTCTAAGCCATTCCATAATAGATTCTCTCCTTATAATCAATTCGCAATATCTACTTCCTCAAAAGAACAGTTGATTAAGAAATGGCATTTTTCTTTACAAATTTTCATTTGCTCTCTAACTTCATCTGCTTTTTTAGAATTCCATATCTTTGGAATAGTATCTTCCTGTGTGTTTCCGATTGCCGGCTTGGAAAAACACAAGAATACATTTCCCTCGGGATCAATGTTAATATCACGAGCACCTAAATTACAATCTATGGCATTTAAGGAAAGCGCGTGCTTAAAATATTTCTTAAAAGCCTGCAATTGAGAAATTGAATTAACAATTTTTTTAGTATTTCTTTTCATCTCTATTAAACCATTCAACACATTTTCAACTCTCTCTTGATCTTGCGGCCACATAAAACTATATTTGGGATTATTAAACCAATCTCCATCGAATTTCGCCCCAAAAGGAATTACCGGAGCTTCATGATATATATATTCAATACGGCTATCCTGCTTAACCCATTCCGACATCTTTAACACTTCATCTAAATTAATACCCATTATAATATTTTGTATATTAATGCCCACCGCTGGGGCATAACGCGCGAGAGAATCAAGCGCTTTCATAACTTTATGAAATGCTCCTTTACCTCCTTTTAAAAAATCATGGATTTCTTCTCTTAGGCTATATAAAGAGATATTTATTCTCCACAATCCGGTATCGGCAATCTTTTTTGCCATAACTTCATCAATTAAAAAAGCATTAGTATGAAGTGAAACTTTATACCCTAAATGGGAACATAAAGATAGGAAATCTAAGATTCCGTCTTTTAATAAAGGTTCTCCGCCGGTTATGATAATATCATTTTTTTTATCCAACCAACCATCGAGCTGCTTAAGAATTATTTTCCATTGCTCTATGGTCAGCTCCCGAGAAAAATCTTTATCTTGGCTCCAAATATGACAAATTTTACATTGAGTAGAACACTTTAATGTTAAACAAAAACAACAATAATTTGGCGCAAGCAAAGTGCTACTTTTATAAATAGGATCTTCCATTACTTAATCATCTTTATTTTACCTAAATAGCAAAAATGCTCCGGATTATCATTTAAGGGCGAAATAAATTCACATAATAATGCTCGAGCAGCAAATAAAATATCCGTATTTTCAACAGCATAACTGTGTTCTACTTTTTCATTTTCTTGACTCAACAAGACTTGGGGTAAATTTTTTGTTCTAACCCCAAACGAAGAAGCAGCCCCATACCACAATCTCTCCCAAGATAATCCTCGATGTTCACGGAATTTTGCAGGGAAAACCCCTTTAGTTATTCCGGGAATAAACCATTCTTTATATGCATCGGTAAGCATACAACCTACTTGCCAACGTTCTACTTTAGATCTTTCCCAAAGATCACTTGTTATTTTCCAAGCAATAGTATCCTCAGCTTCTATCTTTAATTCCCAGATCTGCATAAGGGAAAGCCCCGGCCATCTACCTGTTGCTACAAAATGCTGTTGCGTACTTTTCTCTACCTCCCAATAAGCATGCGAAGAATCAACCCATAAATTATTATGTAAAACTGAAGAATAAAAACCTAATTTTTTTGTCAATTCCAAATCTCCCCAAAAAATACTTCCCTTCCCATGTTCAAAACCAAATGTTATTTTCTTATGTTTAATAGTACTTATTAATTTATTCTGGATAGGTTTAGGATAAGTTGGGTTATCCGTTACCTGAATACAACCTTTAAAATATTCATATATTCCCGGATTAAGATCCTGGTTTTCCTTTAAATCCATCTCAATATACCGTAAAACTACCTGCTCTTTTGTTTTAGAAATATACGCAGCCCGCGGCACAACTTCTTCATAAAAAAATAGTACTGCCGGAAGAATAAAATTATTATTTCGATATAAGGATTTGGTTCCAAATTGTGAGTGTGTATACCTGGATAAAACTACATTTCCACATATTTCTAAATTGTCAAAATTCCCTTGGGTCTCAGAGGCAAACCAACTCTCATATTCCGGGGTTAAGATCAACTCCACCTCTTTGTTACGAATAGATAGTTTTTCTTTTACTTCCATCTCAACTATCCAATAAATTTTATTGTTTTCGAAACGCAACCTCCAGAAAAAGTTAAACGGCGGGTCCTCATCCCAACTCAAAGTAATAACTATTTCTTTCTCATTGGCTTTCGCAATTCGCCAACGGCCTTCGGTTGCGCTAAAAACTTTTCCCTTATAACTAAATTTAGTATTAAGACCTAGCCCCCTAGTTAACAATATGTCCTGCAGGTATATGCTAACAAAATGGTCCTCACAAATAATACGTAAATGACCGTAATTGATACTCTTTGAATTTTCTACTATCGACCTGCGCTGTGCAAGAAAATCTTGGAGTAGAAGCTCTTCTGTCTTATCAAACATTCGCAAAGTCACGGAAAAACATTCAAAAGTAGAGCAACTATTTCCTGGAAGTAAAGCAGGCAAACTATTTTCATAAGTAACTACCCGGCCGCTAATAATGCTTCCGCTATTGCCTAAATGTACAATGCTTTTACTGTATCCTGAGTCCAAAATAACTGTGGGTAGCTTTTCAGAATCCTTAGCCACCACACCCAATAATCCTCCGGCAATACCTTTTACAATATTACAATCCCATTCTTCTGGATGAGAAAATAATTTCGGAAAGGATTCTTCTGAATCAAGAGTAAACCATTGAGAATATAAATTAGAAAAGATAATCGGGGTTTCGTATTTCTGTATTAAAGCTCCGCTGGGTACCTGCACGAATACCTGCCAACTAAATTCCTTTTCGTTAATCAACTTTATTTTAATTTGCTGACAGAGAGCCTCAGCATTCCATCTTCCGGTGGCAAATATTTCATTATCATTTTCAGATGCAGTTATCTGCCAATGAGCAGAACTAGCAGAATATTTTTTTCCCGCAAATGTTATTGTGCTAAATCCATAGATAGGAATATTAAGCGAGTGATCACCCCAGCGAAAAACTAACTTTCCATTATTAAAAACTATCCCTAATTTCACCTTCTGTTTAATTACAATGCCTTTTTTCTCTCCGACAGTTTCTAAATAATAATCACAGGTGCTGTCAATTAAACCATCCTTGATGATTTTGCCTTCTCTTATAAAAATACCGCGTGTGCAAATACGCCTGAGCGTCATTAAATCATGTAGAACAAAAACAATTGTTTTACCTGATTGTTTCAATTCAAACATCTTATCAATACATTTACGCTGGGCCCAATCATCTCCTACGGCAAAAACTTCATCGACCAATAAAATATCCGTATCCACATGCACCCCGATGGCAAATGCTAAACGCATCAGCATCCCCTGCGAATAGCTTTTAAGCTGGGCATCAATAAACCTGCCTAAGGATGCAAATTCTAGAATTTTATTTAATTGCGCATCAATTTTTTCCTTACTCAATCCGTATAATGAAGCAACCAGGTAGATATTCTCTCTCCCGGTAAAATCTACCTGAAAACCGGAGCTAATACTGATAAAAGTCGATATTTTACCATCAATTTTAATTTTTCCCTTGTCCGGACTAACCATCCCGGCAATAATCTTAAGCAATGAGGTTTTCCCGGAGCCATTTTCACCAATCACACCAACGATCTCGCCTTTATCGATATTTAAGTCTATACCCTTTAAGGCCCAAAAATCCTCATTAGTCGACTTACCCTTCTCTCTAAAAGTAACCGGATATTTTAACCAAACATCATTTAGTTCTATTGCACGCATATAATTAGATATATTTTAACAGTTCGGATTCTTTCCGCATGAAAAATATATAACCGATAAAAATACTGATTAAAGCAAAGATAAAACATAAAGCCCAAATCCCTAAATCCCCATGACTACCCCCATATAATAAAGAACGGTAGATGTCCATATAGCAGGTAACCGGGTTTAATAGAATAAGCCATCGCCAGTTTAACGGAATAGATTGAACAGAATAAAAAACCGGGGTAAGCCAGAATAACAGCATTAAAAGAATATTTAATATCTGCGATAAATCTTGGAAATAAACACCCAAGGCGCTAAGAAACAAACACACCCCCATAATAAATATTAATTGCGCTAATATAATTAACGGCAATAAAGCTAAATATTTTATGATAGTAATATCGCAAATGATAAATACCGGCAAGATAACCAGAAGGCCGAATAAAAAATTAACAAAATTTGATAAGACCATCGAAACCGGAATAATTACTTTAGGAATGGTAAATTGCTTAAGCAGGCCGGCATTCTGTTTCATCGTGGTCGCGCTCTCGGATAAAGCTCCGGAAAATAAAAACCACGGCAAAAGAGCACTAAGTACAAATAAGGAAAACGCCCTTATCTCTGTTTTCATCACCTGGGTAAATACAAAATTAACCGCTACGCTAATTAATAGCGGAGTAAACACTGCCCAGGATATGCCTAAAATTGAACCGGCATATTTCGCCCGCAGCTGAGATACAGACATACTCCAAAGAGTATGCCGGTAAACGTATATGTTTTTAAGCCCGACAATTAACAAATAACACCTTCATTCTCTTATTTAATATAATCTTTACTGGATATTGGTTAAATTTTTCAATTCAGGAAGGCTATTTTATTTCTTAAAATATGCCCGAGATTGTATTAACCTAATAACCTAATTATATAGGAAATACAGTAAATTTCAAGAAGTTAGAGTGCGATTTTTTAATTATTTTTGAGCGGAATCTTGTAGAAGAGATTATCGTAACTAACTGTGCCAGAATAATTAGAGTATCTATTAAAATTATGCGGTTACTTTATTTTGTTTTAATTTTTCAGCGACTCTCTGCCCGTCAAGTATGGCATCTTCCATAGACATATACTGCCATGCGCCATACCGGCCACAAGCAATTATTTTATGCTTTTTGAAAAATTCCATAATCTTGCCTCTTGCCGACTGATAGGCATGATCGTAAATCGGATATCCGTATTTTATATCGTTTATATCCCTCTCAACCACTTTATCCGTTGAGGAAAGGATGCCAACCTTTTTTAAGTCCCTTTCGATACGTAAAGAGATTTTTCTTTTATCTAATGCCTGCGCCTTGGAGTAAGAAACCTCCACATACAAAGAGCTATGATTTTTTTTAACCAGGCTTGATGAAAAATTATGGGGGAATCCAATCCTGAAAAAAGATATATCCTTTTCGGGAAAATAAACCCAGTGCCGCCTTAAGTGGTCTTTTTTGCTCACCCCCAGATTCAGGTTAAAAATAGAGTTCCACCGTAATTTTTCAAATGAACTTTGAATTCCCCCCGGCAAACCCTTAATTAAACGGGGCATCTCCGGAAGGGCAATCGTATTAATTAAAACATCGAATTTGTAAGTACTACCCGAACCAACCCTGATTAGTTTTTTCTTAAGGTCAATTTCTACGACCGGGCAATTAAGATTAATATTTCTAATTTGTTTTGCTAAAGCCAGCGGAACTTGGTTTATCCCGCCTTTCTTAGGGTACCAAAAACATGCGTTATATCCGACCTCTCTTTTGCTTTCGGCAACCGCACCCTCAAGCACCTGGATCAATGAAGGTACAGGGATAAAATTATTCAGCCAATCACAAATTAATTCTTGAGGAGGAACCGTCCAAAATTTAAGATTATAAGGAACCATAAAATGTTTGGCGATGCCTTTTCCAAAAGTTTGATTTATCCATTCTAAAAAATTGCGGTTTTTTTCAGAATGACGGCTCCCCCTGGCTCGGCAAGTTTCGATAATCCCCAAAAGGCACTCCCGGTTAACTTCCGGAGGTAACCCGTAAAGGTTCGCCTGAAATGGATAACGAATATACCGGTTAAAAGAATGAACTAAGGCCTGTCTTTTATGCGCAACCAGGTTATTACCGAGCAGGCTTTTAATTAAACCAAAAGTATAAGGATTCCTAAAGTGTAAAAGGTGCCCATCATAATCAAAGGTAAATCCATTCACTTGTTTGGAGCGGCAAAGGCCGCCCACTTCAGATTCTTTTTCAAAAATCAGGCAGTCTATCCCTCTTTTTTGCAAATGCCAAGCAGCGCTTAATCCCGCAAGCCCGGCGCCGATAATAATAATCTTTTTCTTAGTCATTTATTTAACTAACCCCTCTACTAACCTTGTTCACCACTTTCCTGTTTTTACTTTGTTAGCCTTAGGAAATTCCTTTAATGCACAAAGTGACGCCTCGATCTTATGTTTAGGTAAAGTATAAGCGGTGAGCTTGCCCGAAAGGAATTTATCATAACCGGCTAAATCCATCAGCCCGTGGCCACTGTAACAGAATAAAATTACTTTTTGTTTTCCCTCTTGTTTAGCCTTTTTCGCTTCATCAATCGCGCAGGCAATCGCGTGCGAGGTCTCCGGAGCGGGAATGGTCCCTTCGGTCTTTGCCCAAAGCAAAGCTGATTCGTAACATTTAACTTGATCAAAAGCCCGCGGCTTAATTAAACCTTCCACTGCCGCCTGGCTCACTAAAGGAGCCATGCCATGATAACGCAGCCCTCCGGCATGAATCGGCTCCGGCACAAACCTGTGTCCAAGCGTATACATCGCCAATAACGGAGTAAGCCCGGCAATATCGCCAAAATCATAAGCAAACGGCCCCTTGGTTAAGGTCGGACAAGCCGTCGGTTCAACCGGAATTATCTCAATTTTTTCTCCGTGAATTTTATCGCAAATAAAAGGAAAGGCGATCCCCGCGAAATTACTTCCGCCGCCGACACAACCGATCACCACATCCGGTTTTTTCTCATTGACCATTTTCAGCTGCTTCTTAGCCTCCAAACCGATAATCGTCTGATGCAATAAAACATGGTTAAGCACACTGCCTAAAGAATAACGGGATTTACCGCTTTTATCAGACAGGGCATCCTCGACCGCTTCGCTAATGGCAATGCCTAGGCTTCCCGGGGTGTGCGGCATTTCTTTTAAGATCTGTCTTCCGGCGTGCGTATGGGAACTCGGACTAGCCACGCACTCTGCCCCCCAGGTCTGCATCATTGTTTTACGCATCGGCTTCTGGTCAAAACTGATACGCACCATATACACCCGGCATTTAAGCCCGATCATGTTGCAGGCAAACGCCAGGGCACTACCCCACTGGCCGGCTCCGGTTTCCGTAGTTAATCTCTTAATCCCGAATTTTTTATTATACCAGGCCTGGGCCACGGCGGTATTGGGCTTATGGCTGCCTGCGGGGCTGACACTTTCATCTTTATAATAAATACGCGCCGGGGTTTTTAAATACTTCTCTAAAGCCAACGCCCTGCGCAACGGCGCCGGACGCCACAAAGTTAAAATTTCCAGAATTTCTTCCGGAATATTAATCCAACGGGAAGTGGAAACCTCCTGCTCAATAATATTAGCCGGAAAAACGCGCTCCAACATTTCAGGCTTAAGTAATGATCCATCCGGAGCCAAAGGCGGCTGCATCGGAGTAGGCAAATCGGCAGCTAAATTATACCACTGCCTGGGCATATCCTTTTCTGCAAGTAAAATTTTTTTCGCCGGCATATTTTCTCCTAACTTTTAAAAATTATTTTTTTAAAAACACATCCGCTAAACCTTGGATAATATTCACTACTGCCGCCTTAAAAGCATATTTTGGCTGGCTCAACGTGCCGCTTAATTTAATCACGCCAAATTTACCGCCTTGGCCGGCAATTGCGGTAGTCACATCCTTAAATGTTCCGCTTAAAGGAATTCCCTGACTTAATATCTCCACATCTAAGGCTCCCTCTAAAGAACCGTCAAAACCAATTTTTAACGGACCGGAAAGATTAGTAATGCTGCTCATTAATTTTAATTTATCCGTATAAACAAGTTTATCTTTTACTAAAAAAGAACAGCTGCAATCTGAAAATTCAATCTTACCTAAATCCTCCGCCAATAGCAATTTACCTAACCCCTGGAGCAGATTCAATTCTCCCAACTTTCCCTGGCTAACCGCCAAGCTACCCGCTCCACTGAGCTTATTTAAATCACTGCCCGCGCCATTAAGTTTAATCTCGCCTAAAAATATTCCCGAAATATTCTTTTGTTTAGACGGCGTATCCATGATAAGTTTTTCTAACTTTATTCCATTGGCCTTTAATTCCAACTGGTAGGCAAAATCCTCAGTATTAAGATTTAACGCGCCCGCCCCTTCAATTACTCCGTCATAAAAAGCCATACGCATAACGGGAATCTTAGCGATTCTCTGTTGTTGTAAATAATCTAAAGATAAATCCGCCATCTTTAAGTTATATAAAGAAAAATTACCGCTCGTGGATTTCGCCTGCAAGTAACAATTTTTAAAATCCCCAACCGGCCCGTTTAAGCTAAATTGCGTATCTAACTGGCCGGAGGGCGAAATCGCTTTTATTCCGGGATAGGTTTTCTCTAATATTTTATTTAAATTACTTAGCTCCAAATTAATTTCACCGGTTAAATCCACCCGCGGCTTAGCCGGATCAGTTTGATCAACGTCGCCGCTGATTAAAAATTGCGAATCAAGATATTTGCCTTTAAGCTGAGTAATTTTAATTTTTTTGTCCAACAGATCAAAATCTCCGGCCAGAGATAAATCATCGGAAAAAATTTTTAATTTAATCTGCGGAGCGGTAAAATCATAAAGCGTTCCGCTGCTCTCGTATTTGGCTTGCTGATATTTAAATTTAGCATCCGCCCAACTTAACCCCTGCTGGGTAAATTCCAGGCTCCCGGCAACATCTTCAACCGGAGCATTCACCTTCTCCAGCTTTAAACCTGCGCCGGTAATCTCCAAGCTGCCTTTTACTCCCCAAACTCCCTGGCTATTCGGCTGGATTTTTATAAACAGGGCCGCTTTACCGCTGGCGGAATTAATCAGGGAAAAATTAAATTTTTCTTTAGCGATCGCCGGCAAAATACTTAGATCAAAATCCGTATCAATACTTAACACCCGGGTGCTGAAATCTTTAATTCCCAATTTAATCTCAAAACCTACCCCTAACAACTCAGCTTTTAAATTATCCGCAATTAAAGAGTTTTGATTAAAAACAAGCCTTCCGTTCAAATTTTTTACCTGGCCTAAGAATTCTAAACCGGCAATTCCTGCCTGATGGATATCACAAATACCGTTAAATTCAAGTTTCTTAGTTTCTAAATTATACTCAATTTTGCTTTGCAGGCTGGAATTAAATTTAGCTTTTAAATGATCTTTTGCAAAAATTAAATTATCCCCCTTAGAGTTAAGATAAACTAACAGCTTTTTATTTTTAAGATCAATTTTAGCCTGCAGATCGATTAACCCGGAGACCGAATCACCTAAATCCCGGTAATAAGCGCTAAACTCACGCGTGGATAAATCCTTAAGAGAAACATTAGCCGCTAACTCCTGGCTTAAAATTTTGTATTCCCCGGAGGCATTAATAAAAACTGGCGGCTGGTTAACCATTTCGGCGGTAAGCTGAAACTTTAATTTTACCGGTAATCCCAGCTGCAAGTTAAGCTGGATATCCTTGATTTCTTTTTTTGACTTAATCGCCAGGGTATCATCCTGGAAAACAATATTTCCGTTAGAAATAACTAGCTTAAAAACCGCAACACTAAAATCTGATTTTTTCGACGGTTTTCGGATAGGAGCAAAAAGATCCTGCAGGTTAAAACTATTATCCGCCCGGCGCTCTAGAAAAATATACGGGGCTTTTAGATTTATACTCGGGATGATAATTTGTTTCTTGAAAATCGGCCAAATAAAAATTGAGCAGTTAGCTTGGCGCGTACTTAAAATCACATTCTGGTTATCCGAAATTACCAGATCACGCAAAACCAAACCTTTAAAAAAACTAAACTCCAGGGATTTTAAAGTAACCTGCTTACCGGTTTGTTCGGCCAGCGTAGAAACAATCAGCGCTTTGATTTTTTTCGGCAGGATAACTTTATTCAGGTATACGCTGACGCCAAAAAGAATTAAAAATAGGATTATTGCAATTAAAATAAGCTTCTTCATTTCCGCAATTTAGTTAACTTAGCGGCTAACTGCCAAGCTTCTTTTTTGTTTTTAATTTTACCGATGGCCTGGGCCTCTTCCAGCTCCGCCAGCAACTTGCCAATCAAAGGCGAAGCCGGCAATTTAAATTTACGCATCAGCTGGTTACCATTTAAAAAACGTTTTAATTTCTTTTCTTCTTTCTGCTTTAGCAATTTATCGATCAGCGCCTTGACTGTTTTCTCATGGCGCCGGCGTGAAAGCGCGCTGGTCTGCGGCCCCTTAGTGGCCCGCTGGTCAGCCAAAGATAATAAGAGCACCGCCAAGGCATCATTACCGGTATCACGAAAATAACGGAAAACCGCCCGCGCCGTCGGATGCGGATTATTCGCCAGGTATCCCGGCCTTAAATGCCAAAGCACAATCCTCTCTAAAACGCGGCCTTCATCATTAGATAATTTTAATCTGCGCGAAATTACGCGCGTTAATCCTAAACCTATTCTTTCATGGCCATGGAAAATAATTTTTCCTTTTTCCCTGCGCAAAGCCTTAGGCTTACCGACATCATGCAAAATACAAGCTAACTTTAAAAGGCTGGATCTTTTCCTTAAACCCGCGACTTCCTCCCGCAAATAACTATCTATCGCCGGAGTCTTTTTAGCCCATTGAATAACCAATTCAAATTGGCTTAAAGTTTCTAAAGTATGCTGCCAGACATCCAAATGATGGTACGGCCCCTGTCCGATCTTACGCATGGGCTTAATTTCCGGAAAAATAATCTCTAATATCCTTAGCTTATCCAGAATCACTAAAGAGGCATAAGCTGCCGGGCTATCCAGGATCTTAAAGAGCTCTTCGCGAATACGTTCGCTGGAAACTGCGCTAATCTTATTTTTTTCTTTTTTAGCCAGGCGCAATGTTTCTTTATCTAAACTAAAGCCCAGCGTGCAGCTAAAACTAAAAGCCCGCAGGATTCTTAAAGGATCCTCCTTAAAAGAGCCCGGCCCGGTAACCTTAATTATTTTAGCTTTAAGGTCTGCCCTGCCGGAATACGGGTCAATAATCAAAGTGTCCAAATCTTGCTGACTAAACACCTCACCTAGGCCCAAAGCCATAGAGTTTATCGTAAAATCCCGATGCAACAGGTCTTTTTCCAAGGTCGCAGCGCGAAAATCCGAAAAATCAAAAGTATGGATCTTGCCGTTTATTTTCTTAACTAAACGGCAAGCCGCGTGTTCTTCATCTAAAACCACAAAAGCGCACCTTAATTCGCGCGCGAGCTGAGCGCCGAATTTTAAAGCACCAGATTTTAAACAAAAATCAAAATCCGGATTATCCTTATTCCTGTTTAAAATTAAATCCCGCAGGGCTCCGCCGACTAAATATAATTTTATCTTTTTAGCTTTAGCGAAATTATAAATCGGAGTTAGGATGTTCTCGTCTTTCAGATTAAACTTAAGCATAGATTTAATTGCGTAGCACTTTTAGCTATCCGGCAGGAAAAAAAATTGTCCGTTTAAGGCTTCTCTTTATTAAACAGTTCATGCTGCTTGATAATCTCATCTTCGACTAAAATCGGCGCATGAAACCTCACCGCTAAAGCGATACTATCGCTTGGCCGGGCATCAATACTCTTAACTGTACCGCCGGCAGTTTTAATGATTATCTTGGCAAAAAAAGTATTCTCTTCTAACTTATCGATAATAACTTTCTCCACGGTTGCCTCAAGCTCCTGAATGATCAAATAAATTAAATCATGGGTCAAGGGCCGCGGAGGTTTAAAACCGCTGATTTTTAATTTTATCGCCGAAGCTTCATTTAAGCCGATAACAATCGGCAAAACTCTCTCGCCACCTTTTTCTTTTAAGGCAATTAACTGATCGTGCCTCTTTTCATCAATTACAATTTTACTTAACTCCATCTCAATCATTACTACTCCCCTGGAATTTTAGGCAAACATATAGATAACACTGCTTATTGCTATTTATTATAGAGCTGAATATAACGGTTATCAAGAAAAACTACAACTGCGCAGCGATTTTTTTGGCTGCCTCTTGCGCTTCTTTTATTTTTTGCGCTTGCATCGGCTCTCCCATATCCATGGGTTGGGCATTAATAAACGTGATGTCTTTAATACCCACGAACCCGAAAACAAAACGAAGATACGGTTCCTGGAAATCCGCGCTGCGCATGGCATCCGCATAGTCGCCGCCGCGGCTGGTAATTAAAACCATTTTCTTATTCTTCACCAGCCCTTCAACTCCGGCTGGCGTATAACGAAACAAGTATTTCGGCTGCAAGATAATATCCAGATACTGCTTTAATGTATGAGGAATACTGAAGTTCCACATCGGAGTGCTGATAAGATACCCATCTGCCGACATGAACCTTTCAATATAGGCGATGATCTCCTGCCAGGCCTCTTTCATTTCTCCGTCAAGATCTTTCCCTCCCAGGAGCATATATTTTCCGTCGATACGCTTTACTGTAAGCGAAGGTAATTTTTCCTTGGAAAGATTTAGTTCATCGATAATCCAATCCGTATGTTTTTCCTTAAAAGTTTTAAGAAAAACCTGCGCTACCTGCAATGTGCGCGATTCTTCTGCGCGCGGCGTAGCAATAATATGCAAAAGCTTTTTCATACCTGCCTCCTTCTCTAAAGAACCTCACGCAATTTACAATCAGGCGGTTTTATCATAATCCGTTGCTCCCGAAATTCCACAAAATCTCCCAAGCGCAGCTTACGGCGAACGCGGCTTTCAACTTGGCCGTTAACTTTAACCTCACCTGACTGAATGCTCTGCTTAGCCGCCGCGCCGTTAACCGTTAAATCCAGCGTTTTAAGCAAATTATCCAGCTCAATAAATTCAGATTTTAATTGAAAATCCATACTTAAGCACCTTTATTTTTTAGATTTAAAAACCGGGTGTTTGACAATCAGCTTTAAGGCCTTCTTAAGTAAGCTCTTGCCCGGCTCTTTACGATGCCAGGGTGAGGCGCCTGAAGGATGCGGTAAAGGAATAAGATCAAAAGAATGTCCGGAGCAAGTTACTGCGAATTTATGGCCAATAATCTGGTCGAGCTTCTGCAACGGTATAAATTGGGCAATCGCCAACTTGCCGACTGGAATGACCAAAGCCGGCTTAAGAATATCCAATTCGCGTTTAAGCCAAGCAGAGCAATTTAGCACTTCCTGCGGCGAGGGCACCCGATCACCGCCCATCGGGTTTTTCCCGGGAAAACAGCGGCACACTGCCGCCATATATATGGAAGCGCGAAACTGTTCTTCGCTCATCCCCGCAGCCGCATTAAACCAGCCAAAAAGAGTTTTGCCCGCGGTCCAGGCAAACGGCCGGCCAAGTTTAGGCTCTTTATCACCCGGCGCCTGACCGACCAGCAAAACTTTACTGACCACCGCACCGCCGCTAACTACCGGCGGATGCATGTGCCTACACTTCCGGCACTGCCGCAGCTTTTTAACATGCACAGTGAGTTTTTTAGCAATATCTTTATTATTTAATGAAGATCTTCTCATATCCCTGATTACAAAACCCAACCACCCCCTAGTTTTTACTCCGGCTATTTTTGTTTTAACAGAACAATACCACTTAGCGCAGAGAATGTTAGCGTTACATAATTATAAATACGCCAGTAAGTGTCATTATTAATAACCATACCGACAATTGTGTAAATCGCTAAAACCAGTAGCAGCTGACCGATTACTTTATTCTTTTTCATACTATCTCCTTTCTATCAAAAACCCAAAGCGTACACCCAGCTTCTTAATTAAACAGAGGCAACTAAAAGACTTAACAGGAAACTGATGATACTAAAAAGGATATATCCCCAGAAAGCCGGCCAGAAACCCGTAATCACAAAGCCTTTGATAATTTTAGAGACCAAGAGAAAAAGTGCTCCGTTAATAAAAAGGGTAAACGCTCCTAAGGTAAGGATATTAATCGGCAGCGTAACCAGAATAATCAAGGGCCTTAAAAAAGCATTAATGACCCCCAAAACCAAAGCAATTACCAGAACAGTGGCAGTGTTTGAAACTTCTATACCTCTTACAATGTGCGCGACAATAAAAATCGATAATGAACTAATCCCCCATCTTACCAAGAATTGCATCATTTGAACTCCTCCTTTTTAATAAAACTATGAACCGTTTATACTTATCTTAACTTTTCAATACATTCATCCACGTTCTTAACAAAAGTAACCAATTCATTACAATAAGAAACCTTGCGCTTATTTCTAGTTTTCTCGCTTAATATCGGCTCTTTTTTTAAACAGGTTAAAGCCGACTTCCAAAAATTGCCTAACATAATTATCGGCTTAGGATCAATTAACCCTTTATTCAGATGTTCAAGCGCTGCGGATAACTCTAATAATGTACCGGTTCCGCCCGGAAGCACAATAAAAGCATCCGCTTTCTTAAGCATAATATCGATTCGTTCAAACAGGGAATCCGCAACAATCTCTTCATCGATAAACGCATTTGCATTTTTGTATATCGGCTTCTCCCATTTATACCAGGTCACGCCAATGGTTTTGCCTCCGGCAGATTTGGCGCCGCGCGAAATATCCTCCATCGTGCCCCCAAACCCTCCGGAAATTACGGTTGCGCCTTGTTCAGCTAGTAATTTCCCCAGCCGGATGATCTCTTGCTTTTCTTTTTTGCTTAAATCTTTATAGCTGCCGAAAATACATACTTTTTTAACCATGAGATTAATCCTATTGGAATACCCGGGCAAGCGTTAAAAGTAAAACACGCTGGTATATTAAAATCATACTGATAACTAAAGCAACGATCATTGGAAATAAATATAAACGCAGAAAATAGAAAATCAATTTCTTTACGCTAAGCTGTATATCTTTAAAACCTAAATAATACGGGGCAGAAAGAAAAAAATCTAATAGACAGTTTGACAACGCAATATAAAAAAGTAAGAACGTATTCTTAAAATAAATAATAAGAGGAATTATGGCTAACCAATGAATAATATTATTAAGAGTCCATTTTGAACTCCATTCCAGTTTTCTCCTCGAGTTGATTGTAAATAACCATATACTATTGATCAACAACAAAAGTCCAAAAACTTTATAAAATCTTAAATAGCTATACTCAGACAACGCATAGCACATTCTATAGTATACAAAAGAATGCATTACAAGAAATGGTATATCCCAAACAAATAAAAACCTTTGTGAAAAAAAATCATTCTTACTTCTGGCGACTACAGGTGCCAAATTATGAGAAGCAGCAAAGAAAAATCTGATTAAGACTAGTCCACTTATGAACATGGGTAAGATATAGTCTATCTCCCAAATAAATTTTTCAACCACCCGTGCAAATCCCCACGCTAACAGAACCGCATAAACAACTTCCATCGCGTCAACAAAATCTCCGCATCTATGGGCTATCTGATCTTCTTCGTCTCTCTCACTGCACATCATGTCTCCTTATCTACTTTATAATTTCTTTTATTTTAACTCATTAGTTACATCAATAAACTTCTGTTGCTTATCATCTAATACAATGGCTATAGATTTTTGCGCCGCTCCTGGCGCCAGGCTAAACTTCTTTAACTCTACCTTCTTCCAAGCGGTATTCTCATAAGTTTTATAATACAGGATAAGATTTGTTAAATCTTTAATCACTACCCATTGAGCATATCCTTCCATCCTCACAAAAGGAGCAGGATTTTCCTTAACCGCCCCCTTAGGAATATCCACAATGTTTAAAAGATGCTCTGCCAGATTTACTGCTTCGGATGCATCTTTCACTGGTAAAGCCGCATCCAGAGAATATGCAACCCGCACAAATCTCGATGGAGGAGTCCAATCCCCGGGCAAACCAAGCAGGCCGCTGCCCACACCGGTAGGCTCTAATTTTAAGCCATTAAGCATCTTATCCTTTTGATCATACGCATTTAAATTTATATAATTTCTCAAATTATTAATCTGCCAGTCGAAATCCGGCCGATTAGTCATCACTCCCAGCGGATTATCATAAACTTTTACTTCTCCGTTAATAAACTCGATCACCAGATTTTTTCCGCTAGCATCATGCACGGCAATATGCATATATAAATCTCCGCCTGCTGCCTTTAAGTTAGTACCTGCGACATTTACTTTAGGCAAAGCTTCTTTTACCTCTTCTACTGTCGCGAAATTTCCCATAATCCATGAACCAAAATTGCTGATGGTCACAAATTTACCCGGCTTGGACGGCTGATACTTTGCGCCTGTAAACATCAACGCATCAAAAGCCAATCCTTTTTCATTAAAACCCTCGACATAGCAATTTTTAAGGCTATATGCATCTATTCCCAAGAAACCATATTTATTCGTCCAGGTTATCCCCTTAACGCCTTTATCATTAGCACTCACAAACTGCTCTCCGCGCGGCACAATGACAACATTGGAATGAAGATCAACAGGAAACTCCATGGAACGGCCAATAACCACAGTATTATCTTTAGCCTTGATCTGAAAATCCGTGCAAGCAAAAGACACCTTAACCGCTAAAGCCAAAAAGAAAACTGTCGTAATTAAAACTACCTTTCTCTGTTTCCCAATCATTTTTTCCTCCTTACTCCACGCTCTTTCTTCCCTGCGCATACTTACAAAAATCGCAATCCTGTCCGCTTGCCGGTATTATATCGCTGATTAAGCACTTATGTATATCTGATATTGTGCCCTCTATCCAACGATCATCCCCGACATAAGGTATGATCTTAATATTAAAATCCAGCTTAGCCCCAAATTCATCTCGATCGGTCAATCCGTTACAGTACACAAAATAACCCGTGGAAGATACATTAAAAGCATTCATCCTGAACAGCCACTGGTATATCTCCATCTGCCGCTTATAGGAGATCTGCCAATCCGCATCAATATTGACCTCTTCTTCCTTAGAAGTGCTCTTATAATCTACTATAAATAGCTGGCCCTCTGGTGAAGCCCAAACATCATCTATTCCTCCGGTAAGCAAAAGATTAGTCGGCGTATGCAAATACTCAATCCCTCCTCGCAACGCATCCCGCCAAGAATTAAGCTTTTCGTGTTTAAAAGGAACTGCCTTAATGCCATTCATTTCCATAAGCGGATGGACTGTCTGCTTTTCTCTATAGATATCAAATTCTTTCTTCAGTAATTTGTCTACTGCGGAGTTTAAAGTAAAAGGAAAACTGGGCGGCTGACCCACGCCTAATCTTCTATCCAAGTAGAAACAACGCGGGCAATTCATGAATAGTTCGATTTTAGAGCGACTTAATCTAAAAGGGGATTTACTTTTAGGATCGAATAAATTCTTGGTTTTTCTACCGGCGTAATATTTAGACATAAGTACCTAGAACTATAAGCTGTTTCTACTTATCTTCACTTTCCTAATTAGAACAGAAAACGCCTGCCTATTTATATAGTTAGTCTTAAAGCAAGTTAATCTTTTGTTGAATAAGCTCCCAAGTTTCAGCTTTTTTAGTAAAAATTCTATTGAAAGTTAAATCACGACCATGCTTATGTTTCATTTCTCTCACAACAGTCTCTATAATTCTTTTAGTACTTGAAAATTTTCTTTCAAGTGACCATCTTTTATTTTCTAATTTATATATCGCGGCTATAAAATGTAAATCCGCATCCTTTCCAAAAGGAAGCCTAATTTTGCCTATTTTCTTAATCATTCGTCGAATAAAAAATGCAATTTCACAAATTCTAATAATAGACTGTAACTTGATTTTTTCATTAAATATCTTAAAATAAGGTGAATCTGTTAACAATAAATCGAATAAGTTTGATTTTTTATCTTTGGCCTCGGCTGGTTTCTCATATATACAAGAATAAATCCACTGAGCTAAATCAGTAATAAAAACTTTATTTTTCCCAATATTTGTAATTTTTCTTTTATACTCAATTCCATTAACACCAAGCGCTAACTCAAGAATTTTCTGTATTTCATCATTTGAACGTAAATCCCATAAATTTATTTTTAGCTGGGTATTTGTTGACTCACACACTTTTACAATCATCATAGGTGGCAAAGAGTAAAATTTACATAGAATAGATGCCTTTTTTAATTCCGGATCGTTGAGTTTTTCTTTGTAAACTTCGTAAATTGTGCTAACCGTCTGACAACCATTAATTATCTGGGGATTATGTATTCTATAATTATATACATTTATAGTATCGATTCCTGAACAGCTAAATGTCAAACCATTATGGAAAATATAGAAATGTTTAGGATTATCTTTAATAGTTTTTATTATTTTGCTTGAAAGTTTCTTGCTTCTTTTTTGATCTCTAACATTAGCATCAAATAAATCTTGTTCCCTTTCAATAAACCCTCTTTGAAGTTTAATTATCTCCTTAAGCTTGATTCTCGCAAACATTGCTTTGATAGGCCCGTTGTTATGATCTCTCATAAGCATAACATCTGTTGACTTATCTGGCGAATTTTTACCAGGCTCAACACAAACAGACCATTTATAATTCCATTGTTGATTTTTTATATCTAACACTTTTTTAACCAATAGGTTAGAATCAAGAAAAAAATACGACTCCATACCAAAATAAATATTTTTTAAATTAGAAATTAATCTTTCCACATTTTCATTAACCTGAGATTGTTTTTCACGGATAATATAAATATTTACCTTCCATCCACCGGCAATATATCTGCGTATTTTTTTAATTTTATTTTTTACTTTATTATTCAACCCGGCTAATGATTGTCTCTGGTTAAACAACAACAGATCGATATTGTCTCTAAAATATTTTATTTCATCATATTTAAATTTTTCTGTAGCAAAATTAAATACAAAAATTATTTTCTTTTTTTTATTCAATATGACAGCATCTATGCTTGCATCATTCCAGCCATCAGTAATTCCATCCCTTAACCTAATATCGCTTATTTTGGGAAATAATAATTTTAAGCCCGTAACGATAAAAGCATACGCATTATCGCTAGATCCTCCAATATTATTTTCGGCTCTTATTCTAGAAGCTAAAGATAAATTCCTCTTTTTTAATTCGCAAATTATTTCTTCGTTTAACATGGTAACTCCTCTGATATTTTTATTAATTTTTAAAGTTAGCTCTCAAATAAAACAAAGGCAACCCTCTATTTTTAAAGAGTTGCCTCGTGTAATTTATTACCCTAAGCCCATGAAGGACTCCTTGTAAATTTTATACTACATCTAAATGCCCAATATTTTCTTTATAAATCCCGGCCGCGCATAAAACGCACGAGTCTTTGAACCATGCCCTGATCCCTTTGTTCGCGCTTGTATCCACTTACCATCTTTACCGGTCAGACTTCCAAATCCTTGGGTTATAAGTTTATTCCGGATAAAATCATAGTCAGCTTTAACTTCTAAGATTAGTTCATCTGTTGTGGAAAAGTCTAGGCTCGTAACCTCCATCAATTCTGACTTTTCCGAATTCTTACCATACCACATTACAGCGCAGAAAATGATTGATTTAAGTTTCGACCAACAATGACTCTCGAAAAAAGAGTTCGCTTTTAATTCGGCAGGATTAATCATGGTAATAGCCATAGTTTCTTTAGGCACAAGTTTATCTTTCACATAATGAAAGCTGACGGATTTTAATTCATAGGTAAGGCCATTAGGAGCCTTGGAAACATTTGTTTCTAGTCCAGCCAAGCGTTCTAAAATTAGCCCCTTCCACCCCTTGTTCTGCTTCCCTGTTTCATAAGTGGTAACGCCATATTTTAAAGCTAACTTTCTTAAATCTTGCCCGATATGCTTTTTTAAATTGCTTATTGCTGTTGCGCGCGTGATAATCTTCATAGCATTAACCAGACTTTCATGTTTTACCTAAATCATTAAACCTCTTCATTGAAATTTTCAAATACTCCTCTTCTAATTCTATCCCAACAAACTGCCTCTTTTCTCCTACTGCCGCGACGCCGGTAGTAGAACTACCCGCGAAGGGATCCAATACTACATCTCCCGGTTTTGTAGAAGCTAATACAATCCTATTTAATAATTCCAAGGGTTTTTGAGTTGGATGTTTACCGTATATTTTCTCTGTAGAACCTGGTGCTTTAATAGACCAAAGACTAAGCATTTGTTTATTATTATTCATTTTTCTCATTAAATCATAATTAAAATAATGCTTGCTGTCTTTATTCTTAGCTGCCCAAAGGATAGTTTCGGTAGAATGAGTAAAATAGCGGCAGCTTAAATTTGGTGGGGGATTTACTTTAAACCAAGCAATATCATTCAATATTTTATAACCTAAAGTTTGCATCGCCGAGCCTATAGTATAGATGATATGTGACGTACCAGACACCCAGATAGTTCCATTAGGTGTCAAAACTCTCTGGCATTCTCTTAGCCATCTTTGCATAAAAATATAATTTTCTTCTACGCCTTTAGACACATCCCATTTACCTTTATTTACAGAAACCATTTTACCAGCCTGACAAGTAAAACCACCATTAGATAAAAAGTATGGCGGATCCGCAAAGATCATATCAACGGAGTTTTCAGGAAGATTAGGAAGAATGTCAAAACAATTTGCCTTAAATAAAGCAATATTGCGCTTGGTATCTTCAAAATACGACTTTTGGGTGATATTTTTAAACAATTGAAAAATATTCTTCTTACGGGTTACTTTTTCTTGTGTAGTAACAGGCATATAAGTAAGTAGTTGAACTTTTACTATTTGATTTTCCATATTTTACCACCTCCTAATACAATTGACGTAGGAAGTAGTAAAATCTAACTTAAATTTTTTAGTCTACAACAGGGACAGTCCCCACTCGGGGACAGTCCCTGTTGCTTACTTCTTTTTCTTATCTTTACCCAGGATATCCTTTAACTCCACCATGAATTGACCTACATCTTTAAACTGCCGGTACACCGAGGCAAAGCGTACGTAAGCAACATCATCAATTAATTTTAATTTCTCCATGACCAGCTCACCAATTCGGCTAGCTAAAACCTCCCGATCACTTTTTTTCTGGATAGAATGCTCAACCTGAGTGACCACATCCTCCATCTTCTCTACACTCACCGGCCGCTTCTCGCAAGCCCGGATAATCCCGGCTAAAACTTTTTTTCGATCCCAAGCCTCGCGCCGGCCATCCTTCTTAATCACCAGGAGCGAAACCTCTTCCACATATTCATAGGTAGTAAACCGCTTACCGCACTTTAAACATTCTCTTCTGCGCCTGACGGCGGACTCCTCGGCTGTGGCGCGGGAATCCACTACTTTATCTTCTTTACATCCGCAAGACGGACATCTCATATTTTCCTTATTTTAATTTTTGCCTGCTTTAAAAAATCCATGGCCATCTTATCCGGATAACCTTGCGAAATGACAATCTCTTTTATCCCGGCATTAATCAGCATTTTAGCGCAAATTACACAGGGCTGCGTTGTAGCATATAATGTAGACCCCTTAACACTAATACCGTGCAAAGATGCCTGAATCAGCGCATTCTGCTCGGCATGCAGGGCGCGGCATAATTCATGGCGTTCTCCCGAAGGGATTTTTAATTTTAAGCGCAGACAACCAACTTCTATGCAATGTTTTAAACCGCTGGGCGCGCCATTATAACCGGTAGCCAGAATTCTTTTTTCCCTGACTAAAACTGCCCCCACGCTGCGGCGCAAACAGGTAGAACGCTTGGCCACTAACCCGGCCATCTCTAAAAAATATTCATCCCAAGTTGGCCGTTTGTGTACAAGTATTTTCTTTTTCATTTTATTTTAATAGCTCCGTATATAATGGAAACTTCTTAGTTAAATCAATTACCTGTTTTCTCACATGCGCTAGTCTCTCCTGATTGTCCGGATTTTCCAGCGCATCATTAATTAACCCAGCAATTTGCACCATCTGAAGTTCTTTCATTTTGCGGGTACTTACCGCCGGAGTGCCTAAACGAATACCACTAGTAACCAACGGGCCTTTTTCATCAAAAGGAATCATGTTTTTATTTACGGTAATATTAACCTCACCCAATATCCGAGAAGCATCTTTTCCGGTAACATTCTTAGCGTTTAGATCCACCAACATTAAATGCGTATCCGTGCCTCCGGAAACAATGCGAAAACCTTTTTTCTCTAAGGCGCTGGCTAACTCTACAGCATTTTTAAGTAATTGCATTTGATACTGTTTAAATTCGCCGGTCAAAGCCTCACCAAAAGCTACCGCCTTAGCCGCAATCACATGCATTAATGGCCCACCCTGAATTCCGGGAAAAATCTGGCTATCAATTTTTTTGGCAAACTCTTTTTTACATAAGATAAACCCGCCGCGCGGGCCGCGTAAAGTCTTATGCGTTGTCGAGCTAACAAACTCCGCATAAGGCACCGGAGATGGATGTAAACCCGCGGCTACTAATCCCGCAATATGTGCCATATCCACAAATAAATACGCTCCCACCGTATCAGCAATCTGACGGAATTTTTTAAAATCAATTATCCGCGGATAGGCCGAAGCTCCTGCTAAAATCATCTTGGGCTTATGTAGTTTAGCTAATTCCATGATCACATCATAATCTAGGCTTTCCGTTTTTTTATCCACACCATAACCCACCATCTTAAAAAGCTTACCGGAAAAATTATGCGGATGGCCATGAGTAAGATGCCCTCCAGCTGCCAAATCCATTGCCAAAACAGTATCACCGGGATTAATCGCCGCAAAATATACAGCCATATTCGCTTGTGATCCAGAATGCGGCTGAACATTAACATGCTCTGCGCCAAAGATGCTTTTGGCCCGTTCAATCGCCAGGGTCTCGACGATATCCACATATTCGCATCCGCCATACCAACGTTTTCCGGGATAGCCTTCGGCATATTTATTGGTGAGTACTGAGCCCTGCGCCTCTAAAACCGCTAAAGAAGCAAAATTCTCCGAGGCAATCAACTCCAAATTATCATTCTGGCGGCCTATCTCTTTTTGAATCGCTGCAAAAATTTCCGGGTCTGTTTCTTTTAAATGTTTCACTTTGCTAGACTCCTCATCTTTTTATCAATCTGGTTAATTAATTTTATTCTCCTTAAATGCCTGCCTCCTAAAAACTTGGTATTTAGCCAAGCGGTAACCATTCTTTTAGCTAAATCCGCTTTTACAAATCCTGAACCCATCACCAAAACATTGCTATCATTATGCTGGCGGCTAAGCTTAGTAATCTTTAAACTATCGCAAAGTGCAGCACGTACCCCCGGCCATCGGTTAGCCACAATCGAATTGCCAATTCCGCTTTTACAGATAAGTATGCCGCGTTTAAATTTACCTGAAGAGATGTTTTTCGCTAATTCGTAGGCATACAACGGATAGTCACAACGCTCTTTAGAATAAGTGCCTAAATCTCTTACGCTAATTGCCTTCTTTTGAAGATACTCCTTTAATTTTTCTTTTAAAACAAATCCGGCATGGTCTGAAGCAATCAATAACTCACTCATAGTATTTTACTTATCCTTTCTACAGCATCTTTAATGACTAAGAAGGTATCCTGATAAAACTCTAGAGAGCTCCCGACAGGATCAGTAATATTTAAATTGCTATCATTTATTTTAGCAAATTCCTTTAATAAAAAAAGCCTATTTTTTACTTCCGGAGCAAACTGCAAAATTTGATCCTCATGCACATCCTCCATCACTAAAATAATATCTGAGCGATCCACCAATTCCTGAGTTACTCTTTGGCTACGATGCCCGGCGACATTCATGCCTTCCTGGGCCAATACCTCCCGCGTTGAAGCACTCGCCCCCATATCTGCTGTGGCCATCACTCCGGCAGAACTAACCTGAATATCTGTTCTGTGCTGTTTTTGCAAAAGTTTCTTTAAATACGCCTCCGCCATCACTGAGCGGCAGGAGTTGCCTGTGCAAACAAAAAGCACGGACTTGGATTTTATAATCGCCAGGATCTCTTCATCCTTAATTGCCCCGCTTCTGGCTATCTGCGGTAGTTCGCCGCTTAAATCAACCACAGTAGATTCCAAACCCACTTTAGCCGATCCGGCATCAATGGCTAAATCCACCAGGCCATCCATATATTTGATCGCTTGCTCAAAACTAGTTGGCGCTGGCTGATCTGAAATATTCGCAGAAGGACAAGCTAAAAGAACTGCCGACTGGTTGATAACCGCTAAAGCTACTCGATTATCCGGCATACGCAAACCTATTTTGCCCTCAGTGGCGGATTTTAATATCAAAGTCAACGGACCCGGCCAAAATTTATGCATCAATTTATAAGCCGCTACGGGTACATCACGACAGTGCTCCTGCACTTTGCTTTCCTGCGCGATCAACATGGAAAAAGGCTTATCCTTAGGCCGGTTTTTTATCTTATAAAGTTTCTCCAGCGCCTTTTTATCCCAGGCATTCGCCGCAATCCCGTAAACCGTCTCGGTGGGAATAACCACTAATCCGCCATCAACTAAAACTTTCGCCGCCTGCCGAATTAACTCTTGTTCCGGAACCTCAGAATTAATTTTAATAATTTTTGTTAAACTCATATTTTAATTTTAGTCTGCGTAATTCTAAGGCGCATCTGTTTCTTATAATTAACCAACTTAGCGCTGATTTTAGCATCATGAATACCCAATATCTCCAAAGCAAAAAGCGCAGCATTCTTTGCCCCGGCGCGACCGATAGACATGCACGCTACGGGAATTCCCGGAGGCATCTGTACGGTTGATAAAAGAGAATCCAGTCCTTTTAAATTTTTAGTTTCAATCGGTATGCCGATTACCGGCAAAATGGTATGCGCAGCGACTACCCCGGCCAAAGCCGCGGACATCCCGGCGGCAGCAATAAAAACCTTAGTCCCGCTTTTTGGAGCGGACTCCACATATTGCGCTACCTCTTTAGGCGTTCTGTGCGCGGATAAAACCTTTACTTCAAAATCGACGTTAAATTCTTCTAAGAGATTAATCGTTTCATTAACTGTTTCTAAATCCGATTTACTACCCATAAGAATACTTATTTTAGCCATACCGCCCTCCCTATTAATACTTATACTTGGCGTGGGTCCTGCCTGCCGATCCACCTCGCCGCGCTAACTACCCTTTATTGCCTTTGCTCCGATATCTTTACGATAATGCATACCCTCAAAACTAATTTTATTTACCCCTGCATAAACATTTTTTATCGCCTCTTTAATTGTCGCGCCTAATCCGGTTACCCCTAAAACTCTACCGCCGCTGGTTAGAATTCGATCGCCGATTTTTTTAGTACCGGCATGAAAAACAACTACATTCTCTAATTTAGAAACTTGATCTAAACCGCTAATTTCTTTCCCTTGAGTATAATTCCCCGGATATCCGCCCGCAGCGCAAACCACGCTAACGCAAGCGCCGGTATCCCATTCTAAAGCGCCAATTTTAGAAAACTTTCCTACGCTGGTTGCCAACATCGCTTCTACTAAATCAGATTTTAACCTCGGCAAAATGGCCTGCGTTTCCGGATCGCCAAAACGCACATTAAACTCTAGGGCTTGCGGCCCATCTTTAGTCAGCATTATACCGGCATATAATACTCCCCGGTAATCTATCCCCTCTTTAGCTAAGCCGTCAATAGTGCGATATATTATTTTATCCATCACTTCTTTTAAAATATCCGCCGTAACAATCGGCGCCGGTGAATACGCGCCCATCCCTCCGGTATTTGCACCCTGGTCATGATCAAATATTCTTTTATGATCCTGAGCGCTCGCCAAAGCCACCACGGCTTTAGAATCTGTAATCACTAGAATGGAGGCCTCTTGTCCAATTAAGCACTCTTCAATAATTATTTTTTTGCCGGCATCACCAAAAACTTTATCCTGCATCATCAAGGTCACGGCATCCTTGGCTTCATTAACTGTTTTAGCCACGACCACCCCTTTACCCGCAGCTAATCCATCTGCTTTAACAACACAAGGAGCGCCAAAACTTTCAATATATTTTTTTGCCGCATCCGGGCTGTCAAAAACTTTAAACTTAGCCGTGGGCACTTTGTATTTCGCCATCAGCTCTTTAGAAAAAACCTTACTGCCCTCTAAATTTGCCGCTTTTTTATTCGGCCCAAAAATTTTTAAGCCCGCTCTGGTAAACTCATCCACAATCCCTAAAGCCAAAGCCTTCTCCGGCCCCACTACCGTAAGATCAATTTTTTCTTTTCTGGCAAATTCCAGCAACCCGGAAATATCATCAGCTTTAATATCAACACATTCAGCGATCTGAGCTATCCCGCCATTACCCGGAGCGCAGAAAATTTTATCCACTAATTTAGATTGCGCAATCTTCCAAACTAGCGCATGTTCTCTTCCACCAGAACCAATAACTAAAAGCCGCATTTAATTGCCCTCTATTGATAATGCTTCGAGCATATCCGAAGACTTTAAGGTCAGCGCAAAAACATCCGAAAAAGGACGATCATCTATCCAGCTATCCGTAACTAGGATATTTTTTACCGGTTCCAAAGGCCGCGGATTAACAAAGCTTATATGAAACATATTGCAATCTTTACGTACGGGATTCTCACCCAAAGACTCAATCCTTGCTCCGTTCTTACTCCAAGCGCCATGTCCAATGTGGAACCAATCCCAAAAAACCGGAACAGAAAGTTCCTTGTAAACACCATCCTGGTAAACAAAAACAACGGTAAGGGTGGCATAAAAATATTTATCTCCGTATAAACGCATTAAGCTATCGTGTTCATAACTATTGCTATAATTGCCTCCGGCTAAAAGATGCAATTCATCAATCTTCATTCCGCTGCGTAGCGGCAGAATAAACAGATTATCATATTCAAGATTAAGCCTTCCGTAATCCTGCCAATCACTGGCTCCTTGCACCAGAAAACTAACTCCCTCATATTTTAAATATTTACTGGCAAACGCATTCGGGCCTGCGCCAATTAAGCTAAAATTATCCCGGTTATTTTTGGTAAGAAAATAGTAATCGCCTTGTTTTTCCCAATTACCCGCCCAAGACAGGGTAGCAAAAAACAAAATCATTAACACCGTGCAAAAAATTTTCTTTAACTCTTTTTTTATCATTTAAATCTTATCCACATGCTCAGGTCAAAAAGTGATTTTATCAAAAAAGATTTTAAGAAGATAATCACTAGAATCACAATTAAAGGCGAAATATCAATTCCAAACCGGAAATTTAAAGGCATACGCTTTCGGATCGGCTCTAAAATTGGATCAGTGGTCTTATTAAGAAACTGCACAATAACGTTATTCGGATCAGGATTTACCCAACTGATCACGGCGCGGATAATTACCAACCAATAGATGATGTTTAACAAAACATCCAGAATATTGGCAACTGCAGAGATAAGATTAGACGGAATAAACATGATTATGTAAGCCCCGGTATGTTAAATCCGGTGACATCCTTCATTTTTTGCGCGGCCACTTCCTGGGAACGCTTAATTGCCCGATTAAAAGTATCTTTTAATGAACCCGCCAAACGCGCCCGCTCTGATTCTCCAAGGTTATCTTTAATTGCCACCTCTTTTATCTCCTGAGCACCGTTCATGGTGATTTTTACGGCGCCGTCAGAGCTTTGAATATCAAAATTTGTTTCCTCTAATACGCGCTTAACCTCCTGCATCTTTTTCTGCATCTCAAATAATCCCTTCATCTTATCAAACATGCGCTATCCTTTCTACTAACACTGAGAATAAACTAAGCCTTAATCATCACTAAAAGCATCTTAAATCGCTCTACCGCCTTTAAAGAATGCGGTTTATTCGCCGGCATAATAATCGTTTCTCCGGCTTTTAAACTATGCTGCCTTCCGGCGATAGTAATCTCTGCTTTACCATCAAAAACATAAACCAACGCATCAAACGGTGCGGTGTGCTCGCTTAAACCCTGTCCTTTATCAAAAGCAAAAAGCGTCGCCGTGCCTTTTTCTTTCTTGATGATTTCCTTGCTGACAACAGAATCATCCTGATAATCTACCAAGCTGACCAGATTTCCTGCTTTTTCAATAATATTTTTCATTTATTTCTTACGCGGATAAATTATCCTGGCGTTCTTAATCCCGCCTTTATTTAATGCTTTAATCATCGCCTCAGCCCAAAGCATAGTGTCTTTTATCGAAGGATCCACCGGCAAACCGGGGGCGGAAGAATTTGAACCGGCAATTACCTTCGTATTAATTCTTGTTTCATAACCATTAGGATCAACGTAAGAAATATACGCCGTCGAAGCAGGTTGATCGGCAAAAAGTCCCCCGAGGAGATCTTCCCATTCCCGGCCCGCAAGGCACTCCGTGCGGATCGGATACATATCCTTTAGCTGCCTTACCGGGCTTAAAATATGTTCGCATGTTTCTGGGTCAGATGTTTTAGTTATCGTATTCATCAGGAATGTTGTGCCGCGATCATTTTTAATCTGCACTTGCACAAAAGCATAGTAATTTTGTGCCCAACACCAGGAAGTAAAAAATAAAACTCCTAAAACAGCTAGCAATATTTTTTTCATCTTAGTTTATCAAGGCTTAATCTCAAAGGGTGTCCCTTTTGAGGACGTCCCCCAATTATTTATCTTTGCTCTTGATCGGCAAAAAACCCGCCATTTCTCCAATCACATTCACCAGCTCTGTATTTGCCGGAACCACAATCTTAGCATTATTTTGCAATGACTTTTCTACTGCTTCTAATTTACGCAGCACTTGCGCATTACCGGTAAAATAATGTTCTGCCGCTTCATTAACTAATTTTATCGCTTCGGCCTCACCTTCGGCCTCAAGAATCCTGGCCTGTTTAATACCTTCAGCTTTCTTAATTTCAGCACGCTTTTGTCCATCAGCAACGGTTTCCGTAGCCGTCGCATAATCTATCGCGGCAATTTTTTCATTTTCCGCTTTCACTACCTTATTCATCGTTTCCTGAACATCCTTGGGCGGATCAATTTCTTTCAGCTCTGTTCTAACAATCTCTAGGCCCCAACTTCCGGTTTCTTCACAAAGTGTCTTATGCAGCTCGGCATTAATCTTGCCTCTTTCACTATTGCAAGATTTTAAAGTAAGCGTACCGATAATATTTCTTAAGGTCGTCCGGGCTAAATTCACAATCTGCCACTGATAATTATTCACGCTATACTGACAGTTTTTAACATCCGCTTCATCCGCTTTTACTTTAAAATAAACCTGAGCATCTACCTTGGCATTTAAGTTATCATTAGTGATAATCTCTTGTGGTTCAGCATCAACCATCTGCTCAGTGATATTAACCTGATAAAGAACTTCAATCACCGGAATAATCCAATTAAAACCCATGCCCGCAAAACGATTATATTTACCCAATCGCTCAATTAAACCCCGGTGCGTTGGACGCACAATCCTAATCCCCATAAAAAAAATCACTACTACTGCCACGATAATCATTCCGAGTAAACCCATCTCTACCTCCTTGCCCGTAAGGGCATCTACGTCTGTTAAATAATATTTACTTGTTTATTGCCTTTTACCGCCGCGCCGATAATCCAGGATTTTAATTTAAGCTCGGCTAATTTCTTAATTATCCCGACCGCCGCCTCTTTTTGAACAATTAAAACCAAACCAATCCCCATATTTAAAGTGCGGTACATCTCCAAATCTTCAATATTTCCTTTATATTGAATTAACCGGAATATTTCCGGTACTCTCCAGGAACTTTTCTCAATACACACATCAATATCCTTCGGCAATATCCGGCCGATCTTATCGTAAAAAGCTCCGCCGGTAATATGGCTGATCCCGTGCACTGCCGCTCCATACCGGCGTAAAAGTTCTAAAACCGGTTTAACGTAAATGCGCGTAGGCTCAAGTAACTGCGCCGACATGCTTTTTAGCTCTGCGGGTGACAAAACTTTTCTGACTAATGAATAGCCGTTAGAATGCAGGCCACTAGAAGCAATTCCGATAACCAGGTTAGAAGCCTTAATCTTTGAACCATTAATAATCTTCTCTCTTTCGACTACCCCCACGCAGAAACCGGCAATATCATATTCACCCTCCCGGTACATCCCCGGCATCTGGGCAGTCTCTCCGCCGATTAAAGAACAGCCTGCCTGGCGGCATCCGTCATTTATCCCCTTAACGATATCTACCAGCACGCTTTCTTTAGCTTTAGTAAAAGCAATGTAATCCAGAAAAAATAGGGATTCAGCTCCGGTACAAAGAAGATCATTAACATTCATCGCCACCGCGTCAATACCCACCGTATCATGCTTATTGGCTAAAGCGGCAATCTTTAACTTTGTACCTACTCCGTCACTTGAGGAAACCAAAACCGGATTTTTATATTTACTTTTATCTAACTTAAAAAAGCTTCCAAAACCGCCGATATCCGTTAAGACCTCTTTGCGAAATGAGCTGCGCACCAAAGGCTTAATTTTAGATTTAAAGATACTCGCGCTTTTAATATCTACACCGGATTTTTTATAAGTTATTTTTTTATCCACTTTACTCCTTTGTATAAAATTACAGTTTGTTTTTAACTCTACTTCTTTGCTTTTGCCGGCGACCTCCCAGTCCAGCAATATAAACAAAGCTTACTCTTATCCAAACCAATCGCCTTAATCATATCTTCTAGCTTCTGGAATTTTAAAGTGGTTGCGCCGATATCCTTAGAGATCCAGGCCACCATCTTTTTATATTCTTTGGAATTTTCATCCAAATATTTACAGACACTCTTCGGCTCCTTACCCTCGATATTTTTAATCGCCCGGCGCGCAGCTAATTCATTAATGCTCCGGGTAGAAAAATTAAATTTACAGGGAAACATCAACGGCGGACAAGAAATACGTAAATGAATTTCTTTAGCCCCGTGTTCTTTAAGCTTCTGAATAGTATAATTCTTAAGCTGCGTGCCGCGCACAATCGAATCATCGCAAAACACAATCCGCTTGCCTTTAATAATTTCAGGGATCGGAATAAGTTTCATCTTGGCCACTAAATCCCGGCGCGCCTGAGTCGCCGGGGTATAGCTGCGGTCATAACCCGGAGTATATTTTACCAACGGCCGGCGTAAAGGAATCCCAGATTGCATACTATAGCCAATAGCATGAGCAGTACCGGAATCCGGAATTCCGGCGACCATATCTGCCTGAATATCATCGTCTTTAGCCAGCTGCGCCCCGCATCTTTCCCGCGAGGTCTCCACATTAATTGATTCATAATTGGAAGCCGGAAAACCCGTATAAACCCAGAGAAATGAACAAATTTGATTACACTTAGAACCGAGACGTTTTATTTTTAATCCTGTACGGGTAATTAAAACTATCTCTCCCGGCTCAAGGTGCTTTACCAATTTATATCCTAAATTAAGAAAAGCTGATGATTCTGTGGAGACCGCCCAATTACTCCCCTTCTTACCGATTACTAAAGGAGTTAACCCTAACCGATCGCGGCAGGCATAAATACCCTCTTTATTTAATAAAAGCAACGTACAAGAACCCTGAATTTTGGAAAAAACTTTTTCGATGCCGTCCACGATAGTTTTGCCGGAAATAATAATCTTAGAGACCATCTCTGCGAAGTTTATCTTTCCTTCCGCCACCTCGGCAAATGATCTTCCTTTTTTAAATAATTCTTTAGCAAGTTTATCGGCGTTATCAATAAAACCATTGGTCACAATCGCAAATGGCCCAAATTTAGAGTTCATCACAATCGGCTGCTCATCGCGGGCGCTGATTACCCCCACCCCTTTATCCCCCTGCATTTTAAGGTAATCCTCATGGAACTTAGCCTTAAACTGGCTGCCTTTAATATCGTGAATCTTACGCGTAAGCTCTTGTCCATAAACTGCCAATCCGGCAAACTGCGTGCCTAAATGCGAATGGTAATCCGTGCCGTAATATAAATCTTCATTGCAATCCTTTTTCGCCACCACTCCAAAAATTCCGCTCATTTTTTAAACTCCTTTAAAGTGTTCCTTAATAAAATTAACTCCGTTTTTAAAAATCTGTAAACCGTCTTCTGTTTCTTTTAATTGGTCTTTGCGTGGATGCTGCGCGGCAAAAATATGCCTTTCCGGATGCGGCATCAACCCGAAAACCCTGCCGGTTTCATCACAGATACCCGCAATATTCTCTAGCGAACCGTTGGGATTATCCGGATAACCGGAAAAATTACCCGCCGAATCAGAATACTGGAAAACAATTTGTTTATTATTCTTCAGCCGGCTGAGCACCTGCTGATCGGCAACCACAAATTTTCCTTCGCCGTGGGCGACCGGAAGGTAAATTATTTTTTTTAACCCCTTCGTCCAGACGCAACGGCCATTAGGTTTTAAATATACCCAACGCGATTCAAATTTTCCGGAATCGTTAATAATTAAGCTTGCCGTTTGATTAAAGTTGGCGTCTCCGGGCAAAAGCCCGCTCTTTACCAGAATCTGAAAACCATTACAGATACCGATAATCAACTTACCGTCGGCAATAAATTTACGTAAACTATCGACAAGCTTAAATTTTAGCTCATTGGCAAAAATCTTGCCCGAAGCAACATCATCACCGTAGCTAAAACCGCCAGGCAAAGCCAGAATATGAAAATCATCGAGAGTTCTTCTATTAGCAACCAGGTTATTGATATGCAATAACTCTGCTGAGGCACCCGCCAGCGAAAACGCCGCGGCAGTTTCCTGATCACAGTTTGTCCCGGCACTTCTTAAAACGCAAACCTTAGGCCTTAGCATAAAATTTCTTGATTGCTTGCACAACCTCTTTAGGCTCATCAACGACAATAAACAAATCCAAATCCGACCGGTCAACATTACCATGGCCATAAACTGTATCTTTTAGCCACGCTAATAGCGGCTTCCAGTATTGGCTATTAAAAAGAATGACCGGGAATTTGGCGATCCTTTCCGTCTGAATAAGGGTGATCGCCTCAAAAAATTCATCCAGTGTGCCGTATCCTCCGGGTAAAATTACAAAAGCCTTGGCATACTTTACAAACATCACCTTACGCACAAAAAAGTAACGAAACCCTAAAACCGTATCCACATATTTATTCGGCTTTTGCTCGCAAGGCAAATGAATATTCAAGCCGACGGATAACCCCTCTGCACGCTGCGCACCTTTATTCGCTGCCTCCATAAGCCCGGGACCGCTTCCGGTAATCACCGCATAGCCGGCTTTAGCGATATGATAGGCCACCTCTTCCGCTAATTCATAAAACCGGGCATCCGGTTTGGTCCGCGCTGAACCGAAAATTGTAACTGCTTTTCCGATTTTAGAAAGCACCTCAAAACCGTCAACAAACTCCGACATAATGCGGAATATCCGCCAGGTATCTTCCTTCGTAAAATCATCTTCTACCAATAATTTCTTAGAGCAAGCTTTGGCTTTTACCATTTTAACGGTGCCCTCCAGCTTTCCTTTAACTTATTTATATTCAGATCCACGCATACTTTTCCGTCCAAACCAAATATTTTAAAATCAGGATTCTTGGTTAAACAACCGGCTAACCCAAAAGAAATGCCTTTTAAAAGTTTTTCAAATTCTTTCTGCTTAGCTTTTTCTATCTCCACTACAAAACGGGAGTTGGATTCCGCAAACAATAAAGAATCATTACGCTTCACGCTTGACTGATAGGGAACCTCGGCAAGAAATAGATCCATTCCTAAGCCGCCGCTAAAAGCCATCTCCGCCAAAGCCACGGCTAAACCTCCGTCCGAGCAATCATGCATAGATTTAACTAAACCTTTTTCCGATGCCTTGCTTAAAGCAATAAATGAACTTCTGGCTTCCTGAGGATATACTTTGGGCACCTGGTTTCCCAAGGCCTTATATAAATCATAATAATGGCTGCCGCCTAATTCGTCGCGAGTATTACCGACGACATAAATTAAATTTCCGGCTGCTTTGGCATACATCGATACGGATTTATTTACATCCTCCATTACGCTAATCGCCGAAATAAGCAGTGTTCCGGGAATCGGAGTGGATTTACCGCGCACGCTGAATTCATTATAAAAACTGTCTTTACCGGAAATAAAAGGTACTCCATAGGCTTTAGCGATATCATAGCAGCCGAAAGCCGCGCGCACCAGGCCGCCTAAGCGATCCGGCTTATCCGGATTACCCCAACAAAAATTATCCAAGATCGCTACTTCTTTTAATGAACCGCCCACGCTGATAATCTGGCGCAAAGCTTCATCAATACAGCTGGCCGCCATCCAATAAGGATCAATAAAGCCGAAACGAAAATTTATACCATTAGAAATAATAATCCCTTTATTAGAATCAAACAAGGGTTTAGTCACGCTGGCATCAGACGGCCCGTCATTTTTAAGGCCGACCAAAGGCTTAATAATCGAGCCCCCCTGCACCTCATGGTCATACTGCCGGATTACCCACTCTTTAGAGCAGATATCGAAATGACTCAGGAGTTTCAGTAAATCCTCAGAAAGATTTTTTTTCTGCGGAATTTTCGGCTCCCGGTGCCCGGCCTGAATGTATTCCGCTTTCTTGGCAATCTGCGGTATGCCATCATGTAAAAATTGCATCTCTAAATCACAAACCCGCTCCTGCTGATAATAAAGCTCTAATCTTTTAGTGCCGGTAAATTCCCCGATCACTGTTGCGCTGACATTTTCATTGGCAAATACACTGATTAACCGGTCAATATTTTTCGCAGGTACCGACAAAACCATTCTTTCCTGCGATTCAGAGATCCAGATCTCCATATAAGTTAGCCCGGAATATTTTAAAGGTACTTTATCCAGATAAACTTTAGCGCCTAACTCTGCGCCCATCTCTCCGATGGCGCTGGATAATCCTCCCGCACCACAATCGGTAATTGCGCTGTAGAGATTCAGATCACGCGCCTGTAAAATTGTATCTAAGACTTTTTTCTCCTGGATCGGATTACCGATCTGTACTGCCCCGCTAGAGACCGTTTCGGATTCATGCGTTAACTCCCCGCTGGAGAAAGTTGCCCCATGTATACCATCACGGCCGGTTGCCCCTCCGACGACCACCGCTAAATCACCCGGATTAGTTTGTTTAAAGGATTTATCTTTAGGCATAATCCCTACGGTGCCGCAATAAACCAGAGGATTCCCGGCGAAATTTTCATGGAATAATATCGCGCCATTGACCGTAGGAATTCCCATTTTATTTCCGTAATCGCGCACCCCGCTGACGACACCTTTCATTACCCGTTTAGGATGCAGCGCGCCCGGAGGAACTTTATTAAACGCTAAATCCGGCGGAGCGAAACAAAAAATATCGCTGTTTAAAATCGGTTTTGCCCCTAATCCGGTACCCATCGCGTCGCGGATTACTCCACCGATACCGGTATTCGCACCGCCAAAAGGCTCTAAAGCCGAAGGATGGTTATGCGTTTCTACTTTAAAACAAATATTATTTTTCTGATCGAATTTAATCACTCCGGCATTATCCTTAAACACCGAAACACACCAGCGTTTATCCAATTGGCGAGTCACCTTCATGATTGTAGATTTAAGTAAATTCTTAATCGCCATATTCCCCAAACAAGGAGTAGCTTTACTTTCTTTATAGGTAATATTCCCGCGGAAGGTTTTATGATAGCAGTGTTCAGACCAGGTTTGGGCAACGGTTTCTAATTCACAATCCGTAGGATTACGTTTTTGCTTACGGAAATAATCCCGGATCTGGCGCATTTCATTCAAATTTAAGAAAAGTTGCCCCTTTTTACTTATCTCCAGAAGCCGGGCATCCGAAGCTTTAAGTAAATCTACGGTAATCAGATTAAAGTTGTATCCGGGTAAATGTTGGATATCACTGGAAAGCGTACGCGGATTTACGACATGCTGGATAAGCTTATTATAGAGGAGTTTTTCCGAAATAGTTTTTAGCTGAGCAGGCGAGAGCTTACCGGAAATAATATATTTCTTAGCGGTCTTTACCGCTTCCGGAGCCGAAATTCCCAGATCCTGGATACCTTTTAAGACGCTTGCTTCCACCGGGTCCATTACTCCCGGATTATAAGTAACTTCAATAATATGCTGGTTGGAAACCAACCCACGGGCCTCCTGGTTTGATAAGATTTTATAATCCTGGGTGACTTTATCGGTAAGGAGCTCCTGGCAGATGCTGATCACCTCGCCGAAAGCAAAATTACCCTCTAGGATATAGACCTGGATAAACTTTACTTCCTTGACGCTGTTGATACCCAGATCAGCAATATCCCTGCTTACACCCTGGCCGAGAGCATCAAAAATACCAGGCTTATCCATAACTTCGATTTTGTACTGCATAATTAAAGAGGTTTTTTAAAGGCAGGGTTAAAAAATATTATAAACCGACCTTATGGAAAATTTTATCTACGTTACGTAAATAAAAATCTAAATTAAACAGCTTATCAAGTTCTTTAGCCGTTAAATATTTGGCAACTTGCGGCATGGATAAAAGATTATCCTTAAAATTATCTGTTCCTCTCCAGGTCGCCATCGCTGCTTTTTGCACTAAATCATAAGCCCGGGTTCTTTCTAAGCCTTTATGCATTAAAGCAATCAAAACTCTCTGAGAGAAAATCAACCCGCGAGTTTTGGCAAGATTCGACAGCATATTATCCGGATAAACCTTCATTCCGGAAACCACCTCAATAAATTTATTCAGCATATAATCTAAGGCTAAAGTAGAGTCGGGGAAAATTACACGTTCAACCGAAGAGTGGCTGATATCGCGTTCATGCCAAAGCGCCACATTTTCTAAGGCCACCTGGGCATTTGCGCGTAAGAGCCGGGCTAAACCGCAGATCCGCTCACAAATTACCGGATTACGTTTATGCGGCATGGCACTGGATCCTTTTTGCCCCTTGCCGAACGGCTCCTCAACTTCTAAAACCTCTGTCTTCTGCAAATGCCTGATTTCAGTAGCAAATTTTTCCAGAGATGCGCCGATTACTGCCAGAGTAGCCATATATTGTGCGTATACATCCCGCTGTATTACCTGCGTGGCGATATTTACCGGCCTAAGGCCAAGTTTTTTACAAACATACTCTTCCACAAACGGCTCGATATTCGAATATGTGCCCACAGCTCCGGAGAGTTTACCCAAAGAAATTTCATGTTTAGCTTGTTTAAGCCGCGCTAAATTCCGGCTCGTTTCATCAAACCAAAGCGCCAGTTTTAAACCAAAGGTAGTCGGCTCGGCATGCACCCCATGAGTGCGGCCGATACAAGCCATGTCTTTATAAATTCTAGCTTTTTTTGCTAAAACTTTAAGTAAATTTTCTAAATCTTCGATTAATATCTCCGAAGCACTCTTTAACTGTACGCCTAGTGTCGTATCTAAGATATCGGAAGAAGTCAGCCCCATATGCAGATATTGGGCATCTTTGCCTATATATTGGGCTACATTAAAGACAAAAGCCACAACATCATGTTGTGTCTTCTCTTCGATTTTCTGAATTTGGGAAAGATTAAATCTGGCTTTTTGTTTAATCCGTTTTACTGCCTGGGGTGGGACAATCTTTTTCGTAGCATAAGCTTCTAAAGCTAAAATCTCGATATCCAGCATAGTCTGAAACTTAAACTCCTCCTGCCAGATACCCTTCATTTTAGCTAAGCTATAACGCTCAATCATTTTAAGACCCTCTTATTTATTGTTTGAAGAGTTAATTATAACAAAAACCAGCCTTTTTGGCAACTAAAATCAAGCACCTTAAAGTTTTTATCCAGCGCAGCCCCTGTGAGCGTAGCGAACAGGGATCAAGCACCTTAATCTTCTATATAGCGCAGTCCTTTACGCGAAGTGTAAAGGAAAATCGCTGTTGCAATCCCGATATTTTGGCCTATAATTAGTAAATATAACAGGAGGAACAAAAAATGTTAAGAATTTTACGCAACAAAAAATTTGCAAAAAAAATATGGATTGGCCTGGCGATTATTATTATTCCGGCATTTGCTCTCTGGGGGTTTGGAGGAAGCCACGATCAGCAAGAATCCGCTACTGCGGGAAAGATTTTTGGTAAAAATGTCTCAAATTTAGAGTTTAAAAAATCCCTCGCCACCGTAAGGACTATGGCGATTATGCAGTATGGCGATAAACTCCCGGAGTTCGAAAAATATTTAAATCTCCAAGGCCAAGCCTGGGGAAGATTAATCCTTTTATATAAAGCAAAATTACGCAGAATCGAAGTAAAAGATAAAGAAGTAATTGAAGAAATCCGCAATGTTCCATATTTCCAGGATGAAGTCGGTTTTAGTAATAAAATTTATCAGCAAACTTTGCGCTACGTCCTGCGCATACAACCGCGCGCCTTTGAAGAACAGACGCGCCAGAATTTAATTTTGGCTAAATTATACAATCAAATTACCCAAAACGTAAAATTTAGCGATGACCAGATCCGTCAAGAGTACCTAAAAGCTAACGAGGAAATAAATATTTACTATATTGCCAGCTTATTCTCTGACTTCGCCGCAAAAATCAAACCCAGTAATAAAGAAATCGCTGCTTTCTTTGAAAAAAATAAGGCAATGTTTAAAGAGCCTCCGACCAAAGACGCACCCACGCGCATTCCGGAGTTAACCGAGGTTAAAAACAAGGTTAAAGATGCTTTGATCAAAGAAAAATCGAATAAAATGGCCGAGGATAAAATAAAGGAATGCGCGGAAAAACTAAAAAAGAAGGATTTTAAACAAGCGGCCAAAGCTAGCGGTTTAAAAACCGGACAAACTGCATTTTTTAAATCCAGCGGCCAAATCGAAAAATTGGGCGCTGCGGATATTTTCTGGGATGCCGCTAAAAAACTAAAGGATAAAGAATTAAGCAGCATACTTTCTAACGAAAAAGGCTACTATATTATCAGGCTTGGTGCAATTAAGCCTACCGACGAGGCTAAATTTTCTAAAGAGAAAGAGGAATTTGGGAAAAAATTATTATCTCAAAAGAAAAGCGAAGTTTTTACTGCTTTTAGCGAAGCAGCAATCAAAGAAGCGCAGTTAAGCAAATAAACACAATAAAAATAAAGCCATATATTATAAAAGGGGGGACAGAGTTAACTCTGTCCCCCCTTTTATAGTGTTTATTAATTTTTATGCGCTAATTTTGATTGAATTAACCGGACAGGAATCCGCTACTTCCTGTAAATTGCATGTTGCACAAACCTGCGATTTAACATGAGCAATCCCGTCACCCTGTACCTGGAAAACATCCGGGCATGACTGTTCACATAAACCGCAACCAACGCATGTCGAAGCATCAATAGTAATTTTTGCCATAATATCTCCTTGTCTACCTAGACAACACCCGCGCAATTCCAATTAGCGCGGGGTGCCTTATCTTTCTAAAAGATTTTCAAACATCTCTTCATGACTTACTTCTTCACTCAAAATATGCGTGACTAACTGATACGTAACATTATCTTTGCCAAATGTCTTCTTGGCAATTTTATTGTAAACCTCAATTGCCCCGGCCTCAGCCTCAGCAACAATACGAATAATCCGATTAATATCCGCAGTGTTTTTTGGCGGCATTAAATAGGCGGCATTGGCTCCCTTTTCTAAATCCAGAGGATTAGCGGTTGGAACATCCCCAAGCTTGGTAATTAAATCCGCTAATTCCGTTGCATGCTCTAATTCATCTTTGGCTATTTTTTCCAACATCTCTTTAGTATCTTCGTAGGCCCGTCCGGAAACAGTTTGAGCCATATACCAATAAAGATAAAATGCCAACCACTCATCACAATATGCCTTATTTAAATCCTTAACCAGATCCTTTAAGCTTAAATCGACGATTGCCCTTGCTTGCTTTCCCATATTTACCTCCTTGTGCAGCGGGGTGTCTTACCTTATGCCTCTACTTTTAAACCATACTTCTTTATATTATTATCCGCAATCTCCTGGATTTTCTTAATTTCTTCAGGATTATTGAGGAGATGTTTAAATCTACCCTGACTTTTTAAATATTCTTCAACCGGCTTAGGAGTGAACTGCCGGCGATTCGCTAAAACGCCATTTTCATACTCAAATAGAGGATAAAGTCCGGTTTCTACCGCTAATTTTGCTACCGATAACATCTGATTTGTTTCGTGGCGCCAGCCTAAAGGACAAGGCACATGCACCTGAATATATTTAGGCCCCTTGATCGAAATGGCCTTTTTTACTTTACGCGTTAAATCCTGCGGAAATCCTGCCGAAGCCGTAGCGACATAAGGAATACCGTGCGCATTGCAAATTTCCGGCACAGGTTTTTTCGGCCGGATATTTCCCGAAGAACGCGCTCCCGCCGGGCTAGTCGTAGTATTAGTATCAAAAGGAGTAAGCCCGCTGCGCTGCACCCCGGTATTCATATAAGCCTCATTATCGTAACAAACATACAGGATATCGTGGCCACGCTCAAGCATCCCGCTTAAAGCCTGCAAACCGATATCTCCGGTTGAACCGTCTCCGCCCTGGGCAATAACATTCGTTACATCTTTTTTACCTAAATATATTAATGCTGCTTCGATACCCGAAGCAACCGCCGCGGCATTTTCAAACAAAGAATGAATCCAAGGCACACCCCAGGCCGTTTCCGGATATTTGGTAGAAAAAACTTCCAGACACCCGGTATTATTCGCAATAATCGTATTCGCCCCGGCAGCTTCAATCACTAAACGCGCAGCAATCGCCTGGCCACAGCCAGCGCAAGCAGTATGTCCGGATTTAAATAAAGGGTTATTTTCCATATGTTTCTTTAAGCAACTCCGGTTTTAAATCGATAAAATCAGAGTTAACTTCCTTAGCCGTTAATCTTCTGAATACTTCCTGTATAGACTCTAAAGTGATGTCTCTTCCGCCTAAGCCACCGACAAAACTACTGATCACTTTCGGGCCTTTCTTTTTGCCATAGAATGCCGCTTTCATCTCCACGGCAATCGGCGCATAAGCCCCTAAAGAAACGGCTTTATCTAAAACCGCCACACGCGGCACATCTTTTAATGCTTCATATACCCGGGCATAGGGAAATGGACGATAAGTAATAATCCGCAAGAGCCCGACCTTTTTTCCTTTGGCGCGCTGCTCATCCACCACTTCCTTAATTGTACCGCAAACTGAACCCATGGCGACAATCACTTTATCGGCATCCTTAGTCTGATATTCTTCAACCAGCAAATCTTTATAGTCCCGGCCAAAAACCGCATTAAACTCACTGCTGATTTCAGATAAATAATCTACTGATTCTTTCATGGTTTCCTGAAGAGCATACCGGGCTTCCATATAATAGTCCGGGTCAGCTAAAAGCCCCATGGAAATAGGTTCAGCTGTATCTAATTTATATAAAGGATTATACTTCGGCAGAAATTTATCTACTTTATCCTGCTCCGGAATATCTACCGTTTCCATCCCGTGAGTGAGTATAAAACCATCCATACAGACCATTACCGGCAGCATTACCCGTTTATCTTCAGCCAAACGATAAGCAATCAAGTGAAAATCTACTGCCTCCTGATTATCCTCAGCGTAAATCTGAATCCATCCGGCATCCCGTAAAGAAATAGAATCCTGTTGGTCATTCCAAATATTTATCGGAGCGCTTATCGCGCGGTTAGCGCAGGTCATGACCACCGGCAGGCGCATTCCGGCGATATTAAAAACTACCTCCTGCATATAAAATAACCCTTGAGAACTGGTGGCGGTATAAACCCGCACACCGGTAGCCGAACCGCCCAAAACTACGGAAGCGGCGGAATGCTCACTTTCCACGTTGACGAACTGTGATTTAAGCTCGCCATTGGATACCATTTGAGCCAAATCTTCAACAATATGTGTCTGAGGAGTTATCGGATAGGCAGAGATTACCCCGGGCTGACAAGCCTTGATAATTTCCGCTATCGCATGCGACCCCTCTATGAATTCTTTCACTTGTCTTCACCTTTGGATTCTTCAGCCACCATCGCAATATCTTTTTTAGGACAGATATCCGCGCATACTCCGCAACCCTTGCAGAAATTGTAATCCGCCCAAAAAGCGTTCTTCTCTTTCCCGTGCACGCACCCTTCCGGGCAAATGATCAAACACATCCGGCAAGCAATACAGTTTTTATGTAAATAATGCGGCCGCAGCTGAGTTCTCCAGCTGCCGGTTTTGTCCCCTTTACTCTCTGATGGTTTTACGTTTAATGGGCCAAACATCTTTAATGAGCGCTTAACTTACGCGACTACAAGAAGCGTAAGTTATTTGCGCGAATTAACCCTTTAGTTTATTTTTCACAAACTCAAAACCTTCTTTAACTGCCTGAATATTGCCTTCCTGAGCTTTACCGCTAAAACGATTCTTAACTACCGCGATAAGATTATCTAATTTTAATTCTCCGGTAGCCGCGGCAAAAGCGCCGATCAAAGTAGTATTCCCTAACGGACGGCCGATATTTCTTAAAGCAATTTCGTTGGCCGGAACCACAAAAGCCCTCTGCTTAGCTTTTAACTTCGGCAACTCCATGTCCTCTTTACCATTAATAATCGCTATCCCGTCTTCTTTTAAGCCGGAAAAACAGTTAAACCCGCGCATCAGCGTAGGATCAACGATAATTACGTAATTCGGCTCATAAATCTGGCTGCGTAAACGCACCGGATCGCTGTCTACCCGCACAAAAGCATTCATCGGCGCGCCCATCCTGGCTGCCCCAAAGTTGGGAAAAGCATAAGGGAATTTACCCTCATTAAAATAGCTAAACCCTAATAATGTCGCCGTAGTGATTGCGCCCTGGCCGGCGCGGGCATGGATTCTAATTTCTTTCATAACACTCCTAAATTAACACTTTCTCCCGAACACTGTGAAAATCGCGAAAGGGATTTCTTGATTATATAACGTAAGTTGATTTTGTCAAATGATTTATTTTGAGCACTAAAGCATAATAACCACGAATTTTAAGCTAATCTTACAGGTTTTTGCGGATAAACAGGCTAGTTTGGTTAAGTAAGCTCAGGATCCCTTCTGCTTTCTGCACCTCCAGGGTCCCTAAACCGCAGGCTGGGCTAATCAGCAGCCTTTCCAATAAGAGCTGGCGGTCAATTCCCTTCTTTACCAGGATATCTAAGCCGAATTTTATCTTTTGCGCTAGAAACTCGGGGCTCTGATTGATACTAAATTCCTGAGTCGGAACTATACCCCAACAGATAATCCCTCCTTTTTTAAGGAAGCGGTTAAGGTTATCCGCGTAAAGCACAAACCTCTCTTGAAAATTAAAAGCATCGAAATTAATAATATCTATACCCACAGTATCCGTAAGCATTGACCAGTCTGTATTACCGCAACAGTGTATACCGATTAAGCTGCCTTGTTTTTTTAGCGAGTCCGCAAGCTCAGAATAAACATCCATAACATCATCGCGATTAACCGGTGTATAAGCGGAACCTACCCCGGTCAAATACGGTTCATCAAAAAACATAATCATTTTTTTGCCAAATTTCTTAAAATGTTCTAGCTGCCAAAGCGCTTTCATCCCCAGGCCTTTAACCATTGCCTGCATCAACACTTCGTCATGCAAAATAATTTTTCCTTGCGCATCTTTTATCCCGGAGCAAAAAGTAAAAGGCCCGGTAACCTGGCACTTGATAAACTCAACGCCGGATAAATCCGCCTGATTAAGGCGCTGATAAAAGGCATGCAAACCCCGGGCAAAATCCGGGCTGATTTTAAAATACTCCAGATCCTGCGCGATAAACCGGTCATAAAATAATTCCAGCTCTTTTTCTTTATCCTGGACAGAAAAATGTAAATCTCCGCCCTCAAGCTTAAGCCCGGGCAGATTTTCACTGAACTGCGCCAGCATCCCTTCGCGCAGATTACTTTTAGGCAACTGCGGCCAAAAAGGAGCTGCGGGAAGGTAACGCAGGATTAAATCTACGGCAATTTGGGCATCGGTTAAAGGAAGGCTGCCGATACCGGTTGCCAGGCCTTTTAAATTCATCATAATTTTTCCCGCTCTAATCTGCCACTAGACTGGATCTGGACTATTTCTTCAACTTTAACTTTCAAGATTACAAACTGTTTAGAAGCAGCCACCTCATAAGCCTTGTGCGGCTGCCCTTTAATCACGCCATCAATAATCCTGGTTGCCGATAAATCAATCTCTTTACGCGCTAAATCATCGAGCGCCTCCTGATACTCCGGGCCTTGATCAATAATTTGAACTTTACCGTTTACCTGATACCCCATGAGAGTATTAATGTCAAAAAATGAAAGGGAAACGCGCGGATTAATTTTAAGGTTGCGGAAAGTTTTCCCGATAATATAATCTACCAGATAAATATGGTTCGCCTCTACCTTTAATAAAAATTTAGGAGCGGCATTAGGCCGAGACTCCAAATCGCAAGTTGCCACGCTGATAAACTCCCGAGATTCGATAAGCGCGATAATATTTTTATTAATCATTTCTTTGGTTTAAATCCTTCAATTACACTCTCCGCTAAAATATTGGAAAAAGCCGCCTTAAAATCATAAACCGCTTCAAAATCAAGCGGGGAATCTTCTTCGGTCTTAGAGAGAAGTTTCTTTTCAATCATATTAAAAACAATATTGCCAAAATCCTGCGTCTGGTTTATTCCCCAATGCGCTAAAACCCTGCCGGCTAAAGCTCCGTACTGATTAATCGCGTAATCCCGCAGGCCGCAAGCCAATTGAACACCGCTGACATGCGCGGTTTTTTTTAGTTTTTTCTGTGTAAAACCTAAACCTCCCAGCACAAATTCATAGGCATCCGGTTTATACCGCTTATCCTTAAGGCAGATCTCTTCAACTAAATCGTAAAATTCACTCATTATTTCACGCTTTGCTTAAACAACAAACTTTTATAATTTACCGGTAAACTATGCGCCTGCGAAATCTCCTCTCCGGTTTTATCCAGAAAAACATACGTGGGCACGCCCATCAAATCATATTTATCAGCCAGCAATCCCTCTTTATCCAATAGCATTTTAAAATTAAGCACATAGCCTTCAAAAAAATTTTTCACTTTCTTCTCTGATTCGCCCAGATTAACACCAATAACTACAATCCCCTCCTTGGCCATCACAGAATACTGCTGATTTAATATTTTTAACTCCTGGCGGCAATAAGGACACCAAGTAGTCCAGAAGAAAAGAATCACCGGGCTGCCTTTATAACTGGAAAGCGGCACTGCCTGGCCGTTTAAATCACTTAATATAATATCACCGGCCAGAGCATCTTTACTAAAACCTAAAACTAAGCAGATTAAAGTTATTAATAACCATATCCTGAATTTTCTAAAAAATCGCATTAAAATCTCCCCATTGCGGCAATAATAAAATACAGTCCGGTTAAAACAATAATTGCCGCGCAAATTTTCTTAATCGCCACCATCCATTTGCCGGGCTTAGGCAGCCCGGTGAAACTAACCCCGAAAGTACCGATTAAAATAAAAATTATACCCATCCCATAAGAGAAACTAAGCAATAAAAATCCACCATATAATATATTTTTTGTCGTCGATAAATACGCTAAAATTGCTCCCAAAATCGGCGTAAGGCAGGGTGAAACCATTAATCCTGAAACCAACCCTAAACCTAAGGCTAAAAAATAACTCCTTTTTCTGTGCACAGGAGCCTTTAAATTCAGGGTAAAATTAAAATGAAATAAGTCAAACATAGAAAGCCCAAAAATTAATATAATCATTCCGGAGATAAGGTTGACTACCGGGTTTACGCTGAATTCTCCAAATATTCTTCCGGATAATACTGCCAGGATTCCTAAAGAAGAGTACGTAATGGCAATACCGGTAACATAAAATAAACTCAACAAAAACCCTTTGATTTTAGAATTCTGCGCATTGCCGATTATATATCCGGCGCTAATCGGAATAAGCGGATACACGCAAGGAGTAAAGCTGGCGATCAACCCACCGAAAAAAGCAAAAATAAAATCAAACGGACTACCGGAGAGCAGCATCAATCCACCTTAAGTAGGAGTTATTTCCAGTAATTATAGGAAGGGCGATAATTTCCGGAACCTCATAACTATGCAAAGACCTGACTAACTTAATAATCCGGGTTAATTTTTCTTTCTTGGATTTTATCACCAGCAGAGATTCTTGAGACCGGTCAATTTTACCTGACCAAAAAAATATGGAATCAATTTTATTAACAATATTGACGCAAGCCGCTAATTTAGCCTTAATTAAGCCGGCAGAGATATTCTGAGCTTCTTTTTTATTTTTCGCGGTGACCAAAACGACAATATACATAGCTTAAGTTAACCTCCGACTTAAATCAATCTTACCACGGATAGCTAAAGCATTCAACAAAACAAAACAATCGTCTAATTATCCTTTAGTTTTCGTGTACCTTAACGGATCTAATTCTGCCCAGCTGCGCACAAAGATCAAAAACCAGAGTAGGATCTTCAGTAACCATATTTACTTTATAGTTACAGCTTTCTGTCTGTTTTTGACAATCTGTAACGGTTAATTCACTACCAAATTCTGCCAAGGCGCTTTTAATGATTTTCGGCGAGCTGTCTTTAGCATGTAAAACAAACTCCAAAACGTATTTTGTAATCATCTAAGCATCATCACCGAAATTAACCTACCGGCATCCTTGGCTTCCTTACGAAAAGAAAATAAGTCTTCGTCGGAAAAAGTGCAAAGCCGTGGATCAAAAATATTCTCTTCTCTTACTCCGCAGCCAACTAACTGTCGCTGATTAATCAAAGCAATATCCATAAAAACATGCCCATCCCTTTTAATTAAACCAAAGGCAAAATTACTTTTAAAATCTTTCTCCACTTCAAAACAACATGAACGGATTGACGGACCAAAACCAATCTGTAAATCTTTAGGCTCACTGCCGAATTCTTCCCGCATTCGGTTAATCCCTGCTTGCGAAATATTCTTTTCAGAACTGCGCCAACCCGCATGTAAAATAGCAATTGCCGGCCGCCCAGGATCATAAATGAAAATCGACAGACAGTCAGCGGTTAATATCGCTAGCGGAACGCCGGGTTGGTCGGTTATCAAGCCATCCGTATCCATAATCGAACTATCATAATCCAAAGCGCCGCTGCCTAGATTGGCTTGCGTTACATATTCAACTTTTGCGCCATGTACCTGTTTAGCACAAACTAATTTTTTATAATCAATACCCATACCTAAAAGGAACCTCTGCCGGTTAGCCAAAGAATCAGCCGTATCTCCAAAGCACAAAGACATGTTCCCATCTTGGCGCCGGCTAAATGCCGCAGCCGCCTTTTGTATTTTAAACTTCTCCAATGGATTAAATATCGGCATCTATTTCAATTAACTTGTTGCGCGATTTATCGCCACTCTTAATTATTATTCTATATTTCTTTATCTTAAAATGCGCGCTTAATAAATCGATCAACTGGTTGTTGGCTTGGCCTTCTTGGGCTGGTTTAGTAAGGCATATCTTTAACTTATTACCTTCCTGTTGGACGCGGTTACGGCTCGCTCGGGGAGTAACACGGACATTAAAGATCATTTATCGTTTATTTGGATTCAAGCTGTTTGGTATCCTGGATATCCAGCAGGCGATCACTCACCCTGTCTAAACGCTTCTGGGCATCAGCGTACTTAGTATGCGCATTAACCAGGTGTGACCCAAGGATATTAAAATCTTCTTTAAATTTGTCTGTCTCGATAGAAAGGGCGCCTAAACTTTTTAAAATCGCCTTAGCATTTTCCTCTACTTTAAAGCCGCGCAGCCCTAAACAAATTACCTGCAAATAGGCATAAAAAGTATTCGGTGAAACGGGGATAACCTTCTTTTGCATACTGTAAGAAAAGATATCCTCTTTGATGATAACTTCATAATAAACATTTTCCGCCGGAATATACATTAACGCAAAATCATAAGTATTTTCCGCCGGTAAGATATATTTTGCGGCGATTTCGTTAATCCGGTTTTTTATATCCTGAATAAATTTTTTACGGAATGATTCTTTTGCCGGTTCATCTATAGCTTCAATCATCTTCTGAAAATTTTCCAAGCTGAATTTAGCATCCACCGGGACTAGCCGCTCACCCAGGCAAATTACCGCATCGACTGCGTCTGTACTTTTAAAATGGTATTGCGTGTGGTAATGCTCTTTAGGCAAAACCTGAGAAAGTAAATTTTCTAATAAAGTTTCGCCCATTGCCCCGCGGAACTTCGGGGCGCGCAACAGATCCTGCAGGCTGGAGATATCGCGGCTTATCGCAATAATCTGTTTATTGGTCTCCTCCAGCTTTCCCAGTTGCTCTTTGACATTACCGAACGCGGAATTGGCATTACCTAAATTCTGGCCGATAATTTTATTGGCCTCCTGAATAGACTGATTCATTTGATTCAGGCGTTCATTAACCTGAGAAGAAATTTTTAGCACAATCGCCACGATAAAACCGGCTAAGATCAAAAATGCGCAGCCCGCCACCAGAATAATCATAAATTTATTATACCACTCTAAGGAATCGGATTAAAGTAAATAATCTTTTTTTACTCTTTTGAGAGAACGAAAGATGTTCTTTTTTATATTCGGAGAGATCTTTTCTAGCTCTTGAATAATACGGCCCATGCGCTTGCGGTTAGAAATAATTGAATGCGGGCAAACACAACTATCGTGAGCTAATTTCGTTTCTTTAACAAAAAGTTTAATCAGGCGCTCTTCAACATAAGCCAGCGGACGAATCAGGGTAATCTTGCCTTTAAATAACTCCTGCTTAGGCACCATCGTTGATATTTCTCCCCGAAAAAATAAATTCAGCAGCATCGTCTCGGTAATATCATCTAAATGATGCCCCAGGGCGATCTTCGTACAACCGGACTTATTCGCCGCCAGAAACAATTCCTTCCTCCTGTTCCAAGAACACCAAAAACAGTTAATTTTACGCTTATCTGTTTTCTTTAAAATATCAGTTTTAATTATTTTATAATTTACATTGAGTTTCTTAAAATATTTTATCAGCTTAGCCGAGATGGATTTAGGGTACCCCAGATCAATATGTATCGCGATAATATCATATTTTATCGGCACAAATGCCTGGCGGTCAATTAATAGCTGCAACAAAGTCAGGCTGTCCTTACCTCCGGAGACCGCCACCGCAATCTTATCTCTAGGAGCAAGCATTTTATAATCCATAATTGCCCTGCCCATTCCCTTAGAAATATAATATTCCGTGCCCTTTAACATTCCCATAAGATTAATAGTTTATAAACAGATTTTAATAATTGAATATTTTTAAACTCTCTCTGAATCGACAATCATCTTGCGGATTTGCTGGTTTACCGGATGTTTAAGTAATTCCTCAAGGCTAAGCGGAAGCCGCAGCGACCAGTTTTTTGGGCTGATCGTTCCCGGGAGATTAACCCGGTATTGGTAAGGATCATTTTTAAATATATCCGCTAACCCCAGATAATCCCGAATAGAATTAATGCAAAAGATAGCCCGAGAGTTTAAAATAAGTTTAATTACCCTGGCCAATAAATCAAAACTAGCCATCTCAGTCATCTGGCCGGGACAATCCAAAAGCTTCCAAAGTTTTTCTTTTTCTGCAAAAGTATTTTCATAAAGCTCGATAAAATCGCCCACCTCTTCCGGCCTTTTGCCTAATTCCCAAAGCAGCTTATCGACGCAATCAATCTCTTTCTTCCAGCGTAATCTCCCGTGAAAAGAAAGATTTGCATCAAAAAGCTTTAAGCTTACTTTAGCAAAATCTATTTTACGCTCATTGCATTTTCTGATGAACAAAGCTTCATCAACCGTACCTGCCTCATATTGCCACCAGGCCTTCCAGTTAGTCGTATCATGAGTGGAAAGCATGGCCACGGCAAGCGCGCGATACTCCTGAGGCATAAGAAAATCATGACGGACATTCCAATCTTTTACCCAGCGCTGCACATCATTTCCCGGAATACCAAATTCCAGCAAGGTATCCGTGCAACATTTCGGAATTACGCCTAAATCTTCCGCACAAAGCAGCATCTTGGTATTCTGTACCAAAACGCTTAAAATCCTACGGCCGTGTTTATCCCAAAGCTGTTCATCAAGCGGATCGAAAACTCCGTTAACGCCATGGTTCTCTTCGAGATCATTATAAGGTATGCTCCAAATACGGAAAAGCCCGACCACATGGTCAATCCGTAAAATACTATAAAACTCCTGCGCGTATTTTAATTTCTCTTTTATGTAACGATAATTATCACCGGCAATCGCCTCCCAATTATAAGTCGGCATTCCCCAGCGCTGCCCCTTGGCGCAATACATATCCGGAGGAGCTCCCGCGGCAAAATCCAGCTTAAAAAATTCTACGTGGCTCCAGACATCCGCGCTATCCCGGGAGACCAAAACCGGTAAATCACCTTTAATAAAAATACCTCTCCTGGCAGCATAAGCGCTAGCCTCTTTAAACTGCTTAAAAAGAATCCACTGCAGCCACATCTGAAAAGTTATTTTCTCGATATTATCCTGCTGAAAAGCCCTTAACTGTTCCGGCTGACGGTTTTTAAAACCCGGCTCCCACTCATACCAGGGTTTACCCTGATGGAATTCCTTTAATACTTTAAAAAGAGCAAAATCCAACAACCAATAAGAATTTTTCTGTTGAAACTCTTCAAAATCTATCGCCTCACTTAAATCTGTGGTTAGATAAACATCCCAAAGTAACTGCAGTTTTTCTGTTTTTAACGCATAATTAACATACCCGGCACCGGCCAACAAAGCGTTAAATTTTTTACCGGAAACTTCAGGAAAATCTTTTAAACAGATGTAAGCCGGCTCAAGGGCAAAAGAGCTTACGGCATCATACGGGCAAAAAAGCGGGCCGACTTCGTTCATCGGTAGAAGCTGAATAATAGAGTTAGCGGTTAATTTTGCCCAATCAATAACCAGTTTTAAATCACCCAGGTCGCCTACCCCGTAGCTATTCTTGGAATAAACGGTAAACAGCGGGATTAATATACCGGCGCGCTTTTTAAAACCAATATTCTTCCAATTAGTGTTGGAGATACATTCAGAAAGGTAACTGGCGAGATTTAATTCCGGCATATTAAATTATCTTACGGGCAAAATCAAAGAGATTATCTTATTTGCCCAGAATAAGGAAATCAAAGCGGCTATCGAAAGAAACGGGCCATAAGGAATCGTGTGATCCTTTTTAGTAGTTAAATTTACAATTCCGATTACAATACCTAAAAACGGTGCCAAGAAAAAAGTTAAAACAGCCATCGGCCAGCCCATAAACGCACCGATCATCGCTAAGAGTTTGACATCGCCAAAGCCCATAGACTCTGTTTCTCCGTTAATCGCCGGCCGTTTAAGTAATTTGAAATAAACCAGATCAAAAAGCACGCCGGTAAGATAAATTATCCCGCCGCCGACAATTATCCCTAAAAATGAAAAAAGCATCGGGCTAAAGCTGAATTTCAACGGATTAAACGTAAAACCGGTCACCGAAACCATGATAAATCCGATAATCATTCCTCCTACGGATACTTCATCCGGAATAATCCGATGCGCGATATCCACAAAAGTAGCGATAATTAAACACCAAAGCATAACCATATATAAAAAGAATTCGTAATTTAAGCCAAAACGGTTAAAAAGCGCGACCATCAAAAGGGCGGTTAATAATTCCACCAAAGGATAACGTAAAGAAATTTTTTCCTGACAAAAACGACAGCGGCCTTTTAATAACAGAAAGCTGATGAAAGGAATATTGTCATAACCCGGTATTCTCTTCTGGCATTTCGGGCAATGCGAGCGCGGCCAAACTACGGATTCACTCTTAGGCATACGGTGTATGCAGACATTTAAAAAACTACCCACAATAGAGCCAAAAATAAAAACAATTATTTTAGCAATCATATTTCTCCTTTTTTACTCCCTGCCTGCCGGCAGGCAGGCTTTCAAAAGCGCCTCTTTCATAATATTAACCGGAGCAGTTCTGCCGCTAAAATGTTTAAAAGCAAACACCCCCTGGTATAAAAGCATCCCTAAACCATTGGAAAAATTTAAATTGCGTTCTTTAGCCAAAGAGATTAACTTTGTCTGGCACGGGCTATAAATAAGATCGTAGACAAACAACCCGGCATGCAGGTCACCCGGAGCAACCAAACAAGGATCGTTCTGATGCATCCCCACCGGAGAAGCGTTAACCAAAAGATCCTTATTAAATATCTCTAAGTCTTCCAAGCGGCTGCCCACATCAAATTTAATTTTTGGAAAGCTGGAATTTAGCTTTTTAAAAAGGCTTAAACTTTTAAATTTATCGATATCATAAATACAAAGCTGGTTAATTTTCATTTTAGCCAATGCGAAACAAATTGCTTTAGCCGCTCCGCCGGCTCCGATCAAGGCTACTTTTTTGGGCTTAAGCTTCAATTCCTTAAGATGCGCGATAAACCCCAGATAATCCGTATTAAAACCTTTTAATCTTCCGCCCTTATCCACAACCACAGTATTCACTGCGCCGATTTCCTTAACACCCAAAGATTTACTGCTAAGAAATTTAATCATCTCTTCTTTATAAGGATAGGTAACATTAAAACCACAGATGTTTTTTTCCTTTAGACTACCCAGGAAGCCTTCTAATTGGTCAGGTTGCAATTCGAATAATTTATATTTAGCTTTTATTTTTAATGCAGAGAATGCAGCATTATGCATGCAAGGAGAGAGGCTATGCTTGACAGGAAAACCTACTAAACCGTAAACTTTCGGCTTTAAGGTCATTTATTCTCTAATTTATTCACGGCATCGATATATGCCTTAACCGCCGCTTCAATAATATCCGTGCTTGAGCCGCGCCCGCTAATAATCGAATCTTTGATCTTCAACCGGAGAATCACCTGGCCCAAAGCATCCTTGCCGGAGGTAACCGCTTCCAGGCGGAAATCTTCCAGCTTGGCCTTAAAATTAGTAATTTTATCCAAGGCTTTAAAACAGGCATCCACCGGCCCGTCGCCGCCTGAGTTGCCCTTAAGGATTTTGCCTTTTTTATATAAAATTACCGAAGCATAAGGCTTAATCTTCGTGCCCGAAGTAATCTCAAAACTTTCTAATTTCCAGACCGGACGAATCAACCGAACTTCATCCTGCACAATAATCCTTAAATCATCGTCGTAAATATCTTTCTTTTTATCCGCCACATCCTTAAAACGCATAAAAGCCTGGTTAAGCTGCTTTTCATCAAGATTAAAGCCCAAATGTTTCAGCCGGTCGCCAAAAGCATGCCGGCCGGAATGCTTGCCCAAAACTAGCTGGCTGGAAGATATGCCGACATCGTGCGGATCCATAATCTCATATGTTGAGCGCTTCTTTAATACCGCATCCTGGTGTATTCCGGATTCATGACGGAAAGCATTTCTTCCGACGATTGCTTTATTCGGGGGGACGACAAAATCCGTTAAGTTGCTGACCAATCGCGATGTGCGATATATTTCTTTAGTATTAATCTGAGTGAAGAAATCACCGAATACATCTTTACGTGTCTTGAGCGCCATAACAATCTCTTCTAAAGAAGCGTTACCGGCGCGCTCACCGATGCCGTTAATCGTGCAATGCACTTGCCGGGCTCCGGCTAATATCGCGGATAATGAATTAGCCGTAGATAATCCCAGATCATCGTGGCAATGGATAGCAATCACTGCTTTCTCAATATTCGGGACATTATTTCTAATATCCGTAATCAAGGAATAGATCTCCTGCGGATAACTATAACCTACGGTATCCGGAATATTAATTGTTCTGGCCCCTTCATTAATCGCGGTTTCCACCACCCGGTAAATAAATTCCCGGTCTGAACGCGTGGCATCTTCAGGAGAAAATTCAATATCCCGGCAAAGCTTACGCGCGCACCCAACCGCGGTCTTGGCTAAAGCCAGAATCTCATCTTCTGCTTTCTTAAATTTATACTTAAGATGAATTTTCGAAGTAGCTAAAAACAAATGTATGCGCGGGTGTTTGGCGGAAATCAAAGCTTTATGCGCAGCGACAATATCCGGTTTTAAACAACGCGCCAGGCCACAAATAGCGCTCTTCTTAATCTTATGAGATATCTCTTTAACTGCCTGGAAATCACCTGGCGAAGCAACCGGAAAACCTGCCTCAATTACATCCACCCCCAGTTTTTCTAATTGAAAAGCAACCTCCAGCTTTTGCTGAGGATTTAAAGACGCACCCGGAGCCTGCTCGCCATCACGTAAAGTTGTATCAAAAATTATAATTTTTTCCATTTTTTCCACTCTACTCTAAAAAATAATAAATTGCGGTTTAAAGCTTACGCGGGTGACGTGGGAGATGCCTCGAGCCAAATTTGGCGAGAGGCGCTCCCACGGCAGGCCCCGCGAAATTCGCGCTACCTAGCGCACACCGGCGCAATTCAAATAAGCGCCGGGTGCTTTGCTTACCTTATTTCTTCATCCAAGGCATCATCTCTCTTAACTGTTTACCCACTTTTTCAATTAAGTGATCATCCCCGGCCTTGATTAAACTATCAAAATTCTTGCGTCCGGTTTCATTCTCTTTAATCCATTCCCTGGCAAATTTTCCGGATTTAATTTCCTTAAGAATCTTCTGCATCTCCTTGCGTGTTTTTTGGGTAATAATTCTGGGCCCGCGGGTTAAATCGCCATAACAAGCAGTATTCGATACTCCTCTGCGCATCCCCGAAATACCACGCTCCTGAATCAGATCCGTGATCAATTTTAACTCATGCAAAACCTCAAAATAAGCAATCTCCGGCTGATAACCGGCAGCAATTAAAGTATCAAAACCCGCCTTAATCAATTCACTTACTCCGCCGCAAAGCACTGCCTGTTCGCCGAAAAGATCCGTTTCCGTCTCCTCGTCAAAAGTAGTTTCAATTACCCCGGCGGTAGTTGCTTTTAAACCCTTGGCATAAGCTAAAGCTAGATTTTTAGCCTGCCCGCTAGCATCCTGATAAACCGCAATTAAACAAGGCACACCCTTACCCTCTTCGTACATTTTTCTCACCAAGGCGCCCGGCCCCTTAGGCGCCACCATAAATACGTCTACATTCTTCGGAGGTTTTATTTGCCTAAAACGAATATTAAAACCGTGAGAAAAACAAAGTGCTTTGCCTTTTTTTAAATTCGGTTTAATCGACTCCTGATAAACCTTAGCCTGCACATGATCCTGCGTAAGAATCTGAATAATGTCCGCAGCTTTCGCAGCTTCGGCGGCGCTCACCGGAATAAATCCATCTTTTTTCGCTTGTTCAAAATTAACTGTTCCTTCCATCTCAGAAACCACTACTCTTATTCCCGAATCACGCAGGCATAATGACTGGCCGCGGCCCTGTATACCATAGCCGATAATTGCCACCGTTTTATCTTTTAATAAATTTAAATCCGCATCCTGATCATAATAAATCTTTGCCATCTCTTGCTTCCCCTTTCTTGTTTTTAATTACTAATTGCTAATTTACCTGTCCTAACCAGCTCTTTTACCCCAAACTTATCCAAAGCCCCTAAAAGCGCCCTTATCTGTTCCTGATCGCCAATCGCCTCAATTATTGCGGTATTCTCTTTAGCCTGAATAATCTTTCCCACATAATCATTAAATAAATTCTCAAGGGCTTGTTTATCTTTAGCCAAACAGTCAACTTTAACTAAAACCAATTCGCGGTCAAGATGTTCTTTTTTAGTAAAATCCGTTACCGTAATAACATCAATAAGCTTATTCAATTGCTTATTGATCTGCTCTAGAATCTTTTCATTCTGGGCGTCAACGACAATCGTCATATATGAAATTGTCGGATCCAAAGTCTCGGAGACGGCTAAAGAAGCAATATTATAACCCCGCGCGCTAAATAACCCGGCCACCCGCGCTAAAACTCCGAATTTATTTTCGACTAATACTGATATCGTATGGCGCATTAGGCTAACCCTTCAATCATTTTATTAATTGCCACCCCTGATGGAACCATGGGATAAACATTTTCTTCCGGTTCAATACGAAAATCTATAAAAACTGTATTTTCAGTTTTAATCGCCCGCTCCAGGGCAGGCCTTACTTCTTCTTTTCTGGTAACCCGAATTCCTACTGCCCCGTAACTTTGAGCCAGTAAAACATAATCCGGGCTGCTAATCGGAGTATAAGAATAACGCTTCTTATAAAATAGCTCCTGCCACTGCCTAACCATACCTAAAAAACCATTATTAAAGATCAACACCTTCACGTTGATTTTATTGGCCACACAAGTACCTAACTCCTGAATATTCATCTGAATTGAGCCATCTCCGGCAATATTAAAAACTTCTTTTTTAGGAAATCCTATTTTTGCTCCCATGGCCGCCGGAAATCCGAAACCCATAGTGCCTAACCCGCCGCTAGAGATAAATGTACGCGGGGTTAAATATTGATACCATTGGCATGCCCACATCTGACTCTGGCCTACTTCCGTACAAATTATGGCATCCCCTTTAGTTAACTCCCAAAGCTGCTGTAAAATATACTGCGGCTTAATCATCGCGCTATCATCTTTATAAGTTAGCGGATGTTTCTTTTTCCAGGCCTCTACCGTCTTAAGCCAAGCTGCCGTATCCGGAAGTTTCTTAATTTCACCAATAAGCTGTTTAAGAATATTTTTAGCATCTCCGACTATCGGAATATCTACCCGGACATTTTTACTAATCGAAGAAGGATCGATATCAATATGAATAACTTTTGCCCCGGGAGCAAAATCATCCAGCCTTCCGGTTACCCGGTCATCAAAACGCGCTCCCACGGCAATAATTAAATCTGATTCCATAACCGCATGATTAGCGTAAGCCGTACCGTGCATCCCCAGCATACCTAAAAATAACTTATCTGTACCGGAGAAACTGCCCAGCCCCATAAAAGTAGTCGTTACCGGAGCCTGAATCTTTCCGGCTAATTCTTTTAATTCCAAATCTGCGCCGGAAGTAATCACTCCGCCGCCGGCATAAATAATCGGTTTCTTCGCTTGCGAAATTAATTTCGCTGCTTTCTTAATCTGCCCGGGATGGCCGGAATAAGTCGGCTGATAACTGCGTATATTTATCTTTTCCGGCCAGATAAATTCTGTATCTGCCCGCTGCACATCCAAAGGAATATCCACCAGCACCGGGCCGGGACGCCCGCTAGAGGCAATATAAAAAGCCTCAGCGATCGTGCGCGCTAGATCTTTTACATCCTTAACTAAAAAATTATGTTTGGTTATCGGACGCGTGATCCCGGTAACATCTGCCTCCTGAAAAGCATCATTGCCGATTAAATGCGTGCCGACCTGCCCGGTAATCGCCACCATCGGAATAGAATCCATATAAGCCGTAGCAATCCCGGTAACTAAATTCGTTGCCCCCGGGCCGCTGGTGGCCAAACAAACTCCTACCTTACCGGTGGCGCGAGAGAATCCATCGGCAGCATGCGCAGCACCCTGTTCATGGCGCGTTAAAATAAGTTTAATATCAAAATCGTAAAGCTGATCAAAAATAGGCAGAACCTGACCTCCGGGGTAACCAAAGATTACCTTAATGCCTTCTTTTTTCAACGACTCTAATAATATCCTCGCCCCGATCATCTTTATCTTAAAATCGCACCTTTATCTGCGGAACTTACCAATCTGGAATAACGGGATAAATACCCGGTTTTAATTTTAGGCTCCACGCACTTGCAATGCTTAAATCTTTTTTCGATTTCCTCTTTACTTAATTTCACTTCCAACTTACGATTTGGAATATCAATTCTAATTGTATCACCATCTTTAATAATTGCAATTGGCCCGCGCGCCGAGGCTTCCGGAGAAACATGGCCGATACAAGGCCCTTTGGTCCCTCCTGAAAAACGCCCATCGGTAATTAAGGCCACAGAATCCTCCAGGCCCAAACCCACAATCGCCGCAGTGGGTGCTAACATCTCGCGCATTCCCGGCCCGCCGGCAGGGCCTTCATAACGGATAACTATACAATCACCTTTTTTAATCTGATTACCCATAATCGCCTGCATGGCTTGTTCTTCACGATTAAATACCCGGGCACGGCCAACAAATTGCATCATTTTGGCATTCACCCCGGACTGTTTAACTACTGCCCCATTGGGCGCAAGATTGCCGTATAAAACCGCAATCCCGCCTTGCTGATGATACGCTTTATTTAAAGGCCGGATCACCTCTTCATCAAAAATAGTTGCGCAATCTGCAATCTGAAATGTTTTCTGTCCGTTTACATTTAAAGTATTGTTCAATTTAGATCTTAACCTTTTTAATACCGCCGGAATTCCACCGGAATACTCAATATCTTCCATAAAATGCTCTCCTGCCGGCTCAATATTCGTAATGTGCGGCACAGTCTTGCTGATTCTATCAAAAGTCTTTAAATCCAGATCTATACCTGCCTCATGAGCAATACTCATCAAATGCAGAACCGTGTTGCTCGAGCCGCCTAAAGCCATATCTACTACGATGGCATTCTCCAGGGATTTCTTAGTAATAATATCCCGCGGTTTAATATCCTGTTTGACCAACTCGACAATTCGTTCCCCGCTGGCCTGAGCAATCCGGCGTTTCTTAGCGGATCCGGCCAGCGCCGTACCACAGCCTGGAATAGACATGCCCATGGTTTCGGTTAAGCAAGCCATAGTATTGGCCGTATATAACCCCTGGCATGACCCCTGCCCCGGGCAAGCCTCCATCTCCAGGCAAGTCAGTTCTTCTTGTGAAATATCTCCTTTTTTAGCCCGCCCCATACCTTCATAGGTATCATGCACAAAAGCTAACTTTCTTTTATTAAATCGCCCCGAGAGCATCGGCCCGGCAGTAACAATAATTGCCGGGATATTTAAACGCGTTACCCCCATGAGCATGCCTGGAGTAATTTTATCACAGTTAGTCAAACAAATAATTCCGTCTAATTGGTGCGCATTACAAACTGTTTCGATAATATCCGCCACCAGCTCACGTAAAGCCAAAGGATAACACATCCCCAAATGCCCCATGGCAATCCCGTCGCAAATACCCGGAACACCGAATAAAAACGGCACCCCGCCCCCATAACAAACTCCGCGTTCAATAAATCTTTCCAGATCGCGCATCCCAACATGGCCGGGGATAAGATCCGTAAAAGATGTGGCTACCCCGATAAACGGACGTTTTAAATCATTCCTCGACAGACCAGTAGCGTGCAAAAGCGCGCGGTGCGGTACCCGATCCAAACCTTTTTTTATCGCGTCTGATCGCATATTCTCTCCTCACTAGGGGACGGTTCTGCTTCAAGTTGAGAACCATCCCTGATTCTAATTTACTAGTCTGCGCCTTCTCCGTCGTGTACTACCGCCGTGGCATCCTGGCGCTTACGCACAATCACTCTTTTTAAGGTAACATATTTATCTACCAGCGCCCGATTATTTACGGCGCTAAGCTGTTTAAAGAGAAAGTCAAACTTAGCTTCAATCTCTGCGGCAATCTGATCACGCAGATCTTGCGGCAAACCCATGATATCTTTTTTAAAAGGCCCCAATGCTTTTTTACGCGCTTTATAAAAAAATTGTTCATCGGTTTCACCTTCTTTTTTTTCACCGGCCGCGTTAACTTTTAACCAATCATAAATTTTATTCTTTAAATCCACCGGAAAGTATTTACTATCAAACATCATATTCTGAAATCCGGTGGCTAAATGCACTTCCAATGTATTATTCTCCGGGAATTTATGAAACATCTCTTCCGGTAAGGTGGATGCGCCATGCTGCACTGCCCCGCCAAGGCCAAATTCCTTCTGCGCGATGCCCGAAAGAGTATTTAATGTCCCAAAGTCTAGCTTAACTTCAGCCATGGAGCCATCGGCCTTGACTACTCCACCGTGAGAGGTCCCGGTCTGAACAGAGATCTTGCTTATGCCGACTAACCCTTTGCGTAATCTTTCTTTATAACCCTCCATAAACGCGTTAAGATCTTCGGTGTTTGAGTTCTGATGCCCGACCTCGCCAATTTCGCCGCCCACTGAAACGGTTATCCCTTTTGGTTCAATCCGGCGAATAAACTGCGTTAATTTTGCACAAACTTCATAGTTATCCTTTTGCTGTTTTTTAATATCCTTTTTAGATAAATCCACCAACGTCGAAGAATCAATATCAATGTTATAGAAACCTTCCCCGATACTATCGGCGATCATAACCTGCAATGCTTCCAGTTCCTTGTCCGGATTCTCCTGAAATTTTTTAGCATTGACCTGACAATGGTCTGCCTGGATAAATACCGGCCCGGTATAATTCTCCTTTATGGCTGCTGCTAAAACCACCGCAGTATATTCAACCGGAGGCTGGGCAGTATAACCCATCTCAGATTTAGCAATCTCAAAAATAAATGCACCGGAGTTATTCTTTTTAGCGGTTCGAAATATTGCCCGGGCTAAATCATAGGTCATGCTGCGCAGGTTCATTGCCGGCACGGTAAACCCGCTGAATTCACCCTTACCGCGAGCCATATAAAGCTCATGGATACTAGAAGAATAAATTCCTTTTTTATAGGCAATATCCGAAATTTTCTTAGCTAATTTCTTTTTTAAAATTACATCGTTAGTTAAGATCAACTCCATCACAATTTTATCGATTTCCAGCGGCTTTCTTCCCATTTTTGGTTATCTCCTTTTGTTTATCTTAAATCTGTTATTATTTTTTGGATCCACTCCCTTAGCTCGTTTAATGCTTGATCTCACTAGCGTTCGATCAAGCATTTCGTTAAATCAAATCTTTAAGGTGCTCAAGTTAAAGTTTTAATTAGTTTATAAAAATTATCGATTTTAAGTTCTTTTTTTCTGATCGCCGTCTCAAAATCAACTTCCACAATCTTGCCTGCGGTGAACCCTAAAGCGATATCTGTTTTACCGGCAATTAAACAATCTACTGCCGCCTTACCAAGATTTAAAGCTAAATCCCGGCTGACCGCTGTTGGCCGGCCGCCTCTTTGTACATGCCCTAAAACTACGGTACGCGTTTCCAGCCCGGTAGTCTGCGTTATTTGTCTGGCAATATCATCCGCTTTACCTGCCCCTTCAGCGAGAACAATAATCCAACTCATCTTTCCCACCAGGTTACCGTGCACGATATCATGACAAATAAGATTCAGGTCTATCTCTTTTCCCGGAATAATTACCTCTTCACACCCTCCGGCCAAAGCGACCGTCAAAGCGATAAAACCCGATTCTCTGCCCATGACCTCAACTACAAAAATCCGTTCCATACTAGTCGCCGTATCGCGGATTTTATCAATCGCATCCAAAGCCGTATTAATTGCCGTATCTGTACCTACAGTATAATCTATACCATTAACATCATTATCAATCGATGCCGCTACCCCCACACAGGGAATATTAAATTTTTTGTAAAATCCATGAGCGGCGGCAAAAGAACCATTTCCGCCAATCACCACTAAACCATCGATATTATTTTTTTTAATCGTCTCATACGCCCGATTCTGCCCTTCGTCGGTTTTAAACTCGGGACAACGTGCGGTCTTAAGGATCGTACCGCCCTGGCCGATAATACCGGAAACAGAACGGGCATTTAAAAGCTTCAGCTCCTCATTAATCAAACCCCACCAGCCTCGAAATACCCCCATCACCTCTAATTTTTGGCTAATTCCATAACGCACTACCGAGCGTATTGCCGGATTCATACCCGGAGCATCTCCACCGGTAGTTAACACTGCAATTTTCTTCATGGTTTTATTCTAATCCTTCAATGTTCATATCCCGCGGGCATTCTACGCTGCAAGTATAAAAAATCTCCTGCTTGCCCTTCGGCTCAAGCTCGATCTCCCAGCGCCAGACACCTTTCTTGTTCTTCCAGTCTTTATCTTTAGGCGCCAGGCTGACGTTAACTATACTTACCTTTATCTTCTCGTTCTCAGATATAGGCATCGCCTCAAACAGGCTTATTTTAATCTTTTTGTTTTTATAGTTTTCAACGGTCATTTTAAACTTGTAGGTTATTTTACGATTAGGAGAAGGAATATTAGCAATAAACACGTCATCAACTTTTTTCTCCAGCTGTTCCCGTTTAACCTTTACATTCTCATCCACGCCCAGATATAAATCAAATTCTTCATTCGGCCCGGTTGTTTTAATGTTACCTTGGCCTACAAAATCGCCTTCCAAAAATATATTTACTCTTCCCCCTAAAAGCTGTTGATCTTTAGCATTAGTTACCCGGCTAACCAAATAAGCGTAAGGAGATAGTTTAGGATAAGTCGAATATTCAAAGTTACCTTTGAGCGTTTGCGATGCAACAGGTAGTTTATATTCAGAACCATCCGATTTTAATGTCGCCAGCCGAGGAAGCTTATAAACCAAAGATACTCCCTTTGACTCTAATTGGGCATAGTTATATGCGGCCTGAATCTTCTTAAGCCTTAACGCTGCTGCTTGCGGCATTTCGCTTTTAATTGACATGCTCTCAACAGCACCTGCCGCCAAATAATCAGAACGTTCCTGCAATGCCTCTCGATATACCTGTCTGGGTTCATACGGCCGGATAAACCAGGATTCTACTTCCGGCATGTTTCCGGAAACATTCACTTGAGCCGTGGAAAGCAGCATCTCTACGTCATCCCAAGCATCTCCGCTAGATTGTTTAACCATACCAAAAGAAACCAACTCCACCGCGGATTTCGCGAAATCCGCGCGGGCATCATAAAGAGGATACCAGTTTGCTTCCGCCACCCGATAGGCTACCTTTAAATCCAGATTTCCGGATTTAACCACTTCTAAATCTACCACAATGGAAATTTTCTGTTTCCGGTCAAAACCGGCAAGATTACTTAATTTTCGATTTAGTACATCCAGTTTTTTCTGTGCTTCCCTTACGGCTAATTCCGTATCGACTATCTCTTTATAGTTTTCGCGTAATTTAACATCTAAAAATTTAAGTGTATTTTCTAATTCCCCGGCTTGGGGCATTTTAGTGATTAACTCTTTTGGCAGTTGGCCATGAGAAAATAGCCTTACTGAATCTAAAAATTCCTTTTTATCTCGCAAAACTAACTTTATATTATTTAATTTATTTATCTCATCGCTAATCTGCTGGATCTCATCCTGGAGCTGCGAGATCTCTTCTACCGGAGATTTTGTTAAAAATTCTTTCTTAAAAGAAGCGCCGAGAATTTTTACCTCCGCGCTACCTTCACCGGATACGCGCAATGAATTTTCGTCAATCTGAGGAAGAATATCCGGAAAAATTATTTTTTGGGTGCCCGCGTTTAATTTAAAAGAAGCTGTCCGGTTAACCAGGGCGCCTTGAGCATAAACCGTAACCTGATTAATCTTTGAATCAGCAATGATCTCCTGCGCGCAAACAAATAAAGGAGTTGCGATAATAAGAACCAATATAAAAAATAGTCTTTTCATATTCCCCCTCCCTAGCGTTTTTCTGATTCTCCCCCTATATTCTATCTACAAACGGCTATCTACTGTTTTTCAGGTCCCCATCTCCCAACTCGCCAGGTATTTCTTCTGTTGGGCCGTTAACACATCGATCTTAATCCCCATAGACGCAAGCTTAAGCCTGGCAATATTTTTATCAATAGCTTCCGGAACAGTATAAACCTGTTTTTGCAATTTACGGTAGTTCTTAACCATATATTCCGCAGAAAAAGCCTGGTTGGCAAAAGACATATCCATAACCGAAGCGGGATGCCCTTCAGCAGCTGCCAAATTAATCAAACGGCCCTGCCCTAAAAGATAGATCTTACGATTATTTTTTAAAGTATACTCATCCACAAAATCGCGGGTTGGCCTTTTAGATTTTGCAATTGCCTCTAAACCCGGGATATCAATTTCAACATTAAAATGTCCGGAATTAGCGACGATTGCGCCATCCTTCATTAAGCTGAAATGTTCTTTCCGGATTACATTAATATCGCCGGTAACCGTGACAAAAATATCTCCGATTTTAGCCGCCTGGCGAATCGGCATAACCTCAAAACCATCCATAGTTGCCTCGAGCGCCCGCAAAGGATCAACTTCAATAACCACAACTTTAGCCCCCAGACCTTTAGCGCGCATGGCTGCGCCTTTACCGCACCAACCATAACCGCAAACCACAAAATTCGAGCCGGCGATTAATTTATTCGTTGCGCGGATAATCCCGTCTAAAGTAGATTGGCCTGTGCCATAACGGTTATCAAAAAGATGTTTAGTTAAAGCATCATTAACCGCAATTATCGGATAACGCAATTTACCTTCTTGGGCTAAGGCCCGTAAACGTATTACTCCGGTTGTGGTCTCTTCTGTGCCACCGATAATATTGGCATGTACGCTTGCCGGCCGCTGGTGAATAGTACTCACCAAATCTGCGCCATCATCCATGGTAATGTCCGGCTTTATCTCTAAGGCTGATTTCATATGCGCGTAATAAGTTTTAGTATCCTCGCCCTTAATCGCAAAAACACCTACTTTTAAATCTTTAACCAAAGCCGCCGCCACGTCGTCCTGAGTAGAAAGCGGATTAGACGCGCAAATATATACATCTGCACCGCCGGATTTCAAAACATCTCCGAGCACGGCAGTTTCCGTAGTAACATGTAAACAACAGGCGATCTTTAAGCCTTTTAAAGGTTTTTCTTTAACAAATCTCTGTTTAATCAGGCTAAGCACGGGCATATTTTTAGCAGCCCATTCAATTCTTAAAGCACCTTTTTTAGCTAACTTTGTATCCTTAATATCATATCGCATATCATCTCCTTTAATAAACGTTGAACCCTGAATAAATCAAAAATCCAAATTCTTATAATCTCGCTGCTTGCTTTTTAAGATCCGCTACTTTATCCAACTTCTCCCAGTGAAATTCCGGCTCGGGCCTTCCAAAATGGCCATAGCTGGCAGTTTTTCTATAGATCGGCCGGCGTAATTTTAATGATTCGATAATTCCTTTAGGGGTAAGTTCGAAATTCTGCCGAACCAGCTTCACCAAAACCTCTTCGGCAAGCACAGAAGTCCCTTCAGTCTTGACCATTACCGATAAAGGATCTGCCCGGCCAATTACATAAGCTAACTGAATAAGGCATTTTTCCGCTAACCCTGCACCCACGATATTCTTAGCAATATAACGGCACATATATGCCGCAGAACGATCAACCTTAGTCGGATCTTTACCCGAGAATGCCCCGCCGCCATGAGCCACTGCTCCGCCGTAAGTATCCACAATTATTTTTCTCCCGGTCATCCCGGTATCCGACTGCGGGCCGCCCACCACAAATTTTCCCGTCTGGTTAACAAAATATTTAGTGTTTTTATCTACCCAGCCTTTAAGGATCGGCCCGGCAACCTGGCGGATAATTTCCTGACGCGATTTTTCAGTAATACGCTTGCCGCTTCTATCCAAAATATCCTCGGTATGCTGCGAGGCCAAAACTACCGAATCTACACGCACCGGCCTACCGTTATCATATTCAACCGTTACCTGTGTTTTTCCGTCCGGCCCAAGATATTTTAAGATCTTCTCTTTGCGCACATAAGTTAAACGCATGGCTAATTTTTGCGCTAACATTAAAGCCAGCGGCATTAACTCTTTAGTTTCCTTACAGGCATAACCAAACATAATACCTTGATCCCCCGCTCCGCCGGTATCCACACCTTGCGATATATCCGGAGACTGTGAATGGATCGCATTAAGAATCGCGCAGGTATGATAATCAAAACCGTATTTAGGATGGTCATAACCAATCTCTTGAATTATTTTCCTGCTTATTTCATGCACATCAATAAAACCACGGGTCGTAATCTCGCCGCCAACAATTAAAAGCCCCATGGTGACATAAGTTTCGCAGGCTACCCGCGAAAAAATATCATTCTTTAAGCAGGCATCTAAAACCCCGTCTGAAATCTGGTCGCATAACTTATCCGGATGCCCTTCGGTTACCGACTCTGAACTGAAATAATGTTTCTGCACAGCCATCTCTCCTCCTAATTATTTGGCAAATGTTTCTTTTGCCGTGTTTAAATACTTATGATCACCGATGTCAAACCAAGAACCGCTAAATACGTATCCATAAACATCTACTTTGTCTTTTAACCAGGCAATATAATTACCCGTAGCGTCTGCTTTGATTTTTTCTACCCGCATATATTTATTTATCAAATTTAAATAATCTTTTGATATATAATACAAACACATCGCGACCAGGCTTGACTGTGGATGTTTAGGCTTCTCTTGAAAATTGATTACTCTTTTTAGCTTATCTAACTTAACCACACCGTAACGCCGGGCATCATTTTTGCGCTTTAATCTATACAAGCCCAGGCTAGTGGGGGCGCTATTTTTCTTAGAGGCTTCCAAAAATCCTTGTAAAGAACCATTAAACAGGTTATCGCCGCCAACGACTAAAAGATCCTCCCGGATCTTTTTCTTTTGAATCACAAATTGTATATCCCCAATCGCGCCTAACCTGTCTTGGTTATTTTTAGTCAAATCATCAACTAAAGTAATCTTTTTAGATGACTTTACAGTTTTAGCCCACTTTTTAAAATCGGATATAAATTTACTATTCGTTACAACATAAATCTCATTAATGCCGCTAATTAATCCTAATTTATCGATGATATAATTTATAATCGGCCTATCTTTTACCTCTAAAAGCGGCTTGGGATATTTTTTAGTTAAAGGATAAAGCCGAGTAGCATATCCGGCAGCTAAAATTAACGCTTTCATTTATTCCTCTTTACAAAGCTTCTAGAGATTTCGTTAGACAAAAACTTTAAGGTGCTCATTTTAAAATCTCCGCTAATTTATTTTGCGAAAATTCTTCAACCTCTTTCCCAGTGGAAAGCTGCATTGCCTGTACCGCCAATTCCTGCGCAGCCTTAAAGCCTACGGCGCGAATTACATACTTTAGTTCCGGAATCACCTGCGGCGGTAAGCTAAACTCATCTAAACCTAAGCCCAAAAGAATAAGCGCCAAAGACGGTTCCCCGGCCATCTCTCCGCACATCGCTACTTTAATTTTAGCCTGATGCGCTGCATCAATAATATTCTTAACTAATCTTAAAACTGCCGGATGCGCCGGATCATAAAGATAAGCAACTTTCTCATTACTACGGTCAACTGCCAAAGAGTATTGGATTAAATCATTTGTCCCGATGCTAAAAAAATCAGCTTCTTTGGCCAGGATATCCGCAGTCATTGCCGCTGAAGGAACCTCCACCATAACCCCTACCTCAATCTCATTATTAAACTCCGCACCTTTCTGCCGGAGTTCTTCTTTAGCCTCATCCAACAGGTGATTTGCCTGCCGTAGTTCCTCAACCCCGGAGATCATCGGATACATCAGCTTAAGATTCCCGTGTACGGAAGCCCTAAGTATAGCGCGCAGCTGTAACTTAAATATATCCGGACGCGCTAAACAAAATCTAATCGCCCTCCAGCCTAAAAATGGCTGCATTTCATGCGGAATTTTAAATTGCGATAAAAATTTATCTCCGCCGATATCCAGAGTACGAATAACCACCGAATGCGGATTCATCTCTTGCGCCACATACTTATAAGCCTGATAATGCTCCTCTTCACTGGGAGAATCCTTGCGATTCATATAAAAAAACTCGGTTCGATATAATCCGATTCCCTGCCCTCCATGCAATTTAGCACTGGGCACTTCATCCGGAAATTCGATATTCGCATTGATCAAAATTGTCCGGCCATCGGTAGTCACTGCCGATAAATCTTTAACCAATAGAAATTTATTCGCGATACCTTTTAACTTCTCAAGTTTCTGCTGATAATTCTTCAGCTCTGATTCATCGGGATCGATAATCACGATTCCCAAACTGCCATCAACAATCAGTATATCTCCCGAGTTGACTTTAGAGGTAATTCCTTCTAATCCTACGACTGCGGGAATCTCTAAGGATTTAGCCATAATCGCGGTATGCGAAGTCTTACCGCCGATATCCGTCACAAAAGCAGCGACATTCTTAGTATACATTGCCGCGGTATCCGAAGGAGAGATGTCATGCGCCACGATAATCGCTCTGGCAGTAACTTCGCCTAACCCCTTCTTCTTCTTCCCGAGAAGGTTCCTTAATATCCTTTTGCCGACATCATTAATGTCCGCGGCGCGTTCCTTAAGATATTCATCTTCAATCTCCAAAAATACACCGATATATTTCTTTAAAACTTCGGAAAAAATATAGGCAACATTAAGTTGTTCTTTTTTAAGGCGGCTGATCACCTCTTCGATGAGCATCCGATCTTCAAGAACCAACAGGTGCGCATCAAAGATCTGCGCTTCATCCTGGCCCATATCCAAGCTAATCCTTTTTTGCAGTTCAATAATCTCGCGGCGAGTCTGAATCAACGCTTCTTCAAAAAGCTGAATCTGTGCAGGAATGTCCGCCCAATCAATCGCTTCGTGTCCGACAACAAGCTCCTCTTTCCCAAGCACGTAAGCTGGACCGATACTGATGCCGCCTGCAGCGGCAATTCCTTTTAATTGAATCATAATTCTTCCTCGCTACTAATTAGCTTTTCCAACTCCGCCAATGCCGCCTCGGCATCCGTTCCGTCTGCCTCAACAACAATCAAGCTGTCTTTTTCTGCTCCGAGCATCAAAATACCCATAATCGATTTACCGTTGACCTCTTCGTCATCATGGCGTACAGTAATGCGCGCATCGAATTTATTAGCGATCTGCACAAACACAGCCGCCGGCCGGGCATGTAAACCCTGTTTATTTTTCACAATTAATTCTTTTTTAATCAATGACATGTTAATGAGCACATAACTTACGAACACGCCAGTGTGAGTAAGTTATTGTGCGAATTAATCCCCGCGATTAGCTTCAAATATAGAGAAGCTGCGGGGAGCTAGATCTCCTCAATAAAACTTAAAATAATTTTGGCTAACTTTTCCGGATCATGCCGGATTACCCCGTCGGCAATCATGCTAAAATCTTCCTCAACCACCCGCACCCCAAGATTCTCAATCTTCTTACGGTCATTAACCACCAGAAGCGACTTATCTTGAGAATAACGCTTTAAAACCTCACTCGGCACCTCACCGTTATTTACTACGCAGTAATCCAAAATCTGTTCATGGCTGTGCTTTAAAAGAGCCTTAATATGATCCGAAACACTATAACCATCGGTTTCCCCCGGCTGAGTCATCACATTGCAAACATAAACTTTTATGGCTTCCGATTCTGCGATCTCTTGGGTAATCTCTTTAATTAATAAGTTCGGAATTATGCTCGTGTACAAAGAACCCGGCCCCAAAACAATAATTTGCGCTTCTTTGATCGCCTTTAAAGCATCCGGCGTAGCCAAAGGATGCTGGGGAGTAAGGCTGACTCTATTAATTAACTTTCTCGCCTGAGGAATCTGCTCCTCTCCGACAACCATTGAACCATCCGAATAGTGAGCCACTAATGTTACGTCCCCCAATGTCGAAGGAATAACCTGGCCGCGTAAAGCTAAAACTTTACTCGTCTCCTTAATCGCCTTCTCGAAATCACCGGTCAAGCGCGTCATTACCGTAATAAAAAGATTACCGAAAGAGTGCCCGGCAAACTCTGAGCTTGCATCAAATCGAAACTGAAAAAGATCACGCATCAATGTCGGAGCATCCGCCAAAGCCACTAAACAGTTACGTATATCGCCCGGAGGCAAAACATCAAATTGTTGCCTTAACCTGCCGCTGGAGCCCCCATTATCCGCCACCGTAACTACCGCAGAAATATTAGAGGTATAATTTTTTAACCCGCTTAAAAGAACAGATAACCCTGTGCCGCCACCAATAGTCACGATGCGCGGGCCGCGGCTTAATTGTTTCTTTTGATATAAAATATCGATTAACTCTGTGCCTCTGGATGATGGAATAAATATAGCAATAAAAGAACGCATCAGGCGCTTAATGCCCAGAATCAAAATTATAATTCCTGAAATTACAACCAAAGCATCCAGAATTTGAATCAACCAAAATTCTTCACTGCGTAAATTAGCTGTACCAAAAATTAAAAGTATGACACCAAAAGCACTTAAACCAACCCAACGCTTAATTCCTATGCCCGGATAAAACCATTTTAGATTATCGCTAGCAGTAGCTTTCATTTTTAGAAAAATTATTTTCTTAAATTATATTATTTATAAGGATTGCCTTACCAAAATTATACGGCAAAAAGCACTAAATAAAGACGTTTTGATTAAATCTTTTTTTCATCTTCCTGCGTGATAACCTTAATTACGGATTTTTCATCCATACAGGTGCGTAAGGTATCACGAAAGTACTTATCCTTTAAAAGACGAGATATTCTGGCTAAAGCTTTAAGATGTGGTCCGGCGGAATCCTGCGGAGCAACCAATAAAAAGAAAATATAGGCTAATTCACCGTCCAGTGAATCAAAATCTACGCCCTTTTTAGAAAGTCCGAAAGCGGCAACCAGCTTATCCACACAATCGCATTTTGCATGCGGTATGGCGATGCCTTGGCCGATAGCTGTTGATCCTAATGCCTCTCTGGACATCAATGCCTCAATAAGTTTATTACGATTACGTTTTTCAACATCTCCGGCTTCAATTAAAAAATCCACCATTTCTTTAATCACATCTTCCTTGCTGGTAGATTTTATATCGGTGAGAATAGCCTTCTTCGAGAGAAAATCCATTATCTGCATTTACTGCTCCTTTCAAATATAAGCGGGAGACGGGATTCGAACCCGCGACATCAACCTTGGCAAGGTTGCGCTCTAGCCAGCTGAGCTACTCCCGCAAGTTACTATTTTTTGGGCGGAAGAGGATTTGAACCTCCAAGGGTTGCCCCAATAGCTCCTAAGGCTATCGCGTCTGCCAATTTCGCCATCCGCCCCTTAGAACGGGCACCGCCTATATCCTGCCTGCTGAATTTATTTGAGCCTCCCGCGACTCGAACGCGGCACAACCACATTAAAAGTGTGGTGCTCTACCTGATGAGCTAGAGGCCCAAACTTACACCCCGCGCTGATTGGTATTGCACGGGTGTGCCCTTGCGGGCTAAAATTCCAATACTTCCTTCTCTTTACTCTTTAAAAGCTCGTCAATCTTAGCAATATACTTATCCACTATCTTCTGCAACTCATCAATACCGCGAAATTTCTCGTCTTCAGAAATAATTTTATCTTTTTCCAGCTTCTCAACAGATTCTTTAACTTCTCTTCTAATTGTACGCAGGGATACCCGGCCGTCTTCAGACATTTTATGCAGTAATTTAGCCATCTCCTGACGCCTTTCTTTAGATAGCTGCGGAACGGTAATTCTAATTATTTTGCCGTCATTAGAAGGGCTGACCCCCAGATTAGATTTCAAAATCGCCTTTTCAATCTCAACAATCGCCGTAATGTCCCAGGGTTGGATAACAATCAAATGCGCATCCGGAGCAGATATGGCGGCCAACTGTTTTAACATGGTCGGAGTTCCATAATAATCAATATGCAGGCCCTCCACTAAGCTCGGAGACGCCCTGCCGGTTCTGACTTCATGAAACTGGCGATTCATCGATTCAAAAGCCTTTTTCATCTTTTCTTCAGTATTTTGTATTGTTTCCTTAATAGACATCTTGGCTTTCCTCCTTTAGCGGACAACCGTACCAATCTTTTCGCCTAAAATTACACGCTTGATATTACCCACGCGATTAAGATTAAAAACCACAATCGGCAATTTATTATCCATGCATAAGCTGATCGCGGTTGCATCCATTACCTTTAAACCTTTTTTGAGCACATCAATATATTTTAATTGCGTAAATTTTTTGGCATCTTTTACTTTCAGCGGATCAGCCGAATAAACTCCGTCAACTTTAGTGGCTTTTAAAATAGCGTCCGCACCGATCTCCATCGCCCGTAAGGCTGCCGCAGTATCCGTAGTAAAATAAGGATTACCCGTCCCGGCGACAAAAATAACTACTCTGCCTTTTTCTAAATGCCGGATCGCCCTTCTTTTAATATACGGCTCAGCGATCCTTTGCATTTCAATCGCGGTTAAGACCCGGGTCGGCACGCCGGTTTTCTCCAGCGCATCCTGCAAAGAAAGCCCATTAATTACGGTCGCCAACATCCCCATATAATCTGCGACACTTCGGTCCAGGTTCAGGCCCCGAAAAGCAGTATTCTCCTGGCCGCGCAGAATATTACCCGCGCCTAAAACTACGGCGACATCCACGCTTAAATCCCTAATTTCTTTAATCTGGCGCGAAATAGCCAAAAGCACCTGCGGATCTATGCCATGCGTTTGTTTACCGGCAAGCGCCTCACCGCTAAGTTTAAGGACGATTCGCTTATAAATCGGTTTGGCCATTTATTCGCCGATCTTGTAGCGGATAAACCTGCGGATAACAATATTCTCACCCATTTTTCCTACAAGACTGCCTAAATAATCTTTAATCATTAAGCTGGGGTCCTTCACAAAAACCTGTTCTAGTAAACAATTATTCTTATAATAATCTTCTTTATTTTTTTCATGTTTTAAAACTTCTTCCGGAACATCTTCTTTCTTGATATACTCCGGGCTGGTTGCGGCGATTTGCATCGCTAAATCCCTGGTAAACTTAGTAAACTCTTCATTTCTGGCCACAAAATCTGATTCGCAGTTAACCTCTAGCAAAACTCCAATTTTATTACCGTGATGGATATAGCAATCAATCCTGCCCTCTTTGGCAGCGCGGCTTTGTTTTTTAGCAGCAATTTCTAAGCCTTGCTTACGTAAGAATACCACTGCCTGCTTAATATCACCGTTGGACTCCTCCAAAGCTTTTTTACAATGCGCAATACTTGAGCAAGTTATATCCCTTAATTCCTTAATCGCATTCACTGAATTTTTCACTGCTATCCCCTTCTGCCTGCCGGCCGGCAGGCTTGCTTATTCAATATTATTTTAAATTTATTAATTTCCGAATTTCAATATACTTACCGATAATATTTAAAAGGTAAAAACTACCCTTTTTTTCTTATTTTCGGCTTAACCTCCGCGGCGGCCTTTAAGTGCGCCCGCTTTACTGCTGAGGCTTCATCAGACGGCTGGCTATCTTCAACAATCTCTTCGATTTCTTTAATGACAACCTCTTCTTCCGGAAGAACCTCTGTAGAAATATCAACCTTGGCCTCTTCTACTTTAACCCCTTCCTGAGCAAGATAGGATAAGAATTTTTTTCTTCCTTCAATAATCGTATCGGCAATAATTGAAGCTACCGTGCGAATGGACTTCGTGGCATCATCATTACCGGGAATAGGGTAATCTACCAAATCCGGATTAGAGTTGGTATCAATCAATCCGATGATCGGAATCCCCAGCCTACGCGCTTCACGTACCGCCGTTTCTTCTTTTTTAGTATCCACAACAAACGCGGCTTTAGGCATGCGTTCCATCGGGACAATCCCCGAGAAATTCTTATTGAGCTTTGCTAGCTCTTTTTCCAGGCGCGCGATTTCTTTTTTAGTCAATTTCTCAAACGTACCATCGGTACGCATCTTTTCAATGTCTTTTAAGCGATTAATACTTTTTTTGATCGTGGCAAAATTAGTCAGCATGCCGCCCGGCCAACGGTCAGTAACGTAATACATTCCGCTACGGATCGCCTCTTGTTTAATTACATCCTGGGCCTGCTTTTTTGTCCCCACAAAAAGGACGAATTCTCCTTTTGAGGTTATCTCCATTAAAAAATCCCGGGCAGCATTAATACACTCCTCGGTCTTTTCCAAATCGATAATGTAAATACCGCTTCTTGAGCCAAAAATAAACTTCTTCATTTTGGGATTCCAGCGTTTAGTCTGGTGACCAAAATGTACTCCTGCTTCTAAAAGTTGTTTGATTAAGTCTGATGGCACGTTTTTAATCCCCCTTCTTTTGGCTTTGGTGACAACTAAGCCAATTGGTTAATATTCTTTTCTGGCCCTTTCGTTGATTAAGCCAGCGGCATCCCTACATGGGCAGTGCCGCTGCAAAAACAACACACCTGACATCCTTATCTGGCAGAGTGGTGCGGACAGAAAGTTAATCGTGTAATTATAGCAAAATTTTACCTATTTGCAACTATTTTTGTAGCTCTTGAGCTTCGTAAAGCCGCTTGTATAAACCGTTCTTTTCCAGCAGTTGGCCATGCGTTCCCTGTTCAACGATCAAACCCTTATCTAAAACTACAATTCTATTGGCATTTCTTACCGTGGAAAGCCGGTGCGCAATCATAAACACCGTTCTACCGCTAACCAGGCTATCCAAAGCTTCCTGCACAATGCGCTCAGATGTTGAATCCAATTGCGAAGTAGCCTCATCTAAAATTAATATCGGAGCATTCTTTAAAAGGGCGCGGGCAATCGCAATCCGCTGGCGTTCTCCACCGGAAATCATTACCCCCCGATCACCGATAACCGTCTGGTAACCTTGCGGGCAATTAAGTATAAAATCATGCGCGTGCGCTTTTCTCGCTGCCTCCTCTATCTCTTCAAAAGAAGCACTCGGCTTACCATAAGCGATATTAGAACGAATCGTATCATTAAAGAGCATAGTTTCCTGATTAACGATACCCACCTGGCTACGTAACGACTTTAAACTAAACTCCCGGATATTAACCCCATCAATGGATACCGCTCCATTTTGCGGATCGTAAAAACGCGGGATTAAATCTACCAAAGTACTTTTGCCCGAACCGCTCGGGCCGACAATCGCTAACATCTGGCCATATTCTATCTCTAAGTTAATACCTTTGAGAATTTGCGTGTCGGCATAACTGAACCAAATATCATTAAATTTAATTTGTTTCTTAAAACCGCTTAAAATCTTAGGCAACAAAGGCTCTTTTACGCTGGCCTCTGTCTCGAGCACCTCATGGATACGCTCACTAGCGGCCATCCCCTGTTGATTTAAAGCATTAACCTGGCTTAATTTTTTAAATGGACGGATCAAGGACAATAACGAACCGAGAAAAAGGCCAAAGACACCGAAAGATAGCCTCCCGGCAATAACCTCGCGGCCTCCCCAATAAAATACTAAAACACCGATGACTACTCCTAAGAACTCCGTCGAAGGGTTAAGGAAAAGGGAGCGTTTAATTGTCTTCATGCAGATTTTATAATAATCAGAATTTACCCGATTAAATTTATTAACTTCGTATTCTTCCATATTAAAGGCCTTCACGATCCTCGCCCCCATAATCGTCTCATAGAGCAAGGAATTGGTATCGGCGATTTTTTCCTGAGAACGCTTAGAAAGCTTTCTTAAAGCTTTACCGACTTTTATAATCGGAAAAGTGATCAACGGCAAAAATACAAAAACAATTAACGCCATCTTAAAATATATAAAGAAAATAACTGTAGTAAAAATAATTACCTGCAGGCTCTCATAGATCAAATCCATCGAGCCATAAGATACGGCATTCTCCACAACCTTAACGTCATTGGTAATCCGCGACATCAGCTCACCGCCGCGTTTATGCGTAAAATAATTAAGCGATAGGGACTGGATCTTAACATAAAGCCTGCTTCTAATATCCCGAATCACCCGCTGGCCGATATCCGACATAAAATAACTTTGAAAAAAACCGAAGATCCCCTTAAAAAGAAAAAGCAAAAGGACAACGACCACCATATAGTTAAGCAAAATATCCGCAGGAGTATTATTTATTTTATCCACAAAACCCGCCAGAAAATCCGGTAATTTGGTAGGGATAATGATCTTTTTATTTGTTAAAACCTTGTCGGCTAAAGGCACCATCATGGCCAAAGACACCCCATCAAACACCGCGGAAAACCCCATGCAAATGACCGCAGCCAAAAAAAGCCCTTTATAAGGTTTAACGAACTTCAATAACTTTAGATAATCCTTCACTTCCTGCCTCCTTAGACTTTAAGGGAAATATTTTAACATAGACCCTTAACCATGGCAAACCTTTTTATTGCATTATTTTAGTTGAAAGAAAACACGCAGTTTGCTATGATTAACTATGCATAAAATCAGAGTAGGTGTAATCGGAGTAGGACATTTAGGCAGTATTCACGCTAAGATATATAAGGAAAGCCCGAATTGTCAGCTAGTTAGCTTATCTGACACTAATCAAGAATCTTTAAACCAGGTTTGTGCTAATTTAAAAGTAGCCGGATATACTGATTACCGGGAGCTTTTTAATAAAGTTGACGCGGTAAGTATTGCCGTGCCCACCTCCTTACATCATAAGGTTGCCGCAGAGTTTCTTCGGGCCGGTATCCACACTCTCGTTGAGAAACCTTTTACTCTTACCCTAAAAGAAGCTGATAACCTGATTAAAATCGCCGCTAAAAATAAGCTTACTCTCCAGGTCGGCCATATCGAAAGATTTAATTCCGCATTTGCCGCCACCTTAAAAATTATTAAAACACCGAAATTTATCGAATGCCATAGGCTCTCCAGTTTTCCTAACCGTTCTTTAGACGTAGGAGCAGTGCTGGACATTATGATTCATGATATTGATATCGTCTTAGGGTTAGTTAACTCTCCCTTAAAAAGGATTGATTCCGTGGGAGTAAATGTTCTGACTAAATTTGAAGATATCGCCAATGCCCGCCTAACTTTTAAAAATGGCTGCGTGGCTAACCTTACTGCCTCACGCGTATCTGACGAAGCGATGCGTAAAATCCGTATCTTTCAGGAAAACACTTACATCTCTCTAGATTATAAAAACGCTGAAGCATCGGTTTACCGGAAGATTGGTTTACAGATAACTAAAGAGAACCTGCCGATAGAAAAAGAACAACCCTTGCAAAAAGAATTAGAATCCTTCATCAGCTGCATAATCAACCGGACTACCCCTCTGGTAGACGGCCAAGTCGCCCGCAGTGCCTTAGCCGTTGCCCTGGAAATCCAAAAACAAATATGGCACAAATAAAAAATATCCTTATTGTTTGCGGAGAACCATCCGGAGACCTGTTGGCCGGAAATCTTGTTTGTGCAATCCAAAAACTTGATCCACAAATTAAATTTTCCGGGGCAGGCGGTTTACACCTTGCTAAAACCGGATCAGAAATTCTTTATGATATTAATAAGCTCTCCGTTATGGGGTTTTTCGATGTTTTGAAAAAACTCCCTAAATTCCTAGAATTAAAAAAAACTATTTTAAAAAGAATTAGTACCCATAAACCTGATTGCCTAATCATGGTTGATTTTTCCGGTTTTAACCTGCGCTTAGCTAGTACCCTCAATAAACGCATACCGGTTATCTATTATGTTAGCCCGCAACTCTGGGCCTCCAGAGAAGGCAGAATAAATTGTATAAAAAAATTTATCTCCCTGATCTTAGTACTTTTCAAATTTGAAGAAAAGTTTTACCGAGAACGTCAAATACAAGCAACTTGCGTAGGGCATCCCTTAATCGATTTAGTAAGTCCTTCGTCAGATATACAAGGTTTTAAAAATAGTTTTGGGATAAATCCTAATAAAAAAATTATCGCACTACTTCCCGGCTCACGTAAACAAGAGGTAAAATTAATTTTACCTCTTATGCTCAAAACGGCGCAATATATTAACAAAGCCATCGGCGAAACGCAGTTTATTATCGCTAAATCACCTAACCTAGATACACAAATTTATGAAAATGAATGCAAAAATCTGGCTTTAGATTTAAAAATTGTCAACGGCCGAACCGCTGATTGTCTAAACATTGCCCAGGCGAGCCTGGTTTGTTCAGGGACAGCCACTTTAGAAGCGGCAATTATACAAAAACCTTTTGTAATTGTTTATAAAACCAACCTGTTTAATTACCTGCTTTATCGGCCACAAATAAAAATTCCCTATATTGGCATGGTAAACATTGTAGCCGAAAAAGAAATAGTCCCGGAATTTGTTCAGTTCGGCGCACAGCCTAAAAAAATTGCCAAATCAATTATCGAGCTTCTACAAAATCCTCTTTCTGCAAACCGTATGAGCCAAAATCTAAAAGAAGTAAAAGACTCTCTGGGGCAACCGGGTGCAGCAGGACGTGCCGCCAAGCTTATCCTCGATTTCCTCCAGAAATAAAAAACTTTTATCTTATTTTTGAGCGATTTTTATACGTTCATCAATCGGCGGGTGACTAAAAAAGAAAAATTTAATTACCGGATGGGGATTTCGATCAGCTAGGTTCTGCTCGGCCAGTTTCTCCATAAGGCTAATAAATGCCTCTTTGGCGCCAGTGACTTTAAGGGCTAAGAGATCCGCATCTTTTTCAAACCTGCGGCTGATGCATGCTTCCAAGGGCTGCGCCATAATTCCAAAAATTATAAAATAAAGAAAAACCAAAGGTAGGCTGGATAACTGCCCAAGAGAATCTAGCCTAAATATCCCTAAGCTATAAACACTGGTCTTAAAAATCAAATAAAATAACCCTAAAGTTACTATTGAATTTACGGCAATAAGTTTAAGTATATGCTTAAGTCGATAATGCGCAAATTCATGCGCCAAAATTACCTCAATCTCATCATGAGTATATTTACCTTTTAAAGTATCCGCCAAAAGCACGCGCTTAGTTTTACCCATACCCGTAAAAGCGGCATTGGCTTTAAGTGTTTTTTTACTGAAATCTATCTCCGAAACTTCCATTAATTTAATCTGCATTTTCGATGCCAAATTAAAAATTCTCTGTCGCAAAACCTCATCTTCTAGTTTCCTATACTTAAAAAATAACGGGATAATTAAAACGGGGGTCAACTTGGCCAAAACTACGCTAAAGAGTATCCAAAAAATAGAGATCGCCAGCCACCATTGATTAAATCTACTCAGAATCCAGTAAAAAAATAAAATTAAGATTAAAGAAAGTATGTAAGCTAATATTCCGGATTTCAGCTGATCCACCACCCAAGCTTGCAGCTTTTGTTTAGAGAGGTTGAATTTATGCTCCAAAGTAAAACTTGTATAAAAATTAAGAGGCAAATTCAACAAATAATAGAAAAAAGAGATGGCGAATAGATACAAAGCAATTAATAGATAAACAGGTAAGCCGAAACTTTTAAGAAAATCTTCTAAAAATAAAGAAAGCCCTGATCCTAAGAAAATCAGGAGCAGGGCTATACTGTAAACCGTATCAATTATACAAAAAGCGTACTTTTGGTGAGCATAGCTTTTAGCTAAACTCGACATTACTTTTTAGCTGTTTTGGCCAGAGGCGCGACATTAACAAATGTGCGCAACTTTCCGTGACTAGTTTTTTTACGCGTAAAATAAACTTTACCCGCGCAAGATGCAAATAATGTACCTAAACCACGGACATTGACCCCCGCCTTATAGGTATCAATCCCGCGTACCAAAATTTCACCAGTCTTAACAAGTTTACCACCGCTAGACTTAAGCGCTTTATCTTTTTTGGGAGTAGAAAAACCACCGATCATTTTGGACCTTCCTTCCTTATACTAAACATGATTATTATTTTTAAGTAAAAACAATACTACCACAAAATTTTTAATTAAGCAACACTTCTTCGTCTTTATCCGGAATGTAGACCTGTTGGCCCCTCTGGGTTAAGATTTCCCCAAGTATTTTGGATTGTTCAAGCTCTCCATGAACCAGAAAAATTCGTTTAAGCGGCAGGCAGCCGGAAACAAAATCCAGCAGTTCCGCTTGATCGGCATGGCCAGAGAAAGAATTAATCACCACTACTTCCGCGTTTAGCTCATATTCCACTCCGAATATTTTTACAAAAGGCGTTTTCTCAACTATTCTTCTACCTAGGGTATCCTGGGCCATATATCCGACCACTAAAATCATATTACGTGAATCTTCGATATTGTTCTGCAAATGATGCAGTATCCTTCCCGACTCACACATACCGCTGCCGGCGATAATAATCATCGGCCGCCTGTCGGTATTTAACGCCTTAGATTCCTTTTGCTCGCGAATAAAACGCAAATTCAACAATTCAAACGGATTATTACCCTGATTAAAAGCCTGGCGGGTTTTTTCATTTAAAAAATCCAGATGATATTTAAACAGGTCGGTAATATTGGTCGCTAAAGGGCTATCTACGTAAATCGGGACAGAAGGAATAATCTTGTCTTTAAGCAGTTCATTTAAAAAATAAATTACTTCCTGGGTGCGTTCCAAAGTAAAAGAAGGAATAAGTACTTTTCCTCCTCTTTTAACCGCCCGGGAAATCGCTTCTCTTAACTTTGATTGCGCTTCATCAATCGGCCGATGTAACCTGCCGCCATAGGTAGACTCTAAAATTAAATAGTCCAATCCCTTGGGAATCACCGGATTACTCAAAAGCGGAAGATTTTTCCTTCCTAAATCCACGGCATAACCTAAGCGTACGCAGCGATCTTGATCTTTAATATCTAAAACCACAAGCCCTGAACCCAGAATGTGTCCGGCATCGACAATCGTCGCAAATATATCTTTGGCAATACAAAATTTTTGATTATAAGAAATAGAACGGAATATCCGGGTAGCTTTAGAAGCTTCTTTAGCGGTATATAAGGCTTTACGTAGAGGTAGGCCCATGCGCCGGTTAATCTTATTTAGATAGCGCACGTCTTCTTCCTGAATCTTACCGGAATCCACCAGCATCAGGTCGGCTAAGTCCTTGGTTGCCGAGGTAGTATAAATTTTACAACGTAATCCCTGCTTAATTAAATTAGGAATATTACCGCAATGATCAATATGCGCATGTGAAAGGACCATCGCTTTAATCGTGCGCGGATTATAATGGAAGGTAGTGTTAATTTTATAGAAGGCTTCACGATGCCCCTGGAAAAGGCCTGCATCAAGAAGAATATCAGTGTTACCAACCGAAATTAAATGGCTGGAGCCGGTAACGGTTTTTGCGCCTCCTAAGAATTTTACTTTAACGGCCATAATTAAGAAACGTCGCTTAAGCTACAAAAAGATTGCGGGAAGAAAACTTTCCATCCGTAGTCAGGTTTACTCCTAAACGTTTTAGCCCCACCTCATCTCCCGGAGTAGGAACATGCGTCATATGCACTTCACAATTTTTTAGCTCCCCGAGTTTGAGCATCGCTAACTCCGCAGTATGGCTAGTCGCGGCACTTATAGAAAGGGCAATTAAACACTCCTCTAAATCCAGGTTTTCTGAATCTGACTTTAAAATATCCTTTTTCAGCTTAGCGATCTGATTAATAATATTTGGGCTTAAAAGCAGTATCTCATCCGGAATACCCGCTAGCACCTTAAGCGCATTCATCACCAAGCTAGAAGCAGCATGCATAAGTTTAGAATTTTTCCCCGTAAGCATCTGTCCGGTACTTAACTGGATGGCTGCTGCGCAAAATATTCCATCATGCCCCTTACCTTGCTTCTCGGCAACTTCAGCAGCTTTTCTGGCCACCTCTACCACTGCCCGATCCGTAGCTTTAACCCCCATCTCCTCCATCAGCGAAACCACTCTATCGACGGTTTCCTTTTTCTCAATACCTAAAACGTATTCACTGTTATATCTAAAATACCGGCGAATAAGTTCCTGTTTAGCTGCATCCTGAACTACCTGATCCTGGACAATTCCAAAGCCAGCGCGGTTAACCCCCATATCCGTAGGAGAATTATAGGTAGGCAAATTATAATTCTTAGTAAAAATCCTGCTTAATATAAGTTTAAGAATAGGAAAACTTTCTACATCGCGGTTATAATTAACCGCACTCTGATTATATTTCTCCAAATGGAATGGGTCGATAAGGTTAAAATCCTGGATATCCGCCGTAGCTGCTTCATAAGCGACATTAACCGGATGTTTAAGCGGCAAGTTCCAGATCGGAAAGGTTTCAAACTTTGCGTATCCGGCATTTATCCCGCGCTTATGCTCATGGAATAACTGCGAAAGACAGGTAGACAGCTTACCGCTGTTCGGGCCGGGGGCAGTAACTACTACGATAGGATTTGCGGTTTGAATATAATCATTTTTACCAAAACCATTATCGCTGACTATCGCATCCACATCGCTCGGATAACCCGAAATTGAATAATGTAAATAAACTTTTACTCCGCGGCGCTCCAATTTATTCTTAAACATCACTGCCGACGGTTGGCCAGCAAAACGCGTAATCACAACCGCCAGAGTGTCTAATCCCCATTTCCTTAAGTCATCGATTAATTTTAAAGTAGCAACATCATAAGTAATCCCGAAATCCCCGCGCACCCTGCCCTTCTCAATATCCGCAGCATATATGGAAAGTACGATATCAATATTAACTTTATTCTTTAAACACTGTAATAACCTTATCTTCACATTGGGGTCGTAACCCGGTAAAACACGCGCGGCATGATAATCAAAACAAAGCTTGCCTCCGAATTCCAGGTAAAGTTTATTATCAAAACTCTTTACCCTGTCCAGAATAGCAGAAGTCTGATCATTCAGGTATTTTTCGTTATCAAAACCAATTTTTTTAACCATAATCTCCTTTTTACTTTCAAAAATATTATATTATAGGTTGGCTTAATTGTAAAGAATCTAAACGCATTTTTACATTAACGGAATTAATCTATTCGTAGGTAGAGTAAAAATAAGGGGTATGCGCCTTAAACTCTGCGGCACAAGTATCCACCAGCTTAAAATCAGGAGAGATATCCATCGACCTTCTTAAATTACGAACCTCAGTTTCATTTAAAGATAAAAGCTTAGCTAACTGTTTATCGCTAAAACCGTACTGCTTAGCCTTCTTCAATAGTTCGCCAGAAAGATTCTGTTTATGCTTAAGCAGCTCTCTCTCGCAATCAATAATCTCTTGGATATTATATAAAAACCAGCGGTCAATCCTGGTTAAATCATAAATCTTCTCTATATCCAATTTAGCGCGAAAAGCATCGCCAATATAAAAAATCCTTTCGGCATTAGGCTGCCTGAGTTTCTGACAGATTTTATCTAAAATATCAATATCGGTTTTAACCTCTTCCACTTTATTAAAAACGATACTCTCTAAACCAAATTTTTTAAGCTCTAACGCGCGCAGCCCTTTTTGCAGGGCCTCTTTAAATGTGCGCCCGATGGCCATCGCTTCACCCACAGATTTCATGGAAATTCCTAATGTATTTTCTGCCAAAGCAAATTTTTCAAAGGTAAAGCGCGGTATCTTTACTACGCAATAATCAATCGCCGGCTCAAAACAAGCAGGGGTCAAACGGGTAATATCATTCGGAATCTCATCCAAAGTATAGCCCACGGCAAGTTTAGCCGCGATTTTAGCAATCGGAAAACCTGTGGCTTTCGAAGACAAAGCCGAACTGCGTGAAACTCGGGGGTTCATCTCAATAACCACCATTCTGCCGGTCTGCGGATGTACGGCAAACTGAATATTGGAACCACCGGTCTGTACGCCAATCTCACGGATGCAGGCAATCGCCGCATTACGCATTAACTGGTATTCCTTATTCGTTAATGTCTGGATAGGTGCCACCGTAATACTGTCTCCGGTATGTACGCCCATAGGATCAAAATTCTCAATCGTACAGATAACGACAACATTATCCTTTAAATCACGCATAACTTCCAGTTCAAACTCTTTCCAACCAATAACCGACTCTTCAACCAGAATCTCGCTAATAATACTGGATTCCAGCCCGCGTTTAGCCAAAACTTTGAACTCCTCAATATTGTAAGCGATCGCCCCCCCGGCTCCTCCCATCGTAAAGCTCGGCCGGATAATTAAAGGAAAACCGATTTTTTCCGACACCGCAATTGCTTCTTCCAGATTATAAGCCTGATCACTTTTAGGTAAATCCAACCCAATCTTTTTCATGGCCGCCTTAAACAACTGGCGATCCTCTCCTTTTTTAATCGCATTTATATTCGCCCCAATGGTCTCCACCTTATATTTTTTTAACACCCCATTCTGCGCTAAGCCAATAGCCGTGTTTAAAGCTGTCTGGCCGCCAAGAGTAGGCAAAAGCGCATCCGGCCTTTCTTTAGCTATAATTTTGGTCACCATTTCTACGGTAATCGGTTCAATATAAGTCTTATCGGCAACCTCCGGATCGGTCATAATGGTTGCCGGATTAGAGTTCACCAGAATTATCTTATATCCCTCCTGTTTTAAAACTTTACAGGCCTGGGTACCGGAATAATCGAATTCACAAGCCTGTCCGATAACAATCGGCCCGGAACCGATGACTAAAATCTTTTTTATATCCGTTCTTTTTGGCATCGCTTTATCTTTTTTTTGATTTCTGCATTAATTGCGTAAACTGCGCAAATAAATACTCGGCATCCTGCGGCCCCGGAGCGGCTTCCGGGTGAAACTGCACGGAAAATATCGGTAATTTTTTATGCCGCAACCCCTCCAAAGTGCCATCATTTAGATTTACATGCGTCAGCTGGATATCTTTTTTCGGCAAAGAATCAATATCCACACAGAACCCGTGATTCTGGCTAGTGATATAAACTTTATTTGTCTTTAAATCTTTTACCGGATGGTTCGCACCATGATGCCCAAACTTAAGCTTATAAGTCTTGCCTCCCAAAGCAAGTCCGAGCATCTGATGCCCCAAACAAATTCCAAAAATCGGAACACGGCCAATCAAGCAGGCAGTCGTCTTAACCACATAATCTACCGCCTCCGGATCACCCGGACCGTTAGAAAGCAAAACTCCATCGGGATGAAGATCGAAAATTTCTTTTGCGGTTGCCTGCGCCGGTAACACGGTAACGCTACATTTATGACGCAGTAATTCTCTTAAGATATTATATTTTACCCCGCAGTCTAAAACCACGACCTTAAATTTAGCGCCTTTAATCTGCGCATAAACATACTTTTTAGGAATAGTAACATCTTTCACCAGGTCGCGGCCGACTAAACCCCGGCTCGCCTTTGCTTTTTTTATTAAACTATTTTCATCAAAATCTTGCGTAGACAAAACCGCCTTCAGCGAGCCTTTTTCTCTGATATGCAAAGTCAGCGCACGGGTATCAATTCCTTCAAGGCCTAGAATATTATTCTCTTTTAAATACTCTCCTAATCCCTGCTCTTTCCTCCAATTACTGGCAATTTTACTGTATTCCTTAACTACAAAACCTTCTAAAAAAGGCCGGCGGCTCTCAACATCTTCCTTATTAATCCCATAATTGCCAATCAAAGGATAAGTCATCATCACAATTTGGCCTTTATAAGAAGGATCCGTGATAATCTCCTGATATCCGGCCATGCTGGTATTAAAAACAACTTCCCCCAGAGCTTCGCCGCTTGCGCCAAATGAACTGCCCTTAAATACCGCGCCATCTTCTAAGGCTAAAATTGCCTGCATATTTATTTTCCTTACATAAAAAGGCGTTTAGTGCCGAGTATTCGGCTCCTAAACGCCTTTGTTTTATTGATTATAACACAGCTAACCTGATTGTCAAATTTTTTCTTTAAAGCTACTGGTCAAGAGTAAGATACTGCTTACCTTCCTTCCAAGGGTTCAGGTACCGCTGAATGCTTAAACGGCTATCCTGAGCCAAGTCGACCATGCACTTTTTTTCAATCGGAGAAACAATCTCAATTTTTGGCCTACGGATATCAGATTCATTCTGTTCCCTAACCAAGGCTATGCTTTGGTCGTTTAATTCTACTACTGCGCCAATCGGCCAAAGCCCCATAAATTTAAAAAAATTATCCAGCAAATCCGGATAGAAAGCCGTGCCCCTGCCTTTAATCATTATACTGTAAACTACATCCGGAGAATAATCCTGTTTATAACCTCTCCTTTGCGAAAGGGCATCATAAACATCACAGATAGAAACGATTGATGAAGCAATATGCTGTTTTCTTAATAAAGGCAGGCGCGGATATCCGGACATATCATATTTTAAATGATGTTCAAAACTAACCACCACCGGTAAAATACCCAGGCTATCAACATACTTAAGCATAAATTCCCCACCCAAAACCGTGTGGCTCTTGATATGCGCAAATTCCTGTTCGCTAAGTTGATCGGGTTTATGCAAAGTCTTGCGCGAAACATACATCTTGCCGATATCATGAAAAAGGGCAGCTACGCCGATATCCAGCACATCACTCTTCTTAAACCCTAAGCAGGAAGAAAAATACATGGAAAAAATAGAAACATTGAGCATGTGCGTATAAGTCTCGACATCATATCTTTTTAGGGTGGCCAGTTTAAGTATGCTCTGACGCTGTGAACTTAAGTTTTCCATAATATTACTCAAAGAAAATTTAAGCCCCAAATGGTCAATCTTTTCGGAATTGAGTACTCCGCTTAAGACCCGATCGACCATATCCACAGAAGAATCGTAAAGCTCAGATTGAGCCAGCTGCGGGATTCTTTTATTCTGCTGCGGATCAATCTTAAGCTTACCAATACTGATATGCTCCACTCCGGTAAGGCAAAGCGCAGCCTGAAGATCACCCTTAAAATCATCTTTTGGTCCAGCGATAAAATTCACAAACTTGGACAGCTCCTCTTTAGTCAAACCGCTATAAAAAGCAATCCTTTCAATATTTCTCTCTTTCAGATACAGGATCGCTGGGCGTAAAAATTTCGCTAAATCAAAAAGGATTTCTTTTTCAAAAGCCAGCTCCTCATCAACAATACCGATAACCATCTCCTGACGGCTGGCTAATACATCCGCAAAAGCCTCATAAGCCTTATCTAACGATTTCTGAAACATAGGATGTACCTGGCCATACATCTTAAAAGACTGCAGGCAACTCAATAATCCTTTAAAAGCTTCCTCGATATTAGTGAGCATTCCACTCCTTTAAAATCTGTTTTGCTTTAGCGCGTAATTTACGATTCCAAAAAAATCTTCTGCAGCTTAAATCATGAATACGGTCAGCTGCTTGAGTAATCTGCAGATCAAAAACAATCTGCATATTTTCGATAAGCAGTTCATTTTTACTCCCCAGGAAGCTAGGGACTTTAAATAACAAATCCAAGACCTCATTTTTTGCCTGCGCATCTAATACTAGAACAGAGAATAACTCTCTTTTAAGTGAAAAGGAATCCGTATTTAATTGCCGCAGAAGAAATTTACTATCCACCTTTTTTAATTTACGCATAGCTTTTAACGACTCAACTTTAATCAATTCATTAGCGCCAGAATAAATATATTCTAAAATATTTATCGTAACCGGCGCATCCGCCCGGATTAACGCCTCAATCAATTCGGCAAGAAATTCCGTATCTTGCATCTTTTGGTCCATTCTTTTATAAAAATCTTCAAGGTTAGCCGGAAATAATCTTAAGAATAAAATTAAAACCTGCGGATTTACTTTTTCAGCAGTAAATATTTTATCCAAGTATAAATTCTTCTCTTTACCGGGTAAAGAAACCAGCTTAAGAAGAAATTCCTGCTCAACAGTCAGCGTTCCATTTAAAGCCATATTCTCGATAGTCAAAGAAAGGTTCCTTTCAAAATCAATAACTGTTTTTATACCTTCTTTCTTTCTTTTAACCAGCACCTCCCCGAGGTCTTTTAGAAAACCAGCATCATTATCTTCAAATACGCCGGCTAATTCGTTCTCTAAGATCATGACAACCGTCTGCAGGGTATCCGTATTTTCTTCGGTTGCCAGTATGCCTAAAACTATATAACGATAATTTTCCTTAAGTACCTGATGATCAAAAGACAGCTTACCGGAAAACGAAATATTTTTAACTAAAGAGTCTAACGTATTCCGGTATACTGCAGACATTGGATCATCCTGAGAACTACTTAATAAATTGCGGATTTTTTTCTCCACCACGGGATTATCTTTCAAACCCGGCATTTCATGCATTTCACTAAAAAAGTTTCTAGCAATCCGGGAAGAATCCTCCTGTCCGGAGATTTTAGAAAAAAGCTGCAGGCTCAAAGAGTCAAAATTGTCTTCCTGCAAAAATCCCTCTTTAAGCAGAGTAGTGAATTCCTCCTGGCTTAAACCATTAAATGCCGATTTAAGTTTCGTCAATTTATCCTGGCTAATTGTTTTTTTATTGCGTAAGAGCCAAAGAAAAACATCATTTAAGCATTTATTATGCTTTTCTTTGTTTTGGTCACTCAAGTAAGTTAAAAATTCATTAACTTCGGTTGAAATGCCCTCGGCATCAAAAAAATCTTTTTCATTAACCCCCTTAATAAACGAGCCGAAATTATCAGCAAGCTGATCTACTTTGGTAGCATCATTACTATTCACTGCCTCTTTAAGCAGGTACCCCCAGACATCAGCGCACTCCTGGCCTACTCCATGTAAAAATATGGAATAGTCCAGTTCCTGAATCCTGAAATGAGCCAGCTCCCCTTTCTTTAAAAGCGCGCTCAAACCGCCGTTCTTAAAAAAATCTTTTTGCGGCAACGAAATAACCGTAAGAAATTGAATTAACTCCTGAAGGCTTGCGCCACTTCTGATTTCTATACTTTCTATTTTACGCTGATGCAATAGCCGGGCCAATTCGTCATAGAAACCAATCCGGGTTAATTTCTTTCCGTCGACCAGCAGCCCTGAGCTGGTTACCCCGATTTTAAGTGGGTTTAAAACCGCAAGAATTTCTTCAAGTTTAAGTTTAAAATTTTCAACAGATTTTACGAAATAGGGATGGTCTTTAGAATAAGAAAAAGCGTTGGTGAGCGCAACTTTTAAGCTGCGAAAGAAACCTTCGACTAGTTGATCTTGATCCATAGATGATATTTTACAACCTTACTCTTCAGCTTGCAACTAATAAAAGACAAAGGGGACGTTTCCCTTTTAAAAGTGAAACGTCCCCTTTTACCATCTTTACTACTTAAACCAGCCCCTGTTCGAGCATAGCATCAGCAACCTTCACAAAACCGGCAATATTCGCTCCCTTAACATAGTTTATATATTTATCTTCCTTGCCATATTTGACGCAACTCTCATGGATAGCAATCATAATCTCATGTAACTTCTTATCCACTTCCTGACGGCTCCAGGATAAACGCATGCTATTCTGAGACATCTCTAATCCGGAAGTAGCTACGCCGCCGGCATTAGAGGCTTTACCGGGCGCATAGAGAATTTTTGCCTTCTGAAATACTTCCACTCCTTCCGGCGTAGTCGGCATATTCGCCCCTTCGCCAACAGCAATGCAGCCATTCTTGACTAAGGTCTTGGCATCATCCTCGTTTATCTCATTCTGAGTAGCCGAAGGAAACGCTACATCACATTTTACTGACCAAGGCCTCTGTTTCTCGAAATACTTGCAGTTAAATTCCTTGGCACATTCTTTAATTCTACCACGCTTAACATTTTTTAAATTCAACACACAATTTAACTCTTTGGTATCAATACCGTCTTTATCATAAATATACCCGTCAGAATCAGAAAGCGTAACTACTTTCGCCCCCAGCTGTAAAAGCTTTTCCACGGTATACTGCGCAACATTGCCTGAACCGGAGACCGCGCAAACTTTTCCTTTCAAGGAATCCCCCCTCATCTTAAACATCTCTTCCACAAAATATACACAACCATAACCTGTGGCTTCCGGCCGAATCAAACTCCCGCCCCAATTAAGTCCTTTACCCGTCAGCACGCCGGAGAATTCATTGCGTAATCTTTTATACTGGCCAAACAGAAACCCAATCTCGCGGCCGCCTGTACCAATATCTCCAGCGGGGACATCTGTATCCGGGCCGATATATCTGAAAAGCTCAGTCATGAAACTTTGGCAAAACTTCATTACCTCATTATCCGACTTTCCTTTAGGATCAAAATCTGAACCGCCCTTTCCGCCCCCCATCGGTAACGTAGTAAGCGCGTTCTTAAAAACCTGCTCAAAAGCCAAAAATTTCAATATCCCTAAGTTTACACTGGGATGCAAACGCAATCCGCCTTTATACGGGCCAATGGCGCTACTCATCTGAATACGATAACCACGGTTAATCTGCACCTCTCCCTGATCATCAAGCCAGGGAACACGAAAAATTATTGTTCTCTCCGGTTCAATCATTTTCTCTAATATCTTGGCTTTCTGATATTTCGGATTTTTTTCAATAAAAGGCATTACTGACTCCGCCACTTCTCTGACCGCCTGATGAAATTCCGTTTCACCGGGATTTTTCCGTATGACTAAATCCATAAACTCTTCAACTTTCTTAACCATTTGCTCCTCCTTATGTAGCGACATAACACCCGCGCAATTGCGCTACCTAGCGCACACCAACGCAATACATATTAGCGTTGGGTGAATCTTTTAGCGCGGGGTGTCTTATTTTTTAGAGAAATTTTTAATTATTGATTTAGACGCTTTTTTAGCCATACCCATCGCCTCAATAACCGTACCTTCTCCGCCGACGATATCACCCCCGGCAAAAACACCGCTTATGGAACTCTCCATGCTTTCAGAGTCGACAATGACATCTGAATATTTATCGGTTTTTAATTCCGGTGTTGCGTTAATTAAAATTTGATTTGCTTTTAACCCTACGGCGATCACGCACAGATCGCAATCAAGGGCAAATTCACTTCCTTCAATAATTACCGGCCTTCTTCTGCCGGAACTGTCCGGCTCCCCAAGTTCTGATTTTAAACAAGTTAACTGCTTCACAAAACCCTGGTCATCTCCAATAAATTCTTTAGGCTGCACTAAAAATTCAAATTTGATCCCTTCTTCTTTAGCATGTTCAATCTCTAAGCGCCTGGCCGGCATTTCTACTTCTGTGCGCCGATAAATAACCGTAGTATTCAGCGGATAGCCTTTTAACTTTTGCAACCGTAAAGCAACCCTCGCCGAATCCATCGCCGTATTTCCACCACCCACAATTAAAACGTTTTTACCAATATTCACCGGGGTATGAAATTCCGGAAATTTATAAGCCGACATAAGATTTACCCGCGTTAAAAATTCATTTACCGAATAGATGTTGCAAAGGCTCTCGCCTTTAATTCCCAGAAAAGACGGTACCCCGGCACCCAGCCCTAAAAATATACTCGAGTATCCATCATTAAATAACTCTTTAATTGTTTTAGCCTTGCCCACTAAAAAATTAGTATTAAAGCTTACCCCCAATTTTTTTAAATAATTTATCTCAAAATCCAAAATATCCCAAGGAAGCCTAAAAGGAGGAATACCATACCTTAAAACCCCGCCAGTTTTATGCAGGCTTTCAAAAATATCAACTTTTATGCCTTGGCGGGCCAACTCTCCGGCGCAGCATAAACCCGCCGGGCCTGAACCCACCACCGCAACCTTAAATTTAGAAAACACTTCTTTTTTCTCTTGTCCAACTTCCAAATTATTATTTTTACCATAGTCTCCGGCAAAACGCTCTAAAAAATGGATATTAATTGCTTGCTCGGAAGCAAAGGGCGAATTCTTTTTAGTAAGTATACAGGCTTTGCGGCACTGGTATTCCGCTGGGCAAACCCTTCCGCAAATTGAAGGAAAATTATTTTTCTCTTTAATCGTAAAATATGCTCCAGCGTAATCTTTTTGGGTAATTTGAGAAATAAATTTCTTGATATCGATTCCCACCGGACAGCCGCTACTGCAAACAGGATTCTTACACTGCAAACATCGAGAAGCTTCCAGTAAGGCTTCCTCTTCAGAGTAACCCAAAACAACCTCTTGAAAATTCCCGGCCCTAACCTGCGCGGATACTTCTCTAACTTTTACCGGTTCTTTTTTCATAATTTAAACTGACGGGAAAAGATTACAGATATGTTTCTCCTGAAGGCTATACACCTTATTTCTCTTTTCCAGTTCTTCCCAATTAACTTCATGGCCATCAAAATCCGGCCCATCAACACAACTAAATTTTACCTCACCGGCAACGGTTACCCGGCAACAACCGCACATTCCGGTAGCATCAACCATCAGCGCATTCAACGAGACTAAAGTTTTAATCTTGTATTCACCGGTCACCAAAGCCACTCTTTTCATCATCGGGATCGGCCCCACGGAATAAACTAAATCATATTTATCGCGACTTAAAAGCTCTTTTAACATATCGGTGGTAAAACCTTTTCGGCCGTAAGAGCCATCATCGGTCATAATATAAATTTCATCTGATGCGTTTTTAAGTTCCGTTTCCAAAATAAGCAACTCCTTGTTTCTGGAGCCAAGAATAGTCGTCACCTGGTTACCTGCTTGTTTGAATGCCCGGGCCACCGGCAAAATCTCGGCAATCCCCACACCACCGCCTACTAAGATTATTTTTCCGAATTTTTTAATCTCTGTAGGATGCCCTAAAGGCCCCACCAAAGAATAAAGCGAATCCCCGGGATTTAATCTACCTAAGCTCCGGGTAGTAAAACCTGCTTCCTGAAAAATCAAACTTACCGTACCTTTTATTTTATCCGTATTCACTAAGGTCAAGGGGATACGTTCCCCTTTTTCGCTAGCCATTAACATCACAAACTGCCCGGGAAGAGCTTTTTTAGCAATATCCAAAGCGGCAATATCCAATTGTGTAATCTTTACTCCTCCCACATCATTAATTGTCTGCTTATTGAGTATTTTCATATCTAATTTTGCCTAAATTTTATGCAAAAAATAAAAAAGACGCCCGAAGATTTTCGGACGTCACTGTCCTTTGCTGCTACAAAAACAAAAGCATATTATTACTAAACGCCATATTTGTCAAGTTTTTTATTATTCAAATCTAACTTAACTAATCCGTTTTCAAACGGAGCGACTACCCGCTCAAGAATACCGCAAAGATAAGCCATTAATATTCCATAATTAGTAATCGCAACCTGTGCATCTTTAGCTTTCTGAATACGATGCATAATTTCGCCCCGATTAACCATGCACCCCCCGCAAGAGATAATCAATTTATAGCAGCTTAAATCCTCCGGAAAATCCCCTCCGGAGGTTACTTCAAAGTGCAAATCTTTTTTAGTATAATTCAACAGCCAGGTGGGGATTTTGGTGCGGCCGATATCTTCCGGTTGGACATGGTGCGTGCAGGCCTCAGCAATCAAGATTTCATCGCCATCTTTTAAGTTTTCTACCGCATAAACCCCCTGGATATAGGCGTTCAAATCCCCCTTATGCCGGGCAAACACAGTAGAAAATGAAGTTAGAGGAATATCTTTAGGCAACATATCGCGAACATCTTCAAAGACCTGAGAATCTGTAATCACCAGGCGCGGCTTGACTTTAAGCGCCTTGAGGCAATCCAACAGTTCAGTTTCTTTAGTAACCAAGGCAGTAGCATTGTTATCCAAACAATCGCGCATAACCTGCACCTGCGGAAGAATTAACCTACCCTGGGGCATAGCGCTGTCAATAGGGCAGACCAATACCACCACATCTTTAGGGCTGATAATATCCCCGATAAGCGGTATCGGTGACCAATGCCCCGGAGCCATATCCATGAGCTTAATTTTAAGCTCTTCGATCCCTTGCTTCGTTCTAGCGCTTACCTTAATAAAAGGAAGCTGGTTTTGTTCTAAATAATTTTGCGCAACTTCTCCCGCTAGCTCGCATTTATTAATTACAAATAAAAATGGGAGTTTTTTACTTTGCAATGTTTTAATTAACTCCTGCTCGAAACTATCAATTACGGTATTCGGAGTTACCACAATCAGGCCCAAATCAGTTTTTCTTAAAACCACTAAAGTACGCTTGACCCTTTCTTCTCCTAAAATTCCCCGATCATCAATACCGGCAGTATCAATAAGCATGCATGGCCCAATGGGCAAAATCTCCATGGCTTTATACACCGGATCAGTGGTTGTTCCGGCAACCTCAGAAACAATCGCTGCCTCCTGGCCGGTAACCGCATTAATTAAACTGGATTTACCGGTATTTCTTTTACCAAAAATACCAATATGCAACCGATTACTTGCCGGTGTTTTATACATTGCTACCTTTCATTAAGGACCGTTTCCTTATAAGTTCTTAAGTACCATTTATTTATGAAGGAAACGGTCCTTTTTTAAGAGAGTCGCCTTTTGAATAATCTATAAAACGATTAATATCTTTAACTGCCCCGTCCATACAAAAATTACAGGCCCCCACCGGCTCATCAATGCATTTTTTCCCCGGATATATCTGGTAAAGTTTACGATAAGGCTGTGGGGTAAAATTTGGCATTAAGATATTTGCTCCGCATTTTAAGCCCTCCCAGCGATAATCTTGCTCCAGGCTACCCAAAGCAGTAGTCGCCGGTATATGCGCATTCTTAGTCACAATCCTGGTAAGTGCAATAGTTTTTAAAGTAAGTAAAGCTTCGCCTCCGGCAACCGCGGCAAACGGGGTATTCTGATGCGGGATAAACGGGCCGATACCGATCATGTCAAAATTACTCTGCTTAAAAAACAAGATATCCTGGGCAATGGTTTTTAGGCTCTGCCCGGGAAGGCCAATAATATTTCCTGAACCAACCTGATAACCCAATTTAGCTAAATTATCCAAGCAGATTTGGCGACGCGCAAAGCTCATCTGCGGATGCATCTTGGCATATAAAGCTTCATCAGAAGTTTCCATCTTAAGCAAATACCGGTCTACCCCGGCCTGTCTCCAAATTTTATAATCATCCGCGCTTCTCTCGCCAACCGAAAGAGTAACCGCCAGATCAAACCTTGCTTTGATTTGGTTAATTATCTCGGCCAGCCATAAAACATCTAAGGCCGGATCTTCTCCGGATTGTAAAACCACAGTCTTAATGCTGCAGGAAGCTAAATATTCAACGCTCTTAATTAACTCCTCCCGGCTCATCCGATAACGGCTAAGTTTATGATTATTCTTATTTAATCCGCAATAGAAACATTCTTTGTCGCAAAAGGAAGAGAATTCAATAATCCCGCGCAAAAAAATTCCGTCACCGCAAAATTCTTTTCTTACCCTATCCGCGAGGCTAAACAACCAATCTAGTTCTACCTGGCTTTCTAAAGACAAGGCCTGCTCTAGATCCTTAAGGTCGGGCAGCTCGGATGCATAAATTTTATCAAGAAGCTTATTAATTTTAAACATATTCATCTCTTGTCCCTTGCGCAACATGCGCAAAGAAAAGTTTTAACTTCTCTTGCTCCAAAGGTGCTAACTGCTTAAAATAGCGGCTAATCATTTTATAGCCTGCTTGTTTAACGGGTTCCGATGCAAAATCATCCAGATATTCCTGCAAAGTAATCAGGGCATTCATGCTGCATTTGCCTTTAATCGTACCCGGCTTAGCCAATTGCATGAAACTTTCTCCGGTTCTCTCCATCCGGTAGCAGGCAGCGCAAAAACTGGGGATATAATCATACTTAATCAAAGCCCCAACAATCTCATCCAGGCTACGCTGGTCACCAAGAGAAAACTGGCCGCCGGCCTGTTCCTGAATTGCGGCAGAATATCCTCCGGGAGAAGTATTCGATTCAGCACTAACTTGAGAAACCCCTAAATTCAACAATGCGTCCCGCATCAAAGCATTCTCACGGGTAGACATAATCATCCCGGTATACGGTACCGAAAGCCTTAAAACCGCCACTACCTTTTTAAAATCATCGTCAGAAATTTTATAAGGAGGCGCCAAAGATAGCTCTGAACCTTCTGCCGGTTCAATCCGCGGCACAGAAATAGTATGCGGCCCCACTTTGAATTTCTCTTCCATATGTTCAACATGAGAAAGTAAACCTAAGGTTTCAAATCGATAATCATATAAGCCAAACAAAGCCCCAATTCCGATATCATCAATTCCTGCGGTAAATGCGCGATCAACGGCATCGATGCGATTATCCGGATCACTCTTGGGCCCTTTAATATGCATACAACGATAAGTTTGCTCATGGTAAGTTTCTTGAAAAATCTGATAGGTGCCGATACCCGACGCTTTAAGCTGCTTAAATTCATCGATACTCAACGGCGCGCAATTAACATTAACTCTTTTTATTTTATGCTTACCTATTTCAGCGGCATAAATTGCCTTGACTGCCTCCAGGTAATAGCGGATACCTGTTTTCCCTTTTGGCGCTTGTTCACCGCAAACCATCAATATTCTTTTATGGCCCCGCCCTAATAGCCATTTAGTTTCTTGATCAATCTCAGAAATGGTTAAAGCCCGGCGTTTAATCTTTTGATTATCCGACTTAAATGCACAATAAAGGCAGGTATTGGCGCAAAGATTACTGATATAAAGCGGAGCAAACAATACCACTCGCCTGCCATAAATTGCATCCTTAACAAAACTAGCTGCCGCGTATATTTTTTGAATATCCTGCGGATCCTCGACCGCCAATAACGCCGCAGACTCCTTAAGCGTTAAACGCTGAAGCGATTTGGCCTTATCCAAAATAATATCAAGCTTACGGCGATCAACCTTAACCGTATCCGCTAACAAATTATTTATTTTTTCTTCATTAATATATTTCATATTTATTATTCCATACAATACTATTAATTTTGTTTTCTTGTTGTAGGCGCATTAAAAATTTTTCGGCAATTGTGTGCAAAGAATTACGTCGAGCGCAGGCGATGTCTCGCTAGCGTAAGGAACACGCCGTAGCGAGACGTAAACCGCAGCACACGACGAAAAATTTCGCGCCGAAACAAGAAGACAAAATACAATCATTCAGCCTTACTTAAAGCTGATTTTACCGAAACTCCGGTAACTTTACCTAATTTGCCCGTCAAAGCACCCAAGCCATCTGTAGTCGCATTCACAATTAAAACAATTACGCTTAGTTCTCTTTTAACATGCGGAATCCCCATCCGGCCAATAACTAAATCCCCAAATTCAGTCAAAATACTGTTAACCTCCGGAGCGGCTTTTTTACGATTATGAATAATTATCCCCACAAAACCTAAACGTTTCTCCATCTTTTCCTCCTTTGTTTTTATTTATAATACTTATAGAAATGCTAGACCTGGGGACACACTTAAGTGTGTCCCCAGGTCTCAAGCGCATCCTCAGGCGTTTCCCAAAGCGCATAAATTAAACATCCCAACTTCTCTGTTTAAATACTTCCTGCAGAAAGGTTGGGATTTTAAAATTTTCATCCCCCTTGGATTCAGAGTAAAGAAGCTCCTGACCGCAGGACTTGATTCTAGTTTTATTTTGCGTAAATCGGCCTCGCCTTATAATGCACATGCAGAAGTTTTTCCGACTTCTCACCTAAAGGCTTACCTAAAAATTCCTTATACAGTCTTTTAATGTACGGATTCTGATGACTACAGCGGATTTGCTTTTGATCATCATCCTGATACAGCGCTTTTGCCCTTTTTATTCTTAACTCATCGGTAACCATGTAAGGCTGTCCGCCTCCTCCGACACAACCTCCCGGACAAGCCATCACTTCAATAAAATGATAAGGCATCTCTTGATTATTTTTCTTTGCCTCTCTAACTTTATTTAAAATATATTCCACATTGCCTAAGCCATGAGCGATAGCGATCTTAAGTTTTTTCCCGCCGATTTCAAGTTCAGTTTCTTTAACCCCCTTTAAACCGCGCACACTTTCAAACTCTACTTTTTTTAATTCTTTGCCCGTAATAAAATAATGCGCGGTTCTTAACGCTGCTTCCATTACTCCCCCGGTAGAACCAAAAATCACTCCGGCTCCGGCATATTCGCCTAAAATACTATCGCACTCCTCATCCGGTAAGCTATCAAAATCAATACCCGCCTGTTTAATCATCCGGACCAGCTCCCGGGTACATAAAACTGTGTCTATATCCTGAAAGCCTGAAGCCGACATCTCTTCATTTCTGGTAATTTCGTATTTTTTAGAAGTGCAAGGCATAATTGAAACCATAAATATCTTCGACGGATCAATCTTGTTCTTTTCGGCATAATAAGTTTTAGAGAGCACCCCTAAAATTTCATGCGGGGATTTACAGGAAGAAAAATGCTCAATCATATCCGGATAAAATTTTTCCATAAAATCTACCCAGGAAGGGCAACAGGTAGTAATTAAAGGAAGCGGCCGGTTAGCATGCAGAAGCCTTTGTTCAAATTCGCTCGCCTCCTCCATAATCGTAACATCCGCAGCAAAGGAGGTATCGAAAACCGCGTGAAATCCTAAACGCCTTAATAAAGCATAAAGTTTCTTCGTAAAATTCTTCCCCACATAACCAAAAGCCTCGCCGATAGAAACCCTGACTGCCGGGGCAATCTGCACCACGCAGTATTTATCCGGGTTCTGCAGCGCCTTCCAGGCCTGGGCGGTATGATCCTGTTCCACAAATGCTCCGGTAGGGCAATGCGCTGAGCATTGGCCGCAACGCACACATGGAGAATCTGCTAACTGGATATCTCCGGCCGGAGAAATACGGGTTTTCATCCCTCTTTCCAAAAACGATAAAGCCCAAACATCCTGTGCTTCTTGACAAACGTGCACACATCGACCGCAAAGAATGCACTTTTTAGGATCCAGGTCTACCGCTTTCGTCGAAGTGTCAATCGGCAAATCTCTTAAAAATTGCGGAAATGATTCTTCTTTAATTCCAAAATCTGCGGTAAGCTTTTGCAATTCACATTCATTATTTCTAGCGCACTTAAGGCAATCATTGGGATGATTAGACAGAATAAGCTCAATGACCGTCCGGCGAATTTCCACTATTTCCGGATCATGAGTGATAATATCCATTCCCTCATCTAACGGCGTGCAACAAGAACGCAGCATCTTCTGCGACCCCTTGTTCCTAACAATACAAATACCGCAAGATGCCGATGCCGGTAAATCCGGATGTTTACAAAGAGTAGGAATCTTTATCTGCACCCGCTTAGCTGCCTCTAAAATAGTCGTGCCTTCTTCTACTCTTAATAAAATACCGTTAATCTTCGCTTGAATTATTTTCGCCATTTTTATTTTTTAAGAATTGCCTTAAACTTACAAACATCAAAACATCTTCCGCACTTAGTACATTTATCCTGGGCAAGAATATAACCTTTTTCTTTATCTCCACTGATTGCCTGCACCGGACAATTAAGGGCGCAAATACCGCAACGCTTACACTTATCCTCAACAATGCTATAAGTTACCAAGCTGCTGCATTTTCCCGCCGGACATCGCTTATTTAAAATATGCTCGTTATATTCCTGTTCAAAATATTTTAACGTAGAGAGTACCGGATTAGAAGCAGTTTGCCCTAATCCGCATAAAGACGCTTTCTGCATCGCTTGAGATATGCGCCTTAGTTGCCCCAAGTCTTCCGGCTTGCCCTTTCCTTCAGATATTTTCTTTAAGTAACCCAGCATTTGAAAACCACCGATACGGCAAGGCGCGCATTTTCCGCAAGATTCCTCTACGCAAAATCCCAGATAAAATTTGGGAATATCGACCATGCAATCATCCTCATCCATCACAATCATTCCGCCGGAACCCATAATCGAACCTAGTTTCTGCAAATTCTCATAATCTACAGGCGTATCCAGTAGCCCTTCGGGAATTACCCCTCCGGAAGGCCCTCCTGTCTGCACGGCTTTGATCGGTTTACCGGATAATGTCCCTCCGCAGATATCTACCACAATCTCTCTTAAGGTAGCGCCCATGGCAATTTCGACTAAACCTGAATTTTTAACTTTTCCGGTTACCGCAAAAACCTTGGTGCCTTTTGAGGTTGAGGTACCGATTTGGCCAAAGCATTTGCCGCCTTTTAAAATAATCACAGGGATATTGGCTAATGTCTCCACATTATTAATCACTGTCGGCTTGCCCCATAATCCTTTTACCGAAGGATACGGCGGGCGGGGATGCGGAGTTCCTCGTTTACCCTCAATAGAGGAGATTAACGCGGTTTCCTCTCCGCAAACAAATGCGCCGGCACCCAACCGGATATCTAAATCTAAACTAAAAGAACTACCTAAGATGTTCTTTCCTAACAGGCCGTAACCATATGCCTGTTTAATTGCTTTATTAATTCTGTCTACTGCCAGCGGATATTCAGCGCGAATATAAAAATAACCTTTTGAAGCTCCAATCGCAAAAGCCGCAATAATCAAACCTTCAATAACGGAATGCGGATCACCTTCCAGGATGCTTCTGTCCATATAAGCACCGGGGTCTCCTTCATCCGCATTACAAATAACAAATTTTTCTGCGCTAACCACCTCGCGGGCAAAATTCCATTTCATCCAGGTAGGATAACCTGCCCCTCCCCTGCCCCGAATACCGCTGATTTTAATTTCTTCAATCAGTTTTTGCTGCCCTAATTCATTAAGAACTTTTTTTAAAGCCAAATAGCCGCCGCAGGCAATATATTCTTCAATGCTCTCCGGATCAATTTTGCCGCAATTACGCAAAACAATCCTATTCTGCTTGACTTTAGGCTTAAAATTTAAATCTTCAATGACCTTGTCTTCTTTTAAGCTCAGATCAATTATTCTCTTAATATCCGCATCCTGAACATTAACATAAGTAATTCTCTCGGGGAGAATCTTCACTACTAACCCCTGTTCATAAACACCGATATCCGCAACCCGAACAACCTGAATCTGCTCATGCAGGTTATGCTCGCGAAGCTGTTCTAAAAAACGGGTATAGAACTCACGCGTTTTATCTTCTCTTTTTAAATCCGTATCCTTGACTAAAATAAATTTAGTATGCATAAATCAGTTATTCCTAACTTTTAAGCTAAAACTTCAAAAATATAATCATTAACCAGCATCTTAGAAATAATATGTTTTTCCAAAATCTTAGTCGCCACATCTTTATTCACCCCGCCATAGATTACCGGGGGCAAGCCTTCAACGTTTACCTCAACCAGCGGTTCCGCATAACAGGCGCCGGCACAGCCGCATTTTTTAATCTCAACCTGCAAATTCCTCTTTTTTACCTCTTCAACAAAAAAATTAAAAATATCTTCCGCTCCGGCAGCAATACCACAGCTGCTTAAACCCACCTTGATCCAATCCCTGGGCCGGTCGCTTGAGGCCTTGCTCATTTTATCTAAATCGCTGGGAGTTAGTTTATTCATCGTTAATTATTCCTCTTTAATATATTTAGACAAAATATCCGCGACTTCATTTTTTTTCACCTTGCCGTACACTTTGCCATCAATCATCATTACCGGAGCTAACCCGCAGCAGCCTAAACACCTGACCACATCCAGGTGAAAAAGATTGTCTTTGGTCGTTTGGCCTTCTTGAACACCCAAAATATTTTTTATTTCATCTAAAATTACCTGTGCTCCCCGCAAATAGCAGGCTGTTCCCATGCATAAAGCAATCCGGTGTTTACCCGGAGGAGTGAGCTTAAAGAAATTATAAAAAGTAATTACCTCGTAAATCCTGGCCAAAGGAACATCCAGCATTTTGGATAACTCCAAAGACAGCTCCCGCGGCACATAACCATGATGATTCTGAATTTCATGCAGGATCATGATTAAATTGCCTTCTTTGCCTTTCCACTGCTGGACAAGGCTGACTAATTCCGGATTAAGTTTTTTATGTTCCATGATTTAAAAGTTTTTAATATTTTCGAAGGATCCTTAAGTTTTTGCTTTAATCTTTCCGATGGGGCTAAAAAACAGGAGGTTCCTAGATTAGTGTAAAAATTTTACCATATTTTATCTAAAAAACAAGGGGATTTTACTAAACAACTTCCTTTCTATGTTGATAATGCGTATGCAATAAATGATGTGATTTTTCTCCTAGTGGCTCACCTAAAAATTCCTTATAAAGAGCCTGCACTGCCGGATTTTGGTGTGATTTTCTTAATGCCTTATTCTTATCCTCCCGGTAAATTGCCTCCATCCTTTTGGACTTAACCGCAGGATCAGTTGAAATCGGCTGGCCTGCGCCACCTAAACATCCTCCGGGGCAAGTCATAATTTCAATAAAAGCGTAAGGAGATTTACCCTGTTTTATTTCTTCTAATAATATACGCGCATTACTTAAACTATTCGCCACCGCCACCTTGAGATTTAACCCATCAATGTCAATGGAAGCAACCTTAATGCCCTCTAAACCTCTTAACTGCATAAAATCCAGCTTTTCTAACTGTCTACCAGTAAGTACTTCATAAGCTGTCCTTAATGCCGCTTCCATTACTCCCCCGGTTGCGCCGAAGATAACCGCCGCTCCCGTAGAGATACCTAAAGGCTCATCAAAATCTTCACCGGCTAAATCTGTAAAGTTAATTCCCGCCTCTTTGATCATTCGGCTGGCTTCCCGGGTAGTGAGAACATAATCCACATCATTGAAAACTTCATTTTCTTTTAAGCCTAATTCTTTCTTCCAATAATTAAACGCGCTTTTCATCTCCGGGCGTAACGCCTCAAATTTCTTGGCGGTACAAGGCATAACCGAAACCACCACTATGTTTCTTGGATCAAGATTATATTTCTTGGCGTAATAAGTTTTAGCAATCGAGCCAAACATCTGCTGCGGAGACTTACAGCTTGATATATTATCTAATATCTCGGGGAAAAAATGCTCGGCAAATTTTATCCAACCCGGAGAACAGGAAGTAATCATCGGCAATACGCCTTTATTTTTAATCCGATCAATTAACTCATATCCTTCCTCCATAATCGTCAGGTCCGCGGAAAATTGCGTATCAAAAACTTTGGCAAAACCTAATTTGCGCAAAGCCTGGGCTAATTTAGCCGTGACTAAGCTGCCGGCCGGCATGCCAAACTCTTCGCCGAGCGCGGCTCTCACCGCCGGAGCAACCTCTACGACGACAAACTTTTTAGGATCTGATAACGCCTTCCAAACGCTTTGCGTAGCATCATTTTCAATAATTGCTCCGGTTGGACAAACCAGAAGGCACTGACCGCAATTAACACAAACACTATTTCCTAATCCCTGGTCAAAGAATGTCGTTACTTTACTGGCTTTGCCCCGTCCGGTAAAATCAATCGCCTTAACCGACTGTAAATTAGCACAAACCGCAACACAACGGCCGCACAAAATACATTTATTCGGATCTCGGGTTAAAGATACGGAAGTATTATCTTGTGGCATTTGAGTTTTAGTGATCTTAGGAAACCTTAAGTCCCTGATCCCCAGATCAAAAGCCATCTTCCTTAATTCGCAACTCTGATTGCGGTCACAAACCAGGCAGTCTTTAGGGTGCCCGGCTAAAAGTAACTCCAAATTTAATTTTCTGGCCTCTCTGACCCGCGAGGTATTGGTAAAAATCTCCATCCCCTGGCTAATGCCGGTAACGCAAGACCGCAATAATGTCCTGGCCTTCTTTACCTCTACCAAACAAATTGAACAGGCAGCCTCTTGATTGATATCTTTCAAATAACAAAGCGTAGGGATATCAATTGCGGCTTCTGCGCAAGCCTCCAAAATAGTCAGGCCAGCGCGAAACTCATAATCCCGGCCATCAATCTTTAAAGATATTTTCTTATCTTCCATCTATTTATCTTCCTTAACATCGCACCTTAAACAGCGGCCGGCTTCAACACAAGCCTGCTTTAAGGATAGCCCTAAAGAAACCTCTTTAAAATTATTACGCCGTTTCTTTATCTCCAGTTTCTTACCTTCCTGTTTCTTGGAGGCTTTTGGCTCTAAAGAAACCATTTTCGCATACGTAAATTCGCTAAAAAGCTTAAAAAATCTATCTTCTTTGATTAATGCCAAATCAATCGCCCGGGCAGCTTTCTTTCCGTCAGACATCGCCTCGACTGCCGTGGAAGGGCCCATCACTAAATCCCCTCCGGCGTAAACTTTATCCAAATTAGTCTTTAAATTAAATTTTTCCACCTTCACTGTCCCATTTGAATTAATTAAAACTCCGCTTCTGGCAATAAACTCTGCGTCCACTCTCTCTCCAATGGCTAAAATCACGGTATCGCAAGGAATTTGGAAAACCTCATGCGTGGCCACCGGTTTCCTTCTTCCGGTAATATCAAATTCCCCTAAAACCATTCGCGTTACACTTAAGCCCTTTAATCTACCGGCGGAATCTCTAAGCAAGGCTTGGGGGCCAGCTAAAAATATAAATTTGATACCTTCTAATTGCGCTCCCTTAATTTCATCTTTATTCGCCGGCATATCGCTTTCTTCTCTACGGTAGACAATTGTAACTTCACTGCCTAGCCTAAAGGCTGTACGCGCCGCATCCACCGCCACGTTTCCCGCCCCGATAATTACCACTTTTTTGCCCAAAGACGGTTTTTTACCAACCGCCACATCCTCCAGAAAAGCCGTTCCGGACAATACCCCTTGAAGATCTTCTCCGGAAATACCTAATTTCATATTTTTATAAGCGCCGGTGGCCAAAAACACAGCATCCGATTTTTTAATCAAATTCTGTAATTTCTGCGCGTTGATTTTTTGCTTACATAAAATTTTTACCCCCAATTTACGCACAAAATCAACCTCTTTCTTCAATACGCTTTTAGGCAGACGATATTCAGGAATTCCATAACGTAAAACCCCTCCGGCCTCAGAATTAGCTTCATAAATAGTAAGATCATGGCCCAGCCGGGCTAAATAAAAAGCCGCCGTTAACCCGCTAGGGCCCGCACCGACTACGGTAATCTTCTTGCCGGTCTTGGGCAATTTCTCTTTAACTAAACGCTGAATAATCTTTGTTTCCTGTTTAGATTTATATATCGTATCAGCGATATACCGATGAATTTCACCTTGAGATACCGGATGGTCAATATCTTCCCGACGACAACGCATCTTGCAATGGAAATGGCAAATCCTTCCACTCGATGCCGGAAAAGGATTATCCCGGATAATGCATTCAAATGCCTCCTTTAACTTCTTCTCTTTAAATAACTCCAGAAATCCCGGAATATTCATATGTAAAGGACAGCTATTCTCACAAGGAGAAATAAAAAGATCTAGACATACTCCCCCGTCACAGCGGCCCTCGGTAATATGTTCCTCATACTCATTTTTAAAATACTTAAGCGTAGTCAACACGGGATTAGGGCCGGTTTGGCCTAATCCGCACAAAGCCGTATCTTTAATCACTGTTCCCAATTTATACAATTCTTCCGCATCTTTTTGCGCCGCTTTACCCTGCGTAATATTAGTGAGGATATTTAAACTTTGCGTTAATCCTTCCCGGCAAGGCGTACACTTACCACAGGATTCACTGGTGGTAAATTCCGTAAAATACCGCGCAATATCCACCATGCAATTATCATCATCCATCACCACCATACCGCCCGAACCCATAATCGCGCCTAAAGAAGCCAGTGTTTCATAATCAATCGGGGTATTAAACAGGGTTGCCGGAATACAACCCCCGGAAGGCCCGCCGCTTTGCACCGCTTTAACCTTTTTATTTGTACCGGTTCCTGCGCCAATATTATAAATCAACGTCTGCAAAGAAGTCCCCAACGGCAACTCCACTAAACCGGTATTCTTAATTTTACCAACTAGGGAAAAAACTTTAGTCCCGGAACTATTGTTAGTCCCGGTCTGCTTAAACCAATCCGCACCACAAGCTATCACCACCGGAATATTGCTCCAGGTTTCCACATTATTGATGTTGGTGGGCTTACCCAAATATCCTTTTTGCGCAGGAAATGGCGGACGCAGATGCGGCCGGCCGGATTTTCCTTCAATCGAAGATATTAACGCGGTCTCTTCCCCACAAACAAAAGCACCCGCGCCTTCCACTAATTGCAAATCAAAAGAAAAACCACTGCCTAGTATATTTTCACCGAGTAAACCAAAACTCCGGGCTTGGTTAATCGCATTTTTAATTCTCTCTACCGCCAGAGGATATTCTGCACGCACATAAATAATTCCTTCTGATGCGTTCATCGCATAAGCGCCAATAATCATTCCTTCTAAAAGCATATGCGGGTCGCTTTCGCTTTCATTACGATTCATATATGCGCCCGGATCTCCTTCATCGGCATTACAAATAATATATTTCTGGTCGGCACTCTCTTTTTGCATTAATTCCCATTTTATTCCGGTAGGAAAACCTGCTCCACCCCTGCCCCTTAACTTTGATTGCTTTACTTGCGCGATTACTTCCTGCGGCTGAAGATCTTTTAAAACATGCAAAAGCCCTCGATATCCGCCTACAGCAATATACTCCTGGATATCTTCAGGATTAATCAAACCGCAATCTCTTAAGACAATTTTTTTCTGCCATTTAAAAAACGCAATCTCATTCCAATGTGGAATCTGCGCAAAACCCTCTCCATATTTAATCTGTGCCGTTAAATGATCCCAAGATTCGATCTTGCATAAAGCCCTTCTGGGATTAATGATACCCTTGGCAAGATCTTTAACGATTGCCTCTACATCTTTAGGCAAAACACGATTAAGGATTACTAGTGGCTGACCGGGTAAAGTAATATTAACTAACGGCTCCTGGGCACAAAAACCAAAACAACCTACTTTAGTCAACAACGCCGGTATTTTTCTCTTCGCCAACGCTTTAGTAAAAGCCTGGAATACTTCGCCCGCGCCATTGCCTAAGCCACAAGTCCCCATACCTACGGCGATACGCGTTACTTTAGGCAGTATCTTTTTTAACCCTTCTTCTTTAATCTTATTTAAATCTTCGAGATTATTAATTTTCATAACTTAGTTTTTTTACTGGAGATATTTTTAATGAGTTTACGCAATTTTTCTTCCGTCATGTGGCTGTAGATGTTGCCGTCAACCTCCACTACCGGCGCCAGTGCGCATTGGCCAAAACAAGCTACGGTTTTAACCGTAAATTTATTATCTTTAGTAGTTAAAGATGATTTTTCTCCTGCGGCCAGTTCACCCTCTTTAAAACCAAACCAATTAATCAAATAATCCAATAAATTTTTTGACCGGCGCGTATGGCAAGCTGTCCCGCGGCAAACAATAATCGAATGTTCTCCCTGCGCAGCTAAATTAAAAAAAGCATAAAAAGTAATCACTTTATAAATCTTAGAAACAGCAGTATCGGTCTTTTCAGCAATATACTCTAAAACTTCTTTGGTAAGATATTTATGCGGATTTATCTTTTGCGCATCCTCTAATATACCCAGCAGCCTACCCGGCTTATCTTTATACCGAGAAATAATCTCATCAATTTTTGTTTTCTCTAAATCCGTCTGCAAAACTTTCATTATTTAGTCTTCTCGGTTACATTTACAAAATAAATAAGATTTTCTAATTCAATTTCCAGGTTAACATTATTGATAATACAGCCTTCAGCGTTTTTGAGCCTTAAAGGAGCGAAATTAAGTATCCCTTTTATTCCCGCAGCGCAAATTATATCCGCAGCCTGTTGCGCCGCGATATCCGGAACCGCTAAAATGGCGATACGTATACCATTAGCTTTTATAAAACCCCTGGCTTCCTCTAGCGGTAGGACTGGAACAGAATTAGAGCGGTTAAACTTAGCCGGATCAATATCAAAACCGGCAACTATTTTTATACCTTCTTTTTCAAATCCTCGGTAACGCATTAACGCACTACCGATATGCCCACCGCCAACCACAATCACCTTCTGCAGCTGATCCTTACCTAAGATGCTATTAAGCTTCTCCAACAAAGAATCAATTTGATATCCGCCTTTTTTGTTTCCGGAGATACCAAAAATAGAAAAATCTTTTCTTACCTGTGAGGCAGTTACTCCCACCGCATCCGCTAAGTTATCTGAGAAAACTTTCACAAAACCCAAAGCTTGCAGTCTATAAAGAGCGTTTTTATATCGGGAAAGCCGAATGATGCAGTTTTTATTAGTAATCATATTGTACCATTTTTCACAATAACTTAAACAATATAACAAAAGCTGGAATTTTTGTCAAGAATATATTTATGATTATTTTTATAAAAGCAGGGTCACCTGATTCTGTAAAACTTGCAAAAATCCACCCACAGATGAATCAATTACACTGGTATTTCCTTCCCGGCTACGGATAGTAATCTTACCGCCCGATAACTTAGCCACTAGCGGGGCATGATCCGCTAAAACACCCAAGAAACCTGATACTGAAGGCACAATCAGAGAGGTTGCCTTACCCTCATAGATTATCTTATCACTGGAATAAATACCCACCTGAAAAGTTTTAACCATTTTATTTATTATTCAGCAACTGTTTATTTTTCTCAATCGCTTCCTCAATCGTGCCCACCATATAAAAAGCCTGCTCATGCAGATCATCAAGTGTGCCGCCTAAAATCATCTTTACCCCTTTAATGGTATCCTCTAATCTTACGTATTTACCTTTCATGCCTGTAAAATTTTCCGCCACAAAAAACGGCTGCGAGAAAAATCTTTGCACCTTGCGCGCCCGTTGTACGATTAATTTATCTTCATCCGATAATTCATCGATACCTAAGATTGAAATAATATCGCGCAGATCTTTATAACGCTGCAGAATTTTCTGCACCGCTAAAGCCGTATTATAGTGGTCTTCTCCTAAAAGGCGCGGATCCATAATCCTGGAGTTGGAATCTAAAGGATCAACTGCCGGATAAATCCCCAGCTCAGAGATCTGGCGCGATAAAACTATTTTCGCATCCAAATGCGAAAATACCGCGGCCGGAGCCGGATCGGTTAAATCATCCGCCGGAACATACACTGCCTGAATAGAAGTTATCGAACCATCGCGAGTAGAAGCAATCCTCTCTTCCAACTGAGCAACTTCAGTAGAAAGATTAGGCTGATAACCTACTGCCGAAGGCATTCTGCCTAAAAGCGTGGAAACCTCGCTCCCTGCCTGAATATAACGATAGACATTATCGATGAACAAAAGCACATCTTTTCTTTCCTGGTCGCGAAAATACTCCGCCATAGTTAAAGCGGATAAGCCGATACGCAAGCGGGCACCCGGCGGCTCATTCATCTGGCCAAATACCAAAGCGCTATTTTTAACCACACCCGAAGCATTCAATTCCAGCCAAAGCTCATTTCCTTCCCTGGTGCGCTCACCGATTCCGGCAAAAACCGATACACCTCCGTGCTCTGTAGCGATAGTGCGAATTAACTCCATAACGATAACGGTCTTACCCACTCCGGCACCGCCAAATAACCCGACTTTTCCGCCTTTAGGGATGGGCGCTAAAAGATCGATCACTTTTAATCCTGTTTCTAAAATGTTTTCTATGGGTAACTGCTCCTCAAAATTAGGCGAAGCCCGATGAATAGGATTCCTTATTTCCGGATGCTCCAACTCCCCTTTACCATCGATTGGTTCGCCTAAAAGATTAAATATCCTGCCTAAAGTCTGCTGACCAATGGGCACGGTAATCGGGCTACCCGTGTCAACCGCCTTCATTCCGCGCACTAAACCATCAGTCGAGCCCAAAGCAATACAACGCACGGTATTATTCCCGATATCCTGAGCCACCTCTAAAGTAAGATTTATTTCTTTCTCCGTAATCTTGATTGCATTTAAAAGCTGCGGCCCCTGATTCTCAGGAAACCGAATATCTACGCTTGGTCCAATAATCTGAAGTATCTGCCCCTGCGCCATAATTTTATCCTCTCAATGCTTCCGCTGATGAAGTAATCTCTAAAATATCCTGGGTAATCTGGGTTTGCCTGACCTTGTTTCTAAAAAGCACTAATCCCTCTAAAAGATCTTTAGCATTATCCGTAGCTGTCTTCATTGATACCGTCCTGGCCGCATGCTCAGAGGTAAACGCCTCTAACAAAACAAGCTGCATCTTAATCTTAAGATACCGGGGGACTAAATCCGCAAGTATACTTTTAAAATCCGGCTCAGCAATATACTCCATCGGCTTAACTGCTCTGGGTTGAATGCTCAACAGCTGCTCAATCGTCGCCTTCTGAACAAGAGAGTTTTCAAAATAGGTATAGGCCAGATAAACCGAACCCGCCTGCCCATTTAAAAATAAATTACTTAACTCTGATACGAGCTTATTGCAAAAATCCTGATTAAATTTTGCATTTAATCCGATATATGAATTCAATATTTCTATTCCGCTGCCTCTGAAATAACTTAATCCTTTCTGGCCAACCAAAATTAATTTTATTCTTTTGGAATTATTTTTTTCTAAAAATTCTTCCGCGGCACGCAGGACATTCTGGTTATACATTCCGCACAATCCACTGTCAGAACTAATCAAACAAAGCGCAATATCCGCCTGTGTGGATCCTTTTTTAAAATATGCGGATAAGTTTTCTTCGGATAAACCGACAAGGTTATACATGAGATTTTCCAACCTTAAAGCGTACGGCCGTAAAATCAGCAACTTATCCTGAATACGGTTTAGTTTGGCCACGGAAATCATCTGCATGGCACCGGTCACCTTTTTGGTATTTTCCACACTGCGAATTCTTGTTTTTATCTGCTTAATCGATTGTGCCATTTTTAAGGATTAGCTAAAAATTCTTTCTTAAAATCCCCGATTAAAGTATCCAATTTATTCTTTAAATTCAGATCCAGGTCGTTTTTTGACTCTATCTCCGCCTGAATACCCGGAAATTTCGCATCGATAAATTTATACAGGCCAAACTCAAATTTTTTAATCGTTCCTACGGCTAAATCATCCAAATAACCGTTCGTGCCGGCGTAAATAATAATTACCTGCCGAGCTGCCTCCAGCGGCTCATACTGCGCCTGCTTTAAAACCTCCACCATTCTTTCACCGCGGGTTAACTGCGCACGGGTAGTCTTATCCAAATCCGTTCCGAATTGCGTAAAGGTTACTAATTCGCGATATTGCGCCAAGTCCAGCCTTAACTTTGAGGCTACCTGACGCATCGTCTTACTCTGGGCTTTACCTCCCACGCGCGAAACCGATAACCCCACGTTTACCGCCGGCCGGATACCCGCATAAAATAAATCACTTTCCAGATAAATCTGTCCATCAGTAATTGAAATTACATTCGTCGGAATATAACTGGATATATCTCCGGCCTGAGTTTCCACAATCGGAATCGCCGTTATTGAACCTGCGCCTAAAGTATCATTTAATTTAGCGGAACGCTCCAGAAGCCGAGAATGTAAATAAAAAATATCTCCGGGATAAGCCTCTCTGCCCGGAGGGCGCCTAAGCAATAAAGATAGCTGCCGATAGGCTTGCGCATGCTTGGACAAATCATCATAAATTACTAAAACATGTTTTCCTAAATACATAAACTCTTCGGCCATGGCCGTTGCCGCATATGGAGCAAGATACTGCAGGCTTGCCGAAGCCCGGCTGGAAGCGCTCACAATCGTCGTATACTCCATCGCCCCATGCTTCTTCAGTACTTCGTTGACCGCCACCACGCTGGATAATTTCTGGCCAATCGCACAATAAATACAGTAAACATCTTTTCCTTTTTGGTTAATAATCGTATCAATCGCCACGGCAGTTTTTCCCGTCTGGCGGTCTCCGATAATCAATTCGCGCTGGCCGCGGCCAATCGGAGTCATCGCATCAATCGCTTTAATTCCGGTCTGCAAAGGCTGGTTTACCGGCTGTCTTTCTACGACATTCGGAGCGCTGGATTCTATCGGCCGGGACTTTTGCGTATTAATCTGCCCCTTGCCATCAATCGGCCGGCCCAAACCATTAACCACCCTGCCGACCAAAGCTTCTCCTACCGGAACTCGGACAATTTTACCCGTGCGCTTAACCAGGTCCCCCTCCCGGATGGTTTTATCCGGGTTATCCGTACCAAAAATTACCACTCCTGCGCTATCCTCTTCCAGGTTTAAAACCATACCCATAATATTGTCCGAAAATTCCACCAACTCACCCATCATGACATCATCTAGCCCGTAAACTCGCGCAATGGTATCTCCGACCTGAATTACCGTACCAATAGATTCGGTACGCAGCCGAGATTTATATTTCTCCAGTTCTTTCTTAATTATCGAGGTAACTTCTTCCGGTTTTAAAACCATTTTATTCCTTCCTGGATCAATCCATCCTTACGGTAGTCAATTTATCTCTTAACTCCTCGAGACGCTTTCTTACTGAACCGTCAATAATCGTATTGCCGATAACCACTTGCACTCCGCCTAATAAACTACCGTCTAAATCTATATAAAACCTTAAATTTTGTTTAAACTTATTTTTTAAGGCCCCTTCTATCCTTTTGATTAAATCTAATTCCAGCGGAAAAGCCGTCCTTAACAATACATCCACCTGCCCTTGATGGCTGTATTTTGCGCGCAAATATTCTGCCACCTCCAGAAAAATACTAAAACGCTTTTTTTCCAGAAGAAGTTTCAAAAAATTACGCAGCTCATCTGAGATGCCTTCTTTGATTACCTTATCAATAATCGCGCACTTTTCAAGATGAGAGATTTCCGGATGATCCATCAACTCTCCAAACCCCGGATTATCACGAATGACATTTTTTACAATTACCAGGTCTTCTAAAGCCTTATTTTCCCCGCAATTGACCCGGGCAAAGTTTAAAAAAGCTTCGGCATACCTGCTGACCACCGCTTTATCTTTGATCATTCTGCTTTTTCGACCTCGCGAATAAAATTCTCGACTATCTTGCGATCGCCATCCTCGGTAAGCTTTTCCTGAATCACCGTCCTGGCCGCGCCTAAAGCAATATCGACAATTTTCTCTTTAAGTTGCTCCTGAACCTTAGAAACTTCATACTTTACCTGCGCGCGTGCGTCAGTAATAATATCCTGCGCCTCCTCGTGGGCTTTCTTACGCATCTGCACAGTGATTATCTTAGCCTGCTCAACCGCCTGATTAATTTTTTCCTGGGCTTGACTGGCAATATTAGAAATCTTCGACTCATAGTTGCTCTTTAGATCAGCAATCTCAAGCTTAGTCTTCTCTATTTCAGTAAGCTGCGCGCTAATTTTCTCCTTACGCTGGTCCAAAAGGCCCAGGATCTTTTTCCAGGCAAATATTTTTAACAGAAATAAGAGCAGAAAAAAACTTAAAACCTGCGCTAAAATTTCACTGCCGCTGAGCATCTTTAAGAGTTCCACGCTAACCTCTCCTTTTTTTATTTAGCGTACATAAAAGCAAATACCAAAACATAAATGGTAATCGCTTCAATAAAAGCACAACCAATAATCATGCTGGTCATTATTTTATTGGATGCCTCCGGTTGCCTGCCGATTGCTCCCATGGCCGCGGCTACTGCGATACCTAAACTAATTGCCGAAGCAAATGCTGCCACTCCCAAAGCGATTGCAACACCTAAATCCATTGCTACTTTTGCATCCATCCCAACCTCCCTTTTTATTATACAGCTTCTTCTTCGTGATTTAAAACCAGTGCCAGATAAATCGTCGTGAGCAGGCAAAAAACTGCCGCCTGAACCACCGACGCCAATATCCCCATCGACATATTAAAAATTAATAACGGCAGGCCTTTAATTCCGAATCCGGAAAGCAAAGCAATCAAAACTTCATCCCCCCAGATATTGCCACGTAAACGCAAAGATAAACTTATCGGCCGGATTAATTCAGTAAGAATATGCAAAATCAACATAAATAGCGGCATAATCACCGTAAAAGCCAAAACCCCGCGCTGCTTTCCCGCCAGATGATCTAAATAGCCTAAAAAACCTAATTCTCTGATTGCCGTATACTGTACATAAAAAAATACACACAATGCCAATGCCAAAGTTGTTGACCAACTGGCCGTAGAAGCCTTCATAAAAGGAATTAAGCCGGAAAGATTCATAGAAAGGATGTAGATAAACAAGGTACCGATAAAAGGAGTGTATCTTCTTCCGCCCGGCCCCATAATCCCGCAAACAAAATCATCCAAACCGGAAACAATCAACTCCGCGGCTGCCTGAAGCCTCCCGGGAATTAAACTCTTTTTCCGGCAAGCAAAAAAAGCTAAAATTCCTAAAACCAAAACAATCACCAAAGAATAACTGACATTTTCCCAAAGATGGACAAATCTAAAAAATTGATTCTCGGGAAGCTTCGCGGATAAAATTGCAAAAATATTCGGAGATTCTGGTATACCAATATTCTGGCTCATTTTTTATTCACCCTGGCTACAGCTTTTAGAATCTTAATGATCTCGGCAACTGCTGTTAGGAAACCGAAAACTACGGCTAACAACACTACCCAGTAAGATAGGTTAAATTTTTTTTGTAGAAAAGTCCCGATAAAATAACCGGTTAATGGCCCCACCGCTAAGATAAACGGGATAAAAGAAACAAAACCGACTATTTTTACCCCCTTATAAAGATCTTCTTTTTCCATCCGGCGCCTTAGATCCTGCTTCGCCTTCGGCTCGCAGGATTTCGTACAGTAAGTACACACTTGCCGTTCCTATACGGCAAGGTGCGTTAAATCAAAGCTATAATGTGCTCAAAAAAAATTGACGTCTTATATCCAATACTGGATTTAGGACGTCTATGTATTATTAACTGCTGCTACCTCTCTGTAAGCAGATTTTATATTATCATAAATCCCGTGCTTGTCAATTATAATTAAAAACAACCACCTCTAATTAAAGCTTACTCCGTTTTAGTGGCAATATTTAAATTTTTAATGCCTAGTTCATTAAAAATATCTAAAAGTGCGACCAGATCCTTGAATCTAACCATCTTATCTGAAAACAAAATCACTTCCAGCTCAGGATTAGCCTGATGCAGCTTGGAAACCTCTGCTTTAAGTAATTTTCTGGAAGTCGGCTTATTATCTAAATAAACCATGCCCTCATTAGTCACCATCACGTTGATCTGTCGGGCCTGTTCCAGGGGTTTGCCGGTTGTCGAACTAGGAAGATTAACCCGGATGTTTGACTGCAGAATTAACGGAGTAGTAATCATAAAAATAATCAAAAGCACCAGGATTACATCCGTAAACGGAGTAATATTTATTTCCGCAATTAGTTTCTGTCTTCTACCGCAAGATCTCATTTCTTTATCGCGCTGATTAAATCCATGGTTTCAGAAGCAGCTAACTCCATATCTTTAATAAAATCATCGACCTTCTTCATAAAATAATTGAAGGCGACTACTGCCGGAACCGCCACGCAAAGCCCGGCAGCCGTACAAGCCAAGGCCTCAGATATTCCGCTAATCACCACGCTTATACCGCCGGAACCGCTCACGGATATATCATGAAATGCACGGATTATCCCGAGAACCGTTCCGAATAATCCTACGTAAACTGAAACACTCCCAATTGTGCCGATAACCGAAGTCAAACGCTCAAGTATCGTGGTTTCAATAATAATCTGGCGCTCCATATTATTGGATATTTCTTTCTCGCTACAATTAAAAAAACTCAAGCCCGCATAAACCACTTGAGCAAAAGGAGTATCGGTATCTTTACAAATCTCTATTGCCGGATTCAAATTATTCTTTTTGATCTCCTGGCGCATCTTTAACATAAACTCTTTCCTGCTTACCTTGGACTTACGGCGATAAGTAATCAGCCTTTCCAGAATGATCGCTATTGATAATACCGATGCGGCTAAAAGCACAACCATCGTAAAACCGCCGACCTTAATTAATTGCCAGATATTCATAATTAATCTCCTAGATTCTATTGGTGATTAGATAAACAACATTTCTCTGTACTTAGGCAGGTCCCAGGCATCATCCGCCACCACGCATTCCAGTTGATCCACATGCTTTCGGATATGCTCCATTAAAGGCTTAAGTTCCTTAAAGTAAAGCTCTGCGC
>Ga0247841_10000374_pt1 | contig 116812 bp, 127 predicted proteins | sample LaCruzMarch2015__2_FD_192410 | JGI IMG/M metagenome (GOLD analysis project Ga0247841, IMG submission 192410) | Freshwater microbial communities from meromictic Lake La Cruz, Castile-La Mancha, Spain - LaCruzMarch2015_18m | ecosystem: Environmental > Aquatic > Freshwater > Lake | place: Spain... | reverse complement strand
CTTGGCTCCGGAAGCATTGCTGAAAAGGATATAAACAAGGGAACTGGATTCAAGCACTATGGAAAGATGTCTGGGAATTATGTTGTGATAAAAGGAAGCGTTCAGGGTCCTGTGAAGAGACAGGTTTTGCTTACCAGTGCATTTAGAGCTACAAAAACACAGATGAAGCATAAGTACGAATTATTGGAGGTACTTGTTTAAATGAAAGCTACACTTTATAGTTTGAAGGGAGAAAAAGGGAAGGAAATTGTTCTTCCAGAATTGTTTGATAGTTCGATAAGAGAAGATATCGCTCTTAAGTTTTTTGAAGCTGATAAATGGGCTCATAAGCAGCAATATGGATTAGATCCAACTGCTGGAAGAAAGCATGTTGCCTCTGGAAGAATTTCTCATAGAAGACACGAGTGGGCTGGACATTACGGAAAAGGTATTTCTAGAGTTCCAAGAAAGACAATGTGGAGAAGAGGAACACAATTCTTCTGGATTGCTACTGAAGTTTCTGGAACAAGAGGCGGAAGAAGAGTTCATGGTCCAATTGCATTCCATAGAACAAGAAAAGTTAACAATAAGGAAGTTCAGATTGCAATGAATTCTGGATTTGCTGCAAGCGCAAATAAGGAGTTGATAGTTGAAAGATATGGTTCATTGAATGGAAAGCTGTCCATCTCATTCCCAATTGTTGTTGAATCAAAGTTGGATAATGTGAAAGCAGCAGATTTAGTTTTGATGTTGGAAAAGATATTCCCTGGAATTGATGCTGTTTTCAAAACAAGAGAGACAAGAAGAGGAGTAGGAAAGAATAGAGGAAGAAGATATAAGACAAGCGCGGGATTACTTTTGGTTAAGGCTAAGGAAGAAAAAATAGTTTCTAGTATTATTGATGTTAAGAATGCAAATGATTTGTGCATTGAGGATGTTTATCCTCTTGGAAGATTGGTTGTTTATACTGAAAAAGCATTGGTTGAGTTGGCTGGAAAGAAAGAAGATAAAGTTAGCAAGAAGAAGGAGGCTAAGAAATAAACATGATAAGAGCAGTTACATCGGAAAAGGCAGTGAAGATGATTGAAATGGATAATACTTTATTGTTTGAGACTTCAAGAAATGAAGATAAGGAATCTATTGCGAAGGAAGTTGAGGGATTGTTTAAAGTTAAAGTTGATAAGGTGAGAACATTGATTAAATTGAATAAGAAATATGCTTATGTTAAACTAAATAAGGCAAATCCAGCGATAGATGTTGCCACTAAATTGGGAATGATATAAAATGGGTAAGAGAATTATTTCACAGGCAAGAGGACACGGTTCCCTTTCATATAGAGTTAGAAAGAAAGCATTCAAGCACAAGATAAAATATCCAATGCATGAAGGAGAAGCATTAATTTTGGATTTAATTCACTCTGCTGGACATTCTGCTCCTCTATTGAAGATAAAAGCTGGAAATGAAATTGCATTTCTTCCTGCATTCGATGGAGCAATTGTTGGAGAGAAGATTGTTATTAACGCAACTGAAGCAAAACCTGGAAATATAATGATGTTGAAGAATGTTCCAACTACTACTACGGTTTATAATCTTGAAATTAACCCTGGAGATGGAGGAAAAATGATTAGAACTGCTGGAAGTTCTGCAACCGTATTTAAGAGACTTGAAAATAATAAGGTTATTGTTCTTATGCCTAATAAAAAAGAACTTGTTCTTCCTGGAGACAATAGAGTTATGATTGGAGTTATCGCTGGAGGCGGAAAGAATTTGAAACCATTCATGAAAGCTGGAGTAAAGTGGTTCCAGATGAAAGCTAGAAACAAACTTTGGCCTAGAACTTCTGCTGTAAAGATGAACGCAGTTGACCATCCATTCGGATCTGGTAGAGGAAAGAGAATTAAACCTAAGATAGCAAAGAGAAACGCTCCACCAGGGGCAAGAGTAGGACATATTAGACCTAGAAGAACAGGAAGGGAGAAGAGATAATGGCAAATGACGAAGTAATAGTAAAATCGAAGGACGTTTATTATAGAGGAATCAACGTCGAGGAATTGAAGAATTTGGATGTTAGAGAAGTTGCGAAGCACCTTACTGCTAGGTCAAGAAGATCCATAAAAAGACATTTCGAAACAATCGAGACTTTTGTTAAGAGATGTGAAACTGCAGTTGCAAATAAGAAGAAAATAAGAACTCAATTGAGAGATATAATCATTGTTCCTAAGATGGTTGGAATGGTAATTGGCGTTTATAATGGAAAGATGTATAATGATGTTCATGTAACTGCTGAAATGATTGGGCATAGATTGGGAGAATTTTCACTTACAAGAACAAAGGTACAGCACGGAGAAGCTGGAATTGGAGCAACTAAAGGTTCGAGGGCCTTGAAGAAGTAAAATGGCAGAGGAAATAAAACAAACAAAGAAAACTGAAGTAAAATCAGAGAAGAAGGAAGATAAAAAAATGGAAACAAAAACAGAAGTAAAATTAGACGATAAAAAAGTAGAAACAAAAGTCGAAGAGAAGAAGGAAGAAAAGAAAGTTGAGCAGAAGAAAATTTCAAAGAAGAGCGAGGCTGTTGCCAGATCAATGTTAGGAGCATCTTTAAAGCAGTGTATGGCTATTAGTAATTATATAAAGGGTAAGAAGATAGATTTGGCAATTAGTGAACTTGGAGAGGTTATTAATTTCAAGAGAGTTATTCCAATGACTGGAGAAATACCTCACAGAAGATTGATTGGACCTGGAAGATATCCAATAAAAGCATGCGGAATGATAATTAATATGCTCAAGGCATTGAAAGGAAATGTTATTGCAAACCAGATGGATTTGGACAAGACAAGAATTGTTATTGCTTCAGGTTCATGGGCATCTCGACCACAAAGAAGCGGTGGAGTAAAGGCTAAAAGGTGCAATATGATATTAATTGCTAAAGAAGTGGAGGCTAAAAAATAATGGAAGAGAAAAAATTTGTAACATTTAAGAAAGAAGAACTTGCAGTAAAAGATTTCATAAAAACTAGCCTGGGCAAGGGTAAAATAAGTGCAGTAAATATTGAGTACACTCCAGTTGGAGAGAAGATTGTTATCGCAACTGCTAAACCTGGATTAATAATTGGAAGAAAGGGAGAAAAAATTGAAGAGTTAACAAGATTTTTGAAGAAGAAATTCAAATTGGATAATCCTCACATAGAAATAAAGGAAATAATTAATCCATATCTTGATGCTCAATTGGTTGCAGACGATATTGCTCTACTTATGGAGAGACAGGGTTCGTTGAAGTTCAAAGTAATTGCATACAAGATGCTTGCAAATATAATGAAGGCTGGAGCACTTGGAGCAGAGATTGTAATGTCTGGAAGACTTCCTAGTGAGAGAGCAAAATCATGGAGATTCGCGCAGGGATATTTGAAGAAGACTGGATTCCCAGCAAATGTTGTAAACAGAGCTCAGGCTCAGGCAGTTAATTTGCAGGGAGTTAGTGGGATACAAATTAGCATATTGCCACCGGATGCAATAATTCATGATAAGATCGATGATAAAGTTGTAAAGGGAAAGATATATGGATATATTGCTGCGAGAGAAGGAGTAGAAAGAGAAGCTGAAGCTGTAAGAGTCGAGGCTGTTGCTGAAAAGGAAAGAAAGAAAGCTGCTAAGAAATTAAAGGGAGAGAAAAAGTAAAATGACAGTATTAAGATATAAAGAAATAACAAAAATGAATGATAAGGAATTGGAAGAGAAACTTGCAGAATTGAAATTGCAATTGGTTAAAATTGCAGCGTCGAACAAAAATGGCAAAACCAAAGAGATTAAAAGGGCAGTTTCAAGAATATTAACATTCAAGACCTCACAGAAAAAGGGGGTTTTGAAGAGCAAATAAATGGAAATAGATCCAAGAATTGGTCTCCCAAACGAGGCCGGATTGTTCGAGGAAATCGCGAAAGGCGAGCAGAAGATAACTGTGTCGACGGATAAACGTCGATACGGCAAGGTAATCACCTTGGTCTCCGGATTTCAGGGGATAGACATCAAGGGAGTGGCAAAGTCACTCAAGGAAAAGCTCGCGTGCGGTGGTACCATCAAGAATGGTATCATTGAACTACAGGGTAACCACCACAAGGCTGTAAGGCCAATATTGGTTAAACTTGGATTTTCGGAAGAATCCATATCAGATTAAAATGACGAAAGAAAACAAAGAAAACAAAGGGAAGGCAAAAGAAGCCAAATTAGTACTTGGAGTCTCAGCCAGAGGCAGAATATTCGAAGGAACAGTAACAAAGAAGTTCCACAAGAGAGTTGTAATTGAATTCGAAAGAACGGTTTATGTTGTAAAGTATGAAAGATTCTACAGAAAGAAAACTAGAATTCACGCTAGAGTTCCTGAAGCACTAATTTCTCAGATTAACGTCGGAGATTATGTAAGGGCAAGGGAATGCAGACCATTAAGTAAAATAATTCATTCGGTTGTAACTGATAAATTGAAAGGAATTGAAGAAAACGCTGAAGCTTCAAAGTTATTGAAGAAGAATTTCGAAATAGAATCAAACAAAGCAAAGGAAAGTAGAGAAAATAAAGTGGAGGCTAAAGCAAAATGAAAGCAATAGGCGCAAGAGTAACAAGAGGATTGAATGTTGGAAGCATGATGATTGCAGCTGATAACAGCGGAGCAAGAATAGTTAGAATAGCTGGAGTAAAGCATGGTAAAACAACCAAGGGAAGACAGATGCCTGCAAAGGTTGGAGATTGGGTTAAGGTTTCAGTAAGAGCAGGAAAGCCAGAAATGAAGGGACAAGTTTTCGACGCTGTTGTAATAAGACAAAGAAAACCTTACATGAGAAAGACTGGAGAAAGAGTTTGTTTTGAAGATAATGCTGTTGCTTTGCTTAAGGATGAAAAAGGAAATCCAAAGGGAACACAAATTAAAGGCCCTGTTGCAAGAGAGATTCAGGAAAGATGGAAGGAGGTTTCCAAAATCGCGGATTTTGTATTATAATCATGAAAAACGAATTTTCAACAGCATGGATAGCAAGTAAGCAACCTAGAAAGCAGAGGAAGTATGCAATAAATGCTCCTCTTCACACAAGGCATAAATTCTTAAGTGCTCATTTGTCAAAAGATTTGAGAAATAAGTATGGCAAGAGAAGCATCCCTGTAAGAAAGGGCGATGAAGTGCTTGTTATGCGAGGAAATTTCAAAAAGAAGAAAGCTAAGATTACAATTGTAAACTTGAAGAGAGGAAAAGTATTTTTGGAAAACATTCAGAGAAGCAAGAGAGATGGAAGCAAAGTAAATATTCCATTTTACCCGAGCAATTTAATGATTATAACTCTAACTCTTGACGACAAGGAAAGAGTTGCTGCTTTGAATAGAAATGGAAAAGCAAAAACTGAAACAAAAGTAGAAACAAAAGTTCAAGAAAAGAAAGTAGAATCAAAGAAGACAGAAAAAATGGGAGAGAAGAAATAAAATGCACTTAACAAGACAACACATAACAGGAAAAATGCCAATAACAAGAAAAGGCACAAAGTATGTAGTCAGAGCTGCAAGAGATACTGAAAATTCTGTTCCTGTTCTTATTGCAATGAGAGATATTTTGAAATTGGCTAAAACATGCAGAGAAGTTAAGTTCTTGATTAGAGCAGGACAGCTGAAATTGAATGGAAGAAAAGTAGAAGATTTCAAAGAAAGCATACAATTGTTCAATATTTTCGAAGCTGATAAGGCATACAAATTAATTTTACTTCCAACAAAGAAATTTGCATTTGAAGAGACAAAGGATAAGGAAAGATTGTGTAAAGTTACTTCAAGAACTCTTGTTGCAAAAGGAAAAATACAATTGAATACTCATGATGGAAGCAATTTCATCTCTGATAAGGACATTGCCGTTGGAGATTCAGTTTATGTTGCTGAAGGAAAAGTAAAGAAGCATGTTAAGATGGAAAAGGGAAGTGAAGTATTTGTATTCAAAGGAAAGTATACTGGATTGTATGGAAAGATTGTTTCCATTGGAGAGATGGTCGATGTTAAGTTCAAAGATTCGGAAGCTAAAATTCCGAAGAGTGAGGTCATAGCGATATAAAATGGCAAAGGCAAAAACTGAAACAAAGAAAACTGAAAAAGTTGAGAATAATGTAATGAGAAAGATAAAGGTAGATAGAGTTTTATTGAGTTGTGGTGGAGTGGATAAGGAATTGGAGAAGGCAAAGAAGCTTCTTGAGATAATGTCTGCAATGAAAGTTCAAGTTATTGCCTCAACCAAAAGAATTCCTGATTTCGGAGTTAGACCTGGATTGGAAGTTGGAGTAAGAGTCACAATGAGAGGACAGAAAGCTCTTGATTTGTTGAGAAGAATGCTTGGAGCTGAAGATAATACATTGAAGAGAAAATCCGTTGCTGATAATCACGTTTCATTTGGAATAAAAGAATATATTGAAATTCCTGGAATGGAATACCAGAGAGATATTGGAATAAGAGGATTGAATATTACAGTTGTATTTTCAAGAGCTGGAACAAGAGTTAAATTGAAGAAAATAAAGAATGGAAAAGTTCCAAAGAAGCAGGCAGTAACAAAGGATGAAATAATCAAATATATGGAGGATAACTTTAAGACAAGTTTCAAATAAAATGACAGCAAGCGATTGGAGTAAAGTGGCGAAGCAGTTGAAAAGAAAACCTGCAGTATATCTTAAATTCATGAAACATAACAAACCGAAAGATAGAAAAATGGGAATTGCAGCAAGAAAGTGTGAAAGGTGCGGAAGGTTTGGCGCACACATCAAGAAATATAATCTAAATTTGTGCCGACAGTGCTTCAGAGATATTGCTGAAGATATCGGATTCCACAAATATAGTTAGGGAGAAAAAATGTCACAGGATACACTAGCAGATACATTGAACGTTATGGTGAACGCAATGAAGGCAGAAAAGAAAGAGATAGTTGTAACAAGGCATTCAAAGTTGTTACTTTCTGTTTTGGCAATTGCTAAAATGAAAGGATATGTTAAGGATTACAAAATTGTTGAAGGTAAATTGAAGATTGAGATTGGAAAATTGCACGATTGCAATGCAATAAAGCCAAGATTTGCAGTTCAATGTGGAGATATTGAAAAATATAAGAGTAGATATTTGCCTGCAAAGAATATTGGATTGATTATAATTTCAACTTCATCTGGATTGATGACACACCAAACAGCCCAGGATAAAAATTTAGGAGGAAGCTTAATTGCTTATTTCTATTAATATGAAAACCTCGATGACTGAAAAAATTGCTATTCCATCTGGAGTTTCATGTGAGTTGGAAGCTGGAAAATTAACATGCAGCAAGAATGGAGTAAGTGTTTCAAGAAGCATGCTAATTCCTAGAACTGTTACTGAGATAAAAGGAAATGAGATTATATTATCATGCAAGAAGGGAAATAAGAAAGAGTATAAGACAATAAAATCGTATATTGCACATATAAATAATTTATTTTCTGGATTGGATAAGAAAGCAGTTTATGAATTGGAAGCATGTAATGTTCACTTCCCTATAACAATGAAGGTAGATTCTGGAAGATTATTAATAAATAATTTCCTTGGAGAGAAAAATCCAAGAGTTGCAGTGATTCTTCCAAATGTTGATGTTCAATTGAAGGGAGCAAAAATAACTGTTACAAGTGCTGATAAGGATGCTGCTGGACAGACTGCTGCTAATATTGAAAAGGCTACAAAGATAAGAAATAGAGATAGAAGAATATTCCAGGACGGAATATATATTGTTGAAAGACCAGGGAGGAAGGATTAACTATGGAAAAAATTAAACCGAAATTCATTAGAACTGACTGGATGAGACATTCAAAGCTTGGTAAAAATAGAAAGAATAAGCAGGTTTGGAGAAGAGCTAAAGGAAAGCATAGTAAGATGAGAAGACAAAGAAAAGGATATCCGAGAACTCCAAGGATCGGATTTGGAACAAATAAAGAGAATGCTGGAAAGATAAATGGAATGATTCCTTTGCTTGTTCATAATATGGATGAATTGAATAGTGCGAATGAAAAGAATATCATAATCTTGGCATCGAGAGTTGGAGCAAAGAAGAAAATGGAAATGATTAAAATTGCAGAGCAAAAGAAATTGAAAATACTTAATTTGAATATGGGGGACAAGAAATGAAACTTGAGGGAAAGAAAGATCTAGTTGCAAGAACTCTTGGAGTTGGGAAAGGAAGAATTGTGTTTAATGTTCAGAGATTGGAAGAGGTTAAGCAGGCAATTACAAAGCAGGACATTAAAGATTTAGTTGAAGCTGGAGCAATTTCAATTAGAGAAATAAGGGGAAGAATAAAGTCAGAACCTAGAGGAAGAAGAAGAGCCGGAAGTATTAAAAAGAAAATAAAGCCAGGAAAGAGAGGATATATAATCATAACCAGAAAGCTTAGAAGATATCTTCAATCTGTAAGAGCAAAAATGCCAAAGGAAAGATATGAAAAGCTTAGAAAGGAAATAAAAATGCACTCATTCCCTAACTTATCACACTTTAAGGAAAGAATAAAAGTCTTGGGAGAGGAAAAATAAAATGATAAAAATTAAAAGTCAATTTTTAAATACTCGCAATAAGAGGTATTGCTTCGTATGAAAGGAATAGGAAGAACAATAAAGAGAAGAAGACAGGAAGCTAAGACAGACTATGGCTCAAGATTAGTTATGCTTAAATCTGGAAAGCCAAGACTTGTTGTAAGGAAGACAAATAGCCAGATAATTATGCAGATAGTTGTTTCTGATTTGGCTCAGGATAAGGTCATATCTGGAGTTACATCGAATTCGCTGTTGGAGCAGGGATGGCCAAAGGAATTAAAGGGAAGTTTGAAAGGATTGGCGGCAGCCTATGTAACTGGAAGAATACTTGCTGAAAAAGTCAAAGGAAAAGTTCCGGAGGCAATATTGGATTTGGGAATGCAGAGAAATATGAAGAAATCAAGAATTTATGCTGCAGTTAAGGGAGCAATTGATGGTGGATTAAGAGTTAAGACAAGTGAAGAAGTACTTCCAACATTGGATGAGATAAAGAAGAGAAGCAATGAAAAAGTTCAAAAAGTTTTTGATAAACTAAAGGATAAATAAAATGGCAGAAAAAGAAACAAAAAATAAACCAAAGGATTTGATTGAAGCAGTTCCGGAAGAGGTTGAGAAATTGGAAGCTAAAATGGAACCTAAAATCGAAACTAAGGAAGAGAATAAGAAAGGATTCAGAGACATGAGTAGAAAAGAAAGAGAAGAGGAAGGTAGAAAGAATGCTCTTGCTGCCTGGGTACCTAAGACTGAGATTGGAAGATTGGTAAAATCTGGAAAGATGAAGAATTTTGATGAAATTCTTGAAAAACATAAGAAGATATTGGAATCTGAAATCTCTGAAACATTACTTCCATTGGAAACTGATTTACTTTTAATTGGACAATCGAAGGGTAAGTTTGGAGGCGGAAAGAGAAGAGCCTGGAGACAAACTCAGAAGAAGACAATGGAAGGAAATGTAGTTACATTCTCTTGCATGGCTGTTGTTGGGGACGGAAAAGGACATGTTGGAATTGGAATGGGAGAAGCACAGGAAACTCTTCCAAGCAGGGAAAAAGCATTTAGAAAAGCTAAGTTGAATGTTACTAAGATTACAAGAGGGTGGGAATCTGAAGAGCAAGATAAATCTGATCCTCATACTGTTCCATTTATAGTTAATGGTAAATGTGGAAGCGTTAGAATAAGATTCTTCCCTGCACCAAGAGGAACTGGATTAGTTGTTGGAAATGAATGTAAGAAGATTTTAAAACTAGCGGGAATAAAAGATGTATATTCAAAGACATTCGGACAGACAAGAACTACATTTAACGTCGCTAGGGCTTGCATGGATGCTTTGCAGAAAACAAACGAGGACATAAAATGATTATAGTAATAAGAATAGCTGGAATGGTAGAAATACCGGACAATGTAACTGAAACTCTATTTAGAATGAGACTTAGAAGAAAATATTGCGCAATTCTTTTGAATGAAGATAAGGAAAGCATGGCAGTATTGAAATATGTTAGAAATCATGTTGCCTATGGACAAATTGATGCTGAGACATTGAAGGAATTAATTTTGAAGAGAGGGAAATTGATAAATAAGAAAAAAATTGATTTGATAACTGCTAATAAGATTATTGAAGGTCTTGGAAAGAAAGGACTTGAGGAATTGGGAGTTAAACCATTCTTTAGATTAGCTCCTCCTGTAAAAGGAATTGACACAAAGATTCATTTTGGAAGAAGAAAGGGTGTTCTTGGAGACAATGGAAAGGAAATTAACGCTTTAGTTAGGAGGATGTTGTAAATGGACTCCGCCTGGGAATGTGAATGTGGAAATGTTGAATATGGTGAATTAGCTCCTGAAGAATGTGAGAAATGTTTTGGAATAAATTCATTTGCACAACTTCCAGATGAACTTTTGGAAGAGAGATCAAAAGAACTTGCAGAATTAGATGTGGAAAATCCTGTTAAAATGTCTAAATCTACAAAAGTAAAGAAGAAAGCTAAATCTGGGAAGAAGAAAAAATGAAGGGCAGAAGAAAATCATCAAGGTATAGAGGAACACATACTCACGGAAGAGGATTCAAGAAGAAAGCTAGAGGTTCAGGTCATAGAGGAGGATTTGGAATGGCTGGAACTGGAAAGAGAGGAGACGCTAAAAAAACAATTGTTCTTAATCTATATGGAAATGATTATTTCGGAAAGTCAAAGACTCTTAGAGCTGGAAGAAAGATTGTAAAATTAGATTCAATGAATGTTGGGCACATTAGCGAGCATATTTCTGCACTTGTTAAACAGGGAATTGCAAAGGACAATAAGGGAGTCTATGATCTAGATTTGAAGGGATATAAGATTCTTGGAGATGGAGATATGAAGATAAAGGTAAAGATAACTGCTGGACAGGCATCAAAGCAGGCAATTGATAAGATAAAGAAAGCTGGCGGAGAAATTGTTACTCTTAGAGCTGTTAAAGTTAAAAAAGTCGTTGTGAAGAAAGTTGAAAAAAGTGCTGAAAAGAAGAAGTGATATCAGCAACTATGGCAGAAACTACATTATTATCTCAAATTGATAAAGTAAATTCTTTAAAAATTCCAGATTGGAAAAAGAATGAATATAGAGGTTTGATATTCAAAAAATTTGGAAGACGAAGTGCGTTAGTAAGAGAAGCCATCCAGGGAAAAACAACTTTTGAAGAGTATGTTGGCAAGTTTTCTCAAAAACTGGTAAATCTACAGTCTTTAGTGCCTATTCGCCCTAATCCAAATGGTGATAGGGAATTGGAAGAGGGAGGATTACAATCTGTCTTTGGTGAGAATTCAATGAGATTTTTGAAAACAGCCGACGGCGGAATTTCAGGATTTTTAAGAAATACATTTTATAATCCTCTAGGTTTTAGCTTGCTATGTGGTTTGATTGGAACTCTAGCAGTTACAACTGAACATTTTAGAGAAATGACTCCGATACATTACGCGGCTTCATTTTTAAAGGAATTTAATACTGGACTGCTCGTTTCTTTTCCAATTGTTTTAATTAAGAGAGTAAGATATACAATTTTGAGTAATCAGTCCAAATTTTTAGACGAAAATCTTCGTGAGTGGAAAGAATATGCTCAGTATATGGAAACAAGGTAATTCTATCAAATAAAGCTTTAAAAACCTTGAAAGGCAATAAATAAAATGGATTTGAAAGCATTACTTTACAATTTGCCTGAAGTTAAAAAGCCTGCGGAGAAGAAGCTCGACTTTAATACAAAGTTGAAGTGGACATTTGTAATTTTGTTGGGATTTTTCCTTCTTGCTAATGTAAAGCTTTATGGTTTGTCTTCTAACTCTCTTAGTCAGTTTGAATATCTTGCAATCATTCTTGGAACTGATTTTGGTTCGGTTATAAGTTTAGGAATTGGTCCTATCGTTATGTCTTCCATTATATTGCAGTTATTGGTGGGTTCTGGAATATTTAAGATAGATACGAAGAGTCCAGAGGGAAAAAGATATTTCCAGGGATTGCAGAAATTAGGAGTTTTATTCTTTATAGTATTTGAAGCATTGGTTTATGTTCTCATGGGTGGATTGCAGGCAGTTCCAGGGTTTACATGGATTGTAATTGGACAGCTAATGCTTGGAGGATTGGCAATAATGCTTATGGATGAAGTTTCTGCCAAATATGGATTTGGTTCGGGAGTTTCATTGTTCATCGTTGCGGGAGTAGCCTGGAGATTGTTCACCGGATTATTCCAGTTTGTAGGAGTTAATGGGGAGATATGTTTGTTTGACTTCACTGGAACTCCATGTGCAGGTAATATTTGGATTATTCTTCAGTCTGTTATTAATGGTGCTCCTAAGGAAGCAATTGCTGCTATATCTACAATTGTTGCTACAGCAATTATATTTGCAGTTGCTGTATGGGGGCAGAGTTTGAAGATTGAAATTCCATTGACATATGAAAGACTTAGAGGATATGGAGTTAAATGGCCTCTTGCATTTTTCTATGCATCTAACATTCCAGTTATATTGGCTTCTGCTTTGGAAGCAAACGTACAGTTATTTGGTAGTTTAATGGAAAAAGGACTTGGAATTACCTGGGTTGGACATTTCGTAGATGGAAGAGCAGTTTCTGGATTGGCGTTTTGGCTTGGTTCGTCCAATTTAGTTGAATCAATAATTAGAGGAAGCTTGCAGAATGCACAAATATATCAGGCAATAACTCACATCATATTTTATGTTATAATGTCTGCAATATTCGCAATGTTTTGGGTAAAGACTGCTGGAATGGATGAATCTTCACAGGCGAAGAATATTCTTGCTTCTGGATTGCAAATTCCAGGATTTAGAAAAGACCCTAGAGTCTTAGAAAGTATATTGAAGAGATACATAATGCCTCTTACAATAATGGGTGGAGTTGCAATTGGATTGTTGGCTTCATTCGCTAACCTACTTGGAGCATTAACATCTGGAACTGCCATCTTGTTGGCAGTAATGATTATGTATCAGATGTATCAGAATATTGCACAGCAGCACGCAATGGATATGTCTCCTGCACTTAGAAAAGTAATGGGATAAATATATAAATATAAATTGAGTTTAGTTTCCATGGAAAGGTGGATTTGGATTTCTTTGATTATTTTGGGAGTTTTGGTTTTAGGAGGTTTAGTTTATTGGGCTTATGATAGCGTTACTGCTAAACAAAGCGAAAGCAGTTTTGATGAGGAATATTCAATTTCTTCATCTGAAGCAGATTTGTTTAATGAGCAGGCAAATAAGTCTTTAGCTATTCAAGGTGAAATAGCAAAGGTGGTTGCAAATACACCTGAAGGAATTCAAGGCAATTATTGTGTAGATGAAAATGGAAGGGTATATTCGAAGGGTGATAAATACCCTTTGCTTTGTTTAGCTTGTCGTAAAAATAAAGCAGGAGAGTTGGGATGGACTGAGGAGTGTTCTAACATCGGTGCGTGTGATGGAAATGGAAATTGTATTAATGCCCAACAATCGCCTGAGGAATTTTATCCAGATAATGAAAAAGTGATGTATGGTTATAACGATTATGAAGATTATTTGACAAATCAACCAAATTTTCCTGAGTTATACGGCGCAGATAAGGAATTTATTCTCTCAATGTTAAAAAAAATGGATAGTTTAGAAAAGGCTAGCGAAGAAGCTAATTTGTGGGGGTGGGAATATATGAGAAAAGGAGATGGTGCTACGGCAATTAAGCGGTTCAATCAAGCTTGGCTTCTTAATCCAGAAAATCCAGATGTTTATTGGAGCTTCGGAACAATTAGCAGTTCTGAAGGAGATTTTACTAAATCTATTGAGATGTTTGAGAAGGCTGAGCAGATAAACGAAAAATCTAAGCAGTTTGAAAAAGAGTCTACCTTGGATAACTTTTATTGCGACTATGGATATTCTCTTATTTATCTTTATGATAATCTTGGGGATGATTCTATAATTAATGAGGCAATCGATTTGTTAGAAGAATCTATAAGTTTATCGGAGGATACATCTGATTGCTGTACAAATTGGAAGTTGGCTGTTGCTTATTATGTGAAGGGAGATTATGATACAAGTTGGAATCAAGCTATTGTTGCGGATAAATTAGAATCTTCGTGCACTGAACAATACCGTCCATTTATAGCTGATTTGAATAAGGCAAGTCCTGCTTAATTTAATTTTGAAATTTAACTAAAAATAAAGAAAAAGTAATAGTTTAAATATGATATTTGCTCTATATGGAAATGGATTATGTTTCAATTGCTATCGCTTATCCCAAGATAAGCATTGTTGTGGTAGCGGGGCTTATTTCATTGTTTATTTCTCTTGTTAATTATTTTGTTCTGGATAAGGATCGAGTTAGGGAGCTTAGGGATAAGCAGAAACATTTGAATGAGCAGATGAAGGTGCATAAGGATAATCCTCAGAAATTACAGGATATACAGAAAGAAATGATGAGTCATATGGGCGAGAGCATGAAGCATAGTTTCAAGCCAATGCTTATAACTACTATTCCTCTTCTTGTTGTTCTGCCTTTTATAAGAACATTATTTATGGAAACTTCACTTGCAGGAAGCTGGTTCTGGTGGTATTTCATTGCAGCAATTGCATTTTCAATGATATTTAGAAAATTGTTCAAGCTTCCTTAAAAGAATTTAAATAGTAATTATATTTAGGATTTATATGAAAAGGGTGTTTGCTTTGATTTGTTTATCTCTGATTTTTGTTTTGCTTATTGGAAGTTTTGCTTCTGCCTCTTTGTTATCTTTTAAGCTTAAGCCCTGGGTTAGTGAGAAATTAGGATTTGAAAAAGATAAAGATAGCAGTGGTAAGGCGATAACTGGGAATGTTATTGATGATTCTGTTGAAAGTGAATATAGTTCATCTGAGAGTTCTAGCAGTTATTCCGATGATAGTTATTCCGATTATGGTTCAGATGATGATTCTTCGACATCGAGTTATAGCACGCCAAGTTCTGAATCTACAAGCCCTTCCTATCCAAGTTCTTCAAGCACGCCTAGTAGTTCAAGCACGCCTAGCAGTAGTGAAAGCACAGATGATACAGAAAACCCATTGCCTATTACTCCAGAAGCGGATTATGTTGATGCGAGTTATTTAAATAAATGCTTCAATCAAGTTGGAAAGAAAGGAAGCGCCTATGTTATTGGAGAATTTAAAGATGGAAGTTGCGAGGCTTGTATGAAAGACGGAAGCTGGAAATATGCTTGCAGGTCAAATCAGATTTGCGAAATTGGAATATATGGAAAAGGAAAATGTGTAGCTAAATCTAAGTTCCAAAGCATAACTCCTGATGGAAAGTTTATGGATGTTAAAACACCTATCCCTCAATCAAATCCTATTCCTGCTGAAGCGGATTATGTGGATGCTAGTTATTTGAATAAAATCCCGGGTGCGATAAATACTCGGCTTTCCACTGATGAAAATATAGATGATCAATCAGGCAATTTTAGAAATATTTGGAATCAATTTAAATCTCTTTTTGGGTATAAAAAATTTAAATAAAAAATTTAGAAATAATTTTATCTGAGAAATTTCTTAAGATCTTCGCCTTCTAATCTAACAAGCTTTTCGTCTTTGAATGGAATGTATGTGGCTTCGAATCTTTCTATTTCAAAATTCTTTCCAAGAATCTCTTTGAAAATCTTTAGGGAAAACTTCAGAGCATCATCAATTGAGATGTCATCCTTAAGGTCTCTTCTTAGAATTTCCTTTACTTTTTCGTCATTCTCTCCAATTGCATTTGCTTTGTATGAATAGAAGTTTCCTGTAACATCTGTGGTGTATAGTGATGCTTTGTTTTTCTTTACTCCTGCTAGAAGGAAGGCAATTCCAAATGGCCTTGCTCCTCCATATTGGGTGAACATTTGTTTTTTATCTGCAACCATTCTTATTACTGAAATTGGATCTATTGCTGAATCGTATGAAACTCTGTGCTGCTGCGCTAGGACTTGTGCTGCGTCAATGAGAATTCTTGCGTCTGCGGTAATTCCCGCTGCTGCTGCAATTACATGCTCATCAATTTCGTATATCTTTGAGGCTGATTCTGGAGCAATTAGCTTGTCTCTTATTCTTTTATCTGCAGTAATTACTACTCCGTCTTTACAAACAATTCCTATTGAAGAACTTCCTAATCTAACGGTTTTCTCCGCATATTCCACCTGAAGAAGATGTCCATCTGGAGAAAACATTGTGGCGGCTCTATCATAGCCCATCTGCTGATGCTGCATTTCTGTTGGTATATCCATTTTAATAATTCTTTTTTAGATAAAAGTCTCTGGTAAATAGCATATTTAAGCTTTATGTATCTCAACACTAAAACCTAAATATTTAATAACCTAAACTTGATATTAAAAATATGGCAAACGTAACAGCAAGAATAAAGGTGAAGGGAAAGCATTATGAGATTATGGTTAATTTAGATGATGCTTTGAAGTTTAAACAAGGAAAGGGAGATATAATGTCTGCTCTTGATTCTGACGCAGTTTATTATGATTTGAATAAGGGGACAAGAGCGTCAAATGCTGACATGACTGAAGCATTTGGAACAACTGATTTGTATGAGTGTGCGAAGCAAATAATTATGAAAGGGGAAGTACAGAAAACTCAAGAATTTAGAGATAATGAGAGAGAAACGAAAATAAAGCAAGTTATCCAGTTGATATTGAGAAATGCGTCTGACCAAAATGGAAGACCTTACACTGAGGAGAGATTAAAGAGAGCAATTGACGAATGCAAATATAATTTTGATGGAAAGCCTGCTGAACAGCAGATGCCTATTTTGATGGAAAAATTGAAGACAGTTATTCCAATTAGAATAGAAACCAAGAAGATTAAATTAATTGTTCCTGCAATGTATACTGGGCAAGTTTACGGTTTATTGAAGGATTATAAGCAGAGCGAAGAATGGCTTGGGAATGGAAATTTGGAAGTGATTATGAATATTCCTTCTGGAATGCAAATAGATTTCTTTGATAAGCTGAATGGGATTACTCATGGTTCAGTTCAGAGCCAAGAAATAGCTGAAAAATAGAGAGTTTTATGCTCTCAAAAAGCTTTTATATCCCCGAAATGTTAATAGATAATGAATAAAGAGGGAAATTTCGTTCTTTTGGGAATTGCTAGTTTAGTTGTTGTTTTTGTTTTGTCATTAGTTTCTGCATCTTCAAATATTATTCAAGTTAGTGACGTAGAAGTTCCTCTTCCAAGCGATTGTGAACTTCTTTTGAATAGCACAAGCGGAGATTTAGTTGAAGTGAGAATTAATCAAGAAGAGGGTGTATTTTATTTTAAATATCAAGATGATAAAAAAAGATTTTCTGCAGGAGAATATTCTGTTTGTTTTGATGAATTAAAAAATATCCAGGAAAATGGAGAATCTATTGTTGGAAATGTTAAAATTGTTGATTTGAATAGCATTTCTATTTCTAAATTTGGAATAACTGGAAATGCTGTTGCTGGGAAAAAGAAAGATACGACTAAAACTGTAACTGCTGAGAGTACAACTGCGAGTCCTAAGAAAAATAAGGCTGCTGCTGTGCCGGTTGCATCTCCGACTGAATCTGTTGTGAGAACTTCTGCCTCTTTTGATGGCACAGTAACTACTCCCACTGCTTATCCTCAAATAGATGCTCTTGTTGATTATAGAGGGGGAAAATATTTTGATTTTGCCGATAGAAAAAGAAGCAATGTATACATTGGAAGCGATGAATTGGTTTATTTCCAGAGACCTAATTGGGGAGATATGTTTACAGATTATCTCCTTTCCGATGTAAAAATAGGAGCAGTTAGCACGTCTGCAGCTGGAAGTTTTGTGCAATTGGATGATAATGCGAAAGATTATTTGGGAGAGGATTTGTTTAACCAGTTAAATTATAGAGCAATGCCTAAAGATTTAGCAACTTCTGATGTGGGAATTGTCGGAAGTGTGAAGAATGCTCTTAATACTCTAAATGGAAATAATGCTAAAGCTGCTGGAACAAAGAGTAGCGGTTCAAGAGTAAATACTGGAGCAGGATCTAATGGTCAATGTGCAAATACCTTATATGCTGTTACACATCCTAAAAAATGCCCGAGTACAATTGTTGATGGTGGAGATTGTACTGATGAAACATATTGGGCTTCTCATCTTAGCGAGTGTTATGAGTTATCTGTGGCAGAAGAGTTATGTACTGATGCTAGTTATGCTGCTGCGAATCCTGATATTTGTATAGTCATAAAGTGTAGCAAAGCCAAATATGCAAAAGCTAATCCTGATATATGCAATGGAGAGATTTCAAATCCTTGCATTGATGAAGCGTATGCAGCTGCTAATCCTGACTTATGTGGTGGAGAGGTAGGAGATTGCAGCAATGCTAAATATGCTAATGCTAATCAAGGATTATGCTGTGTAAATGATGCCAGTTATGCCTCTGCCCATCCTAAACTTTGCGGAAAGAGCACTGCCAGTTGTACTGATTCTTGTTCACAGCAGTGTGGTGTTGGAACAAATCCAGTGTTTCTAGCTGATTCTTCGTCAGGTGGGGGAGGAATAGCATATCCGACTGCTACAATAGCTGGCGCAGTGGTCACTCCTTTGCCAACGATAAATACCCAGGATTGTTATACTAATTGTGTATCTTCTTGCCAAGGTAAGGGCGGGAGTAGTTCTGGAGGAAGTTCTGGCAGTAGTGGGAGAGGTGGAAGCGGAGGTGGAACAAGTGGAGGAGGTAGCGGAGGAGGAAGTTCTGGAAAGGGTGGAACTGGTGGGGGTAAAACTGGAAAAACAGAATGTTCATCTGGAGAGGCTGCTAAAACAGTAAAATGTCCTAAGGGAGAAGAGGGATTGTATACTCAGGAATGTAAGAATGGACAATGGGTAGATGGAGTAAATAATTGTAAAGCTAAATCAGATGCTAAGGATTGTACGACACCTATTGCTGGAAAGAACGGGGCAGTAAGTAAGAGTTATGAGAGTTGTCCTGCAAATCCAACAACTACATATTCTGCGACATGTAAGGATGGAACTTGGATTCCTGATTTAAGCAAGTGTGCGTCTAAAGATTGCACAAGTTCGAGTATAGGGACAGTAAAAGACGGAGCTACAAAGTCAGATTATGGTGTTTGTAAAGATGGAAAGACAAAATATCCTGCTACATGTACTAAAGGAACAATGGTTGAAAATAAGAACATATGTCCTGATTATGGGGGATGCAGTGTAGGTGGAAAGATATTTGAAAATGACGCGATTATTGATAACAATAAATGTCTTTATTGCTCTGAAGGCAAATCTACAGATTATTGTGTAGAACAAGGAAAGGGAGAAGTGTGCGGTGGAAGTGGAAAGTGTATTGCTAAGGATGGAGGATGCACAAGTGCAAGTGGAAAGTCTTATAAGAATGGAGAGAAAGCTCCAGATGTTTGTGATGAGGATGGTAAAACCAAATTTGATTGGATTTGTAAAGATGGAACTTGGGATGATTCTGATCAAAAGGCTAAGTGTAATGCAGGAAAGGGAGCGTGTACTGGAAATGATGGGAAGATCTATAAAATTGGAGAAAAAGAAACCATTCCATGTGATGAAGCAGATTATGTCGGAGAGGGCAAGACTTATACTCAGACATGTAGTGAAGGAAAATGGACTGGCTCAACTAGAAATAGCGTGTGTGATGATAGAAAGGGATTGTGCTCCAGTGATAATGACTGTACAAGTGCAGACGCTAAAAAATGTGAACCTGAGTCTGGAAAGTGCGTACAGTGTTTAGTTACTGAAACCGACTGCCCATATGCCAATATGTGTACCGCAGATTACAAATGTATTTGTGATCCGAATGTTGCAACCGTAGAACAGGGCAGCGTGTGGGGTACTGGAGAGGTAATTAGTCCATTTTCAATAACCGGTTTTGCCGTTAGTGGATGTCCTATGCCTAAATGTGGAGATGGAGCATGTACTTCTGGAGAACAAGGGAAGTGCAAGCAGGATTGCAATTGTGATAATCCATTATACAAAATGCAGCATGCTGAAGAATGCGATAAGAAAAAGCCAGGGGATGAACCTAAGAATCCAGATAAGCCTGCTTCTGGTGAAAGTGAAAGTGGTGGAGGCGGAGGAGCAAGAATGACTGCTGCAGCCATATTTAGAACTGGAAAGCCAGTATTTGGATATGGAAGGTAAATTATTTATTTTATTTGTGTAAAGTTTATAAATATGGTTTTGTTGAGGATTTAATATTAAGATGGATATTGAAATAACTGAAAAATGGGCTGATAGAGTTTTTGCAGTTATTCTTGCAGTTGCAGGATTCTTTTGTTTTTACAGATTAGGATATTATTCTCTCTGGGGCGATGAAACTTGGGTTGCAGGTTCAGCGATTTCATCCATTCAACAAATTTTCGCTCCTGATTCTTATTTTCCAGGAAACCCTTTCTTTATTTTGGTGCTTAAAGGAGTTGTTGCTATTTTTGGAATAAGTGAGTTTACTCTGCGGTTTGTACCTGCTTTGTTTTATGTTCTTTCTGTTTTTGTTTTCTATTTACTTCTTAAAATTTTGACAAAGAAAAATCATATTGTGACGTTAATTGCTACTTCATTATTTGCACTGAATCCGACATTAATATGGTTCTCGCATGATTTGAAACAGTATACTATTGAGATATTCTTTACACTGTTGCTATTTTATCTTGCTGAAATTTATATTAGGGATAGAAGCGATAAAAACTTTGCAATTTTGTTTGTTTCTTCAATTTTGGCAGTGCTATTTTCATTCCCAGCAGTATTTATTATTCCTGCTATTGCTCTTAGGCTTGCAGTTGATAAATATTCTAAAGAGTTAAAATTCTTTTCTAGGGAAAATTTTGACAGGTTTAAAGGAGTATTGCTGTATGTTTTGGTAACTGCCGGAATATTTTTAGTTTATTACTTTTCAATTCTTCAGGAGAGAGCCCAAAAGGATAGAATTGTGGACTATTGGACCTCAAGCTGGAGCTGCATGCCTACAGATTATAGTTTAAGTTATTTAGTTCATTTTGTATATGACTCCTTGTTTTCTTTCTTCCAGTATTTATTCTATTACAGCAACTTTGAAACATGGCATTATGGGGTCTTGTTTGCTTTATTCTTGATAGGGGTTGTTTATGCATTCTATAAAAAAGAATATATTCTTTTAGGGTATGGGCTTGTTCCGATTATTATAAATATTTTTGCCTCTTTGGTTAAAAAATATCCCTTCTGCGGAGCAAGAATTGATTTGTATCTTACCCCATTCATATTTGTATTTATGGCCTATGCCCTTTATGCTGGGGTTTTAATGTTTAGATTTGATGAAAAACTTATGAGAGTTTTAGTGGTGATTTTCATAGTATGTGCCTCTCTATCGATTATTCTTGTGCACGGACAGGAAACTTTGAGCTTGGATCAGATAAGAATGGATAATATCACTCAGATTTACTTGGATAATTATCAAGAATATAGCGACCATATTTATATTACTAGTTCCTGGCTTCTCTATCCTGCTTATTTTGAAAAAGGAGTTTTCCAAAATGATGTTGGAGGATTTGATTTGGAAAAAATTCAGTCTAATCCTAACGTGATGTTGAAATTTCAGTTTAATGGTACTGCGTTTGTAAGGTCCGCTTCTAGTATCCCAGAAGAAGTTGACCTGGTGGTGCAAAAAACTGGAGAAGGAAATAGACTTTGGGTATTTTTTGAAACTGTGGATAGAGCCGATAAGATAAAATCTTACCTTGATTTTAGTGATTTGCTTAAGGAAAAATGTAATTTGGAGTCGTCAAATACAGACGTGGGTGTTGTTTTGGATCTATATCAGTGTTAGTTAATTCATAACATTTATAAGTTTATTAAATTAGTTTGTTTTTATGGATGAAAGAATGAAAATGGCATTGATTGCCCTTTTTGTATTTGCTATTTTGTTTTTTGCTTTCAGAGATAACTCAATCGTTGGAAAAGTAATTGATTCTTCTTCTCCTATTCCAAGTGGAATATGTAAGGATTGTAATGTTGTTTTAATTTCAATTGATACTCTTAGAGCTGATCATTTGCCTTGCTATGGATATGAAAAGAATACTGCTCCTAATATTTGTGCTCTTGCTAAGGATTCTGTATTTTTCAAAGAGCCATATTCAGTTTCTGCCTGGACATATCCTTCTCATTATTCCATGCTTACTGGATTGTATCCAAGGAGTCATGGCATTCTTTATCAAAGTCAAACTCAGCCATTTGATCCTGAGACAAATACTATTCAGAAGATACTAAATGCTAATTCCTACGAATCTGCAGCATTTACAAATGGGGGATGGGTTAATAGAGCGAGTGGATTTGGAAGTAATTTTGATATGTTTGTTCAGTCTTTAGGGATACATGATAAATTTGAAACTAATCAGGATAGGATATCCAGATGGTTTGATGGATACACTCAGGAAGAAAATTTCTTTTTGTTTCTTCATGGATATGATGCGCATGTTCCATATGACAAGGTATCTCCTGATTTACGATTTAAGTTTTATGCAAATGGAAGTGTTTCCGATAAATGCTATGCTGAATTAGAAAAGCCTGATGAAAATGTTTCTCTATGCATGACTGACGTTACATTGGATGAAAAAAAGGCATACACAAATTCACAGTATGATGCTGCAATATATGGTGCTGATGAATATGTTGGACAACTGATATCTGAACTTAAAGTTAGAGGATTATATGATAATACCATAATAATAATTACTTCAGACCATGGGGAGAGATTTGGGGAAAGAGGAAAGTGGGACCATGTGGATACTCTTTATCAAGAACTTATTGATGTTCCTTTGATTATAAGAATTCCTGGAGTAGAAGGAAAAGAAGTTGATACTCCTGTTTCCAATTTGGATATTGCACCTACGATTTTGGAGCTTTTGGGAGTTGAAAATAATTATAATATGGATGGAAAATCTCTTCTTCCAATAATTAATGGTGGAGAGGGAAGACCGGTTTATGCTATAACTGAAGGAAAAGTTTGGGAGACAAATAATCCTGAAAAGAATACTGGAATCTGGTTTGCGATGATAAATAATAGTCTGAAGATAATTGTCTCTGAAGATAAGGGAATAGTTACCAAAGAACTTTATAATTTGAATTATGATCCTCGTGAGCAGAAGAATATAGTGGGTGATTCGAGATATACTGTAAAATTTGGAGAAATGGATTCCCAGATTTTGGATTGGATAAATGGCCTGGGATTGGAATCAAATAGAAATATTCAATCGACATCTAATTTGGATCCAAGATTAACTGAACAGCTAAAGTCTCTAGGATATCTTAATTGATTATTCAAAACATTTAAAAGTTAAGATATGTAAATGAGTAGTATGAGGAATAAGAGGATAGTATTTGCCATATTTTTTATTTTGGCTATTTTAGTGGTATTTCTTTTTGCTTTAAATGATGGGACGTTTTCAAGAAAAGTAGTTGATTCTTCTTCTCCTATTCCAAGTGGGATTTGCAAGGATTGTAATGTTGTTTTAATTTCAATTGATACTCTTAGAGCAGATCATTTGCCTTGCTATGGATATGAAAAGAATACTGCTCCTAATATTTGTGCTCTTGCTAAGGATTCTGTATTTTTCAAAGAGCCATATTCAGTTTCTGCCTGGACATATCCTTCTCATTATTCCATGCTTACTGGATTGTACCCTGATGATTTTATTATTTCGGCTAGGGGACAGGGCCAGGCTTTTGCCAATGATACGGTTATGATTCAAAAAATATTGAAGGATGAAAGTTATTCAACCGGGGCATATACTGGTGGAGGATATGTAACTCAGAAACTAGGGTTTTCTAGAGAATTTAATAGTTGGGTTCAAAGCAAGGGACCGGATAGATTTTTGGACAATGCGCCTCTTGTGGATAGTTGGATAAAGGGGCAAAGTAATAATTTCTTTTTGTTTCTTCACGGATACGATGTCCATGGGCCTTATGAAAAAATTCCAGTTGAATTGAGATTTAAGTATTTGGATAAGAGCATGGTTTCAAAGGAATGCTATAGGGTTCTTTCAGATTCTGAAAGCAAATCAACTGCTTGCAATAGAGAACAGGATAGATATAATTACTCAATCTCGCAGTACGAGGCGGCAATATATGGTGCTGATGAATATGTGGGGCAAGTAATCTCTGAATTAAAGGCAAAGGGAGTTTATGATAAAACAATTATAATAATCACTGCAGACCATGGGGAGAGATTTGGGGAAAGAGGTTTGTGGGGACATGGAGATACAATATACCGAGAACTTATCAATGTCCCTTTGATTATTAGGATACCTGACGTCGCGGGGAGAGAAGTTGATACTCCTGTTTCCAATTTAGACATTGCGCCCACTATTTTGGACCTTTTGGGAGTTGAAAATAATTATAATATGGATGGAAAATCTCTTCTTCCAATAATTAATGGTGGAGAGGGAAGACCAGTATATGCTATAACTGCAAGAAACTACGAAGATTCAAAAGCAGTAAGAGATAGATCTTTTGGATTTTGGTATTCTATTATAGAGGATAAATTGAAATTGATAATTGCACAATTTAATGAAACCTCTGAAAAAGAAATGTATAATTTAAATTCTGATTGGAGTGAGAAGGTTAATTTAGTTAATAATTCGGATTATTCTGAGAAGTTTAAGGAATTGGATAAAAAACTTTTGGAATGGAAACAAAATAGAAACTTAAATAATCGAGCGCCTGAGGTGGCTAATCCTGATGAAGAGGTCGATGAAGAATTAATCGCGCAACTTCGCTCTTTAGGATATTTGAGTTAGAATACAATCAGTTCTTCTTTTCTTCGTGATATTCCTGTTCGGTGTTTATGCCCCAGATGTTTTCTTTTGTTTTAACATTGTTTTTTATGTTTTCCACAGCAGTCATTGCAGTGAGCATTGAATGATCTTGATTATTGTATTTGTGCATGCCATTTCTGCCAATTAGGAAGAGATTTTCGAATTTGTTTAGATATTCCTTAATTTTTCCAAACTGGGAATATGTGCCAAAGTATGCGGGATAGGTTTTTTCCATTTTTGCAACGGTATAATCTAAAATCTCTTTTTTGTCTATCACTCCTATCTTTTCCATTTCAGAGATTGCGAAATTTGCCATTTCTTTATTGGAAAGACTCCAAATTTTATCTGTTTTGTAACAGACATACTCCAAGCCTATCCATATCTTGCTCTTATCTTCAACCAGATGAGGACTCCAGTTGTTGAAAATCTGCATTCTACCTACTCTAACTTCCGGATCTTGAATATAAATCCAATTATCTTTAATTGGTTTTGAATTTTCAGTTAATTTTAATTTGTTTAGAAGCAAGCCCACTGTAATGAAATCTCTATACAACAGGCCCGAGCTTATTCTTTTAATTTCGTCTGGCACTTTAATGCTTAATGAGGAGATTAATTCCTGCACAGGCATTGTTGAAAAGAAATAATCTGCCTTAATTTTCCTTATTTTATTTGATTTTTTATTAATAACTTCGACAGCAATTATTTTATTGTTTTTTATATGGAATTTTTTTACTTCTGAATTTATATCTATCTTTCCACCCATGGACTTTACTTTCTTAGCCACGGTCTCCCACATCTGTCCAGGACCATATTTAGGATAGAGAAATTTCTCTATTAGGGAGGTTTCAATATTTTTCTGGCTTATGCTCGACTGTGTTCCTTTCAGTTGGGTAAGGAAGTGTTCTATTGCTTTTTTTATTGAGAGCCCTTTAATTCTTTGAGCACCCCACTCTGCGCTTATATGATTGCATGGGACTCCCCAGACTTTTTCAGTATATGACTTAAAGAAAGTAAGGTATAATTCTTTTCCAAATCTGTTTATAAAAAACTCCTCTAAGTTCTTTTCAGGTTTTATTGGAAATGCGAGCGATTTCAAATAGCTAAAGCCTATTCTAACTAATCTCGAAAATCCTAATTTTCTCATGGTGTCTTGGCTGAAACTAAGAGGATAATCAAAAAATTGTTTTGCAAAATATATTCTAGACTTTCTTTGACGAACGAGCATTATTTCATCAGAGGAATCTTCGTTTGAACCTTGAATTGGTAAGATGTCTAACCACCATTTCATTACCCTATCGGATTTTGAAAAGAATCTGTGTCCTCCCAGGTCTATTCTATTTCCTTTAAAATTGAGAGTCTTTGATATTCCACCTAAATCACTGCTCTTTTCCAAGATAATTGGTTTAATATTTGTATTTTTTAAGAGTTCATAGGCTGCTGTTAATCCTGCAGGGCCAGCACCAATAATGACTGCTATTTTAGCTTTTTTTGTCATTAAAAAGGCTATTTAGTGAATAATATAAACCTTCTGCTTACAAAGTTCCAGATTAAAACTAACAGGGTAGCAATTAACTTTGAGATCAAATAATAAACTCCAAAAGCATCTGTAAAAATCCAGAGGAACAATTCGTTTAGGGCAAGACCAATTATTCCTATAATTGCAAATACTGTGAACTCTGCAGACTTGCTGCCCAGAGTTCTCTTGTTGAATACCCAGGAGATACTTAGGCTATAATTGATAACTAGCCCTACAATGAAGCCGAGAATATTTGAAATTAAATAGTGAAGTATTATTATCTCTGTGAAGAAGAAAAGAGTTAAGAAATCAAAGAGAAACGCAATCCCTCCAACAATAAGATATCTTGCGAACTGAATTTTGAAGTCATCGGTTTTGTTTTTAACTAATTTATCAATCAATTTCATAAAGGCAGAAGTAAAATTTTATTTATAATCTTATCCTTTTGAGATTAATTGGTTCTTCATAAGATTTATAAGTTTAATTTTTGATTAGAAGATATGCATAAAAGAAAGAGGCTTATTCTTGGATTGGGTGTTCTGGCGATTCTAGTGGTTTTATTTGTTGCATTAAGCTATGGCGGACTTTTAAAAAAAGTAATTGATTCTTCTTCTCCTATTCCAAGTGGAATCTGCAAGGATTGTAATGTTGTTTTAATTTCAATTGATACTCTTAGAGCTGATCATTTGCCTTGCTATGGGTATGAAAAGAATACTGCTCCCAATATCTGTGCTCTTGCAAAGGATTCTGTATTTTTCAAAGAGCCATATTCTGTTTCTGCCTGGACATATCCTTCTCACTATTCTATGCTTACTGGATTGTACCCTGCGAAAAAGAGTTTATTATCGATAGATGATATGGTCCCATTTAATTCATCAACAAATATGATTCAAAAGATGCTCAGAAAAGAGAATTATTCTAGCGCGGCGTTTACAAACGCAGGATTTATGGATAGAAAATGGGGATTTAGTAGCGGTTTTGATTTATACAATCAAACATCAAGTGGAATGCAGGCAAGATTTTATTATAATCAAGAAAAAATATCTTCTTGGCTTGAAAAAGAAAATGATAAGTTCTTTTTGTTTCTTCATGGATACGATGTCCATACTGGTAAGACGCATAGCTTTGATAAAAACCCTCTAAATTTAAGAACGATGTTCTACGATAATGGGAGCGTGTCTGATAAATGTTATTTCGCACTTTCTCGTCCTGGGGAAAATATAAGCGCTTGTTTAGAAATAGAAAATAGAAAAGGATATACTGTCTCTCAATATGATGGTGCATTGTATGGTTCTGATGAATATATTGGACGACTAATATCTGAATTAAAGGCAAAAGGCGTTTATGATAAAACCATTATAATAATTACTTCAGACCATGGAGATAGATTTGGAGATCATGAAAGATGGGGACATGTGGATAATCTATACCAGGAGGAGATTAGTGTGCCATTAATAATCAGAATTCCAGGTGTGGAAGGAAAAGAAGTTGATACTCCTGTTTCCAATTTGGATATTGCACCCACGATTTTGGAGCTTTTGGGAGTTGAAAATAATTATAATATGGATGGAAAATCTCTTCTTCCAATAATTAATGGTGGAGAGGGAAGACCAATATATTCCATAACTGGAGGGAAGGTGCTGCCTAGAAATGACAGTTTAATATGGTTCTCAATTATAGAAGACAAAATGAAATTAATTCTTGCGGTTTCGGAAAATATGACTGGAACAAGACTTTATGATTTAAGTGCCGATCCTCATGAAAAAAACAATGTCCAAAACGAATCAAGATATGCGGAAGTATATTCTAAAATTAACTCTGCTCTTTCTGAATGGATAATAAACTTGAATTTAGATAAAAGTAAAAATGATTCGTCAAAGGGTTTAGAGGGCCTTGGGGACCCTGAATTGATTGAACAACTTAGATCTTTGGGATATTTGAACTAATTATGGTAAAATAAGAAGATTTTTAATACCAAAAGAATTGAATTATGGATGGATAAAAGAAGGGTGCTAGTGCTATCTTTAGTTGTTTTGAGTATTCTGTTTGTAGTTCTTTTGTTTCTTGTTTTGAAGAGTGATAGTGGAAATGTACAGGCTGAAAAGTCTTCTTCTGGAGGGGCTGAAGGTTTATTTGAAAGAGTTAAATCTGCTGCTCAAAAAATGGTAAGCGGAACATCTTCAAGTCCTGCCCAGACTGAGACTCTAGTGGGGGGAAATGTTGGAAATTGTGCAGACAGTAAATATGCGAAGGCGCATCCAAGTCAGTGTAATAGCTGCGATAATCCACTGTATGCTGCTGCTCATCCTAAGGCATGTGTTGTTTCTGAAAAGTGCAGCGATAGTAAATATGCTAAGGCAAATCCTGAGGAATGTGCTGCTGGAACTGATTGTAGTAAACTTGCAAATAAAATTCTTCATCCTATTAAATGTAACATGTTTAAGGCAGAAGTTGTATCCAATTGTACTCAGGCGAAATATGCTAAGGCAAATCCTGAGGAATGTGCCAAGGTTGCTATAGGGAAAGACTGTAAAAATCCTTCTGGAAAAGAGGGGGTTAAGAAGGGAGGTTTTGGCGTTTGCACTTCAGATGGAAAGACAAAATATTCTGCTACCTGCACTAATGGTAACTGGATTAGCGATACAAGCAGTTGTCCAATGGAATGTACTGGTTTGAACAATTTTATTCACCCTATTCAGTGTAGTTGTAATAACGCGAAATATGCGAAGGCGCATAAGCCGGAATGTGGTCCTGTAGAAGATTGCACTAATGCTAAGTATGCGAAGGCGCATAAGCCGGAATGTGGCCCAGAGGTTAGAAAAGATTGCAGTGTGAAGAGTTATGCTAAGGCAAATCCTGAGGAATGTGCCAAGGTTGGCGGAGATTGTAGTAAGAAGAGTTATGCTGCTGCTCATCCTGATTTGTGTCCTGGAAGAGAGCTGATAGTTGATTGTAGTAAGAAGAGTTATGCTGCTGCTCATCCTGAGGAATGTAAATCGGGTAATTCAAAAGACTGTGTAGCTAATTGCGAACAGAAATGTGGAGGATATCAGTTGGGTATTGGACAATGGACATGTTATCCAGATTGTATCAGAAACGAATGTTGTTCAAATAATAAATTTTCCAAGGCAAATGTTGATTTATGTCCGGCTTCCCAGTGTTTGTCTGATCCCAAATATGCAAAAGAAAACAAGGCGAAATGTTGCCTCACAGATAAAAAGTATAAAAAAGAACATAAGGCAGAATGCAAGAAGCCTAAGAAACCTAAACCTGGAAAGTGTTCGAATCCAAAAGGAAAGGCAGGTGCTGTAAAACAAGATTATGACTATTGTGAAGATGGGACAACGCCTGTTTCTGCTGAATGTGATGGATATAGTTGGACTCCAGACTATAGTGGATGTTGTGAGGTGCAGAATGGATATGACGAATGTGACGAATCCTGTCCTGCCACATATGATGAGCAGGCATGCTATGGTTGCCCTGATGAATGTAATATAATGTGTGATAACTATGACTCTAATTCTAAAGACTGCGCTTGCCCAGATGTGTGCAATTCTATTTGTGATGACTATGACCCTGATCTGTGTAGTCCGACAACTACTCCTAGCACGGGTAGCACTAGTAGCACCAGCACTGCCTGGTGGCCATTTTAAAAAGTTATAGGATAGAGTTTAAATATTAAAAATAATTAGATTAGGAATGAAAAAGGATGTAGTTTTTATTGCTATTTTTATAATTGTGGTGCTGTTGGTTTGCGCAGCATTTGCATTTATTTTAGTCAAAATTGTAAACAAGAATGTAAATGAGGCAGGTGTTCAAAATAAAAAGAACTCTACAAGGGAAGTAAAGACGTTGGATATTAGTCCGGTTGAAGAGATTTGTAAAGATACTGACAATATTTTGAGTATTCCGGATGGAAAAAATATCACAAATCCTGGAAAAACTTGTATTGGAAAAGATTGCAGTTCTGATAAATGTGTCTCTCAGGAAATAGTACAAGAATATTATTGCATGGGTAATAAAATTGTTTCTGCAAATATTAGTTGCCCTACTGGGCTGTTCTGCCAGAAAGGGAAGGATTTGGCATATTGCGTAAAAATAATTAAAAATGTTTCCTTGAAATCGGATAGAACAAAGGCAAGTTATCTTATTGATGGAGCGAAATATATTTTGTTTTATGCTAGTGTAAATAGTGAATCGGAAAGTTCAGCTCCATTTTCTGTTTTTCTAAGTATGAACTCTCAAAGTTCTGGAAAATACAAAACATATGATGATAGAGAAATGATTTTAAACAAAGCAGCAAATAGATATGAAGTAAAAGTACAGGTGAAGAATATAGAAACTTACCAAGAACCAACTATTCTGACTAGTGCGGCAGTTGTGAAGATGAATAATGCGATTGTTGCTGAAAGTCCCCCATGGTATGTGAATATTTCCTGGAGATAATAAAATGAAAGTCAATAAAATTACCTAATTTTTGTTTTAAATATAAATATTATAAATAAGATAAATATTTAAATGCTGAAGAGTATGTTTATTTGAGAATATGGCTAAAGGAAAATTAACAAAAAAAGTTTTCAGTGTAACTGTCGACAAAGATTTACTTGAAAAGTTTAATGAATATTGTGATGAAAATTCTATAAATAAGTCTGATTTAATAGAGAAAAAGATAAGAAAGTACCTGGAGGAGAGAAAATGAATGGGGGAGAAAATGCGGATCTGCCTGGAAATAAACTTCGAATTGCTTTATTTGTAGTATTTGGTGTTTTTGTCTTGATATTTGTTCTTGTTTTAATTTCGAAGTCCCATAGTTCTCTGTTGAATGACAATTCTGCATTAAGAACATGTAATCTTGACTCGAATTGCAAAACTGGGGAGCGATGTATAAATAAAAAATGTATTTTGAGTTTTAATATCACTCTTTTAAAACCTCTGGGTGGTGAAGAGTTGGCAGAGAAACACCCCTATAGAATATCTTGGATTGCTAGTTCAAATGTTAAAACATTAGATATCTCACTCCTATCCAGCCTCGGAACTGAAACAAAAATTGCAAGCAATATCTCTGCTGAAGAAGGATTTTACATGTGGACCCCAATAATTAGAAATTCTGAAGAGAAATATAAAATACTCCTTCAAAATAATGATGGAACTGCTGAAAAATATTTGAGCAACGACTGGTTTACAATTAGTAGTGGTTCCAATTCTCTCCCTAGATTAGATTCTGTAGCTATCTCCAGCGGGTTGCCTGGAAATGAAGTCATAATAACTGGAGCTGGATTCAATAAAAAAGAAGATAATTTAATTATCTTCAAATTTGTAAGTTCTCCATTTTCATTCTATAATGGAAAGGCAGGTGCAGAATATAAGCTAGGAGTTTTACCAAAAAGTGTTGATGGAAAAACTATTCAATTTAGTGTGCCATTCAGAATTTACTCTTTACCCAAATTCACAAGTGAAAGTTCAAGTGCAATACCTATAATTCCTGGGAAATACGAATTATTTGTTGCTAATAACACTCAAGACTATGATGCTCTTGGACTTGATGGAATTACTCTTAGCAATGGAATAATGTTTGAAATCCAAAATCCAGCTATTGCTACAAAATATCCCACAAAAATAAACCTTACTTCTCCAAAGGGCGGAGATATTTGGAAGGCTGGAGAAATGAGGCGTATCTCTTGGGAAGACCTATCTCTTATTCCTAAGCTGGATATTTATGCTTATACTGATTATTATAGGTTTGATGAGACTCATGCAGGATTTTATTTCCAAAGAATTAAGCTTGGATTGAGTGAAAGTCTAAGAAAATTTGATTGGAAGGTTAATTTAAATGAGAGTGTAACGTATAATTACAGTTCTCCTCAAGAAATTTATAATATCTCCTGGCTTCCGGAGGATGGAAAACTGCGAACTTATTTGCTTGTGCAGGGAAGTAATGCGAACGGTTTAGTTTACAAAGATGTGAGTGGTAATTTTACCATAATCACTCCTCTAGTTGGAAGTTGCAATCGTTGTCCTGGAGAGATATCTGAATGTTTTGAAGGAGGATATAGATCCTGCCAGAAAATAAACGGATGCTGGAAGTGGTCACCAGTTACAAATTGCAAATCTACGGAAAAATGCATCAATGGAATGTGTCTAAAAGAGTAAATTTGGCAAACCAAAATCTTTTTATGCGAAGTTTTACCAAGCGAGCATTAAAGATTTCTGAAAATTTCGTAAGCGAAATCTTTTTAAAGAGGCAAAAATAAGGAATAATGTCGAAATTAAGAATAATGCTGATTTTCGATTGCGATTATGACAAGACAAACTGAAGAAAAAATAGAAGTTGTTTCGGAGAAATCTGAAAGAAAAGTAGTTGTTCCTGGCGAAGTTATCGTCGTGGGAGATGATTATTTACCTGGAGAGGGAGCAAGAAGAGAGGGAGAAAAAGTTGTTTCTTCAAGATTTGGCTTGGCAGAAATTGTTGGAAGAGTAATTAGAGTTCTATCATTATTTGGCACATTTATACCTAGAAGAGGAAATGTAATTATTGGAAGAGTTACGGATGTTACATTTAGGGGATGGGTTGTTGATGTCGACGCTGCAGCTGCAGGATTTTTAGCCCTGGATGAATGCCCAAGATTCATTAATCCTGATGAAATGGATAGATTCTTGGCAATTGGAGATATTGTTTCTGCTAAGATTTGGAATGTTAAAACAAAGGGATGTGATTTAACATTGGATGGAAAAGGCCTTGGAAAATTAGAGGGCGGATTTATATTTAGAATTATTCCTTCAAGAGTTCCAAGAGTAATTGGAAGAGAAGGAAGTATGGTTGGATTAATTAAGGAGAAGACTGGATGCCAAATTACAATTGGACAGAATGGATGGATATGGGTAAAGGGAAATACAACTGATGCTGAAATAAGAGCAAGAAAAGCAATAGAATTTGTTGCTGAGAAAGTTTTAGTTGAAGGATTAACTGAGAAAATGGAGGCTTGGTTCGAAAAGAACAAATAATGGCACATAAAAGACCTGACGGAAGAAAAAGCGATGAGCTGAGAAAAATGTCTGCTAAAGTTGGAGTTGTACCTAACGCTGACGGTTCGGCAATGTTTGCATTTGGTGACACCATAGCGATCGCTGCAGTTTATGGACCTAGATTGTTACATCCACAGCACATGCAGGACCCTAGCACTGGAATATTGAGATGTAATTATGATTTACTTAGTTTTTCAGTTTCAGATAGAAAGAAGCCCGGGCCAAACAGAAGAGCCCAGGAAATCTCTAAAGTAACTGAGTGGGCTTTGCTACCAGTATTGGAATTAAAAGAGTTCCCTAATACAGTTATAGATGTACAAATTTATATTATTCAAGCTGACGCTGGAACAAGGACTGCAGGAATAAATGCTGCTTCGCTTGCATTGGCACATGCTGGAATTCCAATGAAAGATTTAGTTTGTTCAGTTGCAGTTGGAAAGCAAGATAAAGAGTTAGTTGTTGACTTATCAAAGGAAGAGGAAGACTTTGAAGAGGGAGAGGGAGCAACGGATTTCCCAATTGCTAAGATAGCTAACAAAGATGCATATACTCTTGTTCAAATGGATGGTAAAATGTCTCCAGACCTTATGGCTGAAGCTTTGGCTCTGGCAAGCAAAGCGTGTGAGAAGGTTTATGAAGTTCAGAAAAAAGCACTAAAGGATGAAGTCGAAAGGGAGGCAAAGGAATAATGGCAATGGAAATATCAAGTTTAACTAAGGAAAGGTTGAAGGCAATGTTTGCAGAGGGAAAGAGATTTGATGGAAGAAAGTTAGATGAATTAAGAGATATAGAAATTGAAACAGATATTTCTAATAAGGCTGAGGGAAGTGCGAGAGTAAGACTTGGAAAAACTGAAGTTATAGTTGGAGTTAAGCTTGGTCCTGGAGAGCCGTATGCTGATTCTCCTGGAAAAGGAAATATTATGGTTTCTGCTGAATTGTTGCCGATTGCTTCACCAAGATTCCAAGCTGGACCACCAGACTTTAATGGAATTGAACTTCCAAGATTGGTTGATAGAGCAATAAGAGAATCAAAGATGATTGACTTGGATAAGTTATGCATTAAAGAAGGTGAGAAGGTATGGACAGTCTTTATCGATATATATCCAATAAACGATGATGGAAACTTGATTGACGCGGCAAATATTGCTGCTCTGGTTGCTTTGAAAATTGCAAAGGTTCCTGAAATGACTAAGGAAGGAAAAGTAGACCACCATAAGGAAGCAAAAGATAAATTGCCTTTGTCAAAAGATATTGTTCCAGTTTCATTCTCATTCTTCAAGCTTGGAAATTCAATAATTGTAGACCCAACAAGAGAAGAAGCAGAGGCTTGCGAGGCTAGAATTACATTTGGATTGTCTAAGAGCAAGGATAAATATCTTATTAACTCGTGCCAGAAGAAGGGAGAAGCCTATTTCACTGGAGAAGAGCTTGCTAGAATGTCTTCAATGTTACCTGGATTGTATGATCAGGTAAACGAAAAGCTTAAAAAGTTTTTATAAGGTATTGAAATATGGGAAACACAGAAAAACAAGTATTCACAAAGTTTGAAATTGCAAGAATTCTCGGAGCAAGAGCTTTGCAAATTGCAATGGATGCTCCTTTGTTGATGAAAGTTTCCGATGAAAAATTGAAAGAATTAAAATATGATTCTATAAAAATAGCTGAATTGGAATTCAATGAGAATGTTCTTCCAATTGCAATCAGTAGACCTACTCCAAGAAAGAGAAAGGACAGACTTGGAATAGTAAAGGATGAGCATGTTTCAGATGAGGAATTGATTGAGAAGGAGAAGGAAGTTGAAAAAGAGATTGTTGCAGATGCTGCACAATTGGGTCTTGTTGAAGGAGATGAAGTTGAAGACTACGCTGACGAAGCACCATCTAGTGGTGGAAAGGCTGAAGAACAATAATTATACACGACACCTAACGGTTTCTTCTATGAAATCTTCCCTAACAATACTCTAATTTTTTTATGGGATATTCTATTGAGATAGATTTATTAATATCTTTTTAGTATTATGTTTATGAAAAGAGTTGCGTTGATATTGATTTTTGCCTTTATTTCCGTTAATTTGGTTTCTAGCGTATTTGCATTTGATTGGAATCCAATTAATTTAGTTAAGGAAGCATTTGGAAAAAAGGTAAGTGAGAATAAGGATGTTAAAAGTGATGCTAAGATAACGGGGCATGCTGTTAAGGAAAAGAAAGTTAAGAAACCTAAATGCGGTAATGGAAGTTGTGAAACGGCAAAAGGCGAAATGAAAAGAGATGTTACTCATGAATTGAGCGATAAAGAAATTAAATCTAAAGAATATAATACTTCCCCCTTCTGTGTTAAGGATTGTGGATATAGTGTGCGAGGCGTTTAAGGATATTATTATAAACCTTGATTCATATTTCTATATATGATCATAAAGGAAATAGATTCAAAGAAGATAAAGGATTCTAATGGATTAGATACAATTGAAGTTTCAATAAATAAATGCAAGGCGAGCTCTCCAAGTGGGAAGTCAACTGGAAAATATGAAACTCCCTCCTGGAAAAACAGCATTGATTGGAATATTGAATCGATAAATGATTTAAAGGAATTGATTGGAGTTGAGATGGATAAATTTGAAGATTTGGAAAAGATTGAGGAGATAATTAGGAAAAAATTTAAATTAAAAAGTGTAAAGCAGTTTGGGGCGAATGCTCTTTTTGCTCTTGAATCAGCTGTTCTTAAGGCATTGGCAAAATCTGAGAAGAAAGAATTGTGGCAGATTATAAATCCGGCTGCTCGAAAGATGCCTTTTCCAGTTGGAAATTGTGTTGGAGGAGGATTACACGCTAGAGCTAAAAATGCACCCGTATTTCAGGAATTTCTTCTTATTCCTGGAAGTGAAATGATATTGGAAAATGTTAGAATAATGAATGAGGCATATTCTAGAATTCAGTTTCTTGTTAATGCTTCTTCCAAGGATGATGAAGGGGCATGGGAGACAACATTGACAAATGACCAGATATTGGATGCTTTAACCAATTTTTCACAGCTTAGGATAGGTTTGGATGTTGCGGCGTCTACGTTTTTTAGAAAGGACAAATATAGATATTACGGAATGTCTCTTTCAAGGGCACAGCAGATTTTATATATTAATAGTTTAATTGAAAAATATAATCTTCTTTATGTTGAAGACCCTCTTGATGAAGAAGATTTTTCTGGATTTTCAGAGATACTAAAGAAAAACCTGGTTGTGGGAGATGACTTGACGACTACAAATTTGGAGAGAGTGAAAAAAGCGACTGAAAATAATTCTATTAATGCTATGATTGTGAAGCCAAATCAAAATGGCTCGCTTTTGGAAGTGAAAGAAATAATTGAATTTTGCAAACAAAATGGAATTAAAACAATTCTATCGCACCGCGCTGGGGAGACACTTGATAGTGCTTTGGCAGATTATGCTTTTGGATTTCAGGTGGATTATATTAAATGTGGGATTTCTACCAAATGGAGAGAGATTAAGTTGAATAGATTAATTGAGATTGAAATGAGTTTTAGATGAGTGGATTTCGAAGAATATTTAAACTTAAAGGGAGGTATATTTTTATGAATTGGAGAATTTTTTTCTTGGCAGCAGTATTGGTTCTTCTTTCGGTTAGTTTAATTGATGCTGCCGATGGAGATGTAGCCGATAGCCAGACCATTCAAAAAGAAGTAGAAAAAAGAAGTGATGTGCAATCCTCATATTATAATTCAGGAGGCAGTAATTCGGGTTGGTTTAGTAATATTATAAAAACGGTTGGAAGTTATACTCCTCAGATTGCTATTGGAAATTGGGGAACAAAAATTGGAGATTGGGCTAGACAAACATTTGGCGGCGGGAAAGATGTTTCGGTTAGTAACGTGCCAACCGAGAAAGATGCTGCAACAATAAAAAGTGATATAGAGTGGAAATTAGCTACAAGAGAATCTGAATTGGCTGATGCTCGTGCCGCTTTGGAAAAGGCTCAACAAAATATGGATCCTGCTGGAGAAATTAGAGGTTTGCAGGAACAATATAATTTAGCTGAAAAAAGCGTAAAAGATATGCAAGCTCAGATAATGAGGGATTTGGGAATGAATCCAAAAGGAAAATACAGTCCGGATAAAGTAGATGCTGCAATAAAAGTTGGAGAGACGAAGGAAGCATATAATGAAGCTGTAAAAAATGCTGAGAGTCCTGAAGTGATAGCTCAGAAGAAAGATGCAGCAGATAGTGCCATGCTTAAATATAAAGACATAGTTGAAGGAGTTAATTTGTATAATAATCCTCCAACGAGTACTGCTAAGTCAAATGATAATTATGCTGGATTGAAAGGCGATGCGGGCGAGGTTGGACAAGATAGTAAGGGAAATGTGGTTGAATATTTTGATGATAATCAAGTTAAATATACTCGCGATCCTGAAACAGGGACTTGGTTTGATAAGAATGGATATCAGATGAATGATTACACGCAAAGACGTTTAAATGAATTAGCGGGAATTCGTAGTGTATCAGCTGAAAGTGGAAATGGCGGCGTAAAAGTTGCGGCAACTGGAAATGCAGTTTATGGTTATGGAAGATAGAAGATTTTATTTTTTGGAAAAGTACTTAAATTAATATAACTCATAGATTAAATGAATAGGGGAGTTGTTGGAATTATTTTTATGAGTTTAGTTTTGGTAGTATTGCTTGTGAGTTTAGTTTCTGCTGAGCAGCAAACAACTGCTGTAAAAAAAACTAGTTTGGGAGATAGGTTAGCTAAATGGATTGCAGAAAAATTAAGTGGACAAAAATTACCTGCTGAGCCAATTTTTTCTGGATCGATGATTCCAACGGGATTTCAAGCCAGTGGTTCAACAAGTAGCAGTTCTTCCTCTTCTAGTTCTGGAGGAGGAATGGAGAGCGAAAGTGGAAGTGGATTGGCAAAAACACCATTTGTCTCAAGTTTTGGAGACAACAAAAAAGTTTGGGGATTCGGAAGATAAAATATTTTTGAATTAGGCTAATTCGGCAATATTTAAATATGCAATTATTCTCTATATTGCAGGTGTAAAATGAGAGGTTCAAAGATAAAATATTTTATTGTGTTGTTTTTAGTGGTTGTTCTTATGATTGGTATTGTTGATATTGTTTCTGCTAAAACAAATGGCGATTCGAAAAATACCGCTACGAAGAAATCTCCCGTCGTAAAAAGTACTCCTGTTGCAAAAAAAGCTCCTTTAAATTCTAAAACTCCGTCAGTCGAGCCAACTGTTCAACCCTCTTTATGGGATCAATTTACTAAGGGGTTAAGTAATTTTGGTATCACTGTTGGTGATTTGATAACTAATAATCCTATTAGTGAAAGAATATCTAGTGTAGTTGGAAATATTCCTGTTGTGAGGGACTTGGTGGGAGATAAGAACGGTGCGACTGAGATTATAGAGTCAGGTATAGAAGAAGGAATTAGTCCTCCTCCTGAAGTTGGAACTGATTGTAAGTCTAAAGCAGATTGTGGTAAGGGACAGACATGCAATAATGGATATTGTGAAGGGGTTAGTAAAATTCCAATTGATAATCCCATAAGTATTCAGCCAGTAACTCCTCAACCACCTACAACTCCTCCTAAGAATCCAGAGACTCCAAAGAGTGACTCAAAGAGCGGAGGTGGGGACAAGGGTGGAGACGGAGATAAGGCTGGAGATAAAAGTGGTGGAAATAAGGATATGTCCCCAAAAGATCCTAAAAATCAAGCAGAGGAGAATGCAAAGAAGTTAGATCAAATGGTAAGGGATCAGAAAGATAATCCTGCTGCAGATCCAAAAGCACAGGAGAAGGCATTAAGAGATAAAGCTGACCAGATTAAACAAGAAGCTAAGGATGCTGCCGAAAAGGCTGCTGAAGAAAAGGCTGCTGAAGAGCAAGCTTTGCAGGATGCATTAGATCAGGCTGCATTGGAAGCTGCATTGGAAGGGTCTGGGAATGGTGATAGAATGACTGCTGCAAGAATGACTGGTGCAGTTGTTTATAAAAACGTTCCAAAACCAGTCTTTGGATACGGAAGATAAATTATTTTTTATTTTTTGAATACGCGAAATGTTTAAATATCTCTTTTCTATAGATAACTATGCAAAAGAGGGCGATTGGATTAGTTTTAGTAGTTTCTTTTTTAATTTTGTCGTCGGTTTTTATTGTCTCTGCATTTTCTTTTTCTGAATTTTTTGATAAATTAATTGGGAAGAATACTATAACTGGAAAAGTAATTGATTTGTCTAAATCTCAAACATGTACTATGGAAGAAGACTGCACTGCCCAGGGATATTTGACATGCCAGGAAAAAAGATGTGTGGCTAGCAACTATGAACCTGGAAAGGAATCATTTAGTATTTCTGCCTGGATAAAAACGACTGATATAAACACCATTCAGAGTATTGCCGCACATTGGGTATATAGTGATTCTATTAATGCAGGATATGAGTTGCTTTTAAGTCACGTTGCTCCAGGAAATGTTTGCTTTTGGGGAGGGACTGGGGGATGGCAGTGTGTTCAATCTGGAATAAAATCAAATGAACTAAGTTTTGTAACCCTTGTTAGAGAGGGAACAAATGTTATTTTCTATGTTAATGGAGAGAAGAAAGGAACTGGCACGATTTCTGCGGAGATTCCATCAACTGGAGGAAGAGCAATTACTGCAATAGGAAAGACTGTTTGGGATGGACCAAAGAGCGATCCATCATATAGAGGTTTTGTAAGACCTTTCTTAGGAACAATAACTAATTTGCAAGTCTGGAAAGGACAGGCTTTGACGGAAGCGAAAATAAAGGAACTTTATTCTCAAGTTCTTATTAGTGAAGAAATTGCTAATGGGAGTGGAGCTAATGTTGGTCCAACAGTGTCTTCAAATTCTAGTTCTGGAGGCGGCGGTGGAGGTGTAGTGTCTACCTCTGCTCTTGTTAACAGATGTCCTGAATTGAGTTCAGCTGCTAAAGCAAAGATAGAACAGGGAAGAAATCTTTCTAAATATTATGGTACTAGTTTTGTAACAAGCGAAGGAGGAAATGCAAAGAAGAACGACTATATTGTTATTTATTCTCCTCAGATTTCAGATAAAATCAGAGTATTGAGAGTTGCGAGTATTCCAAGCAATTCTTCTGTGAATAATAAAGTTATGTTAACTGATGCTTTGACTGGAGAAGCATTTAACTTTGAAACTGGGACTTTACAAACTACAAGCACAAATATAGATGGAAGCACATTTTATTTGTTGGCAAATAATGCTATTCTGAATGATTTGGATAGATATATTATTTTGACTTGGGGGACAGGTTCATCTGCTGGAAATCAAGGAAGTGAAAGTGATAGTTTGAATTGCACAGTATCTCAGGATCAATATGCCAATCTTTATGTTAGATCTACAACTCCTGGATTTTCAAATGATATTATACGATTGGATACCTCTTCTCAAAAGTTATATTCTGGCTCTCCATTAAATACTGCAAGAACAGCTTTGACTAAGAGCGAGCTCCCATCTTTATTGGCAGATTGGACAATGGAAGATAGCAAAGGAAATATATATAACTCTGTGCAGATAATTTATTTAGGAAGCAAGTCCATTGTGAGAAATGATGGAAACACTTTCTATGTTGATTTAAGCGAAATTCCTGGAGAAGTTTATAATTATTCGTTCATACTAACTAAGTCTTTGAATGTTTCTGATGCAAGTGTTTATGGAAACGTTCAATTGTATATTTTAGGTAAACTTTACACAATTAAAAGTGGCTCCAAGGCTAATGAGCTTTTCCTTAATTCTGATGATGGGAAGAGGATTCATTTAATAAATGGTGGCGCGGCGAGAGTTGGCGAGAGTGATTTGCAGATACCCCAGACATTAGTAACTTTATACAGTTCTGGAGGGTCTTTAACCAAAATAACTATTTCGGAAGGAGCTTCTAGTGGAGAGAAACTTGACGCAGCTGCTGGAAAGTCATTTGTCGACAAGGTATTTGGAACTATAAGAATTACTTTTGATGGGTCCACTTCAACTTGCACAGATAGCGATGTTGATTTAATATATCCTGATGGATTGAATTATTATGCAAGGGGACAAACTGAGTATTCTTCTTTCAGTGAATTTGATTTTTGCGAAGATGATAATTCTCTTATTGAGCGGAAATGTGGGATGGTTGTTGGATCTGGTGCTCCAGATGGATTTACAAAATATTCTTGTCCAAATGGATGTAAGGATGGAGCGTGTGTGTTTGTAGCAGATAGTTTAGGCACTTGTGCTATTAAGAATATCAGCGTTGGAAATACTGGAATGTGTTTGGTTGGTGGAACATACTATAGTGTAAAAAATAATGGTGGGTGTGGCCCTGGTCCGATAAACTTAACAATTTCATATTCTGGAAATAGCCAAGAAGTTATATTGAATCAGGAGACAAAGAATGCAGTTACTTTGAATAATGGAGTCCAAGTGCAAAATTATGGTTCTCCTTGCTCTGTTGCCTGGATTAATCTTCATTTTGGAAACGTTCAGGTTTGTTCGGATTTAATAAATGAAATAAAAAATCCAGCTAAAACTGATGAAAATGATGAAAGAAGATTAAACTGGAATAATAGTTATTATGGAGAAAATTATGTGAATGGTGTGATAGAGAACTACAATAGCTATCAGGCAGGATATTATTGGAGTCCTAGAGAATACCAAGAAGGGCAAGTAAGATATTATTATGTTGACTATGAAATACAGGTATTTGATAATAAGAATGTTAACTTGAGCGAGTATTCTTCCTGGAATAAGGCAGATCCTACATGCAAGTTAACAAATTATTGGGTCGATGGAAAAGAAAATGGATATTATATTTGCAATTGGGATGTATTAAGAAACCAACAGGAAATAAGTAATAGTCAGGGAAGTAGCAGACAAATATTTTGGTATAATAATAATGTGGTAGTAAGGTTAAATATTTATTATGGTTCTGAACTTAGTGATGCTGAGGTTACGAAGTTAACTGCACAAAGGATAGGTGACTTGTTGAACAATATTCAGAACAATAGGGCTAAGTCTGTTGATTGGAGCAATTTCAATATAGAGTATCCTGCTTCAAATGAACTTTACAATACCTTCCATATGTGTGGGTCGAGTATAGTCTACAATTGGAGCAACATCCCTACTTCTGATTGGAGTTGCAAGACTGAGCCTTTGATATGTCCTGAATATGGGTATCAAACTAAAGTGTGTACTAGATATAATTATGAAACGAGAGATGAAGAGGTTCAGGAAAATAGAATGGACTGTTCTCCAGGATTATGTTCTGGATGTTATGAACCTAGGTGGTTTGGAGCAAAGGGAGATAATAAGTGCATCCCTTATGGGTTTAGATTCTCACATCAAACGGGAGAAGAATTTAAGTTAGTGGAAAGAACACAGACAGATACAATATCTGAAAATGCTGGAGAAAATGGACAATACTCATTGGTAATAAACTCCGAGATCGAGGCAATATTAACAATTATGACTGATTATGAATTGCAGTCTATGGAGAACTTTACTTTAGTTCCTGGAAAGAGCGTAGATGTTGTGCAAAAGAGCGGTTCTGAATCTAGAACAATTAAGTTGGATGTTTTAGCCATTCATCCTGCGGTTGAAGGAAAGAAAGGATATGTTGAGTTTAGCGTTACATATATGGACAGAGAAAGAATAATGACTACTTTCAATGCATATTGCGATATAGATGGGCAGATAAAAGAGCAAATGCAGTCTGATGGCTCTGGAAATGGAGCAAAGTGCCAGAATAATTATGAGTGCGCATCTAATGTTTGCTCTGATGGGGAGTGCCTTGACATCAAGAGTACAATGAATGAAGTTAGCGGAATAAAAGTTTTATTGGTAAAGATTTTATGCAGAGTCAGCAACATTGGAGACAGCGGGTATAACTCGTGTCTTTCTGAATATGGAGTTGGTGCTGGAAATTTTTGAGTGAGTGTAGCGATTCGGATGGTGTAAACTATAGTTCTAGGGGAAATGTGAGTTTGAAAGTTAATGGTGCTGTGCAGACTGTTGAGTACGATTCTTGCACCGGTAACTCTGTTGTTGAAATGGTTTGCAATTCCGATGGAACTGCTTCAAAGTTAGATCAAGTTTGCGATAATGGCTGCAGCGAAGGAAAATGTACTGCTTCTACATCTTCAAGTTCTGGAGGAGGCAGTAGTGGAAGCTCTTCTAGCGGTTCTAGTGGCTCTGGAGTAGGATATAGTGCTGGAAGCAGTAGAAGTCCAAGTACTACAACTACTACAACAACCTCTTCTTCTCCTGTGGTAAATGCTCCTACAGCCCCTGCAACGACCACTAGCAATCAAAATACTGAATCGAACAACGAAGCACAGACAGATGTGGAATGTAGAGAAAACAGCGAGTGTGCAAGCAATCTTTGTCTAAATGGAGCATGTGTAGGAACGAGCCAGAATAACGTGACAGTACAATCTAGAAGAAGTTTTATTGAAATGATTTGTAATGTAGCCAATCCTTTTGATGAAAGAGGGTATAAATCCTGCTTAAGATTTTTTGGCAAGGGCAAAGCAAAAAATTAGATTTATATTTTAATTAATAAAATTGTTTTGAAGTATTCTGATTTGAAGGAGCAGGCTGTATTGTTTGTTCTTCTTGCTTTGATTCTTCTTTAATTATTTCTTTTTGTTCAACTTGAACTAGACCCAAGTCTAAATTGAGACCAATTCGTGAAACCAAATTATAAAATCCTGCAAACAGAAATCCTAGAAAAGCAAATAATAATGAATTAACTAAAATAATTATTAGAGAAAGCATAAATGTGAAGCTCGGAGAAAGAACATCTATTTGTTTATTGAGTACTGTTGTTTGTCCCAATCCAGATAGCGATGCTAAAATTAGAATAAAAGAGATTATAATCCCGAGAAATAAACCAAATGCGAATGAAGTTAGAGTAAATTTCCAGACAAATAATTTATTTATTCTCACCCTCTCTGTTTCCATGAAACATAGAATGGATGAGGATTTATAAATATTTATAAATCGATTTTTAATTTCTCATCTCTTCCAAAGAAATAATCTTTGAGTTTTCACCTATTGCTTGCGAGATTATCCTGCTCTGTAAATGAGATGAAGTTGATTGTTCTCTTTTGAGAAATTCATATGTTTGTGCAAGTTTTCTTCGGGTATATTCTATATATGTGGGAGTTATTCCTTTCTTTCCTTTAATCGCGGCAGCCATTTCATGAGAGGGGGCATCATATTCTCCTATAAAATAAAGAAATTTTTCAGTTATTTCTCCAGTCTTTAATCCCGTTAAAACTTCATCTCGTGGAAGATATTTCAAACCTTGAGAATACTGCCAGACATGCCTTGCCTCGTGATTTACTATTACATTTCTCCAGTCTTCGGCATTAAATGAACTAAATTTTAGACTTTCAAATGGTTGTCTTCCAACAAAAATCTTAGTGTGTCTTCCTTCTCCACTTAAACTAAAAATATCTGGTGTTTCAATGTAATAATTTCCATTTTCAAATGCGCTCCTTTCTCCACCAAGTAAATGATCAACATCAGCCATCTTTTTTCCTGCAGATTTCATTTCTTTTTCATACCAGTCAAAAATCATATTTCCTTCATGATTATAGATGACTCCGTCGCAAAAAGGGATTTTGTCATTTATTAGTAATCTATCTAAAAATATTTGCCTGCAAGTATGATCTGCTTTAGCATCTTCAAAATTAGGATTTCCATTAAACTTTCTAATCCAATATGGGCCATTTAATGCTCCTACGCCTATCGCTGCTGCACCGAGCAAGGTTGTAGCTATAAATGCCCTTCTAGACACTCCAGTGTTTGCGGATTTAGTATTTTTTCTTTTCTTTTGCATAAAAATTCTCTCCGATTTGGCTTTATAAAATATACTATTTTCAGTTTTTTCTGATAATCCAAAAGCTTAAAAACCCCTTTTATTATGAAGGATTAACTTAGCACGTACCGGCTGAAATAAACCCGGACTTGTTGAATAGGCAAGCAGGACCTTTGAAATAAGGACTTGAAAACCCGTGTATTGATTATAACAAAATGGCAAAAACCAAAAAAACTGAAGAGAAAGAAGCAACTGTTGCAGTGGAAGCTAATGAAGATTCTAAGAAAGTTAAAGTTGACAAGCTTGCAAAGTTGAAAGAAAAAGCTAAGGAGCTTGGAGAGAAAATTGATGAGAAGAAAATTGATGTAAAGAAGGAAGTTAAGATTCTTGGAAGCGAAAAAGCTGATTCAATCGTTCCAATGGAAGATTATTTCAAATCATCCATTCATTTGGGGACTAGAGTTATAACTCCTGATATGAAGAAGTATGTTTACAAGAGAAGAGCAGATGGATTGGCGGTTCTTAATATGGCTTTAGTCGACGATAAAATAAAGGAAGCTGCAGAATATTTGGCTGGATTTGACCCCGATAGAATACTTGTTGTTTGTAAGAGAGAAGCTGGATGGAAACCTGTTAAATTATTTGCAGAATTATTTGGAATACAATCATTCACAAAGAAATATCCTGCTGGAATTTTAACAAATACTGTTTTAGATAATTTCAGAGAAGCTGATTTAATTGTTGTTTGTGATCCATGGTTAGATAAGAATGCTTTGATGGATGCAAATAGAATTAAAGTTCCTGTTTTAACAATCTGCGATACAAATAATTATGTTGCTGGAACAACAATGGTTCTTCCTGGAAATAATAAATCTGGCAAATCATTGGGAATGATTTTCTATATTCTTTCAAAGATATACGCTGAAAAGAGAAAGTTGGATGTTAAGGTTCCTGCAATTTCTGAATTCGTAGACGATTGGGATAGTTTGATTCCTCCTAAGTAAGATTTATTAAGTTATTCTACTGTGATATTTAATGGCTAAACCATATTCTCCCTATGTGCAAATTGGTCCTAGCGGCTTGGAAAAAAGATTAGGTGTGCGTGCTGGAATACTAAGAAATAAGACTAAAGGAAAAAGGTATTCTGCTACTGGTCCAATAGATTATAATGCTGAAGGAGAAATGTGCCTTAGTGCAACAATTAATGGCCATCTGGCAAAGGTTCCAATTAGGCATGGTGATTTAATTAGAATAAGATGTAATGGAAGAGGAGATAATAGTATTAGAGATTATATTTTCATTGATGAATCTGACTAAATAATTTCTATTTTTTCCTCAAAAATACGTCGGTAAACCGAAAAATAAAATATCTGATTTTAACGAAAGGTTTATAAAGCAATTTTCTCTGACTAAGTAATCAAAATGTTAAATTTCGTGAGTGCCTTAAGTTTTGTCGACGGTGTAGTGAATGCGAACATTTTGTTTCAGTCTGCTACATCCCGATTTAAGGTATGAGGTATGCAAACAACTTAGTTGTAGTTCTTTTTCGAATATATTCTTTAACCAATAAATTGGCCAAAAGCCGAAATAGGAGTTTGAGTGTTCAAACAAAAAAGCTGATTTCTCTTAAATCGCCGTGAAGTAAAATTCACTGCTCTTAAAATCTAAAAAATTTTTTGTATCAGCAAAGACAATAGTAAAATATTGTAAATCCAGTTTATCCTGCTGGCGGCTGCGGCTATCTGGTTTGCACTTAGACATGCAAGTCTCTTTGTTTCGTAAGAAATTGAGGGCGAACTGCTTAGTAACACGTAGCTAACCTGCTCTGTGGCTGGAAATAACCTCGGGAAACTGAGGGTAATGTCCAATAGAAGATGATTTCTGGAATGATTTATCTTTCAACACAGAATGGGGCTGCGGCTGATTAGGTAGTTGGCGGGGTAATAGCCCACCAAGCCAATGATCAGTAAGGGCCTTTAGCGAGGAAACCCTAAGAGGGAGTCTGAGACACTACTCCCAGCCCTACGGGGTGCAGCAGTCGGGAAACTTTTGCAATGCGCGCAAGCGTGACAAAGCAAGCCAGAGTGATATTCCTATTTTTGGAATTTCTTTTGCGGGATGTAAAAAGTCCCGTGAATAAGGAGTGGGAGAGACTGGTGCCAGCCGCCGCGGTAATCCCAGCACTCCAAGTCGCAGCCACAATTATTGGGTCTAAAACATCCGTAGCTTGCATTGTAAGTCTCTTGTGAAATCGGGCATCTTAAGTGTCCGCCGGGCAAGAGATACTGCTTTGCTAGAGACCGGGAGACGTAAGAAGTACGCATGGAGTAGCGGTAAAATGTGTTGATCCTATGTGGACTAACAATAGCGAAGGCATCTTACGAGAACGGATCTGACAGTGAGGGATGAAGGCTAGGGGCGCAAAGTGGATTAGATACCCATGTAGTCCTAGCAGTAAACCCTGCACACTAAACATCGGGGCCTCCTCGAGAGGTTTCGGTGCTGTAACGAAGGTGGAAAGTGTGCTACCTGGGGAGTATAGCCGCAAGGCCGAAACTTAAAGGAATAGGCGGGGGAGTACCACAACGGGTGACGCGTGCGGTTCAATTAGATTCTACACCGTGAACCTCACCAGAACCGACAGCAGAATGAAGGTCAGTCTGAAGGGCTTACCTGACACGCTGAGAGGAGATGCATGGCCGACGTCAGCCTGTGTCGTGAGATGACCAGTTAAATCTGGTAACAGGCGAGACCCATGTGTACATTTGCAATGAACAATGTACAGACTGCCGTGGTAACACGGAGGAAGGTGTGGGCTACGTTAGGTGAGTACGTCCCGAATGCTCTGGGCTACACGCGCGCGGCAATGCTGCACTCAAAGGGATGCAACACCGAAAGGTGAAGCAAATCTCATAAACTGCAGCTTAGTTCAGATTGAGGATTGCAACTCATCCTCATGACGCTGGAATCCGTAGTAATCGGGCTTTATCAGAACCCGGTGAATAAGTCAATGCTCCTTGCACTCACCGCCCGTCAAACCAACCGAGTTTTGCATTGGTGAGGCTCGCAAGAGACGAACCTTTGTAAGACAAGGTAGGTTAAGTCGTCACAAGGTATCCGTAGGGGAACCTGCGGATGGATCACCTCCTAAAAATATTCAAGAATTTATTTTTGAATAAATTAGAAAATTAATTTTCTTTATTATTAACGATTATATTATGACGGAAGGAGCTACAACTAAGTTATTGCATACCATTTTAACATTGAGATAAACTGTATCGGAAATGAGAGAATCTTGAAAAAGATTTTTGATCGATATTAAGTTCCAAAGTGCAATTGGTTTTACGAAAAACTAGGGCACTTTAGAGGGCCCATAGTCTAGTGGTAAAACACCTCACTTGCACTGAGGAGTCCCGTGTTCGACTCACGGTGGGTCCATTCCGTTTGCCGAAGGATTGAAGTCCGCAATGAAATGAGGAACTTCAAGGCGAGAGCAAATCGGAATTAACTGGAACAAATCACAAATCATATTCACCACAAGTGAAATTCCGCGAGGAATTAAAACATCAACTGCCGTCGGTAAAACGACGCGAATTGGTGAGCAACCAACGGTTGCTTATCATGCAGAGAAATATTCAATGAAGCAAGCAAGAATGGCGATAATACAGAGAAATTTGAAAAATAATTTCTCTGTTCGAAGAATTCGTAAAAGAATTCTTCGTAAATGAATTTCAGAAATGAAAAATATTTACATAAACGAAAATTGATCGCATTTTACATAAGTGTTTACATTTATGTTTAATGTGCAGGGAACGAATTTATTCGTTCTCTGATTACTCAAGCTGTTAGATGGATAACTAGGTTTGGATTGCGAAGAAGGACGCGGCAAGCTGCGATAAGCCTGAGTGAGCTGCAAGCGAGCTTTGAACTCAGGATCTCCGAATACGACAACGTATTAATGCCGAGAGGCAAGTGCACGCTGGGAATTGAAACATCTTAGTACCGGCAGGAAAAGAAAACAATTGTGATTCTCCTATTAGCGGCGAGCGAAAAGAGATCAGGGCAAACCGAATCTCCTTTTGAAAAGAAGGCAGAGATGTGGTGGAAGCTAAAGCTAAGTTATCGTGGAAAAGTTCTCTGGAAAGAGACGCATCAGAGGGTGATAGCCCCGTATCCGAAGATAATATGCTGTGCTCCAATAGAGTAGGGCCCCCTAGATCGGAGGCCCGAATACAGCGCGATTAAGCGCTAACCCTAAATATTAATCCAAGTCCGATAGTGAACTTAGTACCGCGAGGGAAAGTTGAAAAGTACTCTTAAACGAGGGTGAAAAGACTTGAAATCTAATAGCAACAGCTGGCTACGGCTTAGGTCGTAGCGTGCGTTTTGAAAAACGAGCCAAGGAGTTGTTGTAAGTGGCGAGGTGAAAGCCGCAGCGAAAGCGAGTTCGAAAGAGCGATAGTCACTTATGACTGACCCGAAGCCAGATGATCTACTCGTGAGCAGGATGAAGTTTTCCGAAAGGAAAATGGATGTCCGAACTAGTGCTACATGCACGTGCTTGGATGATTTGCGAGTAGGGGTGAAAAGCCTATCGAATCTGGCGATGGCTGGTTCCTGTTGAAATATGCCTCAGTATAGCTTCGTTGTGCTTGTTGGCGGGGTAAAGTACGGATTGAGTCCGCAGATCCTTCGGGATACGGGACTTCATTCCAACTCTGAACTTGTCAACTGTATATAACGAATGTGGCGGCCGGTGCGTAAGGTACCGTTCGAAGACCCGAACAAGGGAGAGTGAAGTTAAGGTCCCTAAATATATGTTAAGTGTAACCAAAGGAGTCTTAAACCTGAGACAGTAGGGATGTAGGCTTAGAAGCAGCCACCATTTAAAGAAAGCGTAACAGCTCACCTATCGAGGTTTGAGGCCCTGAAGATGGACAGGGCTAAACATATTACCGATACTTCACAGGTTCTAGTAATAGAATTCTGGTAAGCAGGCGTGGTTTCTGCGCAGAAGTTTTCTCGAGAGAGAGGATGGAGCGGAAACTATTGATAATCTTGGCGCGAGTAAGGTCAGATTGCCCTGAGAATGGGCAGCGTCGTAAGAGCAAGGTTTCCTTGGCACTATTCGTTAACCAAGGGTTAGTCGGCTCCTAAGGTGTATCTTAACTGCGTACATCGATGGAAATCAGGTTAATATTCCTGAACCGCTTAAACATTATATTGCACGAAATCGCTTGGGGATAAGCAGCATTCCGAGAGGATTGCAAAGTAGGAAAGTGTGGGAGCGTAATGCTACGATCACATTGAATTATTTTGAGTGATCTGCTGATTCCTAGAGCCCATGAAAAATTTGTGCACTTTGTTTGAGGGCCGTACCAAGAACCGACACTGGTGCTCTAGCTGAGAAGGCTAAGACGTGAAAGGTGTAAATAAGTTAAGGGAACTCGGCATATTGGCCCCGTAGCTTCGGTAGAAGGGGTGTCTATGTTCGTCTTTGAATTTTCAAAGGCGTTTGTAGATCTCAGTAACAAGGACCGTCCGACTGTTTATCAAAAACGTAGCCGATTGCCAATCCGAAAGGATGTATATAATCGGTGAAACCTGCCCAGTGGTGGTGTTTCAAACTTCCGTTCAAGGGAGCTAAGACCCATCAAACGGCGGGCCTAACTATGAGGCTCTTAAGGTAGCGTAATGCCTTGTCTTCTGAATGGAGACGTGCATGAATGGTTCAACGAGATGGTCACTGTCCCTAACTTAAACCTTCTGAAATCATTGACCGGTGAAAATGCCGGTGACGCCTAGTGGGAAGCGGAGACCTTGTAAACCTTTACTGCAACTTGATGTTGTGGCTTTAAGAATAATGCATAGCATAGGTAGGAGCTTAGAACGTTAGCTTCGGCGAAGCGGGAGCGATCATGTAATACTACTTATTGTTTTTAAAGCTGCTCACCCGGGAGGGGACACCGTCAGGCGGGCAGTTTGGCTGGGGCGGCACCCTGCAGAAAAGATATCTGCAGGGCCTAATGGTAAGCTCATCCAGGTTGGAAATCTGGAGATGAGTGCGAAGGCAAAAGCTTACCTGACTGTATTTCGCACAGCAAAGAATGCAGAGACGAAAGTCGGGCTTAGCGACCCCAAGTGGCTTTTTAATAGGGCCCTTGTGTGACAGAAAAGGTACTTCAAGGATAACAGGCTCGTCGCACCCGATAGTTCATATTGACGGTGCGGTTTGGTACATCGCTGTCGGCTCTTCCTATCCTGGTAGTGCATAAGCTACCAAGGGTGTCGGAGTTCACGCGTTAAAAGGGATCGTTAGCTGGGTTAAGAACGTAAATATAGAATCCAGTCTAATTATAGAACCAAACAACGAGGATAAATAATAAAGCGGCGTTGCATGGAAGTAATTCCATGAAAAATAAAATCAGCTCATTTCGGTGAAACCTTATACAAAGATTTACTGTCAAGTATATGGCAATACCGAGGGAAGTCGTCACGAAAGTGATTGACCCCGTAGAGACTTAGCACGCAAGTGCTGGAATCATATTTCAACAATATGATTAACACGCTGATCCCCTACTCTAGTAGTAGGGTGAAGGTATAGTCCACACATTGAAAATTAATAATCAATGAGTAAGTACGCGAGACAGTTTGTGTGATATCTACTAGGCGCGTTATTGTTTGAGTGGAACAACTATTTAGTACGAGAGGAACGGTAGTTGGATGCCTCTGGTGTACGGGTTGTAATGTGCAGGCCCGGCAGCTACGCATTGAGGGATAAGTACTGAAAGCATCTAAGTACGAAGCCCACCGCAAGACGAAACAATTAAGGCCGTCAAAGAAGATGACGTTGATAGAGTTGATGTGTACGCCTCAAGAACACGAGAGGTTCAGCATGCAACTACTAAAAGCCTTATTTATCGATTTTCAGATATGTAAATTTAATTTATTTTATCGCCATTCTTGCTTGCTTTATGAAATATTTTATTTCTTTTTTATATTTCATTCTAGCTTGATAATTTAATATGGATTTTATTCCATTCTTGTTTGTTTAATTTAATGTTTTGAGATAGTGGAAACTCTAAAGATTTTTAAATAGCGAATTTATGGAGTTTTATGGCAATTATAAGAAAAATGGAAGCAAGAGATATTCCTGAAGTTTATAGATTAGGAACTAATGAGCCTCGATTTAGAATAGGCAGTGGAGATGCTAAATTTTGGACAATTGCTCAACTAGAAAGATGGGTTGCAAGCGATGATGTTTTATTGGTTGCTGAGACAAATGGAAAAGTTATAGGCTATGCTCTAAGTCAATATCATTCTCCAACTAGAAAAGCAACATTTGAAAACTTACATGTTGCCGAAGGACAAAGGGGAATAGGGTTAGCACATGGAAGAACGGCATATTCTCTTGCTTCTAAAATGCTCGTTGCTCTTGAAGCGAAAGGCGCAGAATATATTTGTGGAACGGTCGAACCAGATAATAAGGTAAACATTAAACTATTAGAATATATTGGTTTAAGAAAAGGAAAACAAGTAATTTGGATGGATAAGACTGTTTAATCAACGTATGCTTCGACAAATGCCATTTTATTAGTTTGTTTAATCTTTTTAGATAATTCTGGGAAAATTGTTCCGTTTTGCAAACCAATCACGAGTTCGTCAAATTTATTTAAACCAGGATAGGGCATTAGATTATACTTTCTAACTCCATTAGCATCTACATCTTCTTTTTTATATACTCCATGTCTAACTCCATTGAAAAAAACAGGAAGTTCATATAAAATATATTTAGAAAGTTTTTCTATCCTCTCAGGTGTTAACTTATGTGGCGAGTTTTTATAATTCTCTTTTACAATTGAAGTAACATAATTGTAAAAATCTCCTTTCTTCTCAAATTCTTCACTAACAAGCTCAATTCTATAGTCGTGATATTTTGAACTGGTTACTTCTCTCCATCTTGCAATTTTTATCAGAGATTGTTTTTCATCAGGCAATTCAGCAATTATTTCTTTTACTTCTGCTTCTTTTTCATCTCCTTTTCTAATGGCGACTTTGAAGGCACGAAGTTTATTATAATCTTGAAGAGCCTCGATATTTATGGCATGAATTCTATCTGGAATTAAAACTAAAATATCCTCTTTTGTGTGCTCCAGAGCCCATAAAATATACTTTCTAATGTTTTCTTTTGTAAAATATTTATTTCCCAAACTAACTCCGATACAGATATTAAATTTCTTACTTTCAACTTCTTCCTTTGTTGTTCCAAGATATTTTTCTATTCTCATTAAAGAGACAATAAGTGCTGAGATTTAAATTTAACCTTTAGAGAGAATTTTATCCGTAAATGCTCATTAACTTATCAATTATGTTTTGATTTATCTTTGTTGGGCAATATGTGCCTATGGGATTCATGATATCGTATGATTCATTTGTGTGCTCAAATGCAAAAGTGTGCAAAATTTCATGAATTTCTACATCTGGATAATTTCTACAGCCGCCATTATAATTATCTCCTGCAGTGTTATAGAAATTGACCTTTGCTGAAACTAATCTTGCGCCGTAATATTTCCAAGTTGTCTCTCCAGACTGAATTAAACCCGGTTCTGTGGAGGGAAGAAAACCTTTATTGCAGATTATGGTAATATTTGCTGTGCCATTTATTTGTACAAATGAAACTTTCCCTAGAGTCGCGTTTTGTATTTCATCAAAAGCCTTTAGAATTCTTCTTGTCTGAAATCCGCCGCAGTCTTCAGGATTTGAAAAGGTAAAACTAAGAGGCATATATTCCCAATGCAATTCTTTTGAACTAATTGGAGGCACTTCAGGCGATTCTTCGGAACGAGCAGGATTCTTATTATCTCCTCTCTTTCCTTTTTCTGGCAAGGCTGAAATTGTATTTGCCAATTCATTTGAGTGTATATAATTTGAAAATTCTTGATAGACTATAACTACATTAGCAAGATATTTTAAATTTGAAAATGAATAAATTACTTCGCTTAGTGGATTTTCGTATAAATCTAATTCGTTAAAATATAAAACAAAAAAGAGTATGGCAAAAATTAGAGAAATTATAAGGATATAATTTGGGATAAAGTCTGTTTTTGTAGGCATTATAAGATTAAAATATTATAAGTTATAAAGATTGCGCATTGGTTCGAATAGCCTTGAAGTCTTCGCTTTGTTTATAAATGAGAAAGTCCTAGAGAAATTATGGAAAAACAAGTAGTTATTGATATCAATGATCCAAGGTCTGGAAAGATTGTGGAGGCCTTGGCTAATCCTAGCTGCAAGAAAATACTTAATCTTCTTGCTGAGAATGAAATGAGCGCAACTGAAATTGCCGATAAAATTAAAGTGCCTCTTAATACCATCACCTATAATTTAGAGAAATTAATTGAGTCTGGATTAATTGAGAAGACTGGACAAGTTCTTTGGAGTATAAAGGGAAAAAAGATCCCAAAATATAAAATTGCAAACAGAAAAATAGTAATTTCTCCTAAATCCTTGACAGCTAGTGAAATTCTTCCAGCAATATTGGGGACAGCAATAATTGCGGCAGGAATAAAATATCTCTCTTCTGGAAATATACTTGGAAAGAGCTCTGAAGTTATTTCAAGTGCATCTGATGTTGCTTCAACTGGAAGTGGAAGTGCTGGAGTTGAAATGGCAAAAATTGCTGCTCCTTCAGTGGATAATGCAATTGGTTTTGCTAGGGAAGTTCCTGGAATAATCCAGAATTGTGCAGATCCTCATGTCTGGGCCTGGTTTATTCTGGGCTCTTTGGTAGCAATATTAATTTTCCTTTTGTGGAATTTGAAAGGAGGTCAAGAAAAATGAATAATAAAATTTGGATTGGAATTGTAGTTGTTGCAATAGTTCTTATTGTGGGATACTTATTTGTTGGTTCTGGACCAACTGTAAGCGCAACTGGAACTGCTTCTATAAAGGCAATGCCTGATGAAGTTAGTGTTAACGTAAATGTTGAAACTCATAACAAAACATTGCAAGGGGCACAGGAAGCAAATAGGGCAATAAGTGAAGCACTTGTTGTTGAACTTGTTAAAATAGGATATAGTGCAGATGAGTTAAGATTTGTTAACTTCTATGCTGGTGAGGAGTATGACTGGAGCAATGGCAAGCAGGAGTTGAAGGGATATTCTGCCTCTCAACAGCTGGTTGTTAAAACATCAGATACTGGAAAAGTTCCAAGCATAATTGATGCAGTAATAAAGTCTGGAGCATTGGTTTCATATATCAATTTTGAAATTTCAGATGAAAAGATGAATGGATATCAGAATCAGGCACTTGAAGCTGCAAGTAAGAATGCTAGAACGCAGGCTGAATCAAAGGTGAAAGGACAGGGTAAAACCCTGGGTAGATTAGTTTCGCTTGGAGATGGAAATTATAACTATGGGGGACCTAGGCCATTATACGCTTTGAAATCATCTGCAATGGATGCTGGGGCTGCAAATATGGAGGCAAGAACTGCTGCAATAAATATTGCACCTGACAGTCAGGAGATAACTGCTAGCGTTTCAGCTACATACACGATTGGTTGGTTTTAACAAACGACTTTTTTATTTTTTTATTTTTTGTTTGTTTAGTAACCCTTAAAAGCCTTCATTAATTGCTTCCTATATGTTAACGGAGAAACAATTGAAGGAAATAAGGGAACATCTTGAAGGAGCACAAAATCCCATTTTCTACTATGATAATGATGCAGATGGATTGTCTGCGTTCTTAATTATGTGGAAGTTTATTGGGAGAGGGAAAGGAGTTGCAGTTAGAGGAGCACCAGATTTGAATAGGCAGTATGCTAAAAGAGCAGAGCAGCTTGGTGCAGATAGCGTTTTTGTTCTTGATGTGCCGTTAATAGGGGAAGATTTCTTGGATGAATTTAAGAAGAAAAATATGAATGTGATATGGATAGACCACCACGACATTCCAGCTAGGGAGTATCATGATGTTGCAAACTTAATGGTTTATAATCCAAATAAAAATGCTGGAAAAGAAAAGAGTTCTGAGCCCACATCATATTTATGCTACAAGGCAACTGAAAGGAAGGAGGATAAATGGATTGCTGTTGCAGGATGCGTTGCTGACCATTATATGCCTGACTTTGCTTCTGAATTTGCAAAGGAAAATCCTGAAATGTGGGGAAAGGGAATTAAAGAGCCATTTGATGCCTATTATAAAACTGAAATTGGAAGAGTTGCACAGCTGTTTAATCTTGGATTAAAGGATTCAACTTCAAATATTGTAGATATGCAGAAGTATCTTGTTAAGTGTAAAGGCCCGGGTGAAGTTTTCGAAGATGAGAAGATGAGTTTTGTGGAAAAGTATGTGGAAATAAGAAAGAAATTGGATGACTTGATTAGAGATGTTAAATCAAATAAGGGAGACAAGGCAATATTTCATCTTTATGCTGGTGATTTGAGCATAAGTTCCGAATTGGCTAATGAGATATCATTTAATTTCCCTGGAAAATATGTTGTTGTTGGATACAAGAAGGGAGCAATACTTAATTTATCACTGAGAGGAAAGAATGTTAGAAAAATAATGGAGAAAGCAATTAAGGATTTGGAGGGAGCATCTGGAGGAGGACATGAGGATGCGGTTGGAGCAAGAATACAGGCAAAAGATTTTGATAAATTCAAAGAAATCATTGAAAACGAAATAAAATGAATAAGATTTTTGAATTGGATGTTGAAATTATTGGAAGAGTCCAGGGAGTTGGGCTTAGGGCAATGATTAAAAATTATGCTGATGAAAATTCTCTTTCTGGATATGTAATGAATAATATGGATGGAAGTGTAAAAGCAGTTGTTCAGGGAACAAAGGAAAAATTGGATGGATTTTTAGAATGGATTGGTAAAAATCCAGGGCTTTCAAGAGTTGATAATGTTGTATTTGAGATAAAAAAAGCAGAAAATAAATTAAAAGGCTTTGAAGTTAGAACTGAGTATGGATTTTTGGAGGATAAATCCAGAAGCTTTATTAAGCTAGGAAAATCGATTTTTAAATGAAAAGCGAAAATATTCCGCAGCACGTAGTAGTTATCCCCGACGGTAATCGAAGATGGGCAAAGGAAAAAGGCCTTTTTGTAACAGCCGGGCATTATAAGTCTGCAGGATATGATAATGTAAAATCTATTCTTAATGAAGCAAAGGCATTGGGAATAAAGTATATCACTTTCTGGGGTTTTTCCACTGAAAATTGGTCTAGAGAAGAGCAAGAAATAAAAGCAATTTTTGAATTGGTATATGGCCTTTTAGATAAACTTGAGAAAGAAGCACAGGAAAATAAGATTAGATTTAGACATTTGGGAAGAAAAGACAGAATTCCAAATAATATTTTAGAGAAAATAAAGAAAGTTGAGGAGTCTACTTCAAAATATTCTGATTTAAATGTACAATTATGCTTAGATTATGGTGGGAGAGATGAACTTGTTAGGGCAGTTAACAAAATTATTGCCTCTGGAGTTCAGAAAATTGATGAAAAGGCATTTGAAGGATATCTTGATACTAGAGATATTCCCAACCCTGATTTAATAATTAGAACTTCTGGAGAAAAAAGGCTTTCTGGGATGATGCCTTTTCAAAGTGTATATGCCGAGCTGTATTTTAGTGAATGTTATTTCCCTGATTTTGATGCATTGGAGTTAAAGAAGGCTGTTGAAGATTATACTAAGAGACAAAGGAGATTTGGAGGAAGCTAATGAATAACAAAGAAAACGAAAAAACTGCGAAGAAAAACCTTTTAAGAGGAGGAGAGGAAGTCGCTGGAATAGAAATAAAGGGATACGATTTCAATAAGGGGGTTAATTATGGAAAGATAGTTGAAAGTTTTGGTTCCACTGGATTTCAGGCAACTCACTTATCTAATGCAATTGAGATAACTAATGCTATGATTAATGATAAGGCATTCATTTTCCTTGGATACACGAGTAATATGGTTTCTTCCGGATTAAGAGATATATTCCGATTCCTTGTTGAGAAAAATAAAGTGAATGTTGTTGTAACAACGGGGGGCGGAATCGAAGAAGATTTCATAAAATGCCTTGGCCCATTCATACTTGGAGATTTCAGAGCTTCTGGAAAAGAACTTAGGGATAAGGGAATAAATAGAATTGGAAATATATATGCTCCAAACAATAGATATGTTGAATTTGAAAAGTTTATTCAGCCAATATTGGAAGAAGTTTATTTGGAACAAAAGAAAACTGGAAAAATGACTACTCCTAGCGAATTAATATGGAAAATGGGGGAGAAAATAAATAATAAGGAAAGTATTTACCATTGGGCTTGGAAAAATAAGATAAAAGTCTATTGCCCAACGGTGCTTGATGGAGCTCTTGGAGATAATGTTTATTTCTTTAAGTTTAAACATCCAGATTTTGTTCTGGATATTGCAGAAGATGTTAAGTCATTCAATGATTTGACAATTGGATTAAAGAAATCTGGATTGATGATCTTGGGAAGTGGAGTTGTTAAACACAGCATTTTGAATGCAAATATGCTTAGAAATGGAGCAGATTATGCAGTTTATATTAATAATTCACAGGAATTTGATGGAAGCGATGCAGGGGCCTTGCCTGAAGAAGCAGTCTCATGGGGTAAAATAAGAAAAGACGCAAAGGCAATAAAAGTATTCGGTGATGCGACTATTTTATTCCCTCTTTTAGTGGCTGAAAGTTTTGCGAGATAATGTTTATATATCTCTTTTCTTTTTAGATAATATGAAAATAGAGGTTAATATTGAGAAGAAATATGCTTTCTTGATTGTTGGATTGATTATTGTTTTGATTGGAGTTATTGGCGTTTATGCTTCTTGGGATAATTCTAAAACAGTTTTTCATTCTGCAAATGATGTAAAGGTAAATATTAATGGACAGGATTATTCTTTGCAGGAAGCAATAAATCTTGGTAAAATATCTAATTATTCTAGTGGCTCTGCTCAGGGATTCCATGTTTCAAATAGCGAATTATATACTGGAAATTGTGGAGCAGATACCAAAACAACTTGCCCTCATAGGTGGTGCGCGGCTAGAGGATGGGTTAGTGGAATTGTGGTTGAGTGGTATAATACTGATAATTATGTAGTTTGCTTTAGGTAAATTTTTCTGAGATAATGTTTAAATATCTCTATTTGCTATAATTTAAATGAAGATAGAGGTTAATATTGAGAAGAAATATGCTTTCTTGATTGTTGGATTGATTATTGTTTTGATTGGAGTTATTGGCGTTTATGCTTCTTGGGATAATTCTAAAACAGTTTTTCATTCTGCAAATGATGTAAAGGTAAATATTAATGGGCAGGATTATTCTTTGCAGGAAGCAATAAATCAGGGTTTAGTTTACAGCAGAAATCTTACAGGGGCAAAGGGAGCAGGTTATGCAGTTAGTGTGAGTTGGGATGAGTTGAGGGGTTTTCAGTCGGGTGTCTCTGCAAATGGCTGTAACTCTCTTAGTTCGTGGACTTGGATAATGGTCTCATATTTTAATTCGGCATGTAATAGAAAGTGTGCTTCTTTAGGATATGTGGGCGGAACTGAAACTGAAAATGATTGTACACATAGTATGGCTTTGTGTGTTTGTTCTTAAGAATAGATAAAGATTGCTTTGAGCAATCTTTTTATAGTGCATTCTTTTTAATAATAAATGCAGGAAAAAGAATTAAAGGGAATGATTGGATTGGAAATCCACACTTATATTTTGACTAGAGAGAAATTATTTTGTAAATGTATTGCTAGCAGAGAGAAAGGAACAAAGCCAAATATTAACATTTGTCCTATATGTGCTGGACAGCCTGGGGCAAAACCGATGCTTCCAAATAAAACTGCAGTTGAAAAAGCAATTCTAATCGGACTTATGCTGGGATGTAAAATAAATAATGAGCTTCCCTGGCAGAGAAAGCATTATAATTGGCCAGATTTGCCCAAGGGGTATCAGAATACGCTGTCTGGAAAGCATGCAGTTCCTGTTGGAGAGAGAGGAAGGTTCTTGGGAATAAATATTGGAAGTATGCATTTGGAAGAGGATCCTGCTTCCTGGAATCCCGACACTGGAGAAGTAGATTATAATCGTTCTGGATTGCCTTTGGTTGAGATAGTAACTGACCCTGATTTCAAAACAGCGGAGGAGGTTTTGGAATGGCTTGGAAAGTTATTGCATAATCTTGCATATCTTAAGGCTGTTGATGGAAATGCTGGAATAAAAGTTGATGTGAATGTAAATATTCCTGGAAAGAGCGAGAGAGTTGAGATAAAAAACGTGAATTCTCTGGAGAGCATAGGAAAAGCAATTAATTATGAGTTGAAACGACATTCTGAAGAGGAAGTAAGAAAAATAGAAACAAGAAGATTTGATGCTCTGAAAGGGAAGACAATAAAGATGAGAGAGAAAGAGGGTGCAGAGGACTATAGATTCATTATTGACCCTGACCTTAAACCTATAGTTGTTGATAAGAATTTTGTTGATGAAATAAGGAAGAGAATTCCTGAGACTCCTGAGAAAAAGCTTGATAAATTGATAAAGAAATTCAAGATAGATAAGAAGAATGCTGAAGTGCTTGCCAAGAATATAGATATTGTTGAATTTTTTGAGAAAGTCTCTGAGAAAGTAAGTCCGGGGTTTGCAATGCCTTGGGTTACTGTTGAACTATTGAGATTTTTGAATTATAATAAGACTTCTTTGAATAAGGCGGATATTAAGGTGGAGCATTTTGTTGCTCTTCTTAATTTAGTTAAGTCTGGAAAGATAACTGAATTGCAGGGTAAACAGCTATTGAATAAGTTTTATCCCAAATCATTCATGCCTGATAATGTTGAATCTAGAATAACTGATAAGAAAGAACTTGAAAAGATTGCAGAAGAATGCATGAAAGAAAACAAGAAAGCTGTTGATGATTATAAAGCTGGAGAGCAAAAGGCTCTAGACTTCTTGCTTGGAAAGATAATGGAAAAGACAAAGAGAAGAGCTGATTTCAAAATCAGCAGAGAAGTTTTAATTGGTAAACTGAAATAATTTATCTTCCATATCCATATATTGCTTTTCCTGTCCCGACTACTTTTCCCGTTACTTTACTCTTCGTATTCCCAGAACCCGATTCTCCATTAGAAGAAGTGGTTGCTGGCTTTGTTGTTTTTGGAGTGGATGGAGTGAACTTCTCATAGCTCTTGTCTGGTCTTGCAAAATTATATTTTCCTAATAAGTTTCCATCTTTATCGTAGAACATTCTTTCGGTGTGGGAACCAATTCCGTTTGCATTTGGAACTGTTTTATCTTCGTATTTGGCTATTTTTGTGCCATCTTTTTCCAAATCTGCTTTTGAATCTGCATCTTCAAATGAGCCCTCTTCCTGCGGCTTTATGCTTGCAGCTGGAACTTTAACTTCTCCAGTATGTATATTATATGTTCCTAGTACATTTCCCTTATCATCCTTATAGGTTGTGACTCTCTGATTCTTTCCATCTATTTTTTCTGTTTTTGTACTGGATGAGAAAAATCTTGGAATTTGTGCTTTTGCTTTTGCTCCCGTGCCTATTTTGGTCATTCCATTGCTATCAACTGGAGAAGTTGCAGCAGGTGTTTCTGTTTTTGGAGTTGATGGAGTATTATCTAACCAGTTCCAGGCATTCTCCAACCAATTTCCAAATGACCAATCCTCAAAAGTTTCGGAAGAGGGTGTTTCTGTTTTTGGAGTTGGATTGTAAATTGCATCGTACTGTTCTTGAGTGAGACCCATCTCTTCTGCTGCAGAAGGCAAGTCATCTTGGGGATTTGATGGCTGATTTGGAGTTTCTGTTTTTGGAGTTGATGCTTGTTGTCTAGCATATTCTTCTGGAGTAAGTCCAAGTTCTTCAGCAGTGGAAGGCAAGTCATCTTGGGGATTTGATGGCTGATTTGGAGTTTCTGTTTTTGGAGTTGAAGATGAAGAGGGTTTTTCTGCACAACTGTACATGTCCAAGTCGCAATATCCAGATTTACAATCACTAGCTATCATGCAAAAGTCGTCTATATTACCTAAAGGATTTTCTTCTTTTGAAGCAGATGGTTGCTGAGTTGTTGGTGCCTTTGCACATACTCCTCCACCATTTGATTTATCGCAGAATCCCGATTTACATTCTAAATCATCTGTACAGTCTTCATATAATCCTAATAATTCCCATTCTGAAGTTGAAAGCTTTTTGTTATCTGTTGGATTGGTTGAAGGAAGGGGTTGCTTGTATGTTTGTTGATCTATTTTTCCAGTAGAATCATTTTTTACAGCTAAAAGATTTCCATTCTTATCATAATAATATGTTTTACCCCCTGCACTAGTTGTATGTTCAGGGTATATCTGAGAAGAAAGCTTATCGAAGTCTTCCTGTGTAATTGGAACCTGTTTATCCATTTCAGGAGCGGTTGGAGAAGCTAGTTTTTTTTCTGCGTCTGGTGTTGATGGATTTGGAGAGGTAGGAATTGTGCTAGCGAGTTTGTCTCTTGCTGCAATTAAGTCATCTAAAGTTTTTGGAGTTGAACCATCGGGTAGTTTTGTCTTTGCTAAAAGTTTGGTTTTTGTGGAATCATATTTTGCATTCTCAATGTCTTTTATGGTTTTATCCAATTGTGCCAGATTGCCTTTGTTTTCCTTCTGGCCCTCAGCAATTTGTTTTTGAATAGCTGCTGCTTCTTCTGGAGGGACAGGAGTTGCCCCCGCAATCAAATCTTTAGCAATGGACGGATTCTCTCTTGTCTGTTTATTCATTGACTCGAGAGTTTTTCTTGCTTCTTCTGGACTATTGAAAGGTATTTGAGATAATGTGCCGTCTGGATTTTTTATTATTATCTTTGAGCCCAAAACATAAGTGGGATAGAATTCTTGCTGAGGGAGATCTACTTTATTCTTTGATTCCCAGGCAGTGGGAAGTTCAGGAGGGTCTTTTCCTTTTACTTTTGCGTCAGCATATTGCTCTGTGAACTTCTTTGCATCTGTAGGAGTCATTCCAGAAGTAACGGTTCCACCTGGAAGAAGAATTGCTTGAGAGGCTGCTGGAGCAGCATCTGAACTTCCCTTCATAGTCATTTTGAATGGAATTGGAATTTGAATGTCTAAACTGCCGTCTGGATGTTTGAATCCAATTATCCTGTTGTTTGAGGAGTCGATTATTGCACCATTGTCTGCAATTTTAACTTTTTTTCCTGTTGGATCATTTGGATCAGATGATTCAACTAGTGAAGGAATTCCTTTTGAGTCCATTTTTATAATGATATTAGAAGGCTTGTTGTTTGTTTGTTGCCAGGTTGTTGGAATTCCGAATGTTTGTCCAATGTATTCTGGTCCGAATTTAGAAGGATCATATTTTGCTATTCCCTTTACATCCACTATTGGTTCAGTTGGAATGTTTGAAGCAATTTCAACTGGAGGAGCCTGTATTCTTGTTGGAAGTTCTAGTCTTACATTATCAGTTAAACCTGCAGAAGCATACCATATTCCTCTGGTGTCTTTATCTTTTAACATATCTGCGGTTCTTATTGCTGCACGCTGCTCAGCAGTAAGGCTGCTTCCAAGGATGTCATTATTGAATGCGAGGTTGGATATTGGAATTTTTCCGATGTAAGGCTTGCTTTCGCTTGGATCGCTACTGTAATAGGAGGGAGGAGTTATTTCTGCCATGGCATATGTTCCATCTTTGTCTTGGAAGAATCCGATAACTCTTGCTGTTTCTTCAGTACCATCTTTTTTGAGAACTAGTTCGTGTGTATCTGGGTTGAAAAGAGGAACTGCTCCGTTTGATTTGGTTGAATCTGGATGATAGGCTGCTTGTTGTATCTGCTGGATGATTGGGTCAACTACTTGGACAGTTGGATAAAGTTTTAGATCTCCACTTGGAGATTCTTCTGCTAAAATATTTAAATTTGTATCTCTGTAAACTACTGTCCCATCTGATTTTAATGAACTTGCTTCAGGATCCACTTTATATTCAACTTCGGTAAATGATTTTGGAAGATTATAATTTCTAGGAACATAACTTGAGGATTGTGTTGGAGCTGGAACAATTCCTTGACTGACAAAATCCTTGTATTGATTTGCTTCTTCTTGAGTTTCAAATCCTCCTACGGTAATTGTTTTAGGCTCTTGAGGATTTGTTTTGTCTTCAAATTTTGCCACCCATCCATTTTGATAGGTGGGTGCTTCTTTCTTTCCAGATGTTATTTCATCCCTATATTTCTTTGCTTCTTCTTGAGTTTTGAATCCTTCAACCATAACTGTTTTTGTAGGCTTTTCAGATTTGTCTCCCAGTTGCACCGCCCAACCCTCTTTATATTGATAAACTCCGGAAATTGGTTTTTCAGATGTTGGTGGATTAAAGTAAGGTTTCATTCCATAGGTTAGGGGAATATCTTGCCCATCTATAATTATGCTTTTTAGATTATCATAAAATAGAGCGATATCTGAAAGACTTGCAGGAGAAGTTCCTGTGCCTACTGGAGTAGTTAGTTTAGACTGAGGAACTTCAGATACTCCTGTTGAAGCAAGTGTTCCAGCATTTTCAGAGGAACGAATTGCTTGAATAGAAACGGTTTGTGTTGGAGGTGTTGTTTGTTGGACAACTTTTTGTTCCAACTGAGCAGGAGGATTTCCAAAAAGAATGTCATCGACTAGACTTGCAAAATCTTGATCAAAACTAGGATCTGACTCGGCCACAATAACAGGTGTTTGTTTATTTTCTGCTTGAACTTGTGCAAGAGCGGCTTCTTTTGCTTTTCTTAGATTAAGCTCTTTGTCTGCTTGGGATAAATCTGCATATTTTGCTATTGCTTCTTCTTTTGCTTTTCTTACTTTCTCTTGATTTATCTTTGCATCTATTAAATTTTGAGAATTTGTCTTTGGTGAAATTGTTTGTGCTGGAGGTGTTGTGAGTTGTTTATTGTTTTCTTGAGCGGAGGGATTTGATGATGCCACTAATGTTGGCTGCGCGCCTTCATCTGCTAATGAAATTGGAGTAGAAAGAGCTGCAACCTGTGGAGGTTCTGCTGCTTTTGTGCTTGCTGGAATTGGTTCTGCAAGAGTGGTAGTATATTTGAGTGCAACGTTTAATTTTTCATTTGGATTTGGAACTTCTCCAGAATAAGGTATTTTTGCAAGAGAAAATCCCTTTGCTTTTTGATAAGGTATTAGAGACCTTAACCAAGACCAGGAAGGAGTAGAATCTAACAGATATCCTTTTGCTTGAGCAAAAAAACTGTTATCTGCTGGAGCAGGTTGTGTTAATTCAGCATTATATAATTTGGAAGTTGATTTTGGTTTGAGAGCAATATTTGTATCTTGGGGAGGATTGTTTTCAGAACTTCCGCCTGAAAGATATGGAGAGACTGCTCTGGATGCTGCTCCGGCGATTGCATCATCAGATGGTGGTTGTGGTTGAGGAAGAGGAATGGATGATTGCGTAGCTGCTATAGAAATTGTTGATAAAAATATAATAAATACTATAAAAATACCTAAAAGTGCGAATCTTTCACCCCTCTTTTGCATTTAGAATTAAGTATTTAGGCGTATATAAATTTGATTATAATAGGGAGCCTTGGAAAATTTATCTGCCGTATCCAAATATCGCGTTTCCGGTTCCCTTTACTGTTCCTTTTGGAGTTCCAGAACCCGATTCTCCATCAGTAGGATTTGCTGCAGGTGTTGTTGTTTTTGGGGTTGAAGGGGTGAATTTCTCGTATGATTTATTTGGTCTTGCAAAATTGTATTTTCCTAGAGGATTGCCGTCTTTATCGTAGAACATTCTTTCGGTGTGGGAGCCAATTCCGTTTGCATTTGGAACAGTTCTATCTTCTGTCTTGGAAGGATCTATTTTTGATTTTATATCGTTTTCCCATTCTTTCGATGAGACATCGGCAAATGTTCCATCTGAAGGTTTGTTAAGGTTTGCAGCTGGAACTCTAACTTCCCCCGTTTTAAGATTGTATGTTCCAACAATATTATCATTTTTATCTTTATAGGTTGTTACTCTCTGGCCTAGCTTATTTGTTTCTGTACCAGATTTATAGAAGTTTGGAATTTGCGCTTTTGCCTTTGGACCTTTTCCAGGTAGAGGTACTAATCCATCACTTCCAACTTGAGGATTTGCTGCAGGGGCTACTGTTTGTTTTACTGATGGCTTTGTTTGAGTAGGTGTTACGGGTAAATTGTTATAATCATTTTCAGTCATATCCATTTGTTCCCAAGGTTTAAGTTGAGAATTAGCTGAAGGATTCGTTTGTGTTGGGTTTGGTGTTTCTGTTTTTGGAATTGGTAGTTTGGGGGTGTTGTCTAACCAGTTCCAGGCATCCTCCAACCAATTTCCAAATGACCAATCCTCAAAAGTTTCGGAAGAAGGGGTTTCTGTTTTTGGAGTTGGTGGAGCAGGGGTTGGAGGGGTTGGAGTTCCAGTTTCTTGAGGGATGTCATTTTCAGCTGCGCCTTGTTGTTCTTCAGTTGGTCCAGGAGTGATTGGAATTTCTGTTTTTTGTGATTCTGGTTTGGGAGAAGTATTTATCTTGACGGGTACTTTTTTCCCTTTTGAATCAGTATAATATGGTTTTCCATCCTTATCCATGGATATTGGGCGCGACGTAATTGTGTCTTTAGTTGAGGGAAGGTCAGTTGGAGCTTTTCCATCATAGAAAGTTACTGTTCCATCTGAATTTTTTTTGCCTATTGCATCTTCAGGATTTAATCCTATTCTATAATCATAAATATTTCCTGCTGAATCTTCCGCATAGGGTTGATAGGGTTGAGGTTTATCATTGAAAATATTATTTCCTATTGAAGAAATAATATTCCCTTTATCATCTATCAAAAGCTTTCCATATTTTAGATTTGACTTCGGCGCGGATGGAGTTGAGGATATAGGTGCTTGCGGAGTTGAAGGTGCTGGAATTGCTACTGGAGCAGGTGCTACTGGAGCCGGAGCAGGGATTGGAATTGCTGTAGGGGAAGGGATAGTTGGAGCTGCTGGTTTTTGAACAGGTGTTGGAGTTCCAGTTTCTTGAGGGAGGTCATTTTCAGCTGCGCCTTGTTGTTCTTCAGTTGGTCCAGGAGTGATTTGAGTTTCTTTTTTTGGAGTTGAAGGTGCGGTTGGTGTTTTTTCTTTTTCAGGTGATGGAGTTGGTGCTGGAGAGGCAGCGAGTTGTTTATTTTCTTCTTGAGTTGGAACTCCAGGTGTTTTTCCATTAAGTGCTTGAATCTCAATTGGAACTGCATCTGATTTAAGTGAATAGAAATTGCCTTTGACTAGTACTTCGCCCACATTATTTGTTTTTGTTGTTGGAGAAATATACCCTACTAAAGATTGCTTTTCTGGATCTGGAGAGGAAAAAACAGAATTTGTTCTTGGATCAAAATATAAAGTTTTACCACCTACTTGGATAGGTTGTCTTGTCTCTTGGGCTGGTTCTGGAGTTGGAGTTGTTGGTGCAGGAGTACTTCCTCCAAACCAGGAGGCAATGGTTGGAAATGGATTATACTTTTGATACCAGCGTTCTTGAGATGGTGCTGGAGTTGGTGTCGGAATTACTATTGGTGCTGTAGGGGAAGGGATAGTTGGAGCTGCTGGTTTTTGAACGGGTGTTGGTGTTGGAGTTGGTGTCGGAATTGGAGTATCTAGAGGTTTATTGTTATCTTTTAAAGAAGGGGCGTACCCATAAAAATAAGCAGTATTTGGGTTGCTTCCAAATGGCATTTTTGAACCTGGAGCATAATATCTTCCAACGGGTTTATTTGTTTCAGAAATTATTGGGGAGGTGTAAATAAACCATTTTGAATCGCCCTGCTTTCCACTTGTATAGTAGGTATTTCCATTAATTTTGATTGGAGAGTATTGCTCTGCAATTGATAAAGGAACGAGCAATATAATTACAGTTAAAATTATTGCAGTAGTTAAAAATAAAATTGCTAAATTGCTTTGCCTCTTTTGCATTTAGAAATTAGTTTAAAGGAATATATAAAGTTGATTATATTTATCTTCCGTATCCATAAATTGCTTTTCCTGTTCCCTTTACTGTTCCTTTTGGAGTTCCACCGCTTTCTTCATTTGGTAAAGACTGGGTCTCTTTTTTGAATTGAATGCCTGTTGATTGAATAAAATCCTTGAGATATCCAAAAGCGTCTTGTATGGGCATCCCGTTTTCTTCTGTTGGGGGAGAGGTAAGTTGTTTATTTTCTTCTTGAGCAGGAGGATTTATAGCTATTTTTTGTTCTATTTTGGGATTATTATTTTTAGGCAAGGCATTTATAGATTTGCTCGCAATTTCTTTATCTATTTTATTCATTTGATCAGTTATTTTTTTATTTAGTGCTAAACGTGCGTCTTCAGCGGTTTTGGCTGCCTGCGCAATTTCTGGAGAACTCGAGGGAATTGGTAAGAATTGAGAATTATCTGAATCTTGGGGCAGGGCAATTTCAATTACCTCTTTTTCTGGATTGGGCGGTGGGACTGGAATCAATTTTGCTATTTCTGCTGGTTGGGGAAAAATATCTATTCCAAGAGACTTTAAAGTTAAGTAAGGGATACTTGCTGCTAAAGCAGGAAGAGTTGCAATATCTCCTGGAAGATTTATTAAAGATGTGAGAAAACTATCTCGTTTTGGTTTTTGTACGATATCTAATGCTTTTTCCTTCGCGGCAGTGAGCTGTTCTGGAGAGAGTTGTTTAATTTCTTGAGTTTGAGAACTTTTCCCCCAGGTTGAAGGATCGTACCAGGCTGCTGATGAAAGAGTAGTTGAACTAACTAAGATAAATATCAAAAAAAGTGTTAAAATAAATTGTTTGCTTTGCCTCTTTTGCATTTAAAAACAAGTCTAAAGGAATATATAAAATAGATTATTTTTATCTGCCGTATCCAAATATCACGTTTCCTGTTCCAGCAACTTTGCTATTTGAAGCTCCATTGGATTCTCCATTTGAGGATTTTTTATTGGCTACTTCATCAAGTGCTTCCTGCTTTGCTTTGAGAATTTCTTCAGGCGTTGGTGTCTTTTTTTGGGATGTTGGTTGAGGGGGATTAACAACTGCAGGCAAGGGTTCTGGGGGAGAGGTAAGTTGTTTATTTTCTTCTTGAGCAGGAGGATTTATAGCTAGTTGTGTTTCCTTTTGTTTTTCTTGAGGATTGTAAGTTGCAAGAATATTATTTTTTTGAGCTCCTCTTACCAACGCCGCGACTTGCCCTCCGGCAACCCCTTTAGGATCTAGATATAAGGAAGCTACTGAATCAAAAATCTTGTCATATTTTTGATCTGAAAAATCATAACTAGAGTATGGTTTTCCATCTGCCAAGGATTTTTCATCTGGATAAAGAGAAATTCTTTTCGTTCCATCTTCATTTACTTCGAATCTCATTATTGATCCTGCCCCCATTGGCGATCCTGTGCCGAAGAAACCTGGTTCAAATCCCTTGCTGAAAAAATCATAGACTTTGCTAGCTTCTGGAAGAAGCTCTTTTGGAATTGGAGATTCTGCATTTGATGCTGCAGACCCTGCAAATGCTTGATAAATCAAGCTCAAATCTCTCTTTTCTGGAGGTAGCAAAACAGTTTGCAAATCCCCTGTAAAGTAACCATAAACTCCGTGTTTATTGGGGGCAATTTCAAATTGAGTGGTTGCCTCTAATCCTGGAGTTTGGATTAGAGATTTTACAAAATTTGGATCGGTAGAAACGTCCTGATTGAACTTTCCTTCTTTTATTTGAGTATTGACTTTATCCAATCCATTTTGAGGAATAGCTAAACTAACACAACCTGCTTTAATTCCACATACATTAAACAACCCCTTATCCACAATTTTGACTTTGGTTGAATCTGCAGCAATTGAAAAACTGGATAAAATAATAATAAAAACTAATAAGTAAACGATAAAAAGCGTAAACTTTATTTCTCTCTTTTGCATTTAGAAATTAGTTTAAAGGAATATATAAAGTTGAGTATATTTGAGATTTACTTGCCCTTCTCATAATTCCCAATTGCATCAATGATATTTCTTGCACTTGAAAATGTGACTCTATTCATAGGTTTTCCATTTTTGGTGTTTGCTATTCTGCCAGTAATTATTCCTGCGAAAACTGGTTGTCCATTTACTATATTAAATACTGGCTTGCCAGATTCACATCCGAGGAACCCATCTGTTTCAATGTTTTCGACACTATATACTCCCCCAAACTTTTTATCTGAAAAAAAGACATTTTCTCTTAGGACGTGTGCTTCTACAAGTGGAAATTCACTTTCGGCAGGATTTAGCCAGAAAACTTTGTCTCCAATTCCGTGACTTATTGGTTTTCTTACATCTATGGGGAAAGGAGTGGCTAGTTCTTTTAGTGAAGGCATTAAATCAGTTACATCTAGGACGGATAAGTCTCTTTCCTTTTCAAAGTAAAATCCTTTTGAAGGAGGAACAGTATAACCTAGGACTTTCATTCTTTTTATTATATCTTCTTTTCTAGGATTTATTACTCCTTTTTCGGCAGCAGCCTCAAGAGTTTTTTCTATTCCTTTGTTGGGGTCCATATCCAAATCCCAAATATGATTGCAAGAAGCCAGATAGGTATTTCCACTGTTAACTGGGTGTAAAAGAATACCTGTCGCTCTTTGGTTAAAATCAAAACCATATGGAGTTTCTTCTTTTGATATGTATGACTCTCGATCTACTCTTACGGTTGCTCTTTTTATCATTTCTGCAGAGGAATATACTGCTTCTCTTAGAGTTTGATTAGTTTCTGTTGCAGGTTCTAAAGTACGTGGTTGACGAGAATAACCTTGCGCATTTGCAGTTAGAGGACTTTGAGCATTTACACTTAAAGGCAAAGCTAGAGAAAATAATCCTGCTATCATTGCTCTTCTTGTAACGTTTTTAGTTGCCATTTTGCCTCAAAAATAGAGCGTTTTTGGACTTTTAAACCTTTCGATTAAGTGTTATTAAAGAGTAGTAACAATTATGTCCAAATTAAGGTATATATCTCAAGAAGTATGGCTAGAATGAAAATTATGATGAGAGCTGCAGTCAATAAAGGAGAATATGGTATTTCGTACTCTGGTTTTCTTGTGCCCATTTTCTTTGCATTTTTGACCATTAGCATTATCAAGATGGCTGCTAGCCCTCCAGATAAAATTCCTCCCGCATTGATAATTTTAATGAAATCTGCACTCTGGAAAAATTCAAGAGCTAGGAAAAGCAAGACTGGAACTGAAATGGTATATAACCATGCTCTTGTCCTTGACCTTCTGAAGTCAAATGCAAACATGTCCGTAAGGGCTATTGAAATTGAAAGATATGCTGTAAACATGGTAATAATCCCGAGAAGAATGAATGGTTTTCCTAGAGCAAGAGTAGCTATTTGAGGTGTTAAAAAGCCTTTGGCGCCTAGAACTACAAATGTAAAGACTAGATAGCAAACCAAGGCGATAGTGTTTGCTATCCAAATTGTTCTTTTCATGTATTTGCCTTCTTCGCCGATAATTCTTCTTACTTCTGGGATTGCGGAATACCCTAAAAATGAAAATAAAATTACTCCAAATGGAATAAATGAATTAGACCAGTTAAAATAAGTTAAATTTGAAGCGTCTATTTTATTCCAAAGTAAAACTGAAATAGATATGAGCATCACAAAAACAAGAATTACTCCTACTGGCTCTCCTTTCTTCAGAGAATTTATTCCAAAGTAAACAAAAATGGAAAGTATAAACCAGAAAGCAAGACCAAATTGAATCTGATAATTAAGATTTCCAAAGAAAATGAAACTAAGAGATTGTCCTTCTGCAATTAAATAGGCAAGAAGCGCTGAGTAAATTCCAAAAATCATTGAAAGGAACATTAAAAATTTTCCTTTTTCTCCTAAATATAACCAGGCGTATCCTGCCTCCTGATGAATTGTTTTTGTTCTAAGAATTATCTCTCCAAAATATAATTTTGTTATGACCATAATCGCAAAGACAAAAAGCATGATTAAGATTCCTGGGAAGAAACCTGCTTTCATTATTACATATGGGATTCCTAGAAAACCTGCTCCGATTATTGTTCCTATTAGTGCTGCGCTTGCAATGAATGTTTTTGACATTTTATTTTTTCTTTTTTTTATTTATAGACCCAGGAGGATTTGAACCCCCGTTAACAGGTTTCATCGCAATATTTCTCCGAAGCCTGCTGTTCTATCCGGGCTGAACTATGGGTCTATGCTTAATAAATAGAGCAAATCAGGGATTTAAAAGTATTCGTTTTGACGAATATTTGCCTATGGAACAGATATTGATAAAATATTAAAACCGATGAATTGATTGAAAGATATGGGAAAACAAGATATTGCTGTTTGCTTTTTGTGCGCAGGAGTTTCAAGCAGATTTAATGGGAAGATAAAACAATTTACAGTTGTTGGGCAGAAGGGCGAGACTTTGATGGAAGTTTCATTAAATCAGGCTTTGAAGGCAGGATTTTCAAAGATAGTGTTTATAGTTGGAAATAAAACTGAAATTCCATTTAGAGAAAAATTTGGAAATTCTTACCTTGGAATCCCGGTTTTGTATGCAGTTCAAAAGTTCGATGAGAAGGAAAGAGATAAGCCCTGGGGAACTGCAGAGGCAACTGCCTCAATGTTTGGAATTGTCGATTGCCCTTTTGTATTAATGAATGGAGATGATATTTATGGAGAAAAGACATTTAAGATTTTGGCTGAGCATCTTAAAACAAGCAATGATGAGGCAATTCCAGGATATCATCTATTAAATGTGCTTCCTGAAACTGGAACTGGAAATAGGGGATTGATTGAAGTTGAAAATGGATATTTGAAAAACATAACTGAGATATTGGGAGTAAGTAGAGAGAATTTCAGAGAAAAAGGACTTAAGGAAAATAGTTTGATAAGTCTTAATGCTTTTGCTCTTCATCCTGCTGTTCTTGAGATGTTTAAGGAAAGGATTACTGCTTTCAAAGAAAAAAATAAAGGTGATAGAAAGATTGAATGTTATCTTCCAAATGAAATTGGGGAATTGGCGAGATTGGGAAAAATAAAAGTTAGATGTTTGGAAACCCCTGATAAATGGCTTGGAGTTACAAGTCCTGGAGATGAAATTAAAGTTAGAGAAATTCTTAAGAAGGAATAGGGAATATAGAATAATTTAATAATCCTTATTTTTAATAGATAATATGGCAAAAGAAGAATATGATTTAATTGTTGTTGGTGCAGGTGTTACGGGGCTAGCTGCTGCAATGTATGCTGCACGATTGGAATTGAAGACTTTATGTTTGGGAACTAGTTCTGGAAGCGAGTTTCCGGTTGGAGGAGTTATAACCACTACAAATATTGTTGAAAATTATCCTGGATTCATTAAATTGACTGGGGAAGAATTGGCTGATAAGATAAGAAAGCACGCCGAATCATATCCTCTTGTAACAATCAAAGAAGAAAAGGTAGAGAAAATTGATAAAAAAGGGAAGGGATTTGTTGTGAAAACAAAAGAGAATGAGTATTCTGGAAAAACAATTCTATTTGCCTCTGGAACTAAGTGGAGAAAGTTGGAAGTTCCTGGAAGCAAAGAGTTTGAAAATAAAGGAGTATTTTATTGTGCGCTATGTGATTCTCCAATGTATAAAAATAAGGTTACGGCTGTGGTGGGTGGAAGTGATAGTGCTGCAAAGGATGCACTTGTTCTTGCTGAGCATGCAAAGAAAGTGTTCATTGTTATAAGGAAAGAGAATATGACTGCAGAGCCGGTAAATGTGAAGAGAATTGCTTCTAAGAAGAATATTGAAATAATAAATAACACGAATGTTGTTGAAATAAAAGGAGATAGTAGATTGAGGAAAATTATTTTGGATAGGGAGTTTAATGGAAAGAAGGAATTGGATGTTGATGGTTTGTTGGTGGATATTGGGCACATTCCATTAAGTGATTTGGCTAAAAAAATTGGAGTTAGCACAAACAGCCATGGTGAAATAATAATAGACCATAAAACATCTGAGACAAATGTTCCCGGAGTTTTTGCTGCAGGAGATGTTGCTGATAAGCCATTCAAGCAGGCAATTACGGGAGTTGCTGAGGGATGTACTGCTGCCTATTCCGCATTTGAGTATTTGAAGAGAGATTAAAATAAGTTTTTAAACATCAAAATCCTTTGAAAGAGATGAAAATGAATAATAAAAAGGGGCTTTCTCCAATCATTGCGAGCGTTCTTCTTATTGTCATTGTAATGGTTCTTGCGGCACTTATTTTTGTATGGGCTAGAGGATTTGTAACTGAAAAAATTATGAAAAATAATGAGGTAATTGAAAATTCTTGTGCTCAGGTAAATATAAAGGCTGAGGCATACGGTGGAAAAGTGAGAATATCTAATGAAGGAAGAATCCCAATTTATGGATTGGAAATTGTGAAAAAAAGCCTTGAGGGAAGTTCAAGCAGCGGACCTTTGCCATTTGATTCTACAGTTATTGGTGGAGAAAGCGGAGAAATGGATTTACCTTCTAGTTTGAAAGCAGGAGATTCAGCAACAATAATCCCTGTTTTGCTTGGAGAATCTGGAACATCAAGAAAGAGCTACACATGTAGTGATCCGAGTTATGATTTAGAGATTGGAGCATAAAATGATTTTTATTAAAGACAAAAATGGAATGTCTGAAATTGTATCTAGTGTTTTGATTATCTTACTCACTTTAGCTATGGCTGCAGTAATTTATTCGATAGTGGTTCCTCTGGTTAAGGAGAATATGCAGAGAGGAAGCGAATGTTTGGATTATCAGGATTATTTTACATTTTTGCAGGAGCAAGATGTGGGTGGAAAGAGTTATCAGTTGAATTGCCAGTCTGGAAATTTATACGGGTTTGTTGTTCAGGCTAGGGGAAATATGGATTCGGGGAAAGTTTCTGGATTTTTAGTTTCATTTTCTGAAAAAAATGGATTGACAAAAACAGTTCAAGTTAAGGATGGAGAGGCAATTGGAAAAATAAGAATGCTTGATGGAAGCGTAGCGAAAATTTCAATTCCTAAATCTGGAGATTCTTATACCTATGTGTATGATTCTAATGAAAGTCTGGAGTCTGTGGAGATATATCCAATAATTAGTTCTGGAAGAGTTTGTGAAACGGTCAATGATAAGATTAATTTTGTTAAATGTATTTCTGATATAAATACTTGGAGTAATGAATAATGGAAAAAAGAAGAGGGCAAATATGGATTGAAACGGTAATATACACTCTAATTGGTCTTGCATTAATTGCTCTGGTTCTTTCATATGTCATGCCTAAGATAAATGAAATGAAAGATAATGCTTTGGTTGAACAGAGTGTGAGTGCAATGGAGAGTTTGCATGATAAAATTGGAACGATTAGAAATAAGCCTGGAAGTACTAAAGTTGTGGAGTTTACCCTAAAGAAGGGAGAACTTCTTATTGATTCGACAAATAATAGCATTTCTTTATTTATTTCTGATTTGAGTGCTCCATATTCTGAACCAGGTGTTGAAGTTGAAATTGGAAGTACCAAGATTGTGACCATTCAAAATCAGAAGGCTTATGATGTTAATATAAAAATAAGTTATCCTGCTCTTAATCTTACTTTCAATGGAGTAGATAGCTTCAAAAAAATTGATTCTTCTAGTGCTCCTTACAAATTTGCTTTCTCAAATAAGGGTTCAGTTAATGGCAAGTACAATGTCGATATAAAACAAGTTTAGACGTTAAAAAGATAGCTTTAAATAAACTGAAGAGTAATTAGGTTTAATGGCTATCGTGATTAATACAAATCCAGCTATTCCGCCTTTACCGAAGCTGGATGATAAGAAAAAAATAGATGTGAGATATATGCTTATTTCTCCTTATGTTTCAGCACACATATATTGGAATAACGAATTGAATGAGCTTGTTTATGATGTTGAAGAACCTCTACTCAATGCGAGTGAGAGTGCTGCTCTTGTTCAGCTTGAGAATGCGATGATGGAATTGGTTAATGTGAATGTTGCTCTGGACAATACTTTGGAATCAATTACAAAATATATAGACAAAACTGCTAGATTATTAATAGACGAACTTAATTTGGGAATAAGTTCTGAAACATATACTAAGATATTTTATTATTTGTTTAGAGATTTTATAGGGCTTAATGAGATTGACCCTTTTCTTAGAGATTATTTTATAGAAGATATTGAATGCAATGGAATTAATACTCCAGTGTACATAATTCATAGAATATTTAGAAATCTTAGAACGAATTTATCATATAGAGATGTGGAGGGTTTGGGGAGTTTTGTGGAGAAGCTTGCACAAAGATGCGGGAGATACGTTTCATATGCCCAGCCAATGCTTGATGGAACTCTTCCAGACGGTTCAAGAGTAAATGCAACATATACAAAAGATATTTCTTCAAGGGGACCTACATTCACAATAAGAAAGTTCACTAAAGTTCCTTGGACTCCAACACAGCTGGTTGCAATGAATACTCTTTCTCCAGAAATGATGGCTTACTTTTGGATGCTTTTGCAATATCACTCTAATATTCTAATTGCTGGAGGAACTGCATCTGGAAAAACGACTTTGCTTAATGGAATTGCATTCTTTATTCCTCCCGAAGCAAGAGTTGTAAGTATTGAAGATACGAGAGAAATTAATTTGCCTAGAGAAAACTGGTTGCCTTCTGTTTCTAGAACATCTGTGGGGGTTGGAAATCTAGGAGAGATTGATTTGTTCACTCTTTTGAAGAGTTCATTTAGACAGAATCCTGATTACCTTATTGTGGGAGAAGTTAGAGGTAAAGAAGCAGCTGTTCTTTTCCAGGGAATGGCTTCTGGACATAGTTCAATAAGTACGATGCACGCAGATTCAGTGGACACTTTGATAAGAAGATTGCAAACTCCTCCAATTGAGCTTTCCCCAACACTTGTAAACTCTCTTGATTGTGTGGCGATAGCAACCCATGCTCTTTCTGGGAAAAATGAAGTTAGAAGAGTCAGGGAGATTGTAGAAATAATAAATGTAAACAAAGATGGAACTGCTCTCATAAACACTCCATTCAAATGGGATCCAACAAAGGATGTCTTTTATTACAAAAAAGAAATGAAGGCGTTTGAAAAAATCTCCGCAAGAACTGGAATTCCAGTTGATAAATTATTTAAGGAAATGATAACACGAGCAAAATTGATTTATACCCTCTACCAGCAGAAAGTATTCGGCTTCAATGAAGTCCAATCCATTATAAATGCCTATTACAAAAATCCCGTTGAAGTTCTGAATAGATTTGGGATTGTTGAATAGAGCAAGCGCATACTTTCTTTTCGAAAGACTTAAAAATGAACAATTGTGAAAATCTGAATGATATCTGAGAACAAACCAGTGGAAAGTGCACGAGAATTTATGCAAAGAATGAATAGTGAATTGAGAAGAGATTATACTTTTAGAGGAAGGAAGTATACAGATTTATGTCTTGTGCTTGCAATTAAAATTGGAAAAAAACTTTTGAATGAAGGACATATTCCACACATTGAAAAATTAATCGCTCCGAGTACTAGAAGCAGGCAAATTGTGCCCCTTGCCTATGGTGGAAGAGTTCAATGGGGAATACATTGTTTTTGTGTTAGTGATCAGGAGGTTTGGGATCCGGTTATAGGTGTGCCTGTTCCAATTGCAGATTATCAATTAAGGTTAATTGGAGAGACTCTTCATCGGGAAGCTCATTTTTCTCCAGAAAAGTTAAGAGATGATGATGAGAATAAGATTATTGTTTCTTTTGATTAAAAAATTTATTTAAGTCTTCCTTCTAACGATAATTTAACCGATAATAAAGATATTTAAATCGGTTTGGATTTGTATGAGAATGCAAAAGGAGGATATAATTGCTATTGCGCAGCTTCTGAGTGCAATAAAGGAGTTGATTCCAGGATTGGATCGGGCGCAGAGGGAAGGAGATAATGAGAGAATGATGCAGATAAAGAAGGAAATTCTTTCTCTTCAGGGAACAATAGCAAAGAGGATAGGGACACTATGAGTGATGAATTGATAAGAAATGTTGACCATCAGATAGAAATATTGAGGGAGATGTCTGCATATTCAAATAGAGCGGTTAATTCTGGAATGGATGAAAAGAGAGTTCTTGAGGAAAGTATTGTTTCTCTAAAGGAAAGATTGAAAATAGTAAATGATGCAGTTCCTGCTTTAATTGCTAAAGATTATCCTTTGAAAAATCTTGCTGGAGCAAGAAAAGTTGCTCCCCTTGTGCAAATAAAAGCTAAAAATGTTGCGAATGCTCCTAACATAACAATAAAGAGTGCCGACAGAGGAAGATTTCTTAAGGAATTGGAAATAAGTGATAACCTTCTTAGAAAAATAAAAAGAAGAAAAGATGATGAGAAAGAGAAAGGTGAAGAATTTCAGTCTTCGAGAGGGTATATTAAATTATCAAATAGGTTTTTTCTTCAAAATTCAATAAAATTGATAAAAGAAGGATATTTCAGGTCTCTTGTTTCAGACGTAAATAAAGCAAATTTGGGCTTGCTTCCAGAAGTATATGTCTCAATGATGTTTCTTAGCACTTTGATAGCAATGGCTGCTTCTTTTGTGTTTATGATTTTTCTCCTTTTCTTTAAAATTAGTTTTCTTTTCCCATATGTATTTATTTATTCTGGAGAGATGGTCTCTAGAATTCTAACAGTAATATGGCTTCCAGGAATTGTCACGGTGGCAGTATTCTTATTTTTGTATAGCTATCCTTCGAGTGAAAGGAAGAATGTTGCAAGAAAAGTAGAGCAGGAGCTTCCATTTGCAGTAATCCACATGAGCGCCGTTGCTGGTTCGGGAATAGAACCTGTGCAGATATTCAAAATAATTGGACTTAGTAAGGAATATCCTTTTCTCAGATTGGAAATAAGAAAAGTGATGAATCAGATTAATATTTATGGATATGATTTGGTTACTGCTTTAAATAATGTTCAGAAAAATACATCCAGCCAGAAGCTCTCTGAATTGTTTACTGGAATATCTACAACTTTAAGTTCTGGAGGAAATCTTTCCGATTTCTTTGCCAAGAGAGCTGAAACTCTTTTGGTGGATTATAGACTTGAGAGAGAGAAATATACCAAGGTTGCTGAGACATTTATGGACATTTACATTAGCGTGGTTATTGCTGCTCCAATGATACTTATGCTTGTTGTAGTTATGATGTCTCTTTCTGGATTAAATCTTCCATTTACCCCTGGAGAAATAAATCTTATGACCATTTCAGCCATTGCATTAATAAATTTGGTTTTCCTTATGTTCCTTAAGTTTAAACAACCGAGCTACTAAAATGAAACTAAAAAAAATACATCTAATAGGAATAATCCTTGGAGCAGTAATTGTAGCCATGGATTTCTTGTTCTTTGATATGAATGATAGCCTGAGTGCTTTTCTTTTCCTTGCGGGAATTGCGTTTGTTGTGATTGTTGCTCCATTTATAATAGATATTGTTTTGGAAAATAAGAAGGAGAGTGAAATAAGCACGATGTTTCTAGAATTTTCAAGAAACCTCAGTGAAAGCGTTGCAACTGGAACTCCAATAAGTAAGAGTATAATAAATCTAAAGAAAAAAGAATTTGGTCCATTGACAAAGCATGTGCAGAAGCTTTCTAATCAGATAGAATTAGGAATTCCAGTCAATACTGCCCTTAGGAATTTTGCATTTGATGTTAATAATCCAGTTATAAGTAGAGCGGTTGCGTTGATAATTGAAGCTGAAAGAGCAGGGGGAGAGATAAATTATATTTTGGATTCTGTTGCTAAGTCAATAGATGAAGTCGAGAAGTTGAAGAAGGAAAGAAAAGCAGCAATTTATAGTCTTGTTGTGCAGGGATATATTATTTTCTTTATATTTATAGGAATAATGCTCATAATGCAATTCAAAATAATTCCTCTGGTTGGAGAGAGCAAGTTCGTTGAATTGACAAAGGTAAGTGATTTTGCAAAAACATATGGTCAAACGGTGACTGCAAAAGAAGTTCCAAAACTTCAGATTGCAAATCAATTTCTATATCTTTTAGTTGCACAGGGCTTTTTTGCAGGATTGGCAATTGGAAAATTGACAGAAGGAAGTATAAGGTCTGGAATAAAGCATTCTTTTATCCTGGCAGTTTTAGCCTTTTTGATTTCCACTGGTGCGAATTCTTTATTCGGATAAAGAAGAATTATCAATCAAATAAAAAATCTCGTTTTCTGAACTGAATGTTGTGAATGGTTTGTTTAAACGAGCAAGCATCTTCTCAAACCATTGTCTTTCTAGGCGATTCATCTTTTTGCCTGAGATTTTAATTGTGGAGAAGCTTGCTAGAATGTGTTTTGCTGGAATCATGTTGATTATTTTCTCTGCGTTTGCTCTTCCCTTGTCATCGATTATGTCAAGGACTTTGAACAATAGAGCAAGGTCTGTTTCTGGAAGAGGATCAGGGTATTTGGAGAGATTTCTTAAATCGTATATGAATGTTTCTCCAGGGATTTTGTTCTTTTTGAAGAATTCTTTGATGATATCGAGATGAGTTTGATTTATGTCTGATGCGTAATATTTTACATCTTTTGTGGCAAGTTCTAGAGGATTTAGACCGCATCCAAGGTCTAGGATTGATTTTGGGTGCAATGCAAGGATTTTCTCTTTTAGTTTAGGATAGAAAGAGAGACGCTCGTTTGTTGATGAGTGGGATTTTAGAATTGAGAGTTCATCTGCGCTGTTTGAAGAAATTGGTTTATTTGAGAGTTGAAATCTTCCAGTGTAAAGGCGCAGTTGGGCTCTGACTTCTTTAATTATTATTTTTATGTCTGATTTTTTAATTTCTTTTAGATTTATTTGGTATCTTTTGATATATTTTTCAATTAGTTCTTTGACTATTGCATCTGGAACACCTTTCAATTCACGTTTTTCCTTTATTTTATTTATTAAATCTTGCATAGATAATTTAGAAGGAAAGAGTATAAAAAGGTAATAGTTTATTTTAGAATATGGAAAGAAAGGGGTTGGGGCACATAGAAGTTATTGTCTCATTTATGCTTTTTATTGTCGGCATAGGTTTTAGTTTGTATTATTTTATTCCAATAATATATGAAGAAAGCGGAAATGGAGATTCTATTAATCCGTTAGTCCAATTTGCGGAGACGCGTGCCCAGATTTATAGTGTTATTGTGGATAATTCTGGAAATCAAATTGAGCAAGGTAATGTGGGATCTAGTTTGGGAGTATTGTTAAATGAATCTGGAAAATTTGTTGTCACGGATGGAACTTATGTTTTAAATTCTAAAAAACTTGGAAAAGTCATTTATTTTAATAGCTCTTGGAATAATAGAGAGAGAGTTTATATTATATTTAGCGAGGACGTTAATGAGATTATCTCTAATTTGAATACTCCCAATGTTAACAATAGTTTCTATGACTTTGGCTCTGTGCAAACGATGAATCTTGTTTCTGAGAAGAAAATAATTGAAATGAATGCGAGTTATTATTCGGATTATGATTCTCTAAAACAGCAAATGGGATTGGGAAAAAATAAAGATTTCAGATTTAGATTCTATTTTAATGGTGTAACCATAGAAACCATGAGAGATATTCCTTCTGGGAGAGAAATTAGTTCAATGAGTAAAGAAGTTGCTGTTTTAGGCAAAAATGGTATAATTGGATATGGGCTTATTGAGGAGGAGATATGGTAGGTAAAGGAGGATGGCTTAGAATAGTTGAAGCGAGCATTGCTGTCCTAATTATATTATCTGTTTTATTTATTATAGCTAAACAGAATGTCGTTCTTACTAACGAGAGTGAAGGATCGGATAATTTTGGTGTTTTGGATAAAATGGCTTTGAATAATTCAATGCGTGCTTTAATTTTAAGTTATGATGCTGGTGCAAATGAAAGCGAGGTTAGAAATGCTGCTGTTTTGATTGAATTGAAGAAATATGCTCAAAATACTCTGCCAATTGGATTTGGCTCTAGAGTTAAGATTTGTCAAGCAGTTGGAGAGTGCATTGCAGGTGAAAGTTTGGTAGATGTCCTAACGGAAGAGAGAATTATCTCTGCGAATGATACTAAAATTGTCCCTCCTAGAAAAGTAATGATTTCATATTGGCAAGAATGACGTCGATTTTCTGATAAAGTTTAAATAGTATATTTGTGTGTCCAAAGGATGAGAGGAGTTGCTAAATTAGGTGTTGTTTTATTGGCTTTTTTTGCTATTTTTATTAGTCTTTCAATTGTTTCTGCTTTAACAAATTCTTGTCCTGGAGGAGAGAATCAAACAATATTATCTCTCTCTGATAAATTAAATGCGCATGGCGCATTGTGGAATGATTCTAATTATCAATATAAGATATGCTATGACCAGATATTTGGAGTTAACTTTAGTGGGTCATTTCCACATGCGTGCGGAGATGGAAATTCAAATGGGGTTTTGAGATTGAGCGATATTACGAATGCACATGCTCAAAATATTAGTAAGACTAGTTATCCAATTAGAATTTGCCATGCTGGAGTAAACTCGTGCGTTGTTGTAACGAGTGATTGTCCCGTTGGAAAGAGTTTTATTGTCTCATTATCAGATAATGATAATGCTCATTTGTCTGCTAATCAGTCCTATCCATCTAGAATTTGTTGCTCAAGTGCAAATGCAATTGTTCCAATTTCGACTGGAGGATTAATTTCATACTTTACCAATAGTACTGGAAGCAAGATAACAAATAGTTATGTTAATAATAGTGTAAATATTGTTGTTGAAACTGCATTAACAACTGGAACAGCAAAAATTGAAATTTATGAAGATGATGGAAGTTATGCAAGTCAAAGTATACGTGCTGGAACAAACGCAATTAATGTTCCGATTGGGAGTGATGGGAAAGCTAGATATTCCTGGGAAATAACTGATACCGATATTGCTAATGGAGATGCGCACGATGATTATGTTCCCCTTATCTCAGATAGTGATTTGGAATTTTATCTAAATGTTTCTGTTGCAGGAATTTCTAATGTTAGTGGAATACTAAAAACAAGCAGAAGTGAGGGAACACATTATGCTCCAAATGCAGTAATTGGTTCTCCAGTAAGTGAGAGTATATATTTCGTTGGAAATACGGTTAACTTTTCACAGGCTAGTTATGGAGAAAGAGCATTTACTCTAAACTGGGATGTTGATGACTCTTCATTGGATGTTCTTAAGAAAAACCTAAGTGAATTTAGCCATGTTTATTTAACGCCTGGAGTTAAAAAGATAACTTTGACTGCAACTGATAGAAGTGGGCTTTCTGGGTCTTCTTCTATGAATATTGTTGTTTTGAGCACTTTGCCAGGAGTTCAGGTTATCCCAATTATAGAAAGACCAGGCGTAAATTCGAAAGTTTCTAGTAACCTTATAAGTTATAATGCGAGCCATAGTTATGTCCTGAATATCACTTCTTCATACAATATCTCTTGTTTGGGAGGGATGTGCCCTAGCCTTACAACCAATTGTCCTTCTGGATTCCTAGGTGTGTGCCCTATTGAAATAAAAAATGAGTTGGGATTGAGAAATAATTATGGAAGCCTTGGATTTAATTGGACATTTGTAGAAAGTACTGGAAACTCTTCTGAATATGGACTTGCTAAAATGAGTGGGATGAAGCAATATGGGAGCACTGGACAAAAGCAAATTGGATTGAACTTGACATTATCAAATTTCTCAGCATTTACATTCAATCCATTTGAGATAACTGGAGTGGTAGATGTTACTAGCGGGTGTTCTTCTGACGGAAGATGGTGGACTGAAAATGGAATAAGATATAATACTTCTGCAGGATATTGTGGAGGATTTGACTATAAATCTGGAGGATTGAAAGACTGCTGTCCAACTGGAACAATTTGTACTAGTGCCGGGTTGTTTGGAGGAATAAAGTGTAGCTCTGATCAGTGCATTCAATATGCAACCAAGAGTAATCAGGATTATTACATAAGATTGTGCGATGACTATAATTATATCCAGGGAGATAATGCCACAAAAGAATTTCAGTGTAATTCTGACTGCAATCTTGCTGCAACAAGTTCAGCTCAAATTAGTGCACTCAGTGCAGGATTGGGTTCTAGTGTCTCTCTTGATTCAGTGGTTTGTACTTGGAGCGATAAACAGTGCTCGGCAGCCAAATATACTAGGCAAACAACTAGCAGCACCACTGGAGGAACAGTCAGTGAATATCAATGTATTATGGAAGTTACGGGTGAGAGCACATGTGATAGAAATGAGAAAACCGTAGATTATGTATTTAAGAGAGCAAACAAATACGGTGGAGTGTGGAAAGTTGAAGCAGATACAGATTCGAAATGCGCGGAAAAAGGAACCGTAAAATTAAGATGTGGTGGCTCCCTAATTGTTCTTCCAGTATTTGATAGTTATAATTTGATAACCTCTCTATTAGGCATACTGTTAGTTTATGCATTTGTAGCATTTAGAAAAGCAAATAAAAAAAGAGAATGAAAAATTTTGTAATGTGCCTTGTAATTGGAATGTTTTTAGTTAGTCTTGCTTCTGCAAGTTTGAACTTTAGTGAAGATTCATTAAAGACAAGTTATGGAACTAGCGAATTAATTTCGGGTAAATTTACCATTAGTTTTGAAAATCAAAGTGATTCGAGTTTTACAAGTTCATTTGGAGGTTCTAAATCTCTTTACAATTTATTAAATTCTTCAGGATATAAGGCAAATACTGACTTTCAATGTACTCCCAGGGATTGCAGACAGGCATATTCTGCTCAAAATGGAGATTCTTCCAAGTCTATTTCATTAACAGCTAATGAGAATAACGTCTATGGATTTTTGATAAATGGAGATGGAATTAGCCTAAGAAATATTAGTTTCCATATAGCCAGTGATGCGGGAGAATCTTGTTTGAATCAATTATATCTTGATTTGTTTGATGATGGTATTCCTGACTTCTATAACCTTAATTCTACACTTTCTGAATGTGGAAATAGAGATTATGGCTGCTTTGACAAATATCTTGTAAATGGTGGAGAGGGAGAAATACAAACAACACCATATTGCCAAAAGATTATTTTGCCTAGTGCTCCAGCATATAAGGTTGGCGCGAATATTAAAAATTCCACAACCAGCAGAACAGGAATACTCAAAATGGAGTTATATTCTGAAAATAGTCCAGGCAATCTACTTGGTAAGTGTAATCTTCCCAATATGACTTCTTCTGTGCAGGACTTGGATTGTGTGATAAATTATACTTCAACAAAGCAGTTTAGTGCGCTTGTTTGCCTGTCTGTAAATACGGACCTTGCAAAATATCGAATTAATGTTGCTGGAGGAACTCAAAAATGTGGTAAATTGGGCAATGAAAATAGCGATTACACTTCTAACTATGAGATATATGCCTTGCCCTTGAAGTATGGGACCATAAATAAAATATTTAATTCTGCACTATATAGCAAATTAAGATCTGACTCTGAATACGGATTATTGGATGATGTTCAAAAGTATTTGGAGAATAGATATGGAAATCACTGTAATGATGGATGTGTAATTCCTTTCTCTCTTAGTGGGCCATCACAAAATGTAAACATAAATAATGTCGAGATAAAATATAATACTGATGGAGTTATGGGTTTGAATAGTTCTTCTGTTTATGAGTTGGGAACTAAAAAAATGCTCATAAGTTCTCTAAGGCCTTTGACAATTAACTTTGAAAATTTGGATATTCGAACTCCATCCTATAGCACCACGAGCAAGTTTGAATTGTTCTTTGAAAATAAAAACCTTACGGGGGAGAGACTTAGTGTTGTTTCGGGAATTGGATTTGATATTACTCCAAAATATGTTTACATTGGGCAGCCAATATTATTCTCTGCAAGTTTATCTAATAATCTTAGTTCTATAAAGGGAAGCAGTTGGGACTTCGGAGATGGAACCAGTGTGCAATCATCGACAACAGGAAAAGTAACGCACACCTATCTTAATGATGGAGAGTACACAATTAACGTTAATGTGGTTAGTGTGGAGGGAAGTAGTTCAACAAAAAACTTCAAAATCAGTGTAGGAAATCTCTATGATTCAACTCGTCTTTTGATTGCAATTGATGAAGGAAGAATTGCAAATCTCACTTCGCAAATTAGTACCTATGATAGCTGGATAAAGGGAGATATTGAAAAGAAAGCAAACATTACCCAGATGAGCACAGAGGTTGCAGAAGTCAAGAGGATTTTTGGAGTAACTGATAGAAATAATAGCGAGAATCTTAAAATTTTACTTGGGAGACTTGTAAAGTTGGATGTTCCTTATTCCATAATTGCAAGTAAGAAAGGAACTGCAATTCCATTGAAATTGGGAGCAGAAAATATAGATGTGAGTTACCTAAAGAGTTTGTCTAGTAATCCTAATCAGATAAGTGATTCTGACTTAAAGGAAAGAATTCAAAAATGGATGGAAAATAATTATGATTCTAAGATGGACTTTGATGTAATCTCTCGATTTGGAGATTTGGGAGTTACGCCTCTATTGACTAGGTTTTCTATGAACTTAAATTCAAAAACCGAGACTCCTGCCTATTTGATAATAGATTATCCTCTGGATTCTATAAAATTTAAGGAAAAAGGAAATGAGAAGGCAGTATCAACTGGGACATTTATTCCGGTGAGTGGAGTGCAGAATATACAATTCTTTCTCCCTGGAGATATAAAAGTTAGCGAGATTGGAGCATATATCTCTCCTGAAATAAGCAATCTTGGCGCGGGAAGTGTTGGACAGGCATCTCTTGAGGCATTTAGTTGGACGAAATTCTTTATTGGATTATTGATTTTGCTTGTTTTGGCTGGAATTGTATTCTATTTTGGAAGAAGATGGTACATCTATAATTATGAAAGCCAGTTATTCAAAAATCCAAAGGATTTGTATAATTTAATTAATTTTATAATTGCTGCTAGAGATAATAAGCTGGTTGATTCTGAAATAAAGAGAAAACTAAAGAGTGTTGGATGGAATATGGAGCAAATAGGCTATGCATTTGGTAAGATTAAAACTAAAACTAGTAAGGTTTATTAAACCTTGAAAATGTAAATAATCAGAGATGATAAAAATATTAAAAAGTTTTTCGAGAAGAATTTTGAATGCAATATTTGGAAAGAAGGATAGCATAAAGCTTGGATTCTATGGCCCTCCAAATGCTGGAAAGACTAGTCTTGCGAATAGAATATGCAAAGATTGGACTGGGGAAGAAATAGGACAGGTAAGCAAGGTCCCTCATGAAACAAGACATGTTCAGTTCAAAGAGAAAGTTGAAATAAAGCATAAGGGAAAGGAATTGATTTTTAAGATTACAGATACTCCTGGAATTGCAACAAAAATAGATTATGAAGACTTTTTGAAGTTTGGAATAAAGAAAAAAGATGCTAAAAAGAGAGCTAAAGAGGCAACGCAGGGAATTATTGAAAGTATTCAGTGGTTAGATGATATGGAAGCAGTTGTTGTGGTATTGGATGCTGCAGAAAATCCATATTCACAGGTAAACCTTACGATTATAGGTAATTTGATTGCTAGAAAGATCCCTGTTTTAATTGTGGCAAATAAAATAGATTTGAAGGGCGCAGATATCAAGAAGTTCGAAGCAACCTTCCCAGATTATGAAGTTATTGGAATTTCAGCAAAAGAGGGCACTAATATGGAGGAGTTTTACGAAGCTCTATTCAGATTAGCTAAAAAAGTATAATGGCAAATTTATATAAAAAATATTCAGATGTGAAGCTTGGAAAGTTGAAAGAGCTTAGTTTACATGTTATGCCCTTCTCAGACATTCAAGAATTGAGCATTGCCGAAAGAGTAAAGAAAATATTAAAGCTTGTTTTGGATAATAAAATTGTTCTTCTTCAAGGAAGATTAAGACCTGAAGAGGAGGCAAGATTGATTGAGGATACAATGGCTTTAGTTGATCATGTAAAAAACTTCCAGGGAATTGAGCTTGCTGTTGTTGAGCCAAATTTGAGGTCACAAAGTCTATTCACCAAGGCAAAATATGGATTTGCAAAGATGCTTGTGGGAGATTCAAATGCTCTTACTATAATTGGTCCTGCTTCTTTGATAAGAGAGATAAAGAAGGATCCTAGTAAGATAGACTTATTCTTTAGAAAGTAAATATTTGTAAGGAAATCTTTAAATAGAGAGAATATTAATATATCCTATGAGGGGAAAGAGGAATTCAACTAGAAAATATTTCTTTGCTGTTTCTGCATTTTTAGTTTTGGTTTTGGGAGTGTTTGCTGTTTCTGCAGCATTTAGCGGAAGTTTGCCTTGGCATCCTTTGCAACAGGTTTCTACAAATGCTACCTCTGGAATAAGTGTTGATGTAAATGATAATGGAATAATTGATAATGCTGATAAGGTCGGCGGATTGAGTGCTGCTGATTTAAGGGCATCGAGTACAGGTGGAAGTGGACAGGGATTTATGTTTAGTGTGGTGATTGTTGGAGCTGACTCGGACACATATTGTCCTGCAGGATTTACCAAGAAAACATTGGGAGAATTGGCTGGATGGAATGATTACTTTTACGTTGCTGTAACAGATTATAATCTATTTATGGGCGGGCTTTATTCATGGGATACTTATAATAATGGTGCTGGAGGCACAAATGGACATATGGATACTAGAACTCCTGCTGCCTGGGGTGGAAATGTTTGCTGGAAGACATATAGTGTGAATACAAATAATCCTCCAAGAGTAGAAGTATTTGCTGTTGATCAGAGTGTAGACTGCACTTCATTCGGCGATGGCTTCTATACATTTGAGGTTAATGAGGGTTCAGGAAATGGTTATACTTCTGCTTATGCAGCCCCATTTGCACTTGTTGTTGGAGAGTTCGACTGGGCAGATAGATGGTCTACTGATGAATCGATAATGAGACAGTGGTATCATTACACTCATGTTGGAAAGACTTGTTGGAAAGTATCTAATTTGAGTTAGAGGTAAGATGGCTTATTCTCAAAATTCTGATGATGAAAACTCAAGAGTGAAAATTTTGAAGTGGATTTTAATAGCAGTTATTGTTTTAGCTTTAATAATTATTTTAATAATTGGAATTTCTTATTATAATGTTCCAGATAATGAGACAGATAACATTCCCGATGCCTATCTTCCGCCAGTTAATCCTGGGCTAAACAATAATGATAATTCTTCTGCTTCTCCGATAAACTTGAGTAGTATGGAAAACCCTGTAGTTGCCGATAATCTAACTGCATTTGACTTTGATAATGGTTCTGCTGCTAAATTACCAGTTATCTCTCTTGGAAATAATGCCAATAGTGTTTCTGTGTTTGATGTTAATAATGGGTCTGCATCAAATGTTCCAGCTTTTAATCCTAGCTCTGGAGATGCTGCGGCTGTTCCTGGATTTGATTTTGGGAATAGTTCTGCTGCAGATGTTCCTTCTAATATTAAATGAAAAATAAAAAGATTAGTTCTAAGATTAAATATCTCTTTAGTTTAGTCATAGTCATATTAATACTTGGAGTATTATATTCTTATTTTGGAGAGAGTAAAACGATTGTTGAAGTAGTGCATGGAAATTCGATGTTTCCAACAATAAAAGACAATCAGAGTGTTGAAGTGGAGTATGGTTATTATCAGAATCATCAGATTCTGAGAGGAGAGATTGTAGTTATTGACTTTAGAACAAGAAATGAAGATTTTGTTAAGAGAGTGATTGCTATTCCGGGAGATAGTGTGCTTTTTGGAAAAGATAGTCAGATATACCTTAATGATAACCAATTACGAGAGAATTATATCTCTAATAATGAGAGTTTTAACAAGAATGAACTTATAACTTTGCTTACTCAGTTGGAATATTACAATAACACTATTCCTGAAGGATATTACCTTGTTTTGGGAGATAATAGACTTGATAGCTATGATAGTGGAAGTTATGGTCTTATTTTAAAGGAAAGAATAATTGGAAAGATAGCAGGGATTACATAAATATTTATTAACCTTCTAAATCATTTGATAAATATGGCATATAGATGTGTTCATTGTTCAGCAGTATACGCAGATGGAGCTAATGAGCTTTTGACTGGATGCACCAGTTGCAATAGCAAGTTCTTTTTTTACATTAGAAATGACAAGCTTAAGCAGATATTGGAAAACTCTGTTCCCAGCCCTGTTTTGGATGAAGAGGAGAAGCAGCAGATAGAAGAGGATGTTAGAGAAATAGCTGGAATAGAGGATGACGAAACCCCTGTATTCTTGGACTTTGAGAGCGTAACAATATTGAAACCAGGGAAATATGTTCTTGACCTTCAGAAATTGTTTGCAATGGACAAGCCACGAGTATACAAGCTTGAAGATGGGAAGTATATTGTTGATTTATCAACAATAAAGAAGAGTGAGAATAAGGAATAAAATACTTTTGAATTATCTGATATGCTACCCATAATATTGTACATCTTACGAATATAATTATTTTTTAACTTGATTTAAACTTCTAATTAGTATTAAGAAAGAAGTTTAAAAACCATAATCTCCTAGTAAATATATGAAATTAAATAGTGTTCTAAAGGAATTGGATTTTGAACTTGATGAGGAAGAATTTAATGAGGTAAAGGCTAAGACAGCCAATCTTCTTCTTGTTCTAAAGGAAAGTATAAAGAAACTAAAGATAAAGGCAGATGTTTTTGTTGGGGGAAGTTTTGCCAAAGGTACTCTAATAAAAGAAAAGGGTTATGATGTCGATATTTTCATTAGATTTTCTGATGAGAAAAATCTGGATTCCATTGAAAAAATAATAAAAAAATTGAAATATGAAAAAGTTCATGGGAGTAGAGATTATTTTAGAATAATTGATAATGAACTTAGATTTGAGATAATTCCTGTATTGAAAATAAGCAATCCTAAGAATGCAAAGAATGTAACTGATTTAAGTTATTTCCATGTTAATTATGTAAAAAAGAAAATAAACAGCAGAATAGCTAGAGAAATAGCTCTCACAAAGGCTTTCTTTAAAGCGTCTGGAGTATATGGGGCAGAGAGTTACATAAGAGGTATTTCGGGATATGGTGTTGAATGCCTTTTGATTTATTACAAGACGTTTGAAAAGATGGCAAAAGCATTAACAACAGCAAAAGAAGATGAGAAAATAATAATTGATATTGATAAGACATACAAGAACAAACAGGATTTGATGATAGATATGAATGAAAGCAAATCTGGAGGGCCCATGATTCTCGTTGACCCCACATATAAGGAAAGAAATGTTCTTGCTGCTTTGAGCAAAGAGACTTTTATGAAATTAAGGGAAGATTTGAAGAAGTTTTTGTCTAATCCTAATGTGAAATATTTTGAAACAAAGGCATTGGATGTAGAAAAGATAAAAGAACAGGCAAAGAAAAAGAAATTGGAGTTTCTAACTGTTAATCTAACAACTGACAGACAAGAGGGAGATATTGCGGGAACTAAACTAAAGAAATTCTCTCTCTATCTGGAAGAGGAAATAAGAAAATATTACAAGATAATTAGAGATGAATTTGTCTATAATGAAGCCCAAGAAGGAAAGTTATATCTAATCGTTAAGCCGAATAAGGAGTTTGTCAAAGTAGGTCCTCCTTTGAAGATGAAGTCTGAATGTTCTGCCTTTAAGTCTCAGAACAAGAGCACATTTGTTAAATCTGGAAGACTTTATTCAAAAATAGCTATCGCTTTCACATGCAAATCATTTTTGAATGATTTCAAAGTCAAATATGCCGATAAGATAAAGAGCATGGATGTTAAAGAAATTAGAGTTGACTAATTATTTCTTTTGAGTTATCCAAGAAAGTTCTTTTGTTCTTCTACTAATATTTCTACATGAACCAACACTTCCAACTACGGCTCCAAGAATAGCTAATCCAAGTGAAGCTGGAAAACTGTATCTTTTAATTAGTTTTTCTCTATTCTGTGTAGATTGATATTCTTGTAAGTCACGCGTATTTGCATTGAGCAAAACATTTCGTTCAGATTCTAAATAACGAAGTTTGGCATCAATTGAGTCTTCTATGCTTGCACGAGTTGATTTTGGAAAAGAAATTCCAGCCCGTTCTAATTCAGATAATTTTTGATCTGTTTCGTTTCTTAATACTTGCAGTCTATATTTTCCATCTTTAAAATCTTGATATTGTTGAACTGCAACAGGATTTGAATAGGGTGTTTGGAACAATTCTGCAATAGGTTTTGATAATCTTTCTGATCCAGCTAAAAATGTTCCTAAAGAAAGGGCAAATATTGCACCTGCTTTAAAGTTAACTCTTTTTCGTCTTGCTTTGTATTCGTCTTGAATTTGTTCTTCTGGGCTTCGCAGGATAGTTATTTTTAAGGTCATTTTAGTGTGCTCCTTCCAATGCTTTTAATTCTTTCTTCTTTCTTCTGTTTAATCTACCAATATCTGCAAATCTTAAGGCACCAAAAAGAGCCATACCTCCAATTGTTGCTGGAAATCTATATTTTCTAATCAATTGCTCTCTATCCTGTGAATGTCTATAAGTTTGTATGTCTAGAGTATTATCATTCAGCAAGGTATTTCGGTCAGATGATACTTGACTAATTCTTTTATCTAATGACTCTGTTATGCTTGTAAGAGTAGATGTTGGAAGATAAATTCCAGCTTGTTTTAAGTCTGCGATATTTTGAGCAGTCTTGCCTTGTAAGGATTTTAATTCTGCTTCTTTATCACCAAATTGTTCATAATTCTGAACGGCAGCAGGATTAGAATATGGAACTTGAAATGCTCTTGAAATGGGTTTTGCAAAATGATTAATTACGCCCGGGACTGCAAATGATAAAAGTACTGCTGCCAGATATGCTATTGAATGTCTATTTTCTTTATTTGAGTATTTTAGATTTATTGCTTCTCTTCCTCTGGCTAGCGCATCTTGTCTAGCTAGAGATAATTGGACCTCTGCAAGTGTTAAAGGTTTATTAGTCATGTTTTAGTGTGCTCCTTCTTTACGTCTTGCTATTCCAAATGCAAGAAGTGATATTGAGCCTAATGTTGCAAATAGAGATTCATTATAAATTGTAGAATAAATTTTATTCTGTTTAATTAATTCCTCTGCATTTTTATCTGCAGCATTTATTCTTGCTATTGCTTTATCTCTCTCTGAAAGTAATTCTCTCGCATTTGCAGAATGCTTCTGAGCCCAATATGGGCTTGCTAAGGATAGTATTGGAACGGTTTCTCTGCATCTTTCAAATACTTCGTTAAAATTAGATCTTGCAGCTCTAGTTTCTGCAACTTGAGGAGAGTTATAAGTAAAATCGGTTCCTTTAGCATTCACACCTAGGTTGATTGCTGAAAAAGCTAAACCCACTGTTCCTGCAATTAGCGCAGTAGTTATTAATTTGTTTGCCATTTTAATTATGTCCCCCATTACCGTTCTTAAAAGAATTATCCAACATTCCTGCTAAATATGATGTGAAAAAAGGCGCATTAAGCCAGACACCTATGTCATCTTCGGAATTATGAGGAGTAACCATCAATAGAGCTTCTTTCTTGTCTGAGATGAATATTCTTGCTAGAGTATCAACATGCTTTGCCTTAAGGTCGAATTTTGCGTTCAATTTCTTAACCTTATCTGCTTCTCCTGAAAGAGCAAGTCTTATTTTGACGTTTGCCTTTTCCAATTTTTGCATTGTTGGAATAAGAACTCTGGATTTATCTTCAAAGTCTGATACATTTGTGCATATGAAGACTTCATTTTGAGCGTTTTCCAAAAGCTCTCTTGCTCTTGAAAGGACATTTGCTCTTCCTTTGATTGCACCAGTTATTTCATGAGATTTTATTGGGGCAATTCCAGTAGTGTGTAATTGTTCCAATTCAGTATATTCAGAAGTTGATCTTAATTCAGATAGAGTCTTAACTTTGTCTTGAGCAAGTTGCATAACATTGGATTTCATTTTTTCAATAACTTCGGTTGGCTTTACTGCAATGTATTTTACAGGTTTTCCTATTTTGGTTATTGCAAATCCTCTTTTCTCCAAGCTTTCCAAGACATCGTATGTTCTTGATCTTGGTACTCCAGAAAGTTCAGCGACTTCTCCTGCAGAAGCAATTCCTTTTGTTAATAGAGATAACCAGACTTTGGTTTCATAAATATTTAAGTCAAAGTACTCTTTGATTCTTTTAACTAGCTCTTGCTTAACTATCATATTTTTACTCAATGGGAGTGGTATTTAAACCTTTCGTTTTTGTTCTTATTTGCTAGGGACAACAAAAGGAAAGGTTTAAAAGTGATTAACGGGTTAAGAAAATTATGTTACCTGAAAGATCTAAGAGAACTCAAGAAGTTAAATATGTCAGTCAAGACAGCGAACCTTATGCTCCATTTATTGGAGAAAATGTAGTAGTAAGCTTACAGGGTGGAATGAGATATGGGACTTATCTTGGAACTAGCCAACATGGAGATGTAGTATTAATGCCTCATGTTTCGTTGGGGGTAGTGGATGGATCTGCTGGTGCTTTCTGGAATGAAAGTAAACCTATGTTTGTGAATTCTCATGTTGTACAATCGGTTAATCCTACGACTAGAGAATATATTAATTTAGCAATAAAAGATATAACTAAGAGTGGAAGAAAAAGTACTAAGGTACGTTCTAAAAAATAAAGTTAATCAAATAAACAACTCCCAACGCAATAAAGCATCCTGCAGTTATGAAAGGCATGGCGGGATAGAATTTACCTTTTTCTGAATAGTAGAATAATGTGCCAAGGGCAAGAGTGGCTCCAAGGGAGATGATTAGGGCTGACATAATGCCAAATGCGTTGAGAACAACTCCTGCAAGGATAATTGGGAAGACTATATCTCCTCCTCCCAATAGGCCGACGCTTACCTTAACTTTCTTTCCTTTCTTATTTGATTTTTTGTTTAGGTTTATGCTTGAGCTGTTCTTTGAATGGAAGTAGGGGATGAAAAATCCGGAAAAAACGCGCACTTTTTGAATTTGGTATTTTGCCATTTTTTGCATGAAGCCTGCGTGCCAGACTGCATAGATATCATAAATTGAGATGAAAATGAAAAAGATAACTATAGTTGTTACGTTGAAAAGAGGGATTATTGCAGATGCTAATCCTGGATAGATAAGCAGCTCTGTAAGATTGTGGACAATGAGATTTCTTTTGAATACTTTGATAATTGCCAGAGGAATTGCAATAATTAGGGAAAGGATATAGCTGTATGGAATGTGAAACATCATCGCATTTATTGTGATTCCTAATGCGAGAGAAATAACTATGAAGAACCAGTATCTTAGAACTGTTTCTGCTTTATATTTCATGAATAAAAATATAAGAAGAACTCCGAAGAAGACTGCCCCTATTACTCCAAAAAGGTTTGTTGATGGGTCGTTTCCCTGCTGAGGTTCAAACCAGGGAGGTAAATTATAGGTCGTTTGATTAACATAGGTTCCATTTTCTGACAAGACTTGAACTGTTTGAGGAAGATAGGCAGTTGCCACAAGAAGACCTATGAGCTGAGCAAGAACGAACATTCCGAGAATTATTATTGGAATAAGAATAGGCTTCTTCATTTTAGTATATCTTAAAGTTAGTTTTTAAGTGTTGTGAACTACAGTTTCTTTTCAAAAAAGAAACTCTAGGTAGGTAGAAAATAATAGTCTTGGGAGTATTTGAACTCGGAATCTACTGTTCGTCTTTATGATAAATATCCAAGAAAATTAGGATATCTCTGGCTTTATCATAAATATAATTTAATCTAAAGGGCGCAGTATACAATTCCCTTGTTTCCTTTCTATCAAATCGCATGGGCTTTCCGATTTCAGGATTATTAAATATTTTAACAACTAACTTCTCAACTTTTATTAAGATGGATTTATCTAATTTATTTAACCTTCTAAGAAAGCTCTCTGTTCTTATAATCTCTTTTACCATTATTACTTAAGATTTCTTATTTCCTTAAGAAAATCTTCAGGAGACATTCTTTTATATTTTCTCTGCTCTATTTCTTTCCAGGCTTCTTCTACTCTTTTTGCAACAATTATATCTTCTTCAAGATTTTTATCGAAACTATCTGCTTTTTTTAGAATTATCTGGTTTTCATTTCTAATTACTACTATTTTATCTCCTTCTTTCATGTCCTTTCTAAGCTCTGCAGGAATTACTATTTGTCCTTTAGAACTCATCTTTGTTATGTCTATTTGAGCCATGGTAAGACTATTCTTACTAAGTATTTAAATGTTGTGAAAATTGTTTCGATTAGTTAGTTTATTAAATCTCTTCGTTTTTGATTAGATATGAAAAAAGTTGACCAGAAAAAGTATAGAGAAGCGCTAAAATGGATTGTGAAAATTCTTAATGATAATAAGATTAAATTTAACGTCTCTGGGGGATTAGCAGCATATGCTTATGGTTCAAAAAGAATGCTGGTAGACATTGATATTTCAATGAGCTATAGAGATATGTTAAAATTAACAAAAATTGCTAAGGAATATGTTGTTGAGAAGCCCTGGAAATTGAATGGAATAAACTCCAATTGGAAATGCTATTATATGGAATTAAATTATAAAGGTATATCGATTGAAATGGGTGAATCAAAAAAAGCTGAATTTTTTAACAAAAAAATAAATAAATGGGAGAAATTTCAAGATGGTTTAGAAAATTCGGTTAAAAAGAAAATATTTGGAATAATTGTGCCTGTTATGCCTAAGAAAAACTTGATAGAATATAAGTCTAAACTAAATAGAAAAGTAGATATTATTGATTTAAAGAACATAGCTTAAGGATATCTTTACTTCAGTCTAACAGTTTCCAGATTTCTTGGGACAATTGTTTCAACGTGATTTTGTTTGTATAAAGTAGAAGCAAGGTCTAGAGATTTTGAAACTTCTCCGTGTGAAATAATAACTTTCTTTGGCTTAGGAGACATTCTAGAGATGAATTGAAGAAGCTCATTTCTACTTGAGTGGGGAGATAGGCCCTTAAGAGTCTCTACTTCCATTTTAACATGTATCTTTTCTCCATCAATAAGAATTTCTCTTGAACCTTCTAGAAGTTGTCTTCCTGGAGAACCCTGGGCTTGATAACAACCGAATGCGATGAGATTATTCTCGTTTCCTGCAAAATTCTTGAAATATTCTACTGATGCTCCTCCAACTAACATTCCAGAAGTTGCGATTACTAAACATGGGCCGCCTTCAATTACTTCTTTTCTTTCTATTGGGCTTCCGACTCTCTTAAAAATATCTGAAAGAAATGGATTATTGTCTTGGAATACTTGATTTCTAATGTTTGCCGATAGGAAATCGGGATAGGCTGTGTGAATTGCGTTAATGTCCCAAATCATTCCATCAATGTAGACTGGAATTTTTGGAATCTCTCCCGTTCTAATTGCTTCTTCTACTCTGAGCATTGTTTCCTGCGAGTGCCCTAATCCTAGTTCAGGAACAAGAACTTTTCCCCCTCTCGCAATTACTTTTTTAATCATTTCCATAAATTTCTGCTCTGTTTCCTGTCTTGAAGGAAGAACATCATCTTTGCCTCCGTAGGTAGATTCCAGAGTAAGAGTTTCAACTCTTGGAAAACGATTTACTGCAGGATCCAATAGACGAGTTTTTGCATATTTGCTATCTCCAGTGTAAACAAAATTGTGTAGGCCGTTTCCAATGTTAATGTGCACTTGTGATGAACCAAGAACGTGCCCCGCATTGTATAAAGTTATTCTTATGTCTGGAGTGATGTCAGTTACTTCTCCGTAATCTAAGGCTATGGAGTGTCTTACCATTTCCTTAATGTCTTCTGCTCTAAATAGCGGAGACTCTGCTTTTTTGTAGGCTACTCCAATTAGGTCTAGTGAAAGAAGTGCAGCTATGTCTCTTGTTGGAGCAGTCATGTAAACTGGTCCTCTATATCCCATTTTGTATAAATATGGAACTACACCACAATGATCAAGGTGCGCGTGTGAAACAATGACTGCGTTTATGGAATTAATATCTCCGACTTCTGAAACGTTCAGATATGGAAATCTTTCAGGACCGTCTGCAATTCCAGGGTTTATTCCACAATCTAATAAAATTTTTGAATTTGGTGTTTGCAGAAGCAAACAGGACCTTCCTACTTGTCTTCCGCTTCCTAAATAGGTGACTCTTACCCAGATATCCATTTTTTCTGATGTCCAGTCTGTGTATATTTTTTCCCCTATTTCATTAAGGAATTTTCTTCTGTAATTGTTGTTTGCATATAGAACTGACCTAACTTTTTCAGTTATTTTACTTGGAATACTTGGGCTTCTTTGGACTGTTGGTGCCCAGAAAGTAGATTTTCTTATGTCATATAGAATTGAGCCTTGTTTTCCTATTACTAGCCCTGGTTTCTTTGCCTCTATGACTACTGAACTTCTCTGAACATCGAATATGATGTTTGTTATTTCTGCTTCCTCGGGGACTAGCGCTCTTATTGTTTTTTCAGTATCTGATTCGGATGCCAAGATTTTTTGTTCTGCCCTTAGTTCAATTCTTTTCTTGACCTTGTCTACAACATCTTTAATCTTTGATTCTCCAGTTTTGAAAAATTCCTTATCTTCTGTGTATAGAACTATGTTTGCGCCTTCGAATTCGACGTCAGTTACACTTCTAGGAAGTTCGTCTTTAATACTTTTTAAGATATCTGCCATATTTTGTGATTAAATCCTTATTATTTATACTCTGGAACAATTTCCTCAGAAACTACTTGCTTTATTCCATCCTTTGTAACGGTAAACACATCAATTCCGTTTCCAGAACCAACGTCTCTCTGAGTAGATGCTTTAATACTTTCTTTTGCAAGCTCAACGCCTTCTTTAATTGTCAAATCTTTCCGGTATTGTCTTTCTAAAAATCCTAGAATGTAGGGCATTCCAGATGAGAAGTTTGCATCGTACTCTTTTACTTCATAAACTCCTCCAGCGGGTTCTATGGTGTATAATTCAGTTTTACCATCTTCATTTACTCCAGCAATTAGCATGCCCACTACGCTCATAATCATGGATGGATTTCTAATGTTTCTGTAGGCCATCATTCCGAATAGAGTGGCTGCCTCTCTTACTGTTGGCCTGGATTTTGTTTTTAATTCTTTAAGTTTTAATTCTGCTGAAAATACTCTCTGATTTAAATCGATATCAGAAGAAACTCCAGTTCCTGAGACTACAATGTAATCATTTACCTTTACTACTTTCTGAGAATTTTTGCTCATTATGATTGAACCAGCTGTGGCTCTTCTATCTCCACCCATTACAATTCCGTCCTTGCAGACAATTCCCACTATGGAGGTGTTTGACTTCAGAACATTCTTATTTATCTCGTTTTTTATATCGTCCATTTTAATTAATCCTTAGAACCTGATATTATGTGTAAAATCTTGAGGTATTTAAAGTTTATGGAGATGCAAACTTTAGTGTTATTTAGTGTTTAATGGTCCTGGTCGAGTTCTCCAAGTTGGAGGACTCATTACTTGAGGTTCTGCTTTCCATCGAACACAAGGAATTCCTTCGGCACTTCCCTTTTGTAAATCCTCGCTGAGAAATTGTATTTTATAAAATTGAACCGCGTGAACTACTGTTCTTTCACCTGCGCAAGTTACTTCTTGATGTCCTGCACACATGTAGGCATTTGCTTCTAAAGTAAAACTCCTTTCTTTTGCTCGCTTCTCGAGATCTAATTCATCAATTCTTGCTCCAAATCTCGTGAAATAAGTAATGGGTTGTCCCAATCTCTCCATTGATTTAAGAATTTTGAAATCTGCTCTTACCGTTCCATCCTTTTCGTCATAAACTTCAATCATAATAGAAAAGCTCTTCATTTTGATTATTTAAAGATTATTGCGCTATGCCTTATGCTTCAAAGTTGTGGATTTAATTGATGAAGAATCTTGTTTTTCCAAACGAATGACGTTGTCCACGAATCCTTCTATTTTTTGCTCGTGACTGACTATAATGAGCTGGGCCGCATTGAGTTCTTCAAGGACTTCCCTTATTTTAATTATTTGAGCTTCTGAGAAACCTTCTGTTGGTTCATCCAGAATAACTATGTCTTTTGTCCTTATCTGACTCATTAGAGAGTTTATTGTTTGATTTAGTGCTAGTCTGTATGCTAAAGCAACTGCTGTTCTTTCTCCTCCAGAAAGGAATTGGTAGTCCATTTCGGTATCTTGGGACATTATCAAAGGAGTAAAGTTTTCATCTAACTGCACTTCAAATGATTGCCCTGCAAGCATGTGGAACCATTTGTTGAAGATGTTTGAGAATTCTTTTCTAAGCTTTAGGAGGACGCTTCTTTCTATGTTGTCTATGAATGTGCTGAATTGGGAAGAAAGCCAATCGTTTAACTCTAGCGAATTGAAAAGCTTGGATTTTATTAGTTCTTTATTTGTAATTATAATGTTTAGGTTCTTCTCCTCATTTGTTGTTAACTCCAATTCTTTTCTTTTTTCTGCAAAAAGAATTTCAGAATTCTTCTCTTCCAGAAATGCTTTTTTGAGTTCATCCTGCTTTTGTTTTGCTGTTTGAGCAAATTTTGAAAAGCTTGAGATATCGGTTCTAAGGCTTTCCAGGTGCTTTTCAAGAAGAAGAATATCCTTATCTAGAGAAGATGATTGTTTTTTGTAATCATCTAGCCTTTTTTGGGCTTGAACTGTATCTTCCTTCTTTGAGCGGAGAATTTCAAGTCTTGTCTTCTCTTTCTCCAATTTCTCTCTTTCGTTGTTTCCCAATTCAAGATTATTTTGAATGTTACTGAGTTCTGCGCTTATTTCTATAAGTTGTTTTCTAATATCTGAGATTTTTCCTTCTGTTTCATTAAGAATATTATGCTTGTGTGAATTTGGAACATTTTGAAGGCAAGTGGGGCATATGGAAATATCGAAGAATCTGTCTCTTCTTTCTGCGAGATCTTTTCTTAGCTCTTCAAGTGATTTTTCTTTTGCCAAAAGGTCGGAGGATTTTTGATTGAGTTCTTTTATTCTTTTATCTAAGAGTTTAAGATGTTCCATGGATTGCAAGTAGTCTTTTTCATTAAAGGCAGTGCTAAATGAAAGAATTTGCTTTTGAAGCAGGTTTATCTCTGAAGTTATAATTGAAAGGTTCTCTTTCTTTGAAGAGATGAGGAAGAAGGTCTTATCAAGTTCTTTTTCTAGATTTTCTTTCTCCTTTAGTTTTTCTTCCAAAGCTAAAAATTCTTTTTCTATTAGTTTTCTGTTTGATATTGCAGAAGTGCATATTTTTTCTTGAAGGGAGATCTGTGCATTTAGCTCTTTTATTCTTATTTTTGTTTTTTCTAAATTAGATTTTGAATAATCCAGGTCCTTTACTTCTCCCTGCATCTCTTTAATGTCTTCTTTTAATTTAAGTAGAACAAATGAGAGATTTTGTTTTATTCTCTTGTATTTGTCCATTCCGAAAATGTGCCTGATTATGCTTAATCTTACTTCTGGGTCTTCGAGAATGATTTGTTTCATCTGCTCTTGGGGAGTATAAACTGTGTATCTATACAATAAGTTCATTTTCTTAATGAATTCTTGAGGATATCCTAAAAGTGTAAGCATTCGAGTCTTTGTTTCGGTTGTTGAAAGCTCAAATTTTTCTCCATCTATTGTAATGGCAGAATATTCACTTGAAATTGAAGAACCTGAACGTTTTAATCTTCTTTCGACTCGTATCTCCTTTCCAAGTATTTCAAACTCGAGGGATACTCCTCCAGAATCAGTATGATTTCTAAGAAGAGAGGAAGCTTTTTGCCCAGGTTGCAAGCCGAATAGTGCATATTCTAGAGCGAGAAGAATGGAGGTTTTTCCTGAACCTACGTCTCCTGCTAAAAGTAAAGAACCATCTGGAAATAGGATTTCAGCATTTTCGTATGAACGAATATTATCAATTAGTAGTTTTTTTATTTTCATTTTATTATCTTGGTAAACTCTGAATAGATTCTTCCCTCAAAAACTGAGGATTTTTCATCTTCACCTCTTTCAAAAGTAAGCAGGTTCATTAGAGGAGAAAGGAGATTTGTAAATTTTCCAGGTGTTTTTTCCTGAAAGTTCTTAATCATGTGCTGTTCTAGCATTTCTGCGCTTGCTGTTTCAATCTTAAGTTCTGGATCAGTAGTATGAAGTTGAGTAATTGTTTTTAGGAAGGAATATGCTCCTTTTTTAATCATAAATTGTTCTATTTTTGAAAAATCAATGTCGGTTATCTTTCCATGATCTAGAGAACCGTGGAGCTTGAGAATAACTATTTTATCTTTGACATTTTCCAACTCGAGAGTTTGGAGAATCTTTTCAGTTGCAGATAAAGAGTTCTTTATCTCTAAAGAGTAAACTGCAACTTGCTTGAGATTAATTTCTTCTCTTCTAATTCTTCCATTATCTACGATGTAGAAAGAACCTCCCTTAAGCTCTTCTAATTCAGAGATGTTGTTTGGGAAGGTTGGTCCTGAGTAGACTCGGTTTTCTTTATTGTATTTTATATGCAAATGAGCTAGAGCGAGATAGTCTACCTTTGGAAGGTTTTTTTCATTTACTGCTTTTATGGGGAGAGTCCCAATTGCATCTCTTATGGCTGTATGGAGCAGGAGTATTTTGAACATTCCTGGAGCGTCCTGCAGCTTAATTCGTTCTATGTCTTCAACTTCTAGGCTTGATTTTTTTCCTGAATAGCCATAGATTGCACAATTTTCAATTATTGTGGGAAGGAGCATGATTTTATCTTCTCTTTCTTCAAAAAGAGAGACATTTTTGCAGAATCCTCCTTTTTCCAAAACTTCCAAGAAGGTTTTCCCGGAAACTGAGTAGTCATGGCTTCCGGCAATTAGATAGACCGGGATTTTTGCCTCTTTTACTTTTCTAAATTCATTGAATGCTTCTTTTAGAATTTCTATGGATGGATAGGGAGAATCAAATAAATCTCCAGATATGAGGATGAAGTTCACTTTCTCATTTATGCATTTAGAAATAGCATATTGAAAACTCTTGAAGTTGAGATCCTGGATCTCTGACTCGTTCCATCCACCTAAATGACAATCCCCCAAATGTGCAAATTTCATAAAATTTAATTGAAATTGAGTTATAAATAGATTATTGTGCTTCGCAGATAATGCTCTATGGGGAGATTATTGTGATAAATCCAATTTGTACCATTCGCTAGCTTCTCCATTAATCCTATCTCTCTTTATTACCTTATACTTTTTGAAACCGAACCCTTCTAATAGTGCTCTTGAGGCAAGATTTGATTCCCAAGTTCTTGAAATAACTCTCTTGACTTTTCTCTTTTTCATTTGATTTAAGGCTTTTGTTATCAGAGATTTAGCAATGCCCTTTCTGCGATATTCTCTTAAAACACCTGCGCCGATAAGTCTTGCTCTTTTTCCATTAATAGAAAATGCTTGATAACCTATTATTTTATCTTTGTCTGTCACAAGAAGCATTAGTTTGTTTTTGTTTGAAATGTAGGATTTTAAATTACTTCTTTTGCTTGAGGGTTTACGAAATTTTAGAAAATCTTTACTAATTTTTCTTTCAAATATTTGGAATAATTTAAGATTTTCTCTTGAGAGATATTTGTAATTCATTGGATTATGCACAATTTAAAGGCTGAGAAATGATTGCATTTTCACAGAGGGCGAGGCCTTTCTTTGTCATTGTGGCCGGTTCAACTTCCAAAGAATATTTTTCAGATGGAGAAATCCTAATCCCAGAGTATATTTGAGTAATGTTTGCTCCCGGAGCGAGATCTTTTTGGAAGAAGAAATCATCTTCATTGATGAGAGTTTTAACTTCTCTATTTTCTGGACCGAGTTTTAGATAAACTGCACTTATGTTAAATCTTCCTTGATTAACGAATGAAATGAGTATAGTTGCATTTGAAGAAGTAAGAGAACAATCTATTGACGATAATGAAATACTTATGCCCTCTGGGCAAGTTGGAACATCATATTTTGGAACAAACTGCTTAAGATAGGAATAAACGAGAATGCTTAGGCTTATTGCAATTACAATTAGAATTACGTATGCAATCATTTCACTTATTCCCTTCTTATTCTTAATTATTTGTGGCAACATCTGTTTCATCTCCTCTTACTGTCTTTACTATAAGATATAAGTTTTGCTGTTTTATTGGGAACTCGTATTTTTCATCAGAAGAAAGAGTGATTGTTGCAGTATCCCCAATTACAGAAAGATTTGCATAATCGATTAGAACATTATTCCCGTTTGAGGAATATTTCCTATTGTATTCTGTGCCTAACTTAATTTCATGTTGGGCTCCGAAAATTAAAATAAACTCTGCATCTGGATGATTCCAAGCATATGCATCTAAAATTGAATCTATATCGACCGATCTTTCTGTTTTTGATAAATCATTGTAACCTGCACTATCTATTATTTGAGAAATCTCGTATTGTATTTCGTTGAGCAGGACCTTGGAGGAGGATTCTTTTTCGCTTGAACTAATTGAGTTGTAGGTTGTTCCAAAACCAATAATTAATCCTACCAAAATGACTGCTGCAATAATATAAAATTGCCCTCTTTTGTTCATGAACAAAAGAGCGAAAGGAGATTAATAAATGTTTAGAATAAATATTTGTAGACGGGGAGTTTGCTTGAAGAAGTCTTGGAAGTGACCTCAGGCTTCACTCGATTTTGCAACCCTGCAAGCACCTTGTTTCCTGTTTAGGGCTGCTCCGATCAAGGTCTGACCCGTTTCGCAGGAGCAAGATCGAACAGGACAAAACGTCAACGTTGGACCAGAGACTTACAAAGCCTCATCTTACTTGCTCCTTTAATCCCACTTAATGCCCGCTAGTGAATGGCGCAGGGCAAGCGCGCCGGACTGTCTACGATAGTGCGAGGCTAGTGGAGCTTTAAAAACTTTCGCTATTTTAGATTTGCAGTTTTAATTAATTCCCAGAAACGTGTGCTTTAAGATGCTTAATATCTGTGGTCATTGTTTTGAATTGGTGTTTTGCTCTTGCTTTTTGATTTGAAGAATCAGTTGAACTTATTGCGAAGAGAAGAATGAGCAGAATTATCATTAAAATTGGCGTGCTTAGCAACAAAAGAGCTTCAATTATCATCCTGTATCTTGAAAAAATTAATATTTAAGCTTTTCTTTGGATTTTTACATCTTTTCAATGACTGAAATCCCTAACAAGGAAAGAGCATTGGATAGAGTTTGAGAGAAACAATCGACTATTGAAAGCCTTAGTGCTTCCTGCTCTGAGCCGATTACCTGGGATGAATGATAAAATTCATTAAATAATTGTGAAAGGTCAAAGGCATAGTTTGCAATTATATTTGGAGAGAGATTATCAAATGAATGCTGCACTACTTCTGGGAATGCTGCGAGTTTGTTAATTAAATTCTTTTCAGATTCAGATAACCCGTCTACTTTCAACTCTTCAGGCTTGAAATTTGCTTTTCTAAGAATGCTTTTTGCTCGTGCATAGCTGTAAAGTAGATAGGGTCCTGTGTTTCCTTCGAATGAAATGAATTTATTTACATCGAAAACAATATCGTTTGCTCTGTAATTCTTTAAATCACCGTAGAAAATTGCTGCGAGTGCAATTTTCTTTGCTCTTTCATTTAACTCTGAATCAGATAATTTTTCTCTTTTCTTGATCTCTTCTTTTGCGAGAGCAACGGTCTCATTTAGAATATCTTCCATAAATATTGTTTTTCCTTTTCTTGTGGCAAATTTCTTTCCATCTTCATCCAAATAGAGGCCATGATTGACATGAACACAATCCTTAGCCCATTGGAAGCCAAGAAGTTCTAGGACTTTGAATAACTGTTGGAAATGTAATCTTTGTTCATTTCCTACTTCATAAATCATCTTTGAGAATTTGTAATCCTGTTGTCTTTCAATGGCTGCAGTGATATCTCTTGTGGCATAGAGGGTTGCTCCATCTGACTTTCTAATTAGGCAAACTCCTAATTTGTAATCTTCTAAATTGACTATCTGTGCTCCTTCACTTTCTTCCAAAAGTCCTTTTTCTTCAAGAAGTTTTATTGTATCGCCCATTTTATCATTGTATTTTGATTCTCCTGATAGGACATCAAAATTTATTCCCATAAATTTGTAGATTATATCAAACTCATTTAGACTATATTCTTTAAATTTATTCCATAATTGTACGGCTTCCTTGTCTCCATCTTCCAATTTCTTAAACCATTTTCTTGCATCATCTTCGTATTCAGTTTTATTTCCTTCGACATATAATTCAAGGAGATGTTTTATTGGTTCTTTCTTTAGCTTTGCTTCATTTCCTTTCTTTTTCCAACCAACAATCATTTTTCCAAACTGAGTTCCCCAATCTCCGAGATAATTTATCTTAGTTACATCATATCCTTGGAATTTTGAGATTTCCGAGAGTGAATTTCCAATAATTGTAGACCTTAGATGCCCTATTCCAAAGGGTTTTGCAATATTTGGAGAGGACATATCAATTACAACTCTTTTTCCTCTTCCTATCTTTGATGAGCCAAATTTTTCTTTTTCCTTTTGAATTTTTCCAAGGGTCTCCAAGGCTAATGAGGACTTGTTAACAAAGAAGTTAAGATATGGACCTACTGCTTCTACCTTTTCAAGTTCAGGAGATTTTAGCTTGGAAGCCAGATCCATTGCAATTTCAACGGGACTTTTCTTCATTTCCTTTGAAAGAGAAAAACAAGGAAATGCAAAGTCTCCTAGTTTGGAATCCTTTGGTACTTCAATTAGATTTTCTATATCGTCCTTCTTTAATTTCGTTGATTTTGCCAACAAAATTGCGATTGTTGCCTTCATAAGTATTGATAAGAACTAAGATTAATAAAACTATTGAATTGAAGGTCTATTCCCTAATTTTTCCGCCGCAGCCAGTGCAGAATTTTTGAATTTCATCAATTGGCTTTTTGCATCCAGGGCAATGAGTTAAAGGAACAACCATGTTTCCACCACATTGTGGACAGAATTTTTGACCATCGTCTCCGCCTCTTCCGCACTTATCGCATTTTGGAGGAATCTTTTTTCTTTCTATAACTGCCTTGTAGCCCATTTTTCCGCCTGAAACTATTTTAGAAAAAGCATCCTGGATAGAATCCACATCTTGATACTTAGTTAAGTCTAAACAGCTTCCCATTTTTCACCTCTTTTGTATAATTTCTAATCGCAATTGTTATTTAAAAATATTATGGAACTCCATTTTTTATATTCGATAAAAATCAGATTTTAAAAAAATCATTTTTTGAAATGTTCGTTTAAATTACACTTAAAGAATAAAAGCTTCCGCCGGGAATTGGACCCGGGACCCCGAGTTTACGAAACTCGTACTCTACCAACTGAGCTACGGAAGCATGATAAAGAAGACGAAGAAATGTTTATAAATCTGATGAGAGTATTAAAATTGAAGAAGATGGCTGGTAGATTTGAGGTCTTATGTTTTTTTGCATTAATCATACTTTTTAGTAGCTTAAGTTTTTCCTCTGCACTTTTGGCAACTCTTACGAATACCACTGGAACTATTGAAAGAGCACTTCCTAGTGTTTCTTCTACAAATTTGGTTAATTTTACGATTGGTGCAATAAGTGAAAATATCACTAGATTGACATTTACGATTAGTGGAGCCCAAATGTTTGATCCGGATAAATTTATCATAGATTCTAATGGAACTAGTGCATTCATGGCCTATTTTGTTAATTCAAGTGGAAATATCTCGGAATCGAGTAGATATCTTACATTAATATTTACTAATGTAACTCCTGCTGGAATTATTCCAAATGGCACAACAAGAACTTTTTGGTTTAATATAAATTCAAGAAGCATGTCTGCTGCAATGATAAATGTTGTTGCAAATGCTACAGGAATATCTGGAGAATCAAATTATACCAACACTCTTAGCTGGCCATTTACATTTAGATTTTCAGGATATGTAAAGAATGAAACTGGAAGTTTACAGTCGGGCACGAATGTATCCATATGGAGTTTTGCTGAGAGTCAAAATGGCCCAATAGAAACACTTATTTCACAGACTCAAACTGGTAGCGCTGGAAACTTTTCATTAGCTGGAATTGATTCTAGAGGAGGACTAAATTATAAACTCAAGATTGTCCATTATAATTCTTCAAATCCTTCTCAAGCTCTGAAGGTTGGAACAAATTTACCTGCATTCCCTGCAGAGATGTATTATCCAAAGACTTACCAGGGAGATGATATTGCCCCTCAGTTTGAATTTATGAGGCAGCCTTCCTTGAATGGAACTTCATTTTATTTAGGTCCTGCTGCAACATTGAATATAAGTGCGACAAATGGGACTGATGCGCAGAGGTTTGGATATATGGTTATGGAACAGGGAACTGGATTTCCTCTTGAAAGCAGTGGAAACACAAATGTAACTAGCGTGCAAATAGTTGTGCCTCTTAATAGGGCTTATACTGTTATGGCAATGAGAAACAATAATATTTTTGCAAATGATGCTGGATGCGTTTCTGGATCCTTTATGAATGATACTGCTTGCAGAACTCCTCCAAAATCAAATTCAACGATAAGACCGTCAGTTGATGGGGAAATTATAAATATAAATATTGATCTGTCTGTAAGTAGAAAGTATATGTTTGGATGTATAAATGCTGCTGGTAATTCAAGTGCAATAACTAATGTAAGTCTAATCCTTCCTAAGATGATGCCCTGGCCTGGATTTGTTCCTCCTGCTAGAGCAGATACGCAAGACATTGATCTCGGAACTAATGTAAATTATAATTCCGTTTCATGCCCTGGAAAGATTGCATGGTATAATATAAGTGTATTAAATTCAGATTATTTTGTTGAGTTTTATGGAAGAAATGATGTCGGCGGAAGTGGGGGAGAATTTGTAGGTGCTTTGCAAAACGCCAGTTTCACTTCTAGCAGTCAAAATATAAATATCACTCTCTCTCCTTTGGCCGGAGCATTTTCTGCGGCAACAGCTGGGGAAATAGTTCAAGGAACAGGAACAAATACAACAAAGTTTACTATTCGTGTTCAGAATGCGAGCGGGAGTGCAATAACTCAAGATAAACCTCATATAGAAGTAACTCTTAGAAATTCTTCGGTCTTTGGAGAAGTTACTTATATTGCCGAAGCAACTAATGGTTCGTTTTCAATTATAATTCCTTCTGGATTGATAGGAAAGGTAAAAGTGTTTTCAAATAATGCTCCTCCAAAAGAAAAATCTTTGAATTTGAGTCAGACTGAGTTGAATATAAGTTTAATAAATATGCAGGGAGGCGATGGAGGATTTAAGAGAAAGAATGCGAGCGGTCAGCTGGAGATGATGAATATATCGGATGATAGTTTCAATGTGGCAATGGGCTTCTTTAGAGCAGGAGGTTCATGCGATTCTATTGCTCCTGATTCGAATTGTAATTTAACGAGTATGGGTGCAAGAAACTTTAATCCATTTATTGCACTTGTCGCAGGAAAAGTAAATATGCAAATGAGACTGTCTTCTGGAGTGAGCATCATGTTCTACAACTTTGATATGTTTGCAGCTAAACAGCCTCCAATGGAAAGCGTGATGAATAATCAGGCAGTTAGTGGAGGAAGTTCTGCAAATCAATCCTGGGAATTTGGAAGTTTTGTTCCTGCGGATGTTTATGATTATGCTGTCGTTACTATTCCTTATAATGATAGCACAATAAATGACTCTGCAGATATAAGAATGGGCTTGCCTTATCTTTATGATGAGAATTGGAATATAGTATATAACTCTACAAGAGGAGACACTAGCGCAAATATTACGACTTCTGTGGATGATTATTTGGGCAATGTAAATAATAGATCATTCAATTCCACAGGATATAGAACATTTTTAGAGCCTTCCGGAGTATTGTGCAATAAAACTAACAACAGTATTGCTGGAAGTAGCCCAACTGTTTATTGTTATGCAGATACTACAAATAATTTAATTTATATGAGAGTTCCGCACTTCTCTGGAGTTTCGCCATTGGTTTCTGGAAGTTCGCCGTCTACAGATTCTGGTAGTTCTAGCTCTTCAACATCTTCTGGCGGAGGAGTTTCAACCTATAGCACCTATAGCTATGACGAAAAAGATTTCAGTCTTTATTCAAGTGTAAATAAACTTCTTGGAAGAGATGATAAAATAAAAATAAAAATAAATAATGAATCTCATAGTGTAACAATTGCTTCTTTGAATAGTAATTATATAACTGTGACTGTTGCATCAACTGCCCAGAGTGCTACATTTAATATTGGGGAGAGTAAGAAGTTCGAAATTAGTGGAGATAGTTATTATGATTTGTTGATTAAATTAAATTCTATCTCGAATAATAAAGCAGACTTGAGTGTGAGTTACTTGCATGAACTTATTTCTACCGCACCTTCTCCAGTGACTGAAACTTCTGCAGCTAGTGCTGCGCCAACTGTTTCAAATGGTCCTTCTAATGAAGAAACACAAGATTCTGGATCAGGCGCTTGGTTTTATATAATTCTGATATTTGTTATTGCAATAATTGTAATAATAATATACTTCATGGCGAAGGCTTCATCGAAAGGATTAAATTCTAGGGTAAATGTGGTTGGATAAACATGGGTGGACAAAGTAGTTTTGATGCATTTGATCCAAAGGCGATTGCAAAGGGTCTTGGAGAGTTTTTTAATCTTAGAAAGAATTTTTACAAAGTTTCACCAATGACATGGTTCTTTTTTCTTGCCATAATTTTTGTTATAGTGGGAATTATAATTCCATATAAGATATTGATTTGGGTAGGATTATTTATAATTGGATTTTATCTTCTTTACCTTATTATGTGGACAATTAATCCCTAGAAAGTTAACTGAGGATTATTTTATAGCTTTAATGAATTCTCTCAAATGGTCTAAGACTTCTTTTTGTTTGTTTGGAACAAACTTCAATGCTCCTGCAAGATGATGTCCTCCACCATCTACAAATGCTTCAGGAATTTTCTGATTAAGATATGCCATTAGCTTATGAACTGAGAATCCTGTTGATTCTGTCGCTCTTATTGTGATCAAATCAGACATTACTCCCACTGAAATAAGGTTCTTTTCTTTTTCGAGAAGTTTATCATGAAGCAGACCGATGGATTTTCCAGGTTTTGGATAGGCAAAACTGGAAAATACCTCGTTAATGTATAGCAATTGCAAGATTGATTTACCAACTTTCTCTCTTTTTGCATTTGATTCTGCAATTGCCAATCCCTTAGATTCCAAGTCTCTAATATATGGAGCCATTAATTGAACTAACTGCTTTTGTTTCGCAATAGGTTCTCCGAAAACGACTTCAATATATTCTCTTGCTTCCAAAAACCGCAGTTTTTGTGAAACAAAGTCTATCAATGCTGAAATATCATGTAGAAGAGATTTAGTATATCCTTTTTTCTCTGCAATGGCAATGTATTTGTCCATTACTTCTGGATTATTTGTTCTGTCTGCTAATCCTGCAAGTGCGGGAATGTAATCCACATTAACTTCTGGATTAATGAATCTTGCAAGCTCTGAGCAGAGCATTCCTGCGCAATATTGTGCTCCATCTTCTCCAACTAAAAAGGGATTAATGTGAACAAGAGTTTCTTTTGAGATAACATCCTTATCGAAAACGTGATGATCTATAACTATGAAGTCCATTCCGTGAATTCTTCCCTGTTGTATTCCCAATAAATCTTCAGGACCTGAACCAGTATCTGCTATTATAACTAGAGGCATTTTATTTGAGAACTTTGCAACATCTGATAAAGACATTGCTGTATCTCTAATTGAATCTGCAATTTCATACATTGGAGCATTTACTGGAGATCGTGTGTAAAATTCCCAGGGTGCTTTGCCTCCACCGTGTTGCTTTGAAACTAGAGGGATGATTGCTCTCTCTAGAGCAAATCCAGATGAATATCCATCTGCATCATTGTGATGTCTCACTATTATTGGTCTGTTTTGGAAAATTGCTAGTCTTATTTCAGTTGCAGCCTTAACAAAATCTGCTTTTAGCTTATCTAGAGTTTTATTTTTAACTAAAAATTCAGGAGGGTCTATTTTTGCTCTGTTTTTTAATGTAATTTCTACATTTTTTACAAGAGCTTCTTTTTCTTCTCCAGTTAATTTCTTTATGGAAACGATTTCTCCTTCTAATTCATGATTATATTCTTGAACTGTGACTACTGCAGAGACTGCATCTCCTTCATTTATATGTGGATGAGCTCTTGCGCCTGGTGCTTCAAATCCTTTCAATGCCAAACTTCCTGTGCCGTCTGATAAATGGAATATTGTTGGTCCTCCAGTTTGAACTATTCTATCAATTGTACCTGCTAATTCCAATCTTGAATCTTTTTTATCTATGGTTACATCTGCAATTATTGCCTTATCTGCAGTTATAAATTCTTTAAAACTAGATTTAGGCTTAAACTTGTTAAATCCTTGATCTTTATTCCTAAAAGAGTTTCCTTTATCGAATTTTCCTTTAAATTTATTCATTTTCTATTATTTTCAGTCAAAAAGAGATTAAAAATGTTGTTATACAAGCTATTCTCTCAAACTTTATTATTTATCGTACTATGTTAAGATGTGTCTAGTTTAAATATTTTGTGGTGTTTAGAGCTTTTATTAAAGAAGGTGTGCTCTGAGTGCTTCTTCAAGTTTTTTCTCATCTCTTTGTGTTCCTTTTTGAATGTAGCCTGTTGCACCTGCTTGAATTGTGGGAATTTCATAGGTATCTGAATCGTGTGTGGAGCAGGCATAAATGGGAGTTTTATTTCTTGTGGCTCTAATTTGTCTTATTGCTTCTAAACCATTTAAATCAGGCATGGAAATATCGGTAAATGCTATCTGATAATTTCCAGAGCAAACTCTTTTTACCAAGTCTACTCCTCCTGAGACTTCATCAATTTGGGGATTTATTCCTAGTTTGGCTGCAATTGCTCCAACCAGCATGACCATTCCTCTTCGCATAACTGGATGATCATCTGCAAGGATTATCTTTGGTCTCACTATTTGACTTTTCATATAAAACCTGTCCATCGGTGCTTTTTAAGTGTTACTATGAACCCTAGAAGAGGAGGTTCTACCCAGCTAGAAGTAGAGGGATGTGAGCGTCCTCTTCCGGGAAAGAGGTGATATAGTGCTTTCCACTACTCTATAATAAGGCATAACTTCTATTTATACTTTGTGAAAAATAAGGATTTAAAGCGAACTAGTGAAAGTATTACCTGAAAGATCTAGACAACCGCTTTGCGCTTTGATATTCTTTAGATAAAGCCATTAGGGGATTAAAAACAGATAGATTTTCTAATGATTGTGTAGAAGCTCTTAAATCTTTTCTTTGGGAGTCAGTAATTGCTGGACTTTTTGCTACTCTTGATAAATTTGAAGAGACCCAGGCTTTACCAGCATAATTTCCGCCTATGGTTAGGATACAAGTTGCAAGAAGTATATCTAATGCTGACTTATAAAAAAAACTTGACTTATATGGGCCCATAAAATTAAGTAGTTATTGGATTAATAAATCTTTCCTTTGATTAAACGAATTTTTGGCTTAGAAAATGAGTTAAAGATCGTTTAATCGCTCGTAATAAGGGAGGTTTTAGCCAAATATATTGGTTTTTATGAGCTAAAACTTACAATAAATTCTGTCTTTTACGAAAAAAGCATTTCAGGATGAAATGAAGAAGTTATCCCTTATGGGACATTAACCGAGTTATTTAGAACCTCTTGGTGCGAACTAAGAGCCAAGAGACTTTTGCTTTGTTCTCAGCCGATTTCGAAGCGTAATTGCTGAAACTATATAATAGTAACAGATAGAAAGATTTAAATATGAATGGGGTGTTAAAAAGTCATGGGAATGCACAAATGTAGATTTATAGAAAATTGTCCGACATTAAAAGCATTAGAGGCAGTTGTAAAAGTAGAGCAAGAAGCAAAATCAAGGAGCAAGAGTTGCTTTACTTCGATTCATTCTATTGGGGCAGAGGACATTTTAAGGGCAGCTTATTGCGAACCATCTGATAAAGCTCCTAGCCTTGCAAGAGGATGTGAGCAATGCCCAACCTATCTACATTTGTCTCAATAAATCTTTCTAATTTTATTTTTTCAGCAATTTCGTTTAAGCAAGCCATTGTGCGTTAACAAAGTGCGCACCTAGCGGTTAAACGGAGCGAGAAATCGTATCTAGGCTGAGAATTGCAGCTTAAAGGGCAAGAGTTTTCAGGCAATAATTATTATGCTACTATGGAAACTCTGGAGGGAGCGGGGAAATGCAAATATTCGAGGGGATTTGCAACCCGAAGCGAAGCGGAGGGCAAAGCAAAAGTTAGGTTAATGGTGCTTGTGCGAACTAGTGAAATTAAGAAAGATCAATAGTTATTCGCCTTACTAACCCAGTATTAATAATTTCCGCAGTAGCTACTGGAGGATCTCGTTTTTCATCTATCTTATCTCTGGCAATAATCAATGGTTTTCTAGCCTCCATTGCTCGATAGATTTGAGTAATAGTTGCTTTTACAATTCCTCCGCCCTCTTCCATAATCCCTACTCTGTCTGAATCTGCAGTTATAGGCATCTCTGTGCCATACCAAAATGAATATTTCATTATAAAGAATAGGTTGATTACTAAATAAACCTTTCTATTAATGCGAACCAGTGATTAAGTCGTTTTAGGAGCTAATTGCCCCTCTTTTGCTCTTGGAGATAAGGCTAGCTTTTTACCATCCTGATATAATCTTTTTCTATCCTCTCCACAAGTAAAACAAGCATAAAAATCTTTTCTATCGCACGGGTCCCCGGGAGCACCAGTCACAACATGAGGTGTTTCTCTTTGACAAATATTACAATATGCATTTTCCATCTAAAAGATTAAAGCCGATTATTTAATAAATCTTCCTACTGACTTAACCCCTCAGACATGATCTAATTCAACCGGGCGCGGGAAAACATAAACAGCTGTTTAAAACAGACAAGAAAATGATAAAAACGAAAGGTTTAAATATAACTATGTCTCATTAAATATCATGGAAATAAAAACAATCGCGAGAAAATGGGGAAATTCAATGGCAATAATAATCCCTAGAGAAGCAGTCGAGAGAAAGAGAATAAGGGAGAATGAAGAACTTGTAATTAACATTCAAAAGAGGACTCTCGCCGGAGATCTGTTCGGCAAATTCCCTAGGAAATCAGGGAAAACCGGGCAGGAAATCAAAGACGAAATAAGAAAGGGATGGTAGACTATTTTTGGGATAGTTATGCAATTATAGAATTACTTGATGGAAATAAGAATTATGCGAGATTTTCACAAGAACCTGTATATTTAAGTATATTTAATCTAGCTGAGATTTATTGGTCTTTTATCGGAGAATATAGCCTAGACAAGGCAGATGAATTATATTCTCAATTTAAAGAGGCAGTTGTTGAAATAGATGATGAAACTTTGAAAGAGGCAATTAAGTTTAGAAAAGAACATAAAAAGAGAGATGTATCTTATACGGATTGCATAGGATATATCTATGCAAAAAGACATAAAATGAAATTTCTTACTGGAGATAATCAATTTCAAAATATGGAAAATGTAGAGTTTGTAAAATAATAATTATCTGTTGTTCGCTAGAATCTTTGAGTTTATTTGATTTTTTCTTATTAATTTAGCAGTCAATTTTGATAACTTTTTATTAATTTAAACGAACTTTAGGCTTAAATTAAAGTTTTTAGAGATGCTTAAAGGTTTGAGCGTGAGGAATTTAGGAAAAAATTGTGAAAAAGCAGTGGAAAATTGTTAGCTGTTAGGGGCACGGCGGGACTAATTTTGAAGAGTCTTATCGAACATATCTGGATGTAATCTAGCATAACCGTCACATGGAAATTGTGCTCTTTCGTACATTAGATTAGATTTCATTTCTTCTCTCCATCTTGGATTCCAAGCATCTAACTTATGATACATAGGCATACATATATCTGTAACTTGAAGGGCACGCCTAAAAGGAACAAATAAATTTACTAATTGTCTTGGTTTTGTAGACTGAGATGCTTCTTGAACTATTTTCTTATAAGCGGCAGAGGCTTCTAGCCTTATAGGCATAGGAATATTAGCAGAATCTCTAATATCTGCAGTCATTACTTCATGTGCAATAGGGGCACCCCCATTAGCCCAAATACCCAATAGGCTTACAGCTAAGGTAGTTCCGCCAATTATGTTTTTTATCTTTCCCATAAAAATTCTACTTTTATCTTATATTTAAATCTATGTATTAAAACGCACTTTTACCTTCGTAAAAGTCCAAAAGTACAGTTAATACATGTTATGCGAACTATGGGATTAAGGGTTTTGGACTGGTTTTTTAGTGTTCTAAAGATTTTATTAGAAAAAAAATGCCTAGCACAAAGATGGCAAGATAGATAATTACTGGAACAACAATCATAAAGGTAGGAATCAAATGTCCTACATCTCCCCAGCTAGTACCAAACATTAAAAGAAATAATAGCATTACTGAAACTATCAAGCAGATTATACCTGCAACAAGTTTTCCAATTTTCATAGTTAGTTAAATAATACTAAGCTTAAATACTTTTCTAAAGAATAAAGAACCAAACGCCCCGATTGAGTTGGGGGGATAATTAATGCGAACTAGAGGAAAAGGTAAGATATAAAGAATAACCTGCGAGAGACGCTGCTGTCCCGGCTATTGTT